>Ga0335074_10008485_pt1 | contig 14286 bp, 14 predicted proteins | sample Lox_Sample_23_FD_206715 | JGI IMG/M metagenome (GOLD analysis project Ga0335074, IMG submission 206715) | Soil microbial communities from Loxahatchee National Wildlife Refuge, Florida, United States - Lox_Sample_2.3 | ecosystem: Environmental > Terrestrial > Soil > Wetlands | place: USA...
TGACGACGATCGGCCGGTTGATCAGGATCGGGTGCGCCATCATGGCGTCGATCAGCGCGTCATCGGTAAGAGCCGGATCATCGAGGCCGAGCGCGTCGAAGGGCGTTTCCTTCCGGCGCAGCAGATCGCGCACGGAAATCCCCATGCGCCCGATCAGCGCCACCAGCTGCGCCCGCGAGGGCGGCGTTTTCAGATATTCGATGATTTGCGGCTCCTCGCCGCTGTTGCGGATCAGGGCAAGCACGTTGCGCGACGTGCCGCAGGCCGGGTTGTGATAGATCGTGACCGTCATGCGACCCGGTCCGCGGCGGCGTCGGGCCGCATCCGGCCGATCGCATCGACCTGCCGCTTGAGCGAGATGCGATCGAGCGCGTCGACGGGCAGCGCCACGAACGCCTTGATCCGGTTTTCGAGAGCGCGCAGGACGTCCCGGAACGCCTGCCACCGCTCGATGTCGCCCGCGACGGCCGCCGGGTCGGGCAGGCCCCAATGCGCCGTCATGGGCTGGCCCGGCCAGGCCGGGCAGGTCTCGCCCGCCGCCTGATCGCAGACGGTGAACACGAAATCCATCACCGGCGCGTCGGGCCGGGCGAATTCGTCCCAGCTCTTGCTGCGCAGCCCTTCGGTCGGCAGATCGAGGGCGTACAGCAGCTTCAGCGCGAAGGGATGCACCGCGCCCCTCGGGACACTGCCCGCGCTGAATCCGCGGAACCGGCCCCGTCCCCAATGGTTCAGCAGCGACTCGGCCAGAATGCTCCGTGCGGAATTGCCGGTGCAGAGAAACAGGACATTGAAGGGCGCGCGCGTCATGCGGCCGCTCCGCAGCAGGGCGCCGCGGCCGCCAGCTCGGGCTTCGGCGCGCAGCAGGCGCCTTGCGGCGTCGCGTCCGTGCAGCAGGCCGAGGCGGCGACGCGAATGGGACCGAGATCTATGTCGTCGCCGTACACCGTGCTGTCGCCCGTGGTGAGGAACGTCTCCCACGCGACGCCCTGCGGGTCGGCGATCCACGCCTTTTCCGACTGCGCGTAGCAGCAGACCGTGGCGCCTTCCTCCAGCACCGGCCGGTCGGCCTGTTGCAGCCGATCGTAAACGTCGTGCAGCTCGTCGGCCGTCTCGACCTGAATGCCGAAATGGTCGAGCCCGGTCCGGCCGCTGCGCGTCGAGATGGCGAAGTTGACGCGCGGATCGTCCAGCATCCATTTCGCATAGTCCGGCTTGACGACGGCCGGCCCGGCCGCGAACAGCGTGCTGTAGAACCGGACGGAGTGCGGAATGTCCTCGACGGACACGTGGACGTGCAGGCGCTTCATTGGCGCGTTCCTTCCTTGGCCGGAATGAGAGAGGAGCCGTCGCAGACGCCGACACCGCAGGCGGCCGGGTCGCCCTGACAGCAGTTTTCCGTCAGGTAGCCGAGCAACGCGTTCATGACCGGGTACTCGGCCGCATAGATCAGCGAGCGCCCGTCGCGGCGAAACGTAACGAGGCCCGCCTGCCTGAGCTGGTTCAGGTGGAAGGACAGGGTTGCCGAGGGCAGACCCAGCCGCTCCCCGATCCGACCGGCCGGCAGGCCCTCGGTCCCCGCCTGCACCAGCAGGCGGAAGATATCGAGGCGGGAGTCCTGCGCGAGGGCCGCCAGGGCCGCGATGGCGGATGACTTCTCCATATCTCCAGTAACATGGAGATATTGATGAGGAGCGTCAAGCCCCCGCGCTCGTCGCGGAAGTCCGGATTTTCGCGGCCGGACTCAGAAGTCAGCTCAATGCACGGCTTGGTTGGTGCAGGACCCCGGTGCCAATCGACGTTCTATCGGCTGCGAGCCTTGCTGCTTCCGGATTGCCGAATGCTTCCCAAGAGCGGATCGTCGTCGCTCCACCGCAAGCAGACATCGCCCATGGGATATCAGCGGCACCGCTGCCCGCCTCCCGCCGCGGACAGGGCTGCGGCGCGGCGGGCGCGGTTGGTCGCCGGAGGCGCGCGCTGCTAGCGTGCCACAGATGCTCTCCCTCCCCGCCCATCCCGATTTCGCCATCGCCTCGGACGAGACCGTCTGGGACGGCCGCTTCCCGCTGCACGTCGTGCGCTTCCGCAACCGCCGCTTCGACGGGCAGATCTCCGGCGAGCGGGTCTGGGAATTGTGGCACCGCGGCCCGGCCGCCGCCCTGCTGCCCTACGACCCGGCGGCCGATGCGGTGGTGGTGATCGAGCAGCTTCGCCTGCCCGCGCTCGCCGCCGGCGTCGATCCGGTGATGGTGGAATTCCCGGCCGGGCTGTGCGACGCGGGCGAGGACGCGGCGGCGACGATATTGCGCGAGTCGCAGGAGGAAATGGGGCTCGTCCCGGACCGGCTGGAACCGATCGGCACCTTCGTCCTGACCCCGGGCGGCAGCGACGAAAGCTGCACGCTGTTCGCCGGCCGCGTCACCGCGCCGCCCGCCGACGCGGACGGGATCGCCGCCGTGGGCTTCGGCCTGGCCTCGGAACACGAGGACATCCGCGTCCGGGTGCTGCCGGCGGCGCAGGCGATCGCGGCGGCGCTGGACGGGGCCTATCCCAATTCGGTCACGACGATCGGCCTGCTTTGGCTCGCCGCCCGCCGCGACTGGCTGCGCGCGCGGTGGCGCTCATGACCGCGCGGCTGTTCCTCGACGATCCCACGCTCGCCGAGGCGACGGCGCGCGTGGTCGCGGCCGGGCCGGACGGAATCGTGCTCGACCGCACGCCGTTCTACGCCCGCAGCGGCGGCCAGCCGGGTGACACCGGCCGGCTGGTCTGGGACGGCGGCGAGACCACGATCGTCGATACGGTCAAAGGCGAGGGCGAGGCAATCCTGCACCTGCCCGCTCCCGACGCCGCCCTGCCGCCACCTGGCGCCGCGGTCACCGCAGTGATCGACTGGCCGCGCCGCTACGCGCTGATGCGCATGCACACCAGCCTGCACCTGCTGTGCAGCGTCCTGCCCGGCGCCGGGGTCACCGGCGGGCAGATCGGGGCGGAGCGGTCGCGGCTCGATTTCGACCTGCCGGCGCCGCCGCCGCGCGACGAGCTGGAGGCGCGTCTCGCCGCAGCGATCGCCGCCGACCACCCGGTCAGCGCCGAATGGGTGGACGAGGCGGTGCTCGACCGCCAGCCGGATCTGGTGCGCACCCTCTCGGTCAAGCCGCCGCGCGGCAGCGGCCGGCTGCGCCTGGTGCGGATCGGCGCCGGCGCGCCACCGGTCGATCTGCAGCCCTGCGGCGGCACGCATGTCGCCCGCACCGGCGAGATCGGCCGCGTCCAGGTGGTGAAGCTGGAGAGCAAGGGACGGCAGAACCGGCGCATCGTGCTGGCCCTGGCGGAGGGCGTGTGATCCCCGATCTGGTGACGACGGAATGGCTGGCCGCCGCGCTCGACGCCCCGGACCTGATCCTGTTCGACGCGAGCTGGTACCTGCCGGCGGAGCGGCGCGACGCGCGCGGCGAGTTCCGCCGCGCCCACATCCCCGGCGCGCAGTTCTTCGACATCGACGCGGTCGCCGATCCCGAGGGCCGGCTGCCGCACATGGTGCCGAGCCAGGCCCGCTTCGCGCGGATGATGGGCGAGCTCGGCGTCTCGAACGCGAGCCGGGTGGTGTTCTACGACCAGAAGGGCATCTTCTCGGCGCCGCGCGGCTGGTGGCTGATGCGCCTGTTCGGCCATGACGCGGTCGCGGTGCTGCAGGGCGGCCTGCCGCAATGGGTCCGCGAACGACGACCGGTGCAGATGGGCGAGCCGGAAGCGCTGCCACTCGGCGATTTCGTGCCCTCCTTCCGTGCCGGCATGCTGCGCGGCCTCGGCGACATGCGCGCCAATCTCGCAACCGGCGCGGAGCTGGTGCTGGACGCCCGATCCGCCGGCCGCTTCACCGCGACCGAGCCGGAGGCGCGGCCCGGGCTGCGCGGCGGCCATATTCCCGGCAGCCGCAGCCTGCCCTTCACCGAGCTGCTGCAGCCCGATCTGCGCGGCTATCTCGATCCGGCGGCGCTGCGCGCGCGCTTCGCCCGGGCCGGCGCCGACGGCAGCCGGCCGGTGGTGACGAGCTGCGGCAGCGGCCTGACCGCGGCTGTGCTGAGCCTGGGGATGCGCCTCGCCGGCCTGCCGAACGGTGCGCTGTATGACGGGTCCTGGACGGAATGGGCTGGGCGACCCGATACCCCGGTCGAGACGTAGGGCGGAATGACCCCGGATCCATCAGAGCGTTCCGCCGCAGCCATGTTTTGTCGCGCGAGCCGGACCCGGGGCGATGGCACCCGCGGTGATCGCGCCCTGACGCCGCGGAGAGCATGACCCGAATGCCCGACGATCACCGGCCGGCCCGCACCGGACTCGCCACCCGCCTGTCGCATCTCGGCCGCGCCGGCACGCATGTCCACGGCTTCGTCAACCCGCCGGTGATGCGCGGCTCGACCGTGCTCTATCCGTCCTGCGAGGCGAAGCGCGCGATCGGGCGCCGCCGGCTGGAGCCGGAGCTGATCTACGGCACGATGGGCAGCCCGACGCATTTCGCGCTCCAGGAGGCGATCGCCGAGATCGAGGGCGGCACGCAGTGCCAGGTGGTGGGCACCGGGCTCGCCGCGATCACCACGCCGCTGCTCGCCTTCCTGCAGGCGGGCGATCACTGCCTGGTGCCGGACAGCGTCTACGGGCCGACCCGCGCCTTCTGCGACGGCATGCTGCAGCGTCTCGGCATTGCCACGACGTACTACCCGCCGGAGCTGGACGCGGACGGCGTCACCGCGCTGCTCAGGCCGGAGACCCGCGTCGTGTTCGCGGAAAGTCCCGGCAGCCACACGTTCGAGATGCAGGATGTGCCGATGCTGGCGCGCGTCGCGCACGCGCACGGCGCCAAGCTGCTGATGGACAATACCTGGGGCATCCGCTCCTTCCAGCCGTTCGCGCATGGCGTCGACGTCTCGATCCAGGCGCTGACGAAATACGTGGGCGGGCATTCGGACATTCTGCTCGGCGCGGTCACGGTCGCCGATCCGGCGGATTGGGAGCGCGTCCGCACCACCACGCTGCAGCTCGGCCAGTACGCGAGCCCCGATGATTGCTGGCTGGCGCTGCGCGGGCTGCGCACGCTCGGGGTGCGGATGGAGCGGCAGATGCGCTCCGGCCTGGAGATCGCGGCCTGGTTCGCCGCGCGATCCGAAGTGCTGCGGGTGCTGCACCCGGCGCTGCCCGGCGCGCCCGGTCATGCGCTGTGGAAGCGGGATTTCACCGGTGCCTGCTCGCTGTTCGGCGTGGTGTTCCGGCCGGACTATGCGTCCGCGGCGGTCGAGGCGATGATCGACGCGCTGTCGCTGTTCGGCATCGGCGCGTCCTGGGGCGGGTTCGAGAGCCTCGCTCTGCCGACGCGCGGGGCGATCGTGCGCACCGCCGGGACCGGCGATTTCGGCGGCCCGATCGCGCGGTTCCATATCGGGCTGGAAGAGCCGGCCGATCTGATCGCCGATCTCGAGCGAGGGCTCGCGGTGCTGCGCGACTGGCGGGAGCTGCCGCCGGAGGAATGACGCCGGCGGGATGCCGCGGCTCGGGCCGAGGCCTCAGCCAAGGCGGGTGAAGCCGTCGGGGCTCCACGCCTCGCTGCCGACCCCGTGATGGACGAAGAACAGGCCGTCCGGATCGTAGCGCTGCTTCACCGCGAGCAGCCGCTGGTAATTCGCGCCCCAATAGGCGTGCTGCCAGTCGCGGTCGAAATAGCTCGCCTCGGACGCGTATGATCCGGCATCCGGCACCAGTGCCCGCAATTCCTGCATGCCACGAGCGACCCGGGCGGCGCGCGCGCGGCCGCCGACGAGATCGGGCTCGTGGCCGGGGATGCCGGGATAGGCCGGTGGTGCCGTGCTGGCGCTGATCGCCAGGGCGAAGGCGTCGAGCACCGCCGGGTTGACCGCCGTATCGCGTGCCGCCGCCACCGCGTCGTCCGGCGCGCCGGCCAGGCCCTTGTTGAAATGCAGCGACACGTGCCAGTGGCGCGCCGCCCGGACCAGCGCGTCGACGAACCGCTCCCGCGCCTCCGGCCGAAGCAGGCCGGACGGCAGCCAGATCGACTCGTAGGCGTCGATGAACCAGCCGGCCTCGGCGCGGTTGCCGGCCCAGTAGACGTTGTCGGGCGAGGCGCCGGGGCGGTCATCGGAGAGAACGATTCCCGGCTGGCGGCGCAGGAAGGCCGGATCCCAGAGCCGCCGTGCCGGGAGCGCGACGATGCCGGGCTCGGGTATGAGGGTGAAGTCGGTCGGGGACGCGGCGACCCAGTCGAGCAGCGGCTGCCAGGTGGATCGGGCGGTCTGCTGATCGAGCCCCTGGAACAGCATCATGATCTGCAGCGCGTTGTCCGGACGGAACCGCGCCTGCTCGCCCCAATGCGGGTTGTACAGGTGCTCCGCGTAGAACGTCATGAACTGCCCGGCCAAGCGCCGGAACGCCGCGTCGGACCGGGCCTTGATGGTCAGGGCGACGATGCCGAACCAGGTCGGCAGGATGCGGGTGCGCAGGGTCAACCGGGTGATCACGCCGAGGCTGTTGCCGGCGCCCTTGAGACCCCAGAACAGGTCCGGGTCGCGGCATTCGTTGACCACCCGGATGCGGCCGTCGGCGGTGACGACCTCCGCTTCCAGCAGCGCGCCGGCGGCGATGCCAAAGGCTTTCGAGAAGCTGCCGAATCCGCCGCCCTGGATCAGCCCGGCGACGCCCACCGTGGCGCAGCCGCCGCCCTGGACGTAGCGGCCGGCGCGGACCGTCACCGCCTCATAGGTGTGCATCCAGATCGCGCCGGCGCCGATGCTGACCGCCGGTGCCGGCGCGGTCGCGCAGCCGGCGGGCACGAAGGCGTCGTGCAGGGTGATCGCCCGCATCGGGCGGGTCCAGACCAGCAGCGAATCGGCCGCGTTGGAGGTGCCCTGATAGCTGTGGCCGCCGCCTTTCACCACGAGCCGCAGCCGGTGCCGGGCCGCGAATTCGACCGCGGCGGCGACGTCCGAGGCGTCCTCGGCGGCGACCGCATAGATGCTGGGCTCGGATACCCAGGCGTCCAGCCAGCCGAGGGTTTGCGTCAGTCCCGCGGTATCGCCGATCGCGTAGGGATTGCTCAGCGTCCGGAACAGCGCCTGGCACGCCGCATCATCGGCCGATCGGCATGGCGCGAAGGGTGGCAGCACGCGGATGAGTTGCCCACGCAGCCGGGCCTGGAGGCCGGACCACTCTGCCGGGGTCGGCCAGCCGGGCTCGCCGGGACGCACGCGGCGAAACGGCGGCGCTGCGGCAAGCCGCCGGCCGGCGAGAAACGGGGCGGCGGCGATGCCGCTCAGCACGGTTCTTCGCTGCACCACGCAACTCCTGGATGGGATCGCGACATCGACCAACCGGGCATCGATCGCCGGCATACGATGCCATAGGACAGCACGGGTCGCGCCCGAATTCTCGCGGCCGCCACTGCCCGCTTCGCCTTTCGTCGATCCATGCCATTCCGCGCGGATCGACGGCAGGCGGAGGCTCGGGCGATCGCGCCCGTCAGGCAGCCCGCATGGCGCGGTACTCGCGCCGCACGATTTCCATCAACTCCTCGACCGAGGTCGATTTCGCCGCGCTCTCGTAAGTCACCTTGCCGCGCTGCATCAGCATGATGCGGTCGGCGATTTCCAGCGTCTGCGCGTAGTTATGCATGATCATCGCGATCGACATGTCGCCCTTCGATTTGAGGCGCAGGATCAGGTCGATGATCAGCCCGGCCTCGCGCGCGCCCATGGCGGCGAGCGGCTCGTCGAGCAGCAGGATTTTGGCGTTGGAGTGCACGGCGCGGGCGACCGCGATCGCCTGGCGCTGTCCGCCCGAGAGGCGTTCGACCGGCAGGTCGACGGAGGGGATGTGCACGCCGATCTCGTCCAGCGTCTCCTTCGCCTGTCGCCGCATCTCGCGGTTGTTCAGCAGGCGGATCGGCCCGGGATAGACGATCTCCCGGTTGAGGAACATGTTGTGGTAGATGCTGAGCGAGTTGGCCAGCGCCAGGTCCTGGTAGACGCATTCGATGCCGAGCGAGCGCGCGTGGTCGACCGAATGCAGCGCCGTCTCCTGGCCGTTGATGAAGAGCCGGCCGGAGGTCTGCGGCTGGTAGCCGGTCAGGATTTTCATCAGCGTCGACTTGCCGGCGCCGTTGTCGCCGAGAATGCCGAGAATCTCGCCGCGCCCGAGTGTCAGCGAGACCCCGTCGAGGGCGGTGACCGCGCCGAAGCGCTTGATGATGTCGTCGGCGCGCAGCGCGTCGCCGCCGCCGGGCGGGCTCGCTTGCGGGTTCATTTCGCCCCGATGCGGCGCAGCCGCGTGATGTGGATGTTGAACAGCATCGCCGCCAGGATCGCCGCGCCCAGGATGATGTTGAACAGGAAGGCGTTGATGCCGATCAGCGTGAAGCCGTCGGACAGCACGCCGAGCACCAGGGCGCCGATCAGCCCGCCGATGATCGTGCCCGACCCGCCGGCGAGCGAGGTGCCGCCGATCACGCCCGCGGCGACAGCGAGGAACATGATCTGATTGCCGCCGGCCAGCGGATCGAACGAGGAGATGCGGAAACCCTCGAGAATGCCGGTCAGGCCGGCGAACACGCCGGTGATGATGAAGTTGCCGATTTTCAGCCGGTTGACGTTGATGCCGGCTTCGCTGGCGCCGATCGGATTGGCGCCGGCGGCGACCGTGTGCAGGCCCCATCGCGTGTGGCGCAGCACGATGTGCATCACGGCCGTGATGCCGATCGCCCACAGGATCTCGCTGTAACCCCAGGCGCCCATGATGTTCGCGAACAACGGCGTATCCGGCGGTGTCACCGGCGTGCCGCGCGAGATGGTGAGCGTGATGCCGTTGAGCAGGAACAGCGTGCCGAGCGTGGTGACGAAGGAGGGTATCGACAGCCAGACGGTGACCGCGCCGTTGATGAAGCCGACCGCGCCGGCGGCGAGCAGGGCGACGATCGTCGCCGGCAGCACCGGCACGCCGGCGGCGTAGACGTAGTGCAGGATGAACGGCGCGAAGGCGAACACCATGCCGGCGGAGAGGTCGATCTCGCCGCCGATCATCAGCATGATCTCGCCGCAGGCGATGATCGCCGCCGGGGCGACGAACTGCGACAGGTTCTGCAGACTGGGGCCGGTCAGCAGGAAGTCGCGATTGGCGTATTCGAAATACGCGATCAGGACGATCGCGACGATGAGGATGCTGGACTCGCGGATCCGGAAGATCCGCTCCATAAGCCCGGGCCGGCTGAACGCCGGCCCGGGTGCAGTTCCGGAGTGGCTCATCAGATCCGGTACAGGCCTAGATCGGGCCCGACCGCGGCACGATCTGCGGCGTGCTGGACGATCCCTCGTAGCGCGTCTTGGTGTTCAGGTAGGGATCGACCGTCGCCTTGGTGACGAAGAGCAGGCCGGTGTTGCAATCCGCCGGGCCGACCAGCCCGCCGGAGGCGAGGTAGGTGAACATCTCCATCACGGTGTAGGAGCCCTGCAGATAGGGCTGCTGGTCGATGGTGAAATCGAGCGAGCCCGCCTTGATGAGCTGCAAGGTGCGCGGCAGCAGGTCGAAGCCGCCGGCATGCACACCCTTCGAGGTGAGGTTGTACTCGTGCATCGTCTCGGCGACGCCCTGCGTGCTGCCAGCATCGACCGCGAACATGCCCTTGACGTTCTGGTGGCCGAGATAGAAGGCCTTGATCTTCGAGAGTTCCTCGTTGACCGTCGGGCCGGTCGCGATCACCTGCACCTCGATCTTCTTGCCCGATTTCTTGATCGCGTCGCTGGCGCCGTCGGCGCGCGGCTGGATGTTGAGCTGGCCCGGCGTCGCGATGAAGATCGCGACCAGGCCGGAATCGATCATGCTGACGATCCGCTCGCCCATCTGGTAGCCGGACTGGTACAGATCCTGTCCGATATAGGCGAGGCGCTTGTTCTTGCTGCCCTTCGGCGCGTCGGCGTTGTACGAGAAGACCGGGATGCCGGCCTGCAGCGCGCGATCCGTCGGCGCGTCGAAGGCGTGCGGATCGACGATCGGCACCGCGATCGCCGCCGCCTTGGCCGCGATCGCCGCGTTCATCGCGTTGACCATCTCGCCGACATCGGCATTGGCCGAGCCGGTCCATTGATAGGTGCAGCCGAGCAGGGCGCAGGTGTCCTGAATGCCGTACTGCGTCGGCACGAAGAACGGATTGGTGGTCACGTGATTGACGAAAACCAGCTTCCATTCCGGATGCGACGGATACGGCGCGGAACCGGCGGCGAAGGCCGGGCGCAGCCCGGCCATGCCGGCGGCCGCGGCGATCGGCGCCAGCGATGCGCCCTGTAGCATCGCGCGTCGGGCGAACCTGTTGGGCGGCGGGTTGCTGAGGTCCTCGGGTTCCTTGGCCATCGTCTCTCCCTGCCGGCACCCCGGCGCCTGGTTGCGGTTGGCGGAAACCTCGCCGAGTTGCGGTGCCCACGCAAGGGGGGGTCCGGGATCGCTGCCTCGTGATCGGCGTTGAGACAACCGCGCGCCGGAGCGAAACATCCCCTCGTACCCCGAGTTGCTGCAACGCGAAGGAGACCGGCTTTCGCTCACCACCCGGAACCGGCAGCGCCAATCAGCGGAGGGCGAGAATGGCTACTAGTACGCAAGCGGCAGGGCCGCGCCGGCAGGGCGATGGCGCGCCGCGGTAAGATCCGCGTCGGGGTCTCCGGCTGGACCTATTCGCCCTGGCGCGGCGCGTTCTTTCCGCGCGGCCTGCCGCAACGCGACGAACTCGCTTTTGCAGCGCGGCATTTCTCGTCGATCGAGATCAACGGCACGTTCTACCGGCTGCAGCGGCCGGAGAGTTTCGCCCGGTGGGCGCAGGCCGTCCCGCCCGGCTTCGTCTTCGCGGTCAAGGGGTCGCGCTACATCAGCCACATGCTGCGGGCGGGCGCGATCGACACCGCTCTCGCCAACTTCTTCGCATCCGGGCTGCTGCGACTCGGTCCGGCGCTCGGCCCGCTGCTCTGGCAATTCCCGGCGCGGTTCCATTTCGATCCGGCGCGGATGGAGCGTTTCCTCGCCCGGCTGCCGCGCGATACCGAGGCGGCGGCGCAACTGGCACGACATCATGACAGCCGCCTCGCGGGCCACGCCTGGACCGAGACCGATGCGCGCCGCCCGCTACGCCATGCGGTCGAGATCCGTCACGAAAGCTTCGCCGTCCCGGCCTTCATCGACCTGTTGCGCGCGCACGGCGTGGCACTGGTCTGCGCCGACACCGTGGACTGGCCGAGGCTGATGGATGTCACCGCTGATTTCATCTACTGCCGGCTGCACGGATCGCAGGAGCTGTATCGCAGCGGCTACGACCGGACGGCGCTGCGGGCCTGGGCGGATCGCGCGCGGCTCTGGGCCGCGGGACGGACGCCGGGCGACGGCCGCCTGGCCGGGCAGCGTCGGGCGCCGGTGCGGCGGCGCGACGTGTTCGTCTATTTCGACAACACCGACAAGATGCGGGCGCCCGGGGACGCGCAGGCGCTGATGCGGCGGCTTGCCGACGCGACGGGCTGACGACACACCGCCCGCACCCTGGACGCCGCACGCACCGCGCCTATCCTGCCTGCCCGACAACCGACGGCACGGAACGAAGCATGTCCGAAGCCCACCAGCACGACCGGATCGAGGTCGCCCTGCTCAGCCCGACGCCGGCCGGCCTGGTCGCTGCGCTGCAGCAGCACTTTGCGGTGCACGCGACGTTCGACGAGCCCGATCCGCTCGTAGCGGTGGCGGCGCTTGGCGGGCGCATCCGCGGCGCAGTGACCGGCGGGCTGGCCGGGCTCTCGCGGACGCAGATCGCGGCGCTGCCGCGGCTCGAGATCTGCGCCATCAACGGCGTCGGGCTGGAGACGACCGATCTCGCCGCCTGCCGCGAGCGCGGCATCACCGTCACCACCGCGCCGGTGCTGTTCGATGACGTCGCCGATCTCGCGCTCGCCCTGGCGCTCGCCGCCTGCCGTCGGATCGCCGCCGGCGACCGTTTCGTGCGAAGCGGCGCGTGGGAGCAGGAGCGCATGCCGCTCGGCCGCCGGCTGTCCGGCCGCCGCGCCGGTATCATCGGCCTCGGCCGTATCGGCACCGAGGTCGCGCGGCGGCTCGAGGGCTTCAAGGCGGAGATCGGCTACACCGACCCGGCGCCCCGCACCGTGTCGTACCGCGCCTTTCCGGACGGCGTCGCCCTGGCCCGCTGGGCCGACCTCCTGTTCCTCTGCGCCGCCGGCGGTCCGAAGGGGGCGGCGGCGCCGATCGTCGACGCGGCGGTGCTCGAGGCGCTCGGCCCGGACGGCGTGTTCGTCAACATCGCCCGCGGCTGGCTGGTGGACGAGCCGGCGCTGGTCGCTTCCCTGCGCGACCGGCGGCTGGGTGCCGCGGGGCTCGACGTGTTCGCCGACGAGCCGCACGTGCCGGCGCCGCTGCTCGCGCTGGACAATGTCGTGCTGACGCCGCATGTCGCGAGCGCCACCGAGGAGACGCAGCGTGCCATGACTGAATGCGTGGTCGGCAATTTGCGCTCCTGGTTCGCCGGACGCGGAGCGCTGACGCCCGTCTCGGCATGAGGGACGCCGCCGCGACCGGCGGCCTGGCAGCAAGGGAGGATGGTGTGGCCGATCGTGACCTGGTGGCGCTGTGGGAGGCGCATTGCCGCTACGAGTTCGAGACCCGCGACGTCGACGCCACCATTGCGACGATGGTCGACGAGCCCTACGTCAACCACGTCCCGACCATGACCGGCGGCGTCGGCCACGACGCGCTGAAACGCTTCTACAAATACCATTTCATCGGCGCCAACCCGCCGGATTTCCGGCTGACGCCGATCAGCCGCACGGTCGGCGCCGATCGCCTAGTCGACGAGTTCATCATGCAGTTCACGCACACCACCGAAATCGACTGGCTGCTGCCGGGCATCGCGCCCACCGGCCGCGTCGTCGCGGTGCCGGCGGTCGCGATCGTCCAGTTCCAGGGCGACAAGCTGGTGCACGAGCACATCTACTGGGACCAGGCCTCGGTGCTGGTGCAGATCGGCAAGCTCGACCCGCAAGGCCTGCCGGTCGCCGGCGCCGAGACGGCGCGCAAGGTCGCGGACAAGACACAGCCGAGCAACGCGCTCATGCCACGCTGGGCGAGCAGCGAGGGCAAGCCGATCGGGTAGTGCCAGTCTTTGGTGAAAGCCGGGACATAGCAATACGTTGAGCATCCGATTCACGCCGCGAAGCGCGGTCGCGAGGCGACTCACGCTTCGCGGCGACCGGATACCAGGTGTTTGGTCCCGGCATTGGGTGGCACCGCCTGACGGAAGGCCGTGATCACGCGCGTTGCACCGCCTGCATCAGCCCGCGCAGGTAGCCGATCGCGAAAATATGGCCCTGCATTGCGTAGCCGTCATTCACCGCGGCGACGTCGGTGGCAAGCAGCGGCGCGTGATCGCTGCGCACCAGGCCCTCGTAGCCGCAGCGCCGCAGCGCCTGGAACACCGCGAACAGGTCGGTCTGCCCGTCATCGGGAAACGTCTCGATGAAGTCATCCGCCGTGCCGCGAATGTCGCGCACATGCACGAAGGCGATGCGGTCGGAGAACCGCGCCACCAGCGACGGGATGTCGACGCCGCGCTCGGCGAAGCAGCCGACGCACAGCGTCATCGCGTTGCTCGGACTGGAGGAGAAGGCGAACAGGCGGGCGAAATCGTCCGGCGATCCCATGATGCGCTGATAGCCGCAGAGCGGCCCGAAGGGTGGGTCGTCCGGATGCATCGCAAGCCGCACCCCGGCACGCTCGGCGACCGGCAGCACGGCCTCCAGGAAGCGTTCGAGCTGCGTCCACATCGCCGCGAGCGGCAGCGGCGGCGCGTGGCCGGCAAAAGCATCGGGAGCGAGATCGTCGGCGCGAAACTGGCTGGTCAAGGCACCGCCGCGCGTCGGGATCTGCGTGCTGGTGCGCACGACCATCGCATCGTCGCCGAGCTGCGGCATAAAATTGTAGGCGACGACCTCGACGCCCATCTCGCCCAGCAGCGGCAGCGTGCGGTTCCAGGCCGCAAGCTGGTCCCGCCAGCCCTCGAGGCCGAGCACGATGCGATCGATCGACGGCCCCGATTCGCTGATCGTCCAGTCCAGGCCGGCATCCCGGTAGATTCGCTGGATCGCGCGCAGCCCCGCGCGATCGTCCGGCAGTCCATGCATGTCGTAGTGGACGGCGTGCGCGATGCCGAGCTGGCGCAGCAGTGCCAGGTTCACCGGCGAGGGC
>Ga0335074_10008488_pt1 | contig 14283 bp, 10 predicted proteins | sample Lox_Sample_23_FD_206715 | JGI IMG/M metagenome (GOLD analysis project Ga0335074, IMG submission 206715) | Soil microbial communities from Loxahatchee National Wildlife Refuge, Florida, United States - Lox_Sample_2.3 | ecosystem: Environmental > Terrestrial > Soil > Wetlands | place: USA...
TGGCCAAGTCGATTTCCGCCTACGACATGGCGGTCAGCGACGCGGTCTACGGCAAGGCCGAGCGGTACGTGTCCATGGGCCGGCTGCAGGGCATGCTCGACAAGGAGCTGCAGCTCAACGTCGAACGGCTGAACGACGAGCGTGGCGACTCGAACTGCTTCTTCGCCTTCGCCGACACCGTGGTCGCGCGCAGCTACCGGGGCGGCAACGAGTGCCACGGCTGGATGGGCGTGAAGTTCCAGGCCCAGGCGCACGACGAGCCGAGCCAGATCGTGATGCACGTCCGGATGCTCGACATCGAGGCCTGGCTGCAGCAGGAGGCGCTCGGCATCATCGGGGTCAACCTGATGTACGGCGCGTTCTTCCATCATCACGAGCCGGAGAAGCTGATCGAGACCCTGCTGGACGGGCTGACCGTCGGCCGGATCGAGATCGACATGATCCAGTTCCGCGGCATCGAGTTCCGCGGCGTGGACAACCGTCTGATGGCGCTCAAGCTGGTCCAGGTCGGGCTGAGCGGGGTGGCCATGTTCGGGCCCGACCGTGCGGTGCTGCAGCCGAGCGAGGTGCTGCGCAAGAAGGCAGTCCTGGTCGAGCGGGGCAGCTTCCGGCCGCCGACGCACGTGAACCTGGACATGCTGGCCACGGCCAAGGCCAGGTTCGAGCAGGACCCGGCGGTGGCCGGAAAGCCGATCCTCCAGCTCACCGAGATCACCATGCGGAACCTGCTGGCCGGAGGGCAGGAGATCGACCGGCGGGACTTCCTGGCCCGGGCCGAGCTGCTCGCCGCGTGCGGCGAGACCGTGCTGATCACGGACTACTTCGACTACTACCGGCTGGCCGCCTACATCGCGGAGCGGACGAGCGAGCGGATCGGCATCGTGATGGGCGTGCCGAGCCTGATCGACCTGTTCGACGAGAAGAACCACGCGCAGCTGCCCGGCGGGATCCTGGAGAGCTTCGGGCGGCTGTTCAAGAACGAGCTGAAGCTCTACGTCTACCCGTACCGGCCGAGCCCGGACGAGGAGCTCAAGACGGTGTACGACATCAAGGTCCAGCAGGAGCTGCAGCCGCTGTACGACTACCTGTTCGGCCGGGGGAGCTTCGTGCACCTGGACAACTACCGTCCCGAGTACCTGCCCATCTTCAGCCGCGACGTGCTGCGCCGGATCGCCGCCCAGGACGACTCCTGGGAATCCATGGTGCCGGGAGAGTGCGCCGAGCTGATCAAGCGCCGGGCGTTCTTCGGCTACGTCAAGCCGACGCGGGAGATCGAGGAGTGACAGACCCGGCTCAGCCCAGCCGGTAGTCGTCCTGGGTCCGGGCGTACTGGGCGAAGGCGTCCAGGGACTGCGGGTTGGCCATCGCGTTGCGGTTGGCCGCCTGCTCCGGCGGCGCGCCGAGCAGGATCTTGCGCACCGGTACCTCCATCTTCTTGCCGGTCAGGGTGACCGGGATGGCCGGAACCTGGATGATGCGGTCGGGAACGTGCCGCGCGGTGTACTGGCTGCGGAGCCGTCCGGTGATCGTGCGGCGCAGGTCGTCATCCAGCACGGCCCCGTCCTCCAGCGTGACGAACAGCGGCATGAAGAACCCGCCGCCGGGCAGGTCGAGGTTGACGATGAGCGCGCCGCTGATCTCCTTGACCGACTCGAGCGCGGCGTAGACCTCGGCGGTGCCGATCCGGATCCCGTGCCGGTTCAAGGTGGCGTCGCTGCGGCCCAGCACGAAGCAGCCGCCGCGCTCGTTGACCTTGAAGAAGTCCCCCTGGCGCCAGATCCCCGGGAAGTCGGCGAAGTACGTCTGCCGGTACTTCTCGCCGCGATCGTCGTTCCAGAGCCGGACCGGCATCGACGGCATCGGCTGGGTGATGACCATCTCGCCGACCTCGCCGGTGACCGGCTGGCCCCCGGCGTCGAACGCGTAGGCGGCCACGCCCAGGTTGCGCGCCTGGTGCTCGCCGGCGTACACCGGCAGCGTCGGCGCCCCGCCGGTGAACCCGCTGCACACGTCGGTGCCGCCGCTGCCCACGTGCAGCCACAGGTCGCGTTTGACGTTGCGGTAGAACCAGGCGCCGCACTCGGCCGACACCGGCGAGCCCGCGAGCATGAGGCCGGTCAGCGCCGACAGGTCGTACTTCTCGCCCGGGACCAGGCCCGCCTTGGCCAGCAGGTCGGCGTACGCGGGACTGGCCCCGAAGAACGTGACGCCCGCAGCCTCGGCCATCTCCCACAGCACGTCCGGCCGCGGGTACCCGGGATGCCCGTCGTACAGCAGCGGCCGCACGCCCAGCAGGAGCGAGCTGACCAGGAAGTTCCACATCATCCAGCCGGCCGTGGTGTAGAAGAACATCCGGTCGCCCGCGCGCAGGTCCATGTTCAGGGTCTGCAGCTTCAGCTGCTCGATGAGGATGCCGCCATGGCTGTGCGTGATCGCCTTGGGCAGCCCGGTGGTCCCGGAGGAGAACAAGATCCACAGCGGGTGGCCGAAGGGCACCTGCTCGAATTCGAATCCGGCGGCGGGCACCGGCGAGTGATCCATCAGCCCGCCCCAGGTATTCACGCGCGGCGCTGCGACCGGGATCCCGAGCGGCCCGGGGACCCAGATCACCTGCTCGAGGCTGGGCAGTGCGGCGATGACCTGGCCGATCTCGGCGCTGCGGTCGTAGTCCCGGCCGCCGTAGCGGTAGCTGTCCACGCACAGCAGGACCCTCGGGGCCAGCTGGCCGAACCTGTCGCTGATCCCGCGGCCGCCGAAGTCGGGGGAGCAGCTGGACCAGATGGCTCCGATGCTGGTGGTGGCCAGCATCGCGATCGCCGTCTGCGGGATGTTGGGCATGCACGAGGCGACCCGGTCACCGGGCCGGACGCCCATCTCCCGCAGCCGGGTGGCCAGGACGCGGACGCTGTTGGCCAGCTCCGGCCAGGGCAGGCCGGCCAGCGGCGTGGTCTCCGACTGGTGGTAAAGGGCGTCCTGCCCGGCCCGTTCGTTCCGCAGCACGTGCTGGGCGTAGTTCAGCCGGGCGCCCGGGAACCACTCGGCGCCGGGCATGGTCCTGGTGCCGAGCACCGCGGTCGGCGGCGTCGAGGCTCCGATGCGGCAGTAGTCCCAGACCGCCTGCCAGAAGCCGTCGAGATCGGTCACCGACCACTGCCAGAGCTCGGCATAGCCGCCGAAGCGATGCCCGCCTTCCCGCCCGAGCCACCGGATGAAGGCCGTCACGTTGGCACGGTCAACCCGGTCCGGACCCGGCGTCCACAGCAGGTCGCCCTCGCGGACCTGGCGTCGCGCCTCCACATCGCAGACGGTGCCACAGCCGGGGCGTTCGGTGCAATGTGCTGCCCACACAAATGCGGATCAGGGAAATGCTGGCCGCACCATGCTGGCCTGGGCGAACCTGACGTATATGGTGTCAGGATGGCTGGCCTGGACGTTTCCGCCCTGCGGGGGATCGACGTGCACGTCCACGTCGAGTCCGACGGGCACGGGCAGCTCTCCCTCGACGATGAGCTGCTCGCCGCGTCGGCGAAGTACTTCAAGGCCGACAACGACCGCGCGCCGACCGTGGAGCAGATCGCGGACTACTACCGGCCGCGCCAGCTGGCCGCCGTGGTGTTCACCGTGGACGCCGGGACCGCGACCGGTCATCCGGCGCTGTCCAGCGAGGAGATGGCCGACCGGGCTGCGGCCCACCCCGACGTCCTGATCCCGTTCGGCTCGGTGGATCCGCTGACCGGCGAGGCGGCGGTCCGGCGCGCCGAGCACCTGATCAGGGAGCACGCCGTCCGCGGGTTCAAGTTCCATCCGAGCCTGCAGGGCTTCTCGCCGGACGACCAGCGCTACTACCCGCTGTACGCGGTCATCGAGGAGGCGGGCCTGCCGGCCGTCTTCCACACCGGCCAGACCGGCATCGGAGCGGGCCTGCCCGGCGGCCGCGGGATCAAGCTGCGGCTGTCCAACCCGATGCTCCTGGACGACGTGGCCGCGGACTTTCCCGGCATGACGGTGATCCTGGCCCATCCGTCGGTGCCCTGGCAGGACGAGGCGCTGTCCATAGCCACCCACAAGGCCAACGTCTACATCGACCTGTCCGGCTGGTCGCCGAAGTACTTCCCGCCGCAGCTGGTCCGCGCGGCCAGCTCCTACCTGCAGGACAAGATGCTGTTCGGCACCGACTACCCGCTGCTCACCCCGGAGCGCTGGCTGAGCGACTTCGAGCTGCTCGACATCAAGCCGGAGGTCCGCCCCAAGATCCTCAAGCACAACGCCGTCCGCCTGCTCGGGCTCGGCTAAGGCCATTATCCCGAACGGGCGGTGGTGCGTGTGCCCGCCGCTCGGCGGCAGCTCTTCCCGCCGCCTCGGCTCCCCCCGCCTCAGCCGCCCGCCGCCTCAGCCGCCCGCCGCCTCAGCCGCCCCCCGCCTCAGCCGCCCGCCGCCTCAGCCGCCCCAGCCGCCCGTCCCGCCCCAAGATTGTGGTGGATTCCCGCGTTGCGGTGGATCAGTGGTGTCAGAGCGCCACCAATCAACCACGAAGCGAATATCAACCACAATAACGGGGGGCAGCTGGGGTCTGTGGTGCTAGAGGGGTCCATTAAGGGTTGGCGGCTGAGCGGATGTGAAGGGCGCGGCGGAGGTCGTCGAGGCGGTCGGACAGCAGGCGGCGCAGGGAGGCGGGGAACGCGGTGTCGGCGTCGGCGCGGGCGCTGGCACCCGCCAGGCACTCCTCGCCTGCACGTAGCGTCGCGGGCGCCACGGCGTGGTGCGGGAAGCCGTGCCGGACCAGGACCCGGGCCACGGCCGGACCGCGGCGTGCGGTGACATCGGCCAGGGCGGGGAAGTAGCGGGGGACATACCCGGCGAGCAGATCAGCCTGGTCGGCTGGCCAGAAGCCCTCGGCCGTCCCGGTCAACTGATGGATGGAGGCCGGGCCGGCCTCGAACATTTCCGACCAGGCGGCTTGCTTGGCGGCTGCGGTGGGCAGGGCGGCGCGGCAGCGCGCGGCGCTCTGCTGGCCGGCATCCGTACTGTCGCCCGCGGCTGCCCGCTCGATTTCGGGTCGGCCGAGGGCGCCGAGGACCGTCAGCCGCAGCATGATCTGCCAGCGCAGGCGCGAATCCAGCTCCGGGCCTCCGGGCCAGGCTCCGGCGTCGAGCCAGGACCGCAGCGTATCGACCTCCTCCGGGCGGGCTGTGCTGTCGATCAGCCCTCGCCCGGACACCAGCCGCATCCCGTCGGCGTCGGCCCCGGCCGCCTGGCCGAGCATCGTCCGGCACAGGTCGGCCAGGCCGGCCAGCGCGGCCGCGCGCTGCGCCCCGGGCAGGTACCGGTCGACAACCGTCCAGCGGGCGAAGCCCAGCACCGGCCCGGCGATCGTGATATCGGTCTCGGCGGGCAGGTGCCCGGTCACGAGCTCGAGATACCGCGGTGCGGGAAGCTCCCCGTCGCGGACCAGATCGCGGGCGGCGTTCCAGGCCACCGCCCGGCTGAGCGGGTCGGCGAGGAGGCTGAGCCCTGAGGTCAGGGCCGCCCAAGAGGCCGGGTCGAGCCGCAGCTTGCAGTAGCTGAAATCGCCGTCGTTCGGCAGCAACAGGGCGGGCGGCGGCTGAGCGGCGCCGGCGGGCAGCACGACCTCGCCGGCGTCGGCCCCGATGCTGACCGGGAACCTGGCCCGCAGCACCAGATCGCCCGCGTCACCGGGCGCCCGGTCGTAGGCCCCGATCCACATCCGGTGCGGCCGGGTCCCGGCGTGCGTGAGGAGTCCCGGCCCATCGGTTTCCACCGTCAGGGTGTCCACCCCCGCGGTGCGCAGCCAGCGGGCAGCCCAGTCGTGCAGGTCGGCGCCGGCCGTGCGGCTGAGGCAGTCGAGCAGGTCGTCCAGGGTGGCGCTGGCGAACTGGTACCGGGCGAGGTAGTCGTTGATCCCGGCGATGAAGGCAGGCCAGCCGGTCCACGCCACGAGCTGCCGCAGCGCGGCGGCGCCCTTGGCGTAGGAGATGTCGTCGTAGCTGGATCGTGCGGCGTCGGTGTCGGGCACGTCCGCGGGCCCGGGCGCGACCGGGTGGGTGGAGGCCCGCTGGTCGGCGTCGTAGCCGTGGGGCTTGTGGGACAGCGCGAAGTCGGCCCAGGCGCCGGAGAAGGTAGTGACCTCCGACAGGACCTGGAAGCCCATGTAAGTGGCGAACGACTCGCTCAGCCAGACGTCGTTCCACCAGGTCATCGTGACCAGGTCGCCGAACCACATGTGGGCCATCTCGTGCGCGATGATCATCGCCCGGGTCCGCCGCTCGGCGCGGGTGACGGCCGACGGGAAGAGGAACTCGTCCCGGAAGGTGATGCAGCCCGGATTCTCCACCGCTCCGGCCTCGAGCTCGGGGACGAACGCCTGGTCGTAGGAGTCAAAGGGGTAGGGCTCGGCGAAGATCTCCAGGTAGCGGTCGAAGCAGGCCCGGGTGACGGCCAGGATCTCCGCCGCTTCCCGGTCCAGGACCGCCGCCAGCGACCGCCGGCTGTACAGGCCGAACGGAAGGCCGCGGTGCTCGCCGCGGACACTGTGGTAGGGACCCGCGACCAGCGTGAACAGGTAACTGGAGATGGGCGGGGTGGCGGCCAGGGCCCAGCGGATCCGGTCGGGCGGCCCGGCCGGTTCCGCAGGCCGGGCCGCGCTGTTGCCGAGCACGGTCCAGGAGGCCGGCGTCACCACGGTGGCGGTGACGGTGGCCTTCAGGTCGGGCTGGTCGAAGGCGGCGAAGACCCGCTGGGCACTGTCCAGGCCGGCGTGCACGGCCAGGTAGGTCTCGCCGTCGGCGACGTCGACGAAGCGGTGCAGGCCGACGTCACCGCGGGTGTACGGCATGTCGGCCTCGACCCGCAGCTCGTTGGCGTCCCGCAGGCCGGGCAGGGGCAGCCGGTTGCCCTGCAGCGTCCCGGGATCCAGCTCGTGCCCGTTGAGCGTGATCCGGCGCAGCCGGGCCGGCCGGATCTCGATGAACGTGGCCGAGCCCGGACGGCGGCAGCCGAACCGGACGGCGGTGACCGAGCCGAACACGTCCCCGCCGCCGCTGACGTCAAGGTCGATGTGGTATCCGAGGACGTCGATCAGCCGGGAGCGCTCTTGCGCCTCGGCGTAGGTCAGCGCACTCGCGGGTCCTCCCGATGTCGGCGCGATCCAGCCAGCCTAGCGGGCGATGCCAGGCGCGCCGGGTGGCCGATGTGGTGTCCTGAGCCGCATTGCGGCTCAGTCACGAATCGGCACCAAACTCCGTACGGGTCTTGCCGGCCACTCGCGACCAGCCTTGAATGAGGATTCATGCCGGAACATCCCGTTCACAGTAACTAGGACAAAGACTGATGAATCCGGGTTCAGTGCTCGAGGTCCGGAGCGTGACGGTTCGCTTCGGCGGGCTGACGGCGCTGGACGCCGTGTCGCTCGCGGTCCCGCCCCGGCACGTGATGGGCGTCATCGGGCCGAACGGCGCGGGCAAGACCACACTACTGAACGTGCTGTGCGGTTTCATCCGGCCCGACGACGGCGAGGTGTTCTTCGGCGGCCGCCGCCACCAGGTGCGGCCGCACCAGCTGGCCTCGCTCGGCGTGGCCCGGACCCTGCAGGGCGTCGGCCTGTACGACGGGCTGACCGCGCTGGAGAACGTCATGGTCGGCGCGACCTGCCGGGCCAAGGCCGGGTTCTGGTCCGGCCTGCTCGCGCTGCCGCGGTCCGGCCGCGACGAACGGATGCTACGCGATCTGGCCCGCGAGGCGCTCGACCGGGTCGGCGCCGCCGAGGCGGCGAACGCGCGTCCCCCGGAGCTGCCCTACGGCATGCGGAAGAAGGTCGCCCTGGCCCGGGCGCTGGCGGCCAAGCCCGGGCTGATCCTGCTCGACGAACCCGCGAGCGGCCTGAGCGAGGCAGAACTCGCCGACCTCGGCGCGCTCATCCGCGATCTCGCCGGGGAAGGGTCGCTGATGGTGATCGAGCACCACATGGACCTGATGATGGCGGTCTGCGACTCGATCGTGGTGCTCGATTTCGGCAAGGTGATCGCCACCGGGTCGCCGCGGGAGGTTCAGGACAACCCGGCGGTGACCGCGGCCTACCTCGGCACCGCCGACACGAGCGGAGGGCCCGCCCAGTGAGCGCCGAGGCGGCCGAGCCCGGCGCGGCGGACGGCCACTCAGCCGCCCTGCTGGTGGACGGCCTAGTGGCGGGGTACGGCGAGGTCACGGCGCTGGACGGGGTCACGGTGAGCGCGCAGGCGGGCGGCATCACCGCGGTGCTCGGCGCGAACGGCGCGGGTAAGACAACGCTGCTGCGCACGGTAAGCGGGCTGGTCAAGCCGCGCCGGGGCCGGATCCTGCTGGCCGACCAGAACGTAGCGGGCCGCAGCCCGGAGCAGATCGTCCGGACCGGGATCGCCCACGTGCCCGAGGGACAGGGCGTGATCCCGGAGCTCACCGTGGAGGAGAACCTCCGGATCGGCATGATGTCGTGGCGGGGCAACCGGTCGGCCCGCACGGCGGCGATGGAGGAGGAGTACACCCGCTTCAAGCCGCTGGCCGACCGGCGGCGCAAGCTGGCTTCCACGCTGTCCGGCGGCGAGCGGCAGATGCTGGTCATCGCCCGCGCGCTGCTCGCGCGGCCCCGGGTGCTGCTCCTCGACGAGCCGTCGCTGGGCCTCGCCCCCCGGGTCATGGCGCAGGTCATGGACCTGATCGTCCGGCTCAGCCGGGAGCGCGGGCTGACCATCGTGCTGGTCGAGCAGAACGCGCGCAGCGCGCTCGCCGTCGCCGACCACGGCGTGGTGCTCAACCTCGGCCGGGTCGTCGCCTCGGCCGACGCCGCGACCCTGGCCGCCGACGTCGCGCTGCGCCACCACTACCTCGGGTTCTAGGTACACGCAGGGAGCATGCCAGTGGTCGAGTTCCTCCAGTTCACTCTCAGCGGGGTCGTCTTCGGGATGATCTACGCCGCGATCGCGCTCTCCCTGGTGCTGATCTGGCGAGGCACCCGGCTGCTGAACTTCGCGCAGGGCGGCATGGCCATGCTCACCACCTACGTGGCCATCGAGGTCATCTACAAGACCAACTCGTACTGGGCCGGGTTCGTGGTCGCGCTCGCGGCCGGCCTGATACTCGGCGCGGTCAGCGAGCTGACCGTGGTCCGGCCCACCGTGGGCAAGCCGGAACTCAACTCGGTGATCGTGACCATCGGGCTGCTCATCTTGATCGAGGGCCTGGCCGGCATCTTCTTCGGCGGAGGGTACCGGTCGTTCCCGGCGGCGTTCTCCGTCACCGGGCTGCGGGTCGGCGGCACGCCGCTCGGCGTATCCCGCTCCGACGTGTTCACCACGGCGGCGGTCCTGGCCACCACCTTGATCCTGGCGCTGCTGTTCCGGTACACCACGGCCGGACTGCGGATGCGCGCCGCGGCGTTCAACGCCACGATCGCCCAGCTGTCAGGCATCCGCGTCGCGCGGGTGCTGACCGTCGGCTGGGCGCTGGCCGGCCTGCTCGGCGCGCTGGCCGGCGTGCTCGTCTCGCCCTCCACGTTTCTGTACCCGAACAGCATGGACGCGATCTTCGTACTCGGCTTCACCGCGGCGGTGATCGGCGGGCTCGACAGCCCGGCGGGAGCGGTGGTCGGCGGGCTCCTGCTCGGCCTGGCGCTCAGCTACGCCGGCGGCTACTGGAACTCCAGCCTGACCTCGCTGGTCGCGCTGGGCATCCTGGTCGCGGTGCTGATGATCCGGCCCAACGGGCTGTTCGCCAGCGCGCGGATGCGGCGGGTGTGACGATGCGGACGCTGCCCCGCAGGCTCGCCGTGGCCATCATCGTGGCCGCGATCGTGGTGTTCCTGTCCATCAAGCTGAACGCGTTCCGCGACTTCCAGATCGCCGAGATCGCGACCGAGGTCACCGCGGTGGCCGGGCTCACCGTGCTGACCGGGCTCAGCGGTCAGATCTCGCTGGGTAACGGGGCGTTCATGGCCATCGGCGCGTACGCCACCGCGCTGGTCCTGATCCATCTCAACTGGCCGTTCTACCTCGTGCTGGTGATCGCGGCCGCGGTCACGGCGGTGGCCGGCGCCGTGGTGGGCGTGGCCGCCGCCCGGCTGCGCGGCCCGTACCTGGCGGGCGCGACCCTCCTGCTCGGCGTCTCGCTCCCGTCCCTCGCCCTCGCCTACCCGGGGTTCTTCGGCGGCGAGCAGGGCCTGAACGTCGTGTTCAACACCCCCGCCTTCCTCGGCGTGAACTTCCCGCTGACCAGATGGCAGGCCTGGGTCAGCAGCCTGGTGGCGCTGATCGTCCTGGTCCTGCTGGCCAACCTGGACCGCAGCCGGATCGGCCGCAACTGGCGCGCGGTCCGCGACAACGACGTAGCCGCGGCGCTGGACGGCATCAACGTGGCCGCCGCGCGAGTGCGTGCCTTCGTGGTGAGCGCCGTCTGCGCCGGGCTGGCCGGCGCCCTGCTGGCCATCGTCACCGGGCTGGTCGCGCCGGGCGGCTTCACGATCACGCTGTCCATCGCGCTGCTGACCGCGGCCGTGATCGGCGGCCTGGGCAGCCTGGCCGGCGCGCTGTGGGGGAGCCTGGTCATCGTCCTGGTCCCGGTTTACGTCACCGACGTGGCGACGAGCCACGGCCTGTCCAGCAGCGTCGGCGCCAACATCCCCATCGCCGCCTACGGCGTGGTCCTGATCCTCGTCATGCTTGTCTTCCCGCACGGGATCCAAGGTGGTCTGCTGCGGCTGATCTCCGCGTTCACCGGTCCCGGCCAGAAATCCCGCATCCGGCGCACCGCGCCTACACGCCATGTCACGCCTTCGGCCGATCAGGCACCGGCCAGCCAACATGAGAAGGAAGGCACTTCATGAAGAAATCTCAACGGCTTCGCTGGCAGGCCGCGGCCATCATGACCGCGGCCGCGCTCGGGGTGGCCGCGTGCTCGTCGAGCTCAAGCTCGAGCGCGAGTTCGGCTAGCAGCTCGAACGCGGCCCTGACCGCGTCCGCGCCCGGCATCACCGCGACCACCATCACCATCGGCAGCCACCAGCCGCTCACCGGCCCCGCCGCTCCGGGCTACAGTGAGATCGCCCCCGCGTCGAACGCCTACTTCCAGTACGTGAACGCGCACGGCGGCATCTACGGGCGCAAGATCGTCTACAAGTACCTCGACGACGCCTACGACCCGACGAAGACGGCGTCGGTGGTCCGCCAGCTGGTGCTGCAGGACGGCGTCTACGCCATCTTCAACGGCCTCGGCACGCCCACCCACCTGGCCGCGGTGAGCTTCCTGAACTCCGAGAAGGTCCCCGACGTGTTCGTCGCGTCCGGCTGCGAGTGCTGGAACGCGCCGACCACTTACCCCGAGACGTTCGGCTGGCAGCTCGACTACATCAGCGAGGGCAAGATCCTCGGGCAATACATCGCCCAGCACTTCAAGGGCGAGAAGATCGGCTACTTCTACCAGAACGACGAGTTCGGCCAGGACGGGGTCAAGGGCCTCAACGACGAGATCCCGGCCTCCTCGGTGGTCAGCAAGCAGAGCTACGTCACCACCAACGTCAACATCGGACCGCAGGTTGCCGCGCTGCGCGCGTCGGGTGCCAAGGTCATCGTGGCCTACTCGATCCCGGCCTTCACCGCGCTGCTCAAGCTGGGCATGCTGAAGCTCGGCTACAACCCGACCCTGGTCGTCAGCGACGTCGGCTCCGACCCGATCACGCTGTCCGGGCTGCTCGAGGCGTTCGCCAAGCAGGGCGGCGCGACCGTCAACGGCAACCAGCTGACCAACGGGATCATCACCGACGAGTACCTCCCGGCGCTGAGCTCCAGCGACAGCTGGTACACGCTGTTCAAGATGATCCACGACCAGTACGAGCCCAAGGCGCCGCTGGACGGCAACTTCTTCTACGGCATGGCCGTCGCCTACACGTTCGTGCAGGCGATGCTCAAGGCGGGCCGGAACCCGACGCGGGCCAGCCTGCTGTCGGCGATCGAGGGCGGGCTGCCGCAGGGACCGATGGTCGCTCCGTTCGCGTACTCCTCGACCAACCACCTGGGCGTGACCGGCGCTTACATGGGCACCATCCAGAATGGCGTGGTAGTGCAGCAAGGATCGGTGCTAACCACCACGACAGACGCGACCAGCCCGATCACTCCCTACACGGGAACCGAGGAGCAGGCACCAGCGAGTGGCATACCCTCCCCCTGACGCCTCATCGGCCACTCCCGATAGGACGGAACTGGGATTAGCCGAGATGACAGCCGAAGCGAACCGGATGGCGGGCGGCCGCGCCCGCCCGCCATCCGCGCCGTCCGTAAGGCCGGTGGAACGACCGCCTGCTCAACGGCTGCTGACCGCGGCCGAGGAGCTCTTCGGCGAGCGCAGTTACCACCGGACGACGGTCGCGGACATCTGCGCCAGGGCTGGCATGGCCACGGGCAGCTTCTACTCGTACTACCAGTCCAAGGCGGAGATCTTCGCGGCCGTGGTCCGGGCGATCAACACCGACCTGAGGCACGCCATGAAGGAGGCTCTCGAGCACACGGACGGCGGGCAGCGGAACCGGGAACGCGCATCCTTCCGGGCGTACTTCGACATGCTGTCCACCCGGCCGTGGATCGACCGCATCGTCCGCGAATCCGAGTTCGTCGACCCCGGGCTGTTCCGCGAGTACTACGAGCACCTGGCCCGGGGATACGCACGCGGCGTGCGGGCCGCTCAGATGGACCGCGACATCGACGCGCGCTACGACCCCGAGGTCGTCGCGTACGCCTACACCGGCATCGGCAACTTCGTCGGCATGCGGTGGGCCGAATGGACGGCGGGCGGCCACGTCCCCGAGGACGTGCTCGATGACGTGCTGGAACTGCTGGCCCGCGGGCTGGCTCCTAAAGCCGAGCCGGACCCGCCTGCGGACACGTGAGCCCCGCGTCTGTGGATAACGTTGTGGAGATCGTCAGGACGACGCCGCGTGTCACGGATGATCATGCATCCTGGCCCTGTGGATAACTAGGACAGGACGGCGGCCGGGGGAAGGTCGGCCGCATCGGCCGACGCCCAGGTCAGCGGATCAGGACCGAGCGCGCGGAGCTCGGCTAGCTGCATGGCGCACCACGGCGAGATGGGTTGCTGACCGGCGCGGATCGCGGCACAGAACTGATCCCAGTTCACCCACCGGGTCTCGGCGACCTCTGCCGGATCGGGGGCGGGCGCCATGTCCGAGTAAGCCGCGTAGACCGGGCAGACCTCGTTCTCCAGCACCCCGTTGGCCATCCGGGCCTGGTAGCGGAACCTGGGCAGCACCAGCATGAGCATTGCCGTGTCGATCCCGAGTTCCTGCCGCAGCCTGCGGCGTACGCCCTCGGCGACCTGCTCCCCGGGCAGCGGATGCCCGCAGCAGGTGTTGGTCCACACGCCGGGCCAGGTGTGCTTGGCCTCCGCTCGCCGGGTCAGCAGGAACTGGCCGGCCGCATTGAACAGGTAGGCGGAGAAGGCCAGGTGCAGCGGCGTCTGGGCGTGATGGACGACCGCCTTGGCCGCGGTCCCGCGAACGGACCCGGCCTCATCCAGAAGGACAACGTGTTCCACGTACTCCCGTCCCATGATCGGAAAAGGGCAGAGGTGAACACTACCGGCAGGCCGCGGGAACCGTGACGCGCTTGAGGTAGAAGCCGTGGCCGGCCGGGCTCTCGTAGTACACGTACCGGCCCGAGACGGCCGTGCCGTGGAGGTAGCGCCGCTTGTCGTGGTGCTGCTGACCGCGGTGCTGCCCGGAGCGGCGCTGCACGCCGTGAGCAGCACGGTCACGGCGGATACGGTCACGGCTAGCGCCGGGAACGCCTTCACGCCCTAGAAGACTCCCGAGGGGGACGCCGGGTTGCGTGTCAGTGCGACTCGCGCGGGACCTCGTGGCCGCTGGCGCCGACCAGGAAGTCCAGGTCGGCACCTGAGTCGGCCTGCAGCACGTGCTCGCAGTACAGCCGCGTCCAGCCCCGGGTGGCGTGCGGCGCCGGCGGCTGCCACTGCGCGCGGCGCAGGGCCAGTTCCTCGTCGCTCACCTCCAGGGTCAGAGTCCGGCCCGGGACGTCCAGGGTGATCCAGTCGCCGGTCCGGACCAGGGCCAGCGGCGCTCCGGTCGCGGCTTCCGGGGCGATGTGCAGGACGACCGTCCCGTAGGCGGTGCCCGACATGCGGCCGTCGCAGATCCGCACCATGTCGCGGATGCCGCGCAGCAGCAGCTTGCGCGGCAGGGCCACGTTGGACACCTCGGGCATGCCGGGG
>Ga0335074_10008489_pt1 | contig 14283 bp, 13 predicted proteins | sample Lox_Sample_23_FD_206715 | JGI IMG/M metagenome (GOLD analysis project Ga0335074, IMG submission 206715) | Soil microbial communities from Loxahatchee National Wildlife Refuge, Florida, United States - Lox_Sample_2.3 | ecosystem: Environmental > Terrestrial > Soil > Wetlands | place: USA...
CGGCGCTGTGACTGTGGATGTAATGGGAAGCGCCGTGACCACGGCAGACCTGCCGGAGTCGGTTTTCCACTATGTTCTACGGACGAAGGAGAGCGTTCTTCTGCACGATGCCGTGGGCGAAGGAACGTTTGTGTCAGACGCCTATATACGGGGACACGAGGCGCGTTCCGTTCTCTGCCTGCCGTTGCTCAAGCAGTCGAGGTTTGTTGGGTTGATCTACCTAGAAAACAATCTGACTCGGGGTATTTTTACATCGACGCGGGTGGGCTTACTCAAGGTGATAGCCTCCGAGGCGGCTATCTCCCTCGAGAACACGCGCCTTTATAGTGAACTGCAGGAACGCGAGGCAAGAGTTAGGCGTTTGGTGGACTCCAGCGTCATAGGGATTTTCATATGGAATCGCGACGGCCGGATAGTTGACGCGAACAAGGCCTTTCTCGAGATCATGGGTTATGACGGCGACGAAACGGACTTAAGGCATATGCATTGGTCGGACCTGATGCGACTGGACGCGCGTAGCAAAGAAGAGCAGCGATTTGCGGATCTGAAGGCATGTGGCACTGCACTCCCTTATGAGACGGAATATTTAAAGAGCAACGGTACCAGCGTACCGGTGCTCGTTGGCGCCGCCGCATTTGGGGGACAATCTCGGGAAGGCGTTGCCTTTGTTGTGGACCTGACTGATCGTAAGCGGGCCGAGAAGGCCGCACGAGACAGTGAGAGACGATACCACGAAGTGCAGCTGGAGCTTGTTCACGCAAACAGGATAGCAACTGTGGGCCAACTGTCCGCCTCGATTGCGCATGAGATCAATCAACCGCTGTCCGGCATAGCCGCCAATGCGGCCGCTTGCTTGCGAATGCTGGCGGCCGATCCGCCCAATATCATGGACGCGGCACAGGCCACCCGGCGGACACTTCGAGACGCGAAACGTGCGTCTGAGGTCGTGACGCGATTGCGTTCGCTCTTCGGGAAGGGTAATACGACGTGGGAGGCGGTCGATTTGAACGGGGCAACACGCGAGGTAATTGCTCTGTCTTTGAATGAGCTGCAGAGAGGTGGGGTGGTGTTGAAGGTGGAACTGTGCGATGAGCTGCCTCCGATTACATGCAATCGCGTGCAAATTCAGCAGGTCATAATGAATCTAGTTCTAAATGCGTCGGAAGCCATGAGCGACGTCCACGATCGACCGAGGCAATTGATGGTCAAGACAGAAAGGGAGGAAGTCTTGGGCGTGCGCCTCACCGTCCAGGACACCGGGGTGGGTTTCGACTTGAAGAGTGTCGAGAAGATCTTCGAAGCATTCTACACGACGAAGAACGGTGGAATGGGAATGGGTCTTTCCATCAGCCGTTCCATTATCGAGAGTCATCACGGGCGTCTCTGGGCGGCAGCTAATGATGGACCGGGAGCGACATTTGCATTCTCAATTCCCGGTAGGCTTGACGGGTAATCCCTTTACGCCGATATGAGCCGGGAGCCTCGATTTGAGCCACATCGTCGCTAATGCGCCCTCGGGCCAGCAGGAGAGGGCTCATGCGATGGCGCAAAGGGGAACGCCTGGAGCTCCACCGGGACAATTGCGGCAGGGTGATACCAACATGTGTGGCACCTGGGCGAGGACTGGATGAGCTTATTTGGGCGGGGCAGATGGGCGCCAAAATCGTGTCATGCGACTCCCTTCAGGATTTCGAGCTCGAGATCGCGTTCGGCCACCAGTTTCTTCAGGCGATTGTTTTCGCGCTCGAGCTGCGTGAGGCGTTTGACGTCCGGCGTCTCCATCGAGCCGAACTGTTTCAGCGATTCCTCTGGCGCGTGCTCACTCGCCCCGAGTTGCAACGCAGCTCCGATTTTGACCAGGTCGGCTAGTGAGTCGGCGCGCATCTTTTGCATCACGTGATGGCGGTGTGCCTTCACGGTAGTTTCACAGATGCCTAGTTCTCCGCCAACTTGCTTGTTGAGCAGTCCGCGGATCACGAGAGCCATGACCTGGCGCTCACGGCGCGTGAGGAACGCATAGCTTGCGTGTACCGCGCGCATTTTCGCCTGTTCGCGCAGCTTGGCATTGCTACGTGATAGGGCCTCCCGGACGGCGCTCAGCATTGTTTCGCCGTCTATAGGCTTGGTAAAAAACTCGATGGCACCCGCCTTCATTGCCCGTACCGAGGTAGGTACGTCGCCATTACCCGTGATAAAAATGATCGGCATATACGCTCTATCGCTGGCGATCCGATTTTGGACGTCCAAACCGGAGAGCCCAGGCAGCGTAACGTCTAACACGAGGCACGTAGGGGTAAGGAGAGGGGGCTGAGAAAGGAATTCCGTTGCGGATGCGAAGACTTGTGCCCTCCAACCTGCGCTGATGACCAGTGATTCTAGCGACTCACGGGCCGACTCATCGTCGTCAACGACGAACACGGTTGCAGAGCAGCACGGACCGACAGATGCTGGAAATTCATTTGCCCGTAGGCTCGCGGGATTTGTCGCCGGCATTTACGCGTCCTCCGATTGCTGGTTAGCGAGAAAATCGCCTTCGCTCCTCCTGCCCGCATTCCGAAGAATGCACGCCTGGATAGGGCGTGTCCAGTACACTTTGGTACTCATTGTGTGCCTCCCGATACCGGGGATCGGTTTCAGAGGTGGCGCGCGGCACAGCGTTCTTCAAAGCTGAAGCGCCCCGGGCGTCCGGCGCAGCGGCGCCCGGCGGTGAATGGAATGCGACTCCTGCCTTCGTCGAATAGACCGTCTGCATCTGTGTGATTAGCGTAGGTCGTATGGAACCGTGAAGATCAACGCTTGGAGACCTCGTTATGCCTACCTACGTCTGCGAATTGCCGCCGGATCGTTTCAACGTCAAACAGAAGGAGGAAATCGCCATCGCCATTAGTCAGCGCCATAGCGAGGCCACGGGCGCTCCACCTTTCTTCGTACAGGTGGTCGTGGAAGAGAGCCGCGCCGATCGATACCTAGGGGGCCGGCTCACGGGAGAGCATGTATGGATCCGAGGAGACATTCGCGCTGGCCGCACGGAAGGTGCACGGACGCAGATGATGCTCATGATAATGCAGGATGTAGCCCGGATCACAGGAATCATGTCTGATAACATCTGGGTGTATGTCTGTAATCTCGAGCCGACAGACATGGTCGAGTATGGTCACGTGCTGCCACGACCCGGTCTGGAAGTGGCCTGGTTCGACAAACTACCGGCTAAACTGCAGGCGTATCTGCGCAGCCTGGGAGTTACGCGGGAGAACTTCACGCTCTAGGGAGGCTCTGTGTAGACAGGTCTGGGTCGCGGACCAAGAGTGCAGCAGGCTGTAGCGATCAAGCAGCAGGCGGTTGCGATCGCCGAGATCGCCCGGGAGCTTCGGAGGAACCGCAAGACGGTGTGGCGCTGCCTGAGTCAGGAGCACAGTATCGTCGAGCGGCGAAGGAACGCCGCTCCTGACGATGCAAGCAGATTTCGGCCCTGAAGGAGCTGCGCGGGAGCGGCACTCGACGGGGATTCTCTTTAAAGAACCGCGTGCGGATCGCAGATACACCTGTAGTACTGCCGTGGGGGCATTTATTGGACTAGTCCCGACGAGCGGTCAGCGCAGTTTCTGAATGCGCAATAGCGACCCTTTGAGCACTTCAGCGACCAGACCCGCTGCGTGACCATCCCGACCGGACGGACGTGTGGTCTGGACCCCGACGTTCAAGAGTTTCGCTCAGTAAAGTACATCAAGTGCAACTTCCTCCCGGACGGGAGTTTTATCGATATCCTCGGTCTGACCTAAGATCTCGCCAATTGGTCCGCCACGATCGCCGCCCGCGCGTATCGACGGTACCGCGCGCCAGCGGCCGATCGACCGCTTCGAGGTAGAGTGTGCACCCACGTAGTGCCGACCGCTGCTCAGGATCGGCGGAGGATCCGCGAGATCTCGCCTGCGGTGATGCGATGAGCACGTTGGTCCCTCAATTAACGTGAGACAAAATTTCCGCTGGGTGTTAAGTCGCTGAGCAAGAGTTCTGCGTATGACAGTCTGCCACAGCTGCGCCGTGCGATATCACGGTCTCCTCAAGGCCTACACAATGATCCTCCTTCGCGCGTGCAGAAATTATATCTCTTTGCGTCTAGTGGGCGTCTGGCGGGTAGACTATTCCGGGTACATCCTTCGCGCCCAAAAACGCCGCGAGGAAGCGAAGTGGGCGCTGTCCCTCGTTCCGCCCACGGTGCCATACGGCCCTCGGCTGCAGGATGACTTCACCCTCGTGGAATGTCTTTTTATGGCCGTCGATGAACTCGACCGTGAGATCGCCCTGGAGTACATAAACGTAGGCGGGCACTGGATGAACCATCCAGCGTGAAGTACCACCCGCTGCGATGGAGAGAATGCCTGAAGAGATCACAGGGTTGGGCGTGCTGAGATATAGCAGCGGCTCGCCCGCAGTGGTCGTGGTGAGATCGGGAAGTCGGGTAAGGGTTTCATCTCCGCCTTCCGGGGAGTGCTGCATCGCCCCTTCGGTCCCAACAATCGATGATTTGCGCGTATTCATGCTGTCACCTTTTACCTGCAAGGGTGTTATCCGTCACTTAACCGAGACGGGGGTCTGTTCGGACCATGGGGAAGCAAACTCGTGATGGCCAACCAGTTCTCGCTCGGATGGCATACTAGATGCCATCGAACGGAACATAACTCCATTCGACGATAGTAGCGACTGAACGGGTGCACATCGATGTGACTAGACTGATATGACTGGACTAGGGGTCTGACGGTATCGACTACGACTATGGTGGAATGGAACTCGGCCTTCCCGCGTGGCCCGATTGCATTTGAGAACATATCGCAACCCTGTCGGCTCGCTCGGCGCTCGCCCGCGCGATCAATCGAGCCGCTTGCGCAGCATCCCAGAGGACCTACGAACATGGTGTCCGGCAGTACCGACTTACCTAGGGTGGTCGATCGTGATGAAGGATCTACCGCGGTCCTCGCGGCTCACGTGCTATCTCTTGCGGCGGCGCCCACATTCGCAATCATGGCGGCTCTCACCTTCCGCGGTAGCGGTGCACACGAATTCTGGTGCTGTACAAGATCACATTGGCCACTGCCAACCGGAATGAGCCTGATGTACTTGCTAATGGGTGTCTTCCATGCGCCAGCTTGGCTGAAGCTTGGTTCCATCCAAAGGGCGCGCGCCCGCACCGCTGCGCGGCCTCAGCCAGACGGCGGCGATCGCGACATAAGTCGTATAGATACTGGCCCTTAAAGTGACCATGCTTCTCTCGGATGAAACGTACATCACCACGCGGGACGCGCGGGGACCGCTGGTGGTGTTGCGCTCAGATGTCGACCGCTTCGGCCCCGTAATCAGGTCTGCGCATACTATGAAGTCTCGTTTAGCACTCGCTGTCGAGGTGCTCTTTGGGCCACAGGTGCACTCGGTGCCTGATGAGGGGCCGACGCTGGGGAGAGGGTGGACGGCAATGGACGGCGGGGAGCCGGAACAGCCAAACCGAATTCTCTCTATCGTTGCGAGTGCGCCTGCGGCTGCGTGCAAATCACTCTATAGCGTCGATAGCTCGCTCGGCACCAGGCTGCTTCCGGGTCTACTCAGCCTCATAGCAGGGTCCGTCGATGTCATCGGCTTTCTAGGGCTGGGTGGACTATTCACCGCGCACATCACCGGCAATCTGGTCGTTCTGGCGGCGCATATTGTCACCGGAAGAGCCACGCCACTCGCGCCCGTTCTTGCCGTCCCTGTGTTCATTGCGGTGCTAAGTTTGACCCGACTGGTAGCAGGCCGTCTCGAGGACCTGCGCCGCGCCACGCTGCGGCCCCTGCTGACGCTGCAATTAGTACTGCTCGCGAGCTTCCTGGTAGTCGGCGTCGCCGAGGGTCCCTTCCGCACTCCTAATGCGCCGATCGCCGTTGTGGCGGGCATGTTCGGTGTCGCCGCGATGGCCGTGCAGAACGCACTCGTGCAGATCTCATTAGTCGGGGCGCCCGCGACCGCGGTTATGACCACCGACATCACGAAATTCATGATGGATCTAGGCGCGATACTGCTTCGGCGTGACCCCAACGCAGTAGCCTCCGCTAGCCGTCGCGCCATGCGCACCTGGCCCGCGATCCTCGGTTTCACGGTCGGCTGTGGGCTCGGAGCAGTACTCGAGGCTGCAATCGGACCCTGGTCCTTGGCGCTGCCAACCGCCCTCGGCGTGGTCGCGCTGGCGCTGAATTTCGGTTCACTTCGATGCGCACACATGTCTGCCGATCGGCTGACCGAACGAGCGCGCATCGCTACTCCCTCAACTGATTAATTGCCTACCGGTCAAGCTCGATGCGGTGGCGTTCGACCAAATGAGGTACCTATGACTGTCTCGAATGTCCCGAGGACGCTGATGCTGCCGACCCCGGTTCGATACGAGCCTTCGATGGAAACGGTTGATGAGCATGAAGCAAAAACAATCCAAGACCTCATCGCCACTACGGAGCGAATACAGGCGATCGTCGCCGCGCATTCCGGTCACGCCAAGCGCGGGGTGCACGCGAAATCCCACGGCCTGCTTATTGGAGAGTTGGAAATACTTCCGGATTTGCCCACAGTGCTGGCGCACGGAATGTTCGCTATCCCGAAGACCTATTCTACGATATTGCGGCTGTCCACGATCCCTGGCGATTTGCTGGACGATGCGGTTTCCGTGCCCCGGGCGGCGTCGCTCAAGATTATGGGCGTCAGTGGTCCGCGCGTGTCGGGCTCCGAGCAAGAGGTCACACAGGACTTTCTGTTCCTCAACGCAAAAGCCTTTGGCGCGCCCACCCCGGAGGCTTTTCTCCGCACTCTTAAGATCCTGGCGGCTACGACCGACAGGGCGCCCCGCACGAAGAAGGTCTTATCTTCGTTGGTTCGTGCTCTCGAAACAATCGTGGAGAGCGCTGGCGCGCAAAGCAACACGCTGTTGACTTTGGGAGGTTATCCGAAGGTCCACATTCTCGGCGACGAGTTCTATACCCAGGGTCCTGTGCTCTACGGCGACTACATCGCAAAGCTCGCTCTGAAACCCTTCTCGGACAATCTACGTGCCTTGACCCAGCAACCCCTCAACCTATCCGGGCATCCGAATGGCATCCGAGAGGCCGTCGTCGAGTTCTTTAGAACCAATTCGGCCGTATGGGACATGCAGGTGCAGTTGTGCACCAATCTCAAAACGATGCCGATCGAGGACGCTTCAGTGATCTGGCCGGAGACGGAAAGCCCGTATCTACCCGTCGCGCGACTTCGCATACCAACGCAGAACGCTTGGCGCGCAGACCGGATCGAATTGCTCGACGAGCGAATGTCCTTCTCCCCTTGGCACGCGCTGGCGTCGCATCGGCCCCTCGGTGGCATCATGCGCGTTCGACAGGCGGTTTATGCGGCTGCTGCTCGCTTCCGTGTTGAATACAACGATCAGGCTCTCTTGGAGCCGCGCGGCATTGGCGATGTCCCTTGATTCTGATTCGAGAACCAAACCTCCACCCGGAGCTCGTGTTGTCAGATCGACTACGCGAAATGACGACTGAGTGCAATGACGTCGGCTCCGCGCGCCCGGCAATCCCGGTTCGGGCCGGAAACAGTGAGTCCACCGCTGCAAACCACCTTGTGAGAGACGCCGTTGTGGATGTGACTTTCGTTGCGTGGACCGATCCAAAGGTATCGCGACCTTTGAGGAATAGATTCTCATATGCGCGGACCATAGCATCGCCGCATTGAGTTTTGAACGCCTGGATGTCCCGACAGGACCCAGGCCCCACACCGGAGGAGAGTCATGAAATATCGGATCTTGCGTGCGGCAGCATTGGTAGTCTGTCTATTCGTCACGGGGAGCGCGTATACCCAAGAGCTACCCGACCTCAATACAGTGCCAAAACAGACGCCCTTTAACTTTCCGTTTGGAACTCCAATCAGCCTGAGGGCGGCTCAAGCTTTAATTCAGGCAGGTATTGCCGCCGCAAACAAACGAGGGTGGCCCGAGGATTTCGCCGTCGTCGATTGGAGCGGTAATTTGGTGGCCTTTGCGCGGATGGATGGCTCGCAACTCGGCTCGATCGCCATCGCCGAGCATAAGGCTCGCGCTGCAGCAGAATTTCGCCGGCCGACAGAGTCGTTCGAAGTTGGTGTACAGAAATTTGGTTTCAATTACCTGCTCTCTTTCGACGACATCATAGCTGTTGGTGGCGGCATTCCCTTGGTCCAGGACGGTAAGATCGTTGGCGCGATTGGCTGCTCTGGCGGCACCACCTCTCAGGACGTGGTGCTCTGCCGGGCGGTCCTAGGACCTCCGTATATGAGGAGCTTTTCCACGCTCGGTAATTGAACACTGCGTTACATGGCGGGCGAGCTTTGACCGGCGTGAGGCGCGCGGGAGAGCGATCTAGCATTGCGGTCAGCGTATTGATCAAATCGGCGGCACGGCGCACTGAGCGAATAGCGTCATTCGGCGGAACAGTGCGTTTTTTGTGGCCTAGAAGGGCGATCAGTGCCGATACCTCTTTCTGATTGGAGACTACTTTCTCATATTGCAGGAGAATCACGATGCCGCGTTTAGAGAGCCAACGAGTCGCGGAAGAAGCCCGCCCTCATCAACCGGATCAGGATCGCTTCCGTGTTATCCGTTCCGAGGAATTGGAGTGGAAGTCATTTCCTGCGTTTCCGCCTCAGGCGCGATTGGCCGTGCTCGTCGGGGAACCAAACAAGCCCGGCCCGTATGTGATTCGGGTGCGGTTCCCTGGGGGAGGCAAGATCATGCCCCACAAGCACCCCGAGGATCGCATCTACACGGTCATCTCGGGCATCTTCTACATCGGCCTGGGAGAAGAATTCGACGAGAGAAAACTGACAGCCCACGCGCCGGGAAGTGTGGTGGTGCTGCCCGGCGGGCAGCCGCATTTCCACTGGGCCAAGTCCGGTGAATACATCACGCAGGTGACCGCGATAGGGCCGCTTGGTCTCGCCTACGTTGACCCCGCGAATGACCCGCGAAGTCACGAAGCGCGCGTGTTATAGGCCGCTGACACCTGCCAGAATGCCGACGACCACCATCGACGAAAATCGATCGTGGTCGCGGCCGTTTATTCGCTTCGCGACACGTTCGTTGTAGAAGGAGTCCGAGATGAATACCGCTCTAAGATCCTGGACTGTCATAGGTAGTTGCGCCGCGCTAGCCATTGCGGCTGCCTTGGCCGCGGACAGAAAAACAGGCTCCAGCCCGGATAAGTATGCGCTGCAAATCCCCGGCGGCCTCGCGTTCTCGGAGTTCAGAGGATACGAAACTTGGTCGGTCATCGCCGTCAGTCGGAACGGGGGCCACATCTCCGCGATCGTGGGCAATCCCGTGATCATCAACGCCTTTAGAGGGGGAGTCCCCGGTAACGGCCGGCGATTCCCGGACGGTTCAAAGATGGCGAAGTTCCACTGGAACCGGAAAACAAGTAAGACGGAGTTCGGTCAGCCTACCGTGTCTTTCACGCTGGACAACATCGATTTTATGGTGAAAGACAGCGGCAGGTTCGCGGACAGTGGAAGATGGGGATGGGCTGTTTTCAACTACGACGCGGCATCGCATACGTTCTGTGCAGGGACGACGGCCAATAGGCCCCCCAGGGCCACGATGCGAGGTGCGGGTTCGCGTGCCACACAGCTGTCAAGACGAAGGATTTCGTTTTCACGAATTACAGCACATGGTAGGCGGGGGTCTTCGGGCGGGCTCTGCCTGAGTTCTCCCTGTTTCGACGGCCTATCCGAAGGCGTTGCACAACAAGGTGCTCGCGGACTGGCAGGCCTAAGGCTATGAGGCCACTGCGGTCGCAGCGAAGGAAGAATCCCCCACGCGATCGTGCGCGTCCGAGGTAATTCGGTGAAATTGATCGTGCGTGCCGCAACATTCAATAGCTTTGGACAAGCCGCCATGCCCCGTCAAGTATTAAAGGATTGACCAGAGGGAGGTTCGGGCATGAATGCGGACGATATGTACGACAGAACAGATCCTGCGCTTGCGCCGCAAGATCGGGCTCGACTGCTTGCAGCCCCGGCACATCATCACCGAGGCAGGAGTCGGGCATTCGTTCAACGCAGCCTTCGAGAAGATTTACTGATCCGGCGCAGCCGCCGTCGAGGAGGAGCTATGGTGCGATTCTTGTTACTGGCTACTGCCTTGCTCGCGGTGAGCTCCGCGGGTGCCCAGACAAAGGCGAGGGGAGGCTACACGAGTGCACAGGCCTTGCGTGGCGCGACCGTCTACACCCAGTCCTGCATGATGTGCCACGGCCCGACTCTTCAGGGCGGAGCGGGGCCTCCACTCACGGGTCAGTCGTTTCGGCTGGCGTATGGCGGAGGAACGGCTGCGCAGCTGTACGATTTCATCAGCCGGCAGATGCCTCAGGACAGGCCTGGGAGCTTGAGCGAGCGGCAGTATCTCGACGTGACCGCCTATGTTGTGTCGCGGAACGGCATTGCCGCCGGTGACACGCTGTTACAGGTCCGTTCGCTCGGGCAGGTGAGCCTGGCGGGCATGAGCGGGGCCGCCGCTCCTGCCGGCACAAATGAAATCGTGCGGGCCGCACCGCCGGTCCGAGCCGTTTACGCGAAGCTCCCGCAGGGGGTCGACGTGAACGTCACTGACTCGATGCTTCGCGGCGCGGCGTCCGATCAGAACGATTGGCTGCTGCATGGGCGTACGTACGACAATCAACGATATTCGACTCTGCAGCAGATTACGGCCGACAATGTGAAGTCGCTCGTCCCAATGGCGCTCGTGCAAACTGGGATGACTGCGAGCTTTGAGACGACCCCGATCGTCGTCAAAGGTGTGATGTACCTGACGACGCCGGTGGTCAACAGGCAGATGGTTATCATGGCGGTCAATGCCGCGACGGGGGAGCGGCTCTGGAAGGTCACCTACAATCTTGGCGCATTCCAGATTTGCTGTGGCCCCGTCAACCGAGGCGTCGCGGTCGGTTACGGAAGGGTCTATGTCGTGACGCTCGACGATCACCTGCTGGCGCTCGACGCGGCCGACGGCCGCACCCTCTGGGATGCGACCATCATCAATTCGCAAAGCGGCTACTCTGAGACGATGGCGCCGCAGATTTACGACGGCATGATCATCGTCGGCAGTGCCGGAGGCGAGTGGGCGTTGCGCGGGTTCGTCGCGGCATACGACGCGAGCAGCGGACGGCAACGTTGGCGCTGGTATTCCACCGATCCGAAGTCCTATTCGGGCGATTCTTGGCGGACCGGCGGCGGGATGGCCTGGAGCACACCCGCAATCGATCCGCGGCTCGGGCTGGTCATCTTCAGCACCGGCAATCCGAACCCGGACCTGGACGGGATGAGACGGCGCGGGGACAACCGCTACACCGACTCCATCGTCGCACTTGACGTGCGTACCGGCCGCCTGAAGTGGTACTACCAGGAGGTCAAGCACGACGTGTGGGATTACGACGCGGTCAGCAACGTGGTGCTCGTCGATGTGCATCGTCGCGGCGCAACGATTCCGGCGGCCGCTGAGGCGGGCAAGGTGGGCTGGGTGTTCATCGTCGATCGCCGGACTGGCAAGCTAATCCGCAAATCCGATCCCTACGTGATGATGTCGAAGAACATGTTCTCCACACCCACACGCGCCGGCGTCGACATGCTGCCCGGGGCGAATGGCGGCGCGGAATGGTCGCCACCCGCCTATTCTCCACAGACGCATGACCTCTACATCCTCGCGATGAACCAGCTGATGCGCTTCACGACGAAGCCCGCATCGACAGCGCCAGGACTCATTCGCCTCGGCAGCGCGTTCACGAATGTCGAGCCAGGCGGGATTCAGAGCGGTCCGTTCGTTGCGCTCGATGTCGAGACGGGCAGGATTGCCTGGCAATACACAGCGCCGCAGCCGTTGATCGGCGGGGCATTGGCAACGGCCGGAAACCTCGTCTTCATGGGCGAAGGCAATGGCTGGTTCGATGCCTTCAATGCGAAGACCGGCCAGCGACTCTGGCACTACAACCTCGGTGCCGGTGTGAACGCTCCGCCCATCACTTATGAGGTAAATGGTGAACAATATGTCGCCGTCGCTGCGGGCGGCAACTTCCAGCTGACGTATCCCTACGGCGATACCGTCGCTATCTTCAAGCTGCCTTCTGCGTCGACTTCACCTTAGCCGCTCGTCGCCGTGCCCTCATCCAGGTAATCACCGCCAGATCTTTCGCAGGAGAATTTCCATGGTCAGTCTCGAAGATGCCCGCAGAATCATTGCCGCGGCGGAGAAAAAGGCGAAGGAGCTGCGCCAGCCGATGAATATTGCCGTGGCCGACGGCGGCGGGAATCTCGTCGCTCACGTGCGCATGGACGGGGCGTGGATCGGCAGCATCGATATCTCCATCAATAAGGCGTACACCTCACGGGCATTCGACATCAGCACGCGGGAACTCGGAGCATCCTCTCAACCGGGCGGACAGTTCTTCGGGATTCACGTATCCAATGGCGGGCGTGTGATGATTTTCGCCGGAGGCGTGCCGCTGCGGCATCAAGGCAACGTGGTCGGTGCCGTCGGCGTAAGCGGCGGTTCGGGGGAGCAAGATCATGCGGTGGCCGAGGCGGGCGCTGCAGCGTTCGAGTGATGTCATCAGGAGCAACTGGCAAGACGCTCCTGAGAACATACTATCTACCGGCCAACTAAGGCCAGCCAGGAAGGCCGCCGCGGGATCACTTGTAAGCGGTAAGCCGATTCCTGAGGTGTCGTCCTATCGCCTTCGGTCATCCGTAGACATCCCGAAAGAGCGGTTTGCGCCTTGCGTCCGGAGCTCAAAGGTCCCGATGTACCGTCCTAGCAGTCTTGTCCGAGCGCAGACCTAAAAATGCGGCGTGCCGCAGCCGACCTTCTGCGGTCCATTCGACGAATCGGATCTGGGCGACGAGCTGGGGCTGGGTCCACGCGAACTTGTGTAAAGTCAACACCGTCGAAGTGCTGTGAGCGTCCATGCGACTCTGACCGGTTTTCACGGAATCGGCGTCGCACCATGGCCAGGGGAGAATCGCTGTCGTTCGAACCGAATCAAGTACTTGCGCTATAAGCGATTGGTCTCGATTGGACGCCGGTCCCTGGTCAACCTTCAATGCCGGTTTTCAGGCTAGGGGGGACATGTGATATCGCTCTTTCAATACATATCGATAACTGATATACTAAGCCATGCTCGATGAAGCGATGCGCCGCCTGCTCGACTTCGACCACCGGCGTTACTGGCTGGTCAATGGCTGTAGCATCCGATTCCGCGTCGCCGAGGTCGAGGCGAGTGCGGTGCGGCCCCACGGAATCAAGTATTCCTTCACGCTGCATGATCACGACGGCAGCAGGTTGTTGGGCTTTGATAATGCACACGGCGTACCGCGTACGGAGAGCTTCGATCACCGGCATCGCTTCCGGCGCACGAAGGAAATCGTTGCATACGAATTCCGGGCGCCGACGAATTGATCTGCGATTTCTTCGCGACCGTCGAGCAGGCCTGCAGGCAAGAGGGTGTTCCGTTCGAGTTCGAGGCTGACGACATCGAATTAGAGGTTGAGGAGGACGACGATGGCACGCAAATCACTGACTGAGCTCCGCGAGGAAATGCGTGCGGTGGCGCGCGGTGAGCGGAAGGCTTCATCCCTTCCCGCGGCCCCCCTGCTCGCTGCTCTATCGCGCGAGGCTCTCGAGCTTCTGGCCGTTCTGCTGCGCAAGCACCCGGCGAGCGTGAGCGAGCTGGTGGAACTGACCGGCCGGGCTCAGCCGAACATTTCCCGTTCCCTGCAGCTCCTTGCCAGATACCGCCTGATCCAGCTTGTGCGGGAAGGACGGGAAGTTCGGGCCGAGCCGATCGCCAGGGCCGTACGGGTGGACCTGGCAACGGGGACATACGAGACGGAAGCAGCGGCGTGACGATCGCCGCGGATGCTCGCCAGCCGTTGTGACGTTGAGGCGAGACGCTTCGCGATCCGATCGGCGTCTACCGTTCTACCCCTATCGCTACCCCCACTACCCGGCTGTGGCCGGCCCAGCACAGACCTGCGAGCGTGGCCTCGGATTCAAGCGTGGCCTCGGATTCAAAGGTTCAAATCGAGGGCAGGATTCGTATTTCGCACATCCCTTGGGACCGTCCCGATCGGCGACGCGAGGATGCCTGACTCGACCGCACCCAGCTCGCTCGAGGTACCGACAAACAGCATGTTGACCGCCGAGACGCGGCCCCGCAGAGCATGCGGCGTTGCAAGCAGCACGAGCGACGAGAGGAT
>Ga0335074_10008490_pt1 | contig 14283 bp, 8 predicted proteins | sample Lox_Sample_23_FD_206715 | JGI IMG/M metagenome (GOLD analysis project Ga0335074, IMG submission 206715) | Soil microbial communities from Loxahatchee National Wildlife Refuge, Florida, United States - Lox_Sample_2.3 | ecosystem: Environmental > Terrestrial > Soil > Wetlands | place: USA: Florida...
GAACGAATTGATGGCGTCGAAGCGGAACTGCAGGGACTGCCGCTCGGTGATCATGAACGTCTTGGCCAGGGCCATGTCCACCTGCTTGATGCCGGGGCCGCGCTCTGTCGAAATGCCGCAGGTTCCCAGTTGCCCGGGCCCGGGGATCGACATCGTCAGCGGATTGAACCACACATAGCCGCCGCCGATGAAGTTTTTATAGGGCGTTTCCTGAGACGGCGCGTTGCAATCCGGCCGCGGCTGGAAGTAAGCGCCCGTGGGATCGTATCCGAACTGGATCATCGAAATCGGGAACCCGCCATGCACGGTTGGGATGGTTTCGTACTTCCAGCCGCCCAAAACCGCGTTGACGAATTTGTTTGAATTACTTCCGAATTGCCGCCCATGCCCGAAGGGCAGGTCGTAACTGAGGTAGCCGCTGAAGGAATTGGTGATGTCGGCGTCGCAGTAGCCGTAGTCCAAGCCTCGCACGTTGTAGACGTAGGACTGGAACGCGACGTCGGCAGTGGTCTGGGCGACCGCAGCGTTGCCGTAACGGCCGTAATAGCCTTGATTGTCCGTCAGGCACTTGCCCCATGAGTAGTTGAACTGATAGGCGAGGCCGTGCGCAAGCTGCTGATGAACCACCAGCTGCAGACCGTCGTAATTCTGAACCGCTGTCGACGTGTTGAGCCGCTGCTGGCCCGTGCCGTCGAACTTCAGCGTGGGATTACCTGCCAGATAGGGACCCGGCGCGCTATACGGCCCGCCCGCCGGAGCATCCGGGATCAGTACATTCTGCCCCATGTCGTAAATCGCCGCCAGGTGATCGCTGTGCTGGCCGACATAACCGGCTTGCACGGTGAGCGAGCGGGTCAAGGAGCGCTGGATGGTGATGTTCCATTGGTTCGAAACCGCCGGACGATAGTTGGGATCGGTGGCATGGATTCGCACGCCCGCAAAGCAGGAGGTGGGAGCCGAGGTCACGTTCGCCACCGTGCAGGTCCCGCCCGATCCCAGCGCGGCGAAGCCCTGGTCGAGCGTGATCTGGTTCGCGGGGATGCCGCCATCGATGTTCGTTGCGCCCCATTGGCCAATCAGATCCGTATTCCACGGCGCGTTGGTCGCCAGGCGGTTATATTCGCCGGTGCCTTCCTGGAAACTGGTCCGGCCGAACGCGGCGCGTATCACCGTCTTTTCGTCGGGAGTCCACGCCAAGCCGACGCGCGGAAGGAAATTGGCGATGCCATTGTACTGGTTGTACAGCGCGCGGCTGTTGCCGTCCACGCCGGCCAGCTCAATCGCGCCGCTGTATTCGCCGAAATTGGTCATGCGATTGTCGACTTCGTAGATCGGAGTGAAAAGCTGCCAGCGCAGGCCGTAATTGATGGTTAGGTGCGAATTGATGCGCCAGTCGTCCTGGATGAACGCGCCGATCGCGTCGTTGCGCTGTCCGACGGTTCCCGAAAATCCCTTGCCGTAGGCCATGTAAGCCGGCAGGCCCAGGAAGAAATCGGCGATCGAATTTCCGGTGTAGCTTCCGCTAAAGCTGATCTGCCCCGCCGCGCCATCGCTGGTGGTAGCCGGAACGTAGTTGTTGCGATAGCGGTTGAGAGAAAATCCGAAGCGGATGCTGTGCGCGCCATGCGTCCAGGAGGCGGCGTCGGAAAATTGAATCGACGTCTGGTGGAAAATTTCCGGCGCGTCGCTGGTGCCGTACGCGAACGGCCCGTTGAGGTCGCCGCCGATGGAGCTGTTGGCGAAGGAAAGTCCAGGCAGATACTGGGTCGGCTGCCCCGCGATTACACCCGCGCCCGCGGTGGTGGAGAGGGCTTGAATATTGCCGTCGGCCGGGAAGTAATTCATGCCGATACGGGCGTCGTTCAAGAAAGTCGGGCTGAACACGTGCGTCCAATCCAGCACGGCCTGCTGCAGCGGGAAGATGTTGCCGCCGCTTCCGCTGTAGAGTAGCGGCTGGCTGTTGGTGGTCGGTTCTACGACGTGCTGCTGCGAGTAGCGCGCCATGATGCGGTCTTTGTCGGTGGGGTCCCAGTCCATCTTGATGTCGCCCTGATCGCCGTGCGTATAGGTGTCCACGGAATTGCTCAGGTTGTTGACCGTGCCGCCGGCCTGGCCGGGCAGATTGGGTGTGGGCAAGAGGCTTGCGATCTTGAGCGCGGTAGCGCTGATCCCGTTGATGCAAGGATCGACGCCCATGGTTTGACCGGCGCCGCAAATTGCCGCATTGTTCAGATTGGACGGCATCGGGACGCGTTGGCCGTTTACGACCGCGCCCGGATAGTAGAGCGTCAGGCCGAGATCGGTGAGATTGCCGGTTCGCTCAGCGGCGGTGAAGGTGGTCTTGGCTGTAGTGGTGGCGGGCAGATCGAAGCGCGATCCTTCGTAATCGGCAAAGAAGAAGAGCTTGTTGCGCTTGATGGGGCCGCCCACGGTGCCGCCAAAATCGTTCCAGCGCTGGCGCGGAGTGGGGAGGCCGTTGAAGTTGTTGGACCACTCGTTGGCATTGAAAAAATCGTTGCGCAGGTATTCGAACGCCGAGCCGTGGAACTGATTGGTGCCGGACTTCAAATTAACGTTGATCACGCCGCCCAGGAACTGGCCGTACTCCGCGCTTGGGTTGTTGGTGATGACCTGGAATTCCTGAATCGCTTCAGTGCTGGGAACAAAGGCAACGTTATCGTCGACAAACTCCATGTTTTCCATGCCATCGAGCAAATAATAATTGGCCTGCTCGCGCGCCCCGTTCAAATTGGGCCGGGCGGCGTTGAAGGTTTTTTGGCCCGTGTTGAAGGACGCGGGGCTGATCGTGACGGCGCCCGGAACAAGCAAAGTGAGCTGGTTGTAGTTTTCGGTCTCGAGCGGGAGATTGGCGATCGCCGACGCTTCCATCACCGTTCCGACTTCGGTGGTCTGGGTTTGCATCAGGGGAACCGCTTCGGTCACTTGCAGTGTTTGCGATACTTGGCCGATCACCATGTTGAAATCGACCGTGGCGGTCTGGTTCAGGTTCAGCGCCAACCCGCCGCGCACGGCGGCCTGGAACCCGTTAGCCTCCACACGCACGTCGTAGGTAGAAATCGGAAGCTGCGGGACACTGTAGATTCCGTCGGCATTGGTTTGGGTCTTCTGGCTTGTGCCGCGCTCGGTATCGGTGACGGTCACGGTGGCGCCTGCTATCGGTGCGCCGGAGGGATCCTTGACCACGCCCGTGATCGACCCCGTCGCCTGCTGCGCATTGGCGTGCGGAAGCACCAGCGCCGTCAGCGCCATCAACACTGCAAAGAACGCCGCGCAGAAAATTCGTCGCGATTCGCCTTGTATCATATAACCCCTTTCAGTTTCCGACTTTCGGTCTCCGGTTTCACTCGCCCGATCCTGGCTTTGGCTCTCGCCAATGTTGAACCCGCTTCCGGATCTTGTCCAGTTCACAACGGTTGCAGAAGCGTTATCTCCAGGTTCATTACTTATCGAACGCTCCTCGTTTCAATCACTTGTTGCCACCGCTCGACCCTTGGCGCGCCAGGGCTTCGAGCAACCGGCGCACCGGCCTTACGGCCGCCAACTGCACCTCGGCGACCGGTTTTTCCATGTCACTGAGCATCGACAATTGACGCTCTATCCAACCCGCGGGAGGCGACTCCCCCGACCGCAAATATTCCAAAATCTGCAAACCGATGGATCCCAAAATTGAAAGATTTTTGGATAATGGCGCAATCTCGCCCGTGGGATCGAGCCGGGCATCGTTTTCGGCCCAGGCGGTGAGGGTGGCTTTCAGTTCGGCGGCCTCGCTTTGCGAATCGCCGGGCGCCAGCAGGAACTTTTGCACCGCCAAGTCCATGCGCCGCACGGTTTCGCTTTCCGGCCTCGCGGCGTCGACGAATCGGTTCAACGGAACCAGGCTCGAATACTGGCGCGCGGCCTGGCGCTCATCGATGCCGAGCGCTTGGGAAGCGTCGGCCAGGACCCGCAGCGCCGCCGCCGGCTTCTCGCCCGAGATTCGTTCGAGCATCGGCTGGTAGTTGATGCGGTGCCGCAGGCCAACCCAATCGAGCGCGCGGCTCACCGATTCCAGGCGGTCATAGAAGGAATCCGCGACTTCGTCCGGAAACGGAGACCACAAGCGCTCGGCGATCGCCGCCGCGGCAGGCCAGATGCGCGAGTCGACAGTTTCGGGATCAACGTACTCCGTCCACATGCAGGCCTCGCCGCCCAGGATCAGCGCCTTCTGCTCCGGAGTCAACCCGGCCGCCGCGCCACCCCATGGATCGACGGCATAATACGCCGAGGCAGGCTGCAAATGGTCGAGATAATATCCGAACGAAAGCACTCCGCGATGTCCGGCGCGGGCGGCGGCGGCGAGCGAGGCTTGGCCGCGCCAGGATTGGATCATGGTTCGGCGCGAGAGATGGTTCCCGGCGTCGAACACTTCGTCCCAGCCGATCATGATTTTTCCGTGCTTTTCGACCAGCTTTTCGACCCTGCGAGTGAAGTAGCCCTGGATGGCCTTGGCATCTTTCAAGTGGTTGCGCGCGGCCCAGGCCTGAATCGGCTTGGATTGCTTCCACTCAGTGGTGTCCACTTCGTCGCCGCCGATGTGGAAGCAGGGATCGGGGAAAAGCGCCGCCATTTCGCCGATGAAAGCATCCAGAAACGCGTACGTCTCTTCGCGCGAAGGGTCCATGAGCGGCTGAAAGATTCCCCATTTGCGCTCGATATGATAAGGACCAGGGGCGCTCGCAAGCTCCGGATATCCGACAAACCAGCTCGTAGTGTGGCCGGGCATGTCGAACTCAGGAATTACGCGAATGCCTCGATCCGCCGCGTACTCGATGACCTGGCGCACTTGTTCCTGCGTGTAATAGTGACCGTCCGAACCGAGGCCCTGGAGCTTCGGAAAACGCCGGCTCTCCACCCGGAAGCCCTGATCGTCGGAGAGATGCCAATGAAATACGTTCAGCTTCACGGCGGCCATGCCGTCCAGGTTGCGAAAAATCACGGGCAGCGGCATCCAGTGACGCGAGACATCCAGCATCAGACCGCGCCAATTGGACCAGGGTAAGTCTTGAATGTGAACTCCGGGCGCCCGAAATCCATCGGGACCCTGTTCCACCAGTTGAGCGAAAGTCTCCATTCCACGCAACGCGCCGGTCACTGTAGGAGCGGTGATGCGCGCCGAGTCGGGCGAAACATCCAGCTTGTAGGACTCGTCTTCGTCAATCTTTGGATACTCCGGGCCGCGCGCGCGGCACTCGATCCACAGCGCGGTCTTTCCGCCGCGAATTTCGATGCCGGTCTGCCGCGAAAGACGGGCGGCCAGGCGATTCATAGCCCGTTCGAGACGCGCGTCGGAATAGCCGCGCGCTTGAATCGCGAACGTCGCGTCGATTTTGAGGGCGCCTGCGGCCGGTTGAATGTTCGATGGCATAGGCATTAAAGCCGCAAATGCCGGGGGGCCTACCAGGAGCGCTAGAAGCGCTCTCATTCGGCCACCGCTCCCCAGCCGCGCCGCGACAGATCGAACCAGATCACCGCTCCTCCGGCCGCGCCCATCGCGAGCAGCCCGAAACCCAAGCCGGTCTCGCCGAGCAGCAGCTTCCCTACCCCGAACAGCGCGCCGTAAATCAGCGCGCAGCCGCAGATCCAATCCAGCGCGTCCCACCATCCGCCGCCTGCGCTGATCACGCCCGGAGCCATCTCGGCCACCGGACGCCAGCCCGCGCGCGACGGCCGCACGCGGCGATAAAAACTCACCAGCGTCTCTTTCTTCTCGGGCTTGGTGAGGAACGTGACGGCCAGCCAGACCACAGTGGTGAGGGCGACGGTCCAGATCATGATCCAGGCGAAATCGATCGGCTGATCGGTGTCCATGCCCCAGCCGATCTGCAGCGCGAGCGACGTCACCGCGGCCGCGATCATTGCCGAGATTTCGCTCCACGCGTTGATCCGCCACCAATACCAGCGCAACAGCAGAACGGATCCCGTACCCGCGCCCGTGGCCAGCAGCATTTTCCACGCGCCCGCGACCGATCCCAGATAAAACGTCACCACGGCCGAAACAACGGTCAGCAGTACCGTCGCCCAGCGCGAGACCCACACGTAATGCACGTCGTCGGCTTTCGGGCGGACGAAGCGCCGATAAAAATCGTTGACGATGTAGCTTGCGCCCCAGTTGAGCTGCGTCGCGATGGTGGACATGTAAGCGGCTGCGAAGGCGGCCAGCATCACGCCGCGCAGGGCAGGCGGAAGAAAAACGATCATCACGCGCACGTACCCCGATTCGGGGTCCTGCAAACCGGGGAAGACGACCAGCGACACCAGCGCCACCAGGATCCAAGGCCAGGGCCGCAGCGCGTAATTGGCGACGTTGAACCACAGGGTCGCAAGCAGCGAATTCTTTTCGTCCTTGGCGCTGAACATGCGCTGCGCGATGTAGCCTCCGCCACCCGGTTCGGCGCCCGGATACCAGCTCGCCCACCAGTTGAGCGAAATGTAAACCAGGAACGTCATCACCGGCATCCAGGGCGATGCGAGATCGGGAATGAAGCTGAGCACCGACCCCGCGTGCGCGCCGCGCGCGCGGTCCACGGCTGCTAATTTCAGCTTCAGTGCCTCCATGCCTCCAACCGCATGAACCGCCGCAACTGCGAGCACGATCACCATGGTCATCTTAACGACGAACTGCAACAGGTCCGTCACCAGCACGCCCCAGAGCCCGGCGAGCGCCGAGATAAGCGACGTGATGGCGATCAGGCCGATCACGATCCCGAGCGCCTGAATGCGCGTAACGCCCAGCGCCAGCATCAGGATCTTGACCATCGCCAGGTTGACCCATCCGAGCACGATGCAGTTGATCGGAATGCCCAGGTAGAGCGCGCGAAATCCGCGCAGAAACGCCGCGGGCTTGCCGGAATAGCGGATCTCGGTAAACTCGATGTCGGTCATGACGCCCGATCGCCGCCATAGCCGCGCATAGAAGAACACCGTAAGCATGCCGCCCGCGACGAAGCTCCACCACAGCCAGTTGCCCGCGATCCCGCCCCGCGCCACCATCCCCGTAACAGCGAGCGGGGTGTCGGCGGCGAAAGTGGTCGCAACCATCGATGTCCCCGCCAGCCACCACGGGACGTTGCGCCCGGAAAGAAAAAACTCGTCCACGCTTTTGCCCGCGCGGGCGCGATAGTAAAATCCGACGGCTGCGTTGGCGGCGAAGTAGAGCGCGATCCAGAACCAGTCAAGCTTCGTCAGGGCCATGCGCTACATTGTCCGGGTGATTTTGTGCAGCGTTCGCGGCAGATCGGGATTCAAGCCCTTGAGCGCGGCCAAATGTCCAGCGAATAGCTGCGCCGGGACGATATAAGGGATGGGTGTGTAGAGGTCTTCGAGCGGCCCTCCCGAGCCCGGCGCTTCAGGAATTTCGATGCGGCGCGCCGCCTTGTCGTGCGCTTCCCCGTTGCGCCGATCGGTGATCACCAGCGTTTCGGCTTTCAATTCCTGCAGCCGATCGAGCACCGACGACATGGACGGCCAGGTGACTCCCGCCGGCGCGAACACGAACACCGGAAAGGCCCGTTCCACCAGCGCGATCGGACCATGCATCAGGTCGGCGGCGGAGAAGCGCTCGGCCACCACGTAACACGTCTCCATCAGCTTCAGGCCGAATTCCAGCGCGTTGGCGTAATTCAGCCCACGGCCGACGGTGACGGTGCGCGTCATGAAGAAGTAGCGCTCCACCAGCGCTTCGATGTCTTCTTCGAGCGCCAGTACGCTGCAAACCCAGTCCGGGAGTTTGCGCAGGGCCTCCAGCTCGATGCCGCCATCCAGCGCATGCGCTAGCAGATAAAGCGCGAGCAACTGGCAGGTGTAGGTCTTGGTGGCCGCCACGCTGATCTCCGCTCCGGCCTGGATCGGGAGCGGAAACTCGACCACCCCGGCCATGGCGCTCGACGAATTGTTGGTGATCCCCACCGTGGTGGCGCCCTGCTTGCGCGCGTCTTCCAAAACCGCGTTGGTGTCGGTCGACTCGCCCGATTGGGAGATCCCGATCACCAGCACATCGCGCAGATCCACCGGCCGCCGGTACAAGGTCCAGATGGAGGGCGCGGCCAGCGACACCGGAATCCGGGTGGTGATTTCGATCAGGTACCGGCCGAACTGGGCGGCGTTGTCGGACGTGCCGCGCGCCACCAGAAGGATGAAACGCGGCCGCCGCTTCTGAAGATGACTGCGCAGTTTTTCGATGCCGGCGACACCGGCCGCCAGCGTCGCGCTTAGCGCCGCAGGCTGATCCCGGACCTCTTCGAGCATCTTGGACATGGTCAGCCGGAGATGGCCCTCACCGGTTAATCCTGGGGCCGCCGGCATCGGCTGTCCAGTTCCGAACCGTTGCGCGGCGCGTTATGCGCGGTTCACTACCGTACCGAACATCCGTGTTTTGAATTCGTTGCGTGTTACAATCGAGCGAAGCGTCACGAATGGGGGAACGGATGACCCAGGGTACGGCTCCGGGGGCGTCCCACGAGAAAACTCGCGTACCGGAAGAGTCGGTTCGCCAGGAGCTGAACCGCGTCCTCGCCAGCCACGAGTTCCATTCGAGCAAACGAAGCCAGGATTTTATCCGCTACGTGGTGGAGCACACCCTCGGCGGCCGCACCGACCTGCTCAAGGAGCGGACCATCGGGATCGACGTGTTCGGCCGCTCCACCAGCTATGAGCCGAGCGACGACGCCACGGTCCGGGTGAAGGCCGGCGAGGTCCGCAAGCGCCTGGGGCTTTACTATGCCGGACAGGGCGCCGTGGATCCCGTCCGGATCGAGCTGCCCGCCGGTACCTACATTCCTGAATTCCGATGGAGCGAGGCGCCGCCGCCTGCAGCGCCCGAGGCTCCGGCCGTGGAAGCCGCACCGGAACCAGCGCCCGCGAAGCGCCCCACCCCGAAGTGGATCGCCGTGGGAGCCATTGCTGCGATCGCGATTGCCGCCACGCTGGGGTGGTGGTTAGCGCGAGGGCGCGGATCTGTGACTACGCCGCTCGATCAATTCTGGGCGCCGGTGCTCAATGGAAGCCTGCCGGTATCGGTGTGCGCGGCCTACGTTCCGGTTTATGGACTGAACGGCGCGGCGGCCGATCACGCCCGGCCCCAGGATTTCGTCCTGCTGACCGACCAGTTCGTGGGCGGCGGCGATTTAATCGCGACCGCTCGATTATCGGCCATGCTCACGCGCGTGCAGCACCCCTACACGCTCCGCATCGGCAATGACGTTTCGTTCAAGGATCTGCGCGCTGCGCCGGCCATCCTGGTGGGCTATTCGTACACGCGCTGGAAAGAAATTTCGAGCGAGATGCGCTACTTCATCGAAGTTTCGAACGCCCGCACCGGCATCACCGATAACGGCAAGCCGACCCCCTGGGCGATCACAAACCTGCCGGCCGATCGCAGGACCAACGAAGACTACGCCATCGTCTCGCGCGTTTTTCATCCCGACACGCACGCCATGCTGGTGGAGGTCGCGGGCATCACGCAATACGGTACCGAAGCGGCCGCCGAGCTGGTCACGAATCCCGATCTGCTGGCCGAGGGCGTGCACGGCGCGCCGGCCGATTGGTGGAAGAAGAACATGCAGCTTGTGCTGCACGTGAAGGTGATCGCCGGGACGCCGAGCTCGCCCAAAGTGGTCGGGGCTTATTATTGGTGAGCTGCGTTTGGTTCGGGCACCACGTGCACGATCACGCGGCGATTTTCGAAATCGGTGGATCCGTTTGCGGGCGTGACCTCCGGAATCCAGTGGACATCGGACGCCGGCGTCCCGAGTCCCTTCAAAACTCCCGCCACCCGTTCAGCGCGTAAGCGCGATACGTCGGCCTTCTCGGTCAATGTGCGGCCATCCGTGAGCAGCGTCGCGGCGCGATAGCCCGTGATTTCGATCACCTTGGCTCCCGACACGCGCGCGTATTCGGCGATATCGGTGAGCCGGCGCGTGTCGCGGGCAAACAGAAAATCGCTGTCGAAATCGTAGTGGATGATGAAATCGCGCGCCACGAACGGCGGCTGCGGTTTTTGCGGAGGCAGTTGCGCGGTCGACACCGGCGCAAGACGCGTAGACGGTCCGGCCGGGCGCTTGGCAGGCGGCGCATCGATGCCGGGTTCGGCGGGCAGGATGGTATTGCAGGCGCGGTCGATTTCGGGCATGACGGACACGTGCAGAGGCTTCAGCGGAATCCCGCCGCACACGCGCGGCCCCGGCGCGATGTCGCCTTCGATCAGCGCCTCATGCAGTAACTGCGGGGGATAAAAGTCGGCCGTGATGTCCTGCTGAATTCCCAGAAAATACGTCTCGCCTTTGTAATCCGCCAGAAAACACGGGACGGTTTTGGTGTCGCGCACCACGGGGCAAGCAACGAAATTCAAGTGCTGCGAGAAGGCCGGAAGCGCGAGGACAAGGGCGAGCAGCAGCCGCATCAGAGGACTCCGAGGAAGTTGATTAAGTCCTGCTTCTCGCGATCGGTGAGCTTCATATCGAAGCGCCGGTCGTAAAAATCCACCAGCTCGCGCAGCGATTTCGCGCCGCCATTGGAAAAATACGGCGCGCGGGCCGCCAGGCCCCGAAACTGCTGCACCACGATGGATCCGACGTCGATGCAGCGGCCGGAGATGAGCGCGCGCCCGGGGTCGCTGGTATAAATCACGCGCCCCAGATACGGATGCGGCGGCGCGTCCTGATTGCAGGTGATCTTGAACACCGGCAGCTCGCGCGATTCGCTATACATCGGCGGCTCGGTCCAGGTCGGATAATTGGTGGTGCCCAGGTCCACCCAGCCCGCCGAAAGATCCTGGCCCGTCATCTGCGCGTTGTGACAAGTGGCGCAGGTTCGCTTCAGCGGATTTCCCAGGCCGATCGAGTTGATGTGCGTCGCGTCGCGCAGCCAGAACTGGCGGAACATGAAGATATCGCTGCCGCGCGCGATGGAGGCGCGAGACTCGGAATTTCCCGGCTGCTTCCAGGCGTCAAAAAGTTGAAAGACCGGATCATAATCGTTGTCCCCGAGCACACCTGGCCGATGATCCGCCATCGCGCGCGGACCCAGAGCCGGAGGGCCGCCTGGTTCGTCTAGCTTGCCCGCGTTGCGATCCTGTATCTGCGCCACGTAGATTTGGCTTTCAAATGCGACGATCCGCGCGAGGTCGGCTTCGGGCAACGGCGACGTCCTCTCGCCATGTTCGATGGCCGCGTTACGCGCCTGCGAACGAAGGCTCGGCTCGCGAGCATCGGCCATGAAGTTCATGCTGACTGGCTGGCCGGTCTCGGGATCCACGTCCGCCAGTCCGCCCAGCTTCAGCGCGAATTGCGGGCGCGGATTGGTCACGTATTTCAAATTGGCCGCCATGCGCGGGCGGCGGAAAACCGAAACCGTGGGATGCGCGCTGTCGAGGCCGTAGCGCGGGCTGGTGTTGCAGCCCGTGGGATCGCTGACCACCTGGATCGAGAACTCGGGCCGGTGGACGGGCGGCGGCCATGGGATCGCGATCCGGATCAGTCCGCGGTCGAGCAGCAGCGAATGCGAGCTCTCCTTCTCCTGCGGCAGATCGGGACAGTTGGAGCCGTCGATCGCCGCGAACAGCGGGTCTTTGCCATGCGTGAGGCTCCATCGCTCGCGCGCGGCCGCGGCCGAAATCGTCATGGCGTAAGCCGGCTGATGGCAGGTGACGCAGGCGCGGCCGTTCGCGCCGACGGGCTCAAAGAACGGATGGCCCTTGGTGTCGATCGGACCGGATGCGTTCAAGATTCCGAGCCGGCCGAGCGCGTCGTCGTATTCGGCCTCGGCGGGCAGCACCGCGGCCTTGCCCGGTTCGATCCAGCGCGATTGCGCCGGCGGCGATTCGGCTTCCACGCGCGCGAGCATCGACACAACCGCGATGACGGCTCCGGCAGTGACCCAGTGGCGGATTCGCAAGATATATGATGTCACATGCGAGGGAAACCCAAAATGGCGAAATTCTTGCGAGCCGCTTGCGCCGCACTGCTACTGACGATACCGCTGAGCGCTCAGCCCTCCGGCTTCAGCGTCACGCTCACCGGCCAATCCATGATCCGCTCCGACATTCGCGAACATGCGCCAGCGGAAGTGCCGGTGATCAAGTCGCTCCTCAAGGGCGATGTCATTTTCACCAACTTCGAAACCACCATCGTGGACGAAAAGAAAGGCCAATCGCACATGAACGGCCGGTTTCTTTCGCCGCCCGAGGCCATGCAGGCGCTCCAATCCTTCGGCTTCAACCTGGTTTCGTTTTCGAACAACCACGCGTGGGATTTGAAAGTCCCCGGCATTCAAAACACGCTCGAAGAGGCCGCGCACCTGAAGCTGGTGCACGCCGGCACGGGCAACAATATCGCAGAAGCCTCCGCGCCCGGTTACCTCCACACTTCAAAAGGCACAGTTGCGCTCATCGGCCAGGCCTCCGGTTTGATCGAATCCGGAGGCGCAGCCACAGCCACACGCCCCGGCGTGAACGAGCTGCGCGTCGAAGGCGATAAGCCGAATCCCGAAGACGCCAATCGTATCCTCGCGAGCATCCGCGAGGCGCGCAAGAAAGCCGACCTGGTGATCGTCTACGAGCACAATCACGTTTTCCCGAAGCCCTTCCGGACCATCATGCTCGAAGAGCTTCCTGAGCGCCTCGCGCCGCCCGACTGGCTCAAGAAATGGACGCATGCCGAAATCGACGCCGGAGCCGACATCGTCGTGATGCACGGCGCGCCGCTGCTGCACGGGGTCGAGATTTATAAGGACCGGCCGATCTTCTTCGACCTGGGCAATTTCATCTTCCAAGCCCCGCCCATCGACGTCCTCCTCGACGAGCCCATCAACTGGGAAAGCGTGGTGGCGTACGTGCAGTTCCAAGGCAGGAGTCTTCGGTCCATCCAGTTCCGGCCCATCGCCATGAACAAAATCGGACAAGGCCAGGCCGACACCGAGGACGAGCACACCAACAATCTTTTCCTGCAAACGCGCGGCTTGCCGTCACCCGCCAAGGGCGAGCAGGCGCATTACATTCTCGAACGCCTGGCAGATTTATCGCGGCCGTTCGGAACCACCATCGAGATCAAAGGCGAGATGGCGGAAATCAAACTCAAGAGCGGGATCTAGAGGACACACGATTAGTTATCGGTCGGCTTCTCCGCGTGCTCGACGACGATTACCTCGGCCAGACCCCTCTGCGCTTTCAATTCCAGACCTAGCTGCTGCTTTACAGCGGCAAACACGGTCGGCCCGGTTGTATCGACCTCCTCTCCGTTGATCCTCCCGCCCGCAGGGAACCCAGGCGGCAGATCTCGCGTGTACTCCAAAACGAAATCATATCCGCCCGCCAGGTTCGTAAGATTGACTACCGGCCGATCCATAAGCTGAGACAAACGAAATGCGAAGTAATCCATGGGTACGTACATCGCTTTCATCTTGACGTGTATAAACTGTCCCTCAGTCTGCTCGATCCACGGATCACCGCCGTTTGCAGCCTCATGCGGCGTCAGCTTGGTCCCGGCCCCGCCCACTGTGAGAGCATAGACGGGCATCTCGCGCTTCTCGCGGTGGAATTTCAAGCGCAATCGATCGGCAAGCATGTTCATGAGCATTACGTGGAGCTCGTCGACACTGGAAGGCTTTTCCGCCTTCGCGTCCATGTCGAAGCGGTCGTTGTCCAGCCATGCTGGGCCGCCCACGATTTGCTCAGCTTTGACTCGATACGCCACCTGAACCATCATTTTGATCGTGCAGTTACGAGCCTCATACCGCTCGCCGCCCGGCGCCGGCCGGATTCCGCTGGCCTGTGCCGTCCCGTCGCTCGGCTTAAGGGATGCCACTTCAAACCGAAGGTCGGCGGGAATCTGACCTCGATCCTGCGCCAACACAGCAGTCGCAAACAGAACGAACCCGGCGGCGTGTTTCATGCGCCGATTGTTCCACTTTTTGCGAATTGCCGCAATGCAGATCCCGAACCGGCGCACCAACCCGGCAGAGCGCCGCCGTATAATGCGGATAAGGCTGTTATGTTCACTCGCTTGCTCGCGCATTGCGCCGCTCTGCTTTGTGTTTCGGCAATCACGCTCGCGGCCGCCGACAAGAAGCTCCCCATCGAAGAAACCTCCAACCAGCTTCTCGCCATCTCGGTCTCTTCGCCGCTCGACAAAGACGAAATCCAGCAGGAACTCGGCAGCCCGCTGGGCGACGATATCATCGTCATTCGACTCACCGCGCGGCCGGTCAGCGAAAAACCCGTGCAATTGAGCC
>Ga0335074_10008492_pt1 | contig 14282 bp, 11 predicted proteins | sample Lox_Sample_23_FD_206715 | JGI IMG/M metagenome (GOLD analysis project Ga0335074, IMG submission 206715) | Soil microbial communities from Loxahatchee National Wildlife Refuge, Florida, United States - Lox_Sample_2.3 | ecosystem: Environmental > Terrestrial > Soil > Wetlands | place: USA...
TCAACAAGATCAAGCATTTTCGCCGCGTGGCAACGCGCTACGACAAAACCGCAGCCGCGTTCCTTGCGTTCGTCGCCGTCGCGTCATTCATGGCTTGGTTGCGCTGAATGTCCACAGAACCTAGTCTAGCCGCGCAAAGCAATCTACAGCTTCAAGCACGCCCTGGTGCAGGATACGGCCTGCCAGCCTCGTGTGGCGGCCGGCGCAAAGAACTGCATAGGCAGATCGCCCAATAGGTGGTTTTCAGCGCAGTTTCGGCGTGAGTAGAACGTACTGGCCGCGTCGTCCGATCTCGGAGTAGTTGCCCGCGAAGTAGTCTTCGGCGGGCTCGAGGATCTTCAGCGGATCGTGGCGGACTCTCATCCAACCGGTCGGCGCGCCCATCAGCACGCTCAAGGTCCGCAGGTCTTCGACGGAGCGGAACACTGCCGAACGTTGCAGGGGCCAGTCGTCTTCGCTCACGACCACGAGATCGGGCCGCTTGCGCGCGATCTCAGCGACGAGCGCCTCGACCTGGGACGGCGCGTAGACTCCCGCGAGGTCCTCGTCGCGGAGACGGACCCAGCGCCCTGACTCTAGAAGGCGGTCGTGCAGCAGTTCGTCGGGCTTTATAGCTACGATCCTGGCGTAGCGGTCGAGGAAGCTTGTGTCCTGCGGGTGGAAGCGCTCGGAGACGCGGTCGGCGAAAACCCCGCTCGGGTCGAACTCCTTCACCAGCTCCCACACCCGGCGCCGCCCAAGGACCTCGGCCATCCGGTCGACGACGTGTTTCCCGATGCTGTTCTTGAAAATGTAGAGATCGCCTGCGGTCTTGGCCACCCCGAAGACGGCGGCGATCATGATCAGGTAGACCGCGAAACGCTGCGGCGGTCCTGGGGAGAGCCCCTGGAACGTCAGAAGGAAGATGCCGAGACCGTCGAAAAGAAGATGCCCAGGATCGCATCGGCCCAGCGCCGCCGGGGTAAGCGCGAAAGCGAGAGCCGCGAAGCCGGTCATATAGGGATCGCACGATCCGCGAAGGAACCGTCCGCCTTCCTGGGGGACGACCCACAGAACCGAGCCGAGATAAAGCATCGTGGCGGCCGCGGGGATCACCGGCCAGTTGTAGCCGCCGCCCGCGACGGCGAGGAGAGAATCGAACACGGGGCGGGCGGCGAGCACCGAGAGCGCCGCCCCAAAAACGAACCCGAGGAGCGCCGGGACCGCCTTGACGCCTTCGGTCCGGACGCGGGCGAGGTGATACGCGCCAACGCCGACGCTGGCCGCCACGCCGATCTCCGGCGAGACCATGAGGGACGCGAAGACGGCGGCGATGCTGCTTAAGGCGCTGGCCACCTCTGCGAGCGCGGGAGCGAGCGGGAGGCCCCGGATCTTGTCGACAGCGAGGAGGGCGACGAAGGGTGCGATGAACCTCAAGACGCTGTCGTTGATCCCCATCAATAGGGGCGCGGTCAGCACGGCCAGAAGAAGAAACACCGCCTTGCGTCGGCGACCGAGACCGATGCTGTCGACCACACAGGCGAGCCCAAAAACTCCCGCGGCGTCGATGAGCGCGACGGCGAGGAAATAGGCCTGCTTTAGGGAAAGGGAGGCCGTTTGGAAAAGAGCCGCGATCGCGGCGGGAAGATAGAGAAGAAGCGGACCGTAGGCGTATTCGAAGTCGATCCGCGGCGTTTCCCCGCCGAGGGCCCGCTCTATCCGCCGCAAGAAATAGGTCGCCTCGGCGTAGCTCGGGTCGCGTCCGGTGAGAAGATCGACGAGGAGGATCACCGCGAGATGCGCCGCGACCCCGATGATGACGATCTTGAGGGGAAGCTGGCCGGTCTCGGCCGCGCCGAGCGCCGCCTCTCCCGGGCGCCAGGCGCGCAAGCCTGAGATGATGGCGACCGCGAGCGTCAGGATAGCGACCGCGGCGGCGTTGACGTAGCCGACCTCGTAGGAGGTCGAGATCACCGGCGCGCCGGCCGGAACGTGGAACGGGACCCAGAAGACGGCGATGATCGCCATAGCCGCCGTCGCCGCCGCGAGATTCGGCACCGAAACGCCCGGGACCGCGCGATCAGGGCTCTGGAGCGAAACGTTCAGTTCCGGGGTCACGCGCGAGCTCCCGCGCCGGGGCGTCCCCAGGTGAAGATCGACGTCATCGAGTAGTTGAAGACGGAGCCGACGATCGCTCCCGCCAGGCCCGAGAGCCACCACGACCGGCTCGTTCCGAAGAGGAAGGAAGCGACCCCGACGTTGGCCGCCGCGCCCAGGCTGCAGACAAGGGCGAAGCTGGCGAAGCCCCAGAGGAATGTGGCTCCCTTGAGGCGCCTGTCGCGGTAGGTGAACAGGTTGTTCACGACGTAGTTGAAGGCCATGGCGACGATCGTTGCCGTGGTCTGGGCGGGAGGAAACGCGAGGCCCACGAAATGAAAGGCGGTCCACAGGATGGCGAGATGAACGCCGACGCCCAGGCCGCCGACCAACGCGAAGAGCAGGAACCGCACCGGGACGACGCGGCCGAACAATTTGTCCGCGAGAAGGGCCAGGTATTCCCAGACCACCAGAGCGTCGAGCTTGCTCTCGCCGGAACGCCTTGTGCGGAAGACGAAAGGAAGCTCTCTGAACCGCAGCGGCGTCGGCGAGGACGCGAAATAGTCGATCAGGATCTTGAACCCCTGCCCCGACATGCGCCGGACGGCGGCGAGAAAGCTTTCCCGGCGGAGCATGAAGAATCCGCTCATTGGATCCGAGAGGTCCGCCTTCACTACGAACCGGCTGAGCCGAGCCGCCAGCGCGCTGATCCGAACGCGGGCCGCATTCCAGTCGCCGAGCCCGCCGCCTTCGACGTAGCGGCTTCCGACGACCACGTCGACCGGCTCCGTCTTGAGCGTCGCGAGCATCCTCGGCAGCAGCATCTCGTCGTGCTGCAGGTCCCCGTCCATCACCGCTACGTAGGAGGCCGAGCTCGACAGGATGCCTTCCACGCAGGCCGTTGTCAGGCCGCGCCGACCGATCCGATGGATGCATCGGACGCGGCGGTCGCGCCGCGCCATCGACTGCACGCGCTCGAGCGTGCCATCGGTCGAGTCGTCGTCGACGAAGACGACCTCCCATCGGATACCGGCAAGAGCGGCGGCAAGCGCCGTCACAAGGGGGACGACGTTGTCCGCCTCGTTCTTCGTGGGCACGATGATGGATAGCTCGATGGGGGCGTCCCGCCCGGAAGGGAGGGCGCGACGCGCGGGGTCCTTCTCGGAGGCCGTCACCGGGTCAAAAAGCGTGGCGTCCTGAATCACCATAGGGGGGCCTCTCAGGGTTGTGGCTGGATCGGGGCTCGTGGACGAGCTTCAGCGCTTGGAGGATGCGGACGAGGTCGGCGTTCTGCTCCGCCCGTTCTTGTTCCGGCGCGGGCCGGGCGCCTACTTCGTCGTCGGAGCTTGCGCCCTTGGCACCGCGGTCGACGACGATGAATCCGTAGGTTCGGGCGGCCTTGGCGATCATCCCGGCTGAGCTCGATCTCAAGCCCGAGCCTGGAAAGACCGACGTCGCGGGGAATGGCGAGACGCCCGCCCATCGGCAACGCGCCTGAATAGCGCTCGTCGGTCGTCGTCTGCGAGCTCCGGTCGAAAGCGTAGGCCGGATAGGCGTAGCGCGGCGCGAGGACGCTGCCCGGCAGCTCGACGCTGATCGCATGCTCGATCGCGCCGGCCTCCAGATCGGCGTTCCGCAAGATGCCGGCGTAAGGCGGAACCATCGACGCGATGAGTTCCATCGCCCGATGTAGGGCGCGCGCGCCAGCGGATGCCCGTGTTGCGCGCGCCGGCGAGGCCTCGTTTTTTCTGGCGGATGAGGCGGACGCGCGGATCTGGATTCCGGCGACAGCAACGGCACGTCTTCGGTCATTTCCGAACGGCCTCCAGCGGCGGCATCTCGGACGCGCCGGCGCAGCCGCAGAACGGATGCGCCGAGCTGTAGGACGCGGCGTGGTATTTTGCGGCGTCGTTGTGGGGACGGAAAGGGCGGTGGAGCAAGGGCCAGGCCAGTGAGGCCGCGGCCCGCCGCAACGGCCCGTAGTCTTCGACGGGCGGGGCCCCTGCCGCGGCGTCCCAGCGCCGAATGCGGATCTCTCCGGTGGTGGCGTCCCCAGTGACCGTCCAGCGCGTCTGGGGGATATCGATCCGGTAGCTGCCGCGCTCGATCGGAAGAGGCTCCTCATTCGAGGTCCACAAGGGGGCCTCAGGCGGCGAGAGGAATGCGAGCACGAGGGAACGGAGCGACCAAAGGCAGCTGCCCGGCCCGGAATAGTTGTCGAGGATGCGCAGGTCCGTGCCGCAGTAGCCCTGGGTCGGGACGCCGTCCGCGACCGCGCCCTTCGCAATGAAATAGCGCCAGACGGCGTCGAGCGCCCGTCGCGCGAGGCCCGGGTCGACGGCGGGTGGCGCGCCATCCTCGGGCATGGCCGCGGCGATGAGTGGGGCCGGCGCGGCCATCCGATAGCAGATGCTCCGCCCCATGATCGGAATGCCTTTCGGGCCAACGAGATCGATATAGCTCGAGACGAACTCCCTCATTGCCTCCCGCACGGGCTCTCCGCCGAAGCCCGGGGAGATGCGCCGCAGCCAGAAGAGCTCGTAATGAATCCCCCAGGCGTTGTAGAAGTCGAAATCCGCCCCGGGTCCGTCGCTGTACCATCCGCCGCCGCGATAGAAGGCGAGGAATCGCTTGAAATGGGCGTCGATCGCGGCCTGATCTGCCGGCTCGCCCAGGCTCTCGAGAACCTTCCCGATCAGCACGGGGTAGAGATGCCAGTTGTTGTCGGGGACCTTGCGGTGGAGCGCGCCGCGAAGCCACTCCGCGGCGCGTCGGATCTCGTCGGGGGTGAAGACGCCGAGATCGCGGACCATCCAGATCGTCCGCGCGACGTCGGCCGCCTCCACGATCTTCTGGTCGAGATCGTGGATAGGGCCCCAGTAGGAGGGGCCGCCCGGGGTGGTTCCCGCGACGATCCCGTCGTGGAGCAACTTGCGGAGGTCGAGAGAGCGTCCGTGGAGGTCGCGGACGACGGCGGGACGGCCGCTCGCGAGCCACGCCGCCACGAGCGGCGCGGTCCGGGCGAAGCTTTCGAAACCGTCGGAATCGGCGCCATTGACGCTGGGCGCTCCCGGCTCGCGGGCGCGGCTCCCGCCGTCGATCGCGCGGTCGTGGAACGCCGTCACGAAATAGACGAAGACATCGTCGTAAGGGGTCTCGGCGCGGCGGTGCGGCCGAGCGAAGTCGGCCCGGAGACCGACGTCGTAGGAGAGATTCCACCGGGTGGCGGCGTCCGCGCCGGTCGGCGCGTTTGAGAAAGCGTCGATCCAAGCGCCGGTCATGAGCGCGAGCCCGGCGAGCGCCGCCGGGAGCCAAAGCCGGCGCCAGCGCATTCCGGCGCGGTTCCCTGCGCCGTTCATGCTCCAGAGCTCCGTGCGTGGCGGGAGTTCACGGCCTCGGCGAGCCTGTCGTGCAGGCTTTTGGGAAGAGAAGATATGTGGCGAGGATTGCGGGCCAGGCCCGCTTGTCGCGGGCGAGCGTCCCTTGGTGATTGAGCCACGCCTGGCCCATGAACCAGAGCGCCGCGCGGATGTCGCTCGCTTTGTAGGCAAGGTAGTAGGACGTGAAGAGCGACGGTGGCAAAGATCGTGCGGCGCGAAGGCGGTGCACTCGCCTGGACCGTCGGCTCGGCCTCGATCGTCGGGGCGCGGGCAAAGGCGAGCGTCGCCGCGCCGACCGCGAAGATCAGCAGGGCAGTCGCGTTGTCGTATTCGACGGCGTAGGAGGTCGAGATGACCGGCGTCGACCCTGCCGAGAAGGGAAGGACGAAGACCGCCATGATCACGGCCCCGATGCCCGCCGCGATCGCCGCCCTTGGAGGGGCGCCGGAAAGAGTGGGCGCAAGGTCCGTCAAGGACGGCGTCACGGTGCCCCTTCCGATCGCTCGTGAGTTCCGACGACAAGACGTAACGCGCCGCGGATCCGCTGGAGGTCGGCCTCGACCGCCGGGTCGCGGAGCGCCCGGTCGCCAGCCTGGTCCTCGAGGGTGATGCCGCCGCCGCCGCGATCCACAACGATGAGCCCATAGGCTTGCGCGGCTTCGGCGATCATGCGGCCTAAGCTCGTCTCGAGCCCGAGAGTTGCGAGATCAACATCGCGTGGGATCGCGATCCGGCCCCCCATTGGGACGATCCCGGCGTAAGGTTCGCCGGCGCTCGTCCGGGGATTTCGGTCGAAGGCGAGCGCCGGAGGAACATAGCGGATGGCGAGAAGGCTTCCTGGCAGCTTGACGCTGATGGCATGCCGGACGACGCCCGCGGCGATGTCCAGGCGAGTCAGGACGCCGGCGTAGGTAGGGATCATGGACGCGGTGAGACCGTTCTGCCGTCCGTCGCCGCCGGCGGCGGGGTCGGTGAACCGGTAGGCCATGCAGACGATGCCTCCACCCGAGAGGACGATTGTGGCGTAGCTTTCGAACACCCTGCCGTCCGGCTGGTAGACAACGAGCTGGCCGTCATAGCCCGAATTCGGTCGCGCGCCTCGAGGCAGGCGGATGCGGGCCGGCGGATGCCGGGCGTTGCGGAAGCGGTCGTAGGAGGCTGGCAGCCGCCACGCGGTCGCCGATTGGCTGGAATAGATGTTGCCGGGATAGGGAAAGGAGGGGCGCGCGCCGGCGAGAATGAGCGCCTCGATCGGGAGCGGGTTGTCGAAGCGCCGCCACTCACTGGTCACGACTTTGTCGTAGGCCTCTGGGTCGTAGAGGACGGGGACTTCGGGGTCGGCGTCGGTCGCGCGGTAGATAGGGACCGCCGTGGTGTCGCCAAGCCAGGAGGCGAGCCCGATGTTCTTCGAGCGCAAGCCGGGCACGGGAGTGTAACGAGCGCCGAGCTCGATCGCCCTGTTCCAGAGGCTCCCGGGATTGAACGGCGGCTCTTCGGCTGCAGCGAGGCAAGGCGCGATCAGGACCGCGAGAAGGGCCGGAAGCAGTCGGCTCATGACGCGGATACCGGCGCCGCCTTACCGCCGCTGTTGCCGGCGGCGGCGCGGCGGGCGGGACGCGCGAGCGAGAACGGCCGCTCGACCAGCAGATAGAGCGCGAGGCTAAAGGTGAGCGCCAGGACGAAGCCGAGGGGGATTGCGAAAAGCAGAGCCAAGCCTCTGTCGAGGAGCATCGACGGGACATGCGAGAAGATGCCGCTCCAGACGCGGAGCGCCAGAGTGTGGACGAGATAGAAGGAGAAGCTGATGTTGCCGAGCCATCGCATCGGTCGCCAGGAGAGGCCACGTCCGACTAGGCCGTCCTCGAGGGCGGCGCGGACGAGAAGAAAGTAGCCGACGGCGAGAATAGCGGCCTGGAGGACGTCGGCCGGATAGGCGGTACCGGTCGGTCCCCAGCTGCCGCGCAGGATCACCGCGGCGACGCCGGCGGCGCAGGTGCCGAGGACGGCGGCGGTGTCGCGAAGCCCAGACGGGCCGCCCGCGGGACGCGCTTCCCAGAGCATCATGCCGGCCGCGAACATCGCCATGCGGGCGTGCAGGCCGGTGAGCCAGGCGAAGCCCAGCGCAATGCCCGCAAGGCCGAGGATGACAGCGATGCGGATGCGGCGGTCTCGCTCGCGCATCCTCAGGCCGCAGACGGCGATCGGAACGATCACGTAGAAGGCGAACTCGTAGCTGAGGGACCAGGCGACGCTGACGAGCGGCGGCATCTGCACGATGCCGGGCAGCATGAGAAGGCATGCGGCAAGGTAGGCGGCGGCGGGTCCGGCATGCGCCGGCAGCTTGCCCGAGGCGGGATCGGCGAGCGCGCCCGCGAGATAGATCGCGAAGACGACGAGGTATGCGGGATAGATCCGGCGGATGCGATGCCGGGCGTAGACGCCGATGCGCACCGGCCGGCCCATGAGCCCGCCGTAGACGAGATAGCCGCTGAGCGCGAAGAAGAGATCTACCCCGGTGTTGCCGACAAGATAGAGAGCGTTGCCCACCGCGAACGCGGCCGTTCCCGGCGCGACCCAGCGCTCGCCGAAGAATACCCAGCAATGCGTGGCGAACACCAGGAGGATTGCGAGGCCGCGAAGCCCCTCCATGCCGGGAATGCGGCCATCGCCGCCGGTGATCTCGAGGAGGCGGGTCCAGCGGAGATTCAAGCGGCGTCGTCCGCGCGCGACGGGCGGCAGCTCATTCCCGCGCCGATCCAGACGAAGAGGGCAAGACAGCTGGGAACGAGGCTGTACATCGCTTCGCCGTAGCACAGCATGCCGAAGGCGACCCAGAGCCCGAAGGCCACTGTCGCGAAGCGGCCGCCGCCACGAAGGCGCGACGCGAGGACGACGAGCGTCGTGACGTACGCAAGGGCGATCGCTCCGAACGTCACAACTCCGCCCGTGTAGAGGGTCCCGTAGAAGGTCGAGTGCGAGCCCAGGCGAACGGGCACGCCCGAGTTGTAGATCGGGCCGATGCCGCCGTGGCCGAGGATGGGCGCGTCCAGAAACCCGCGCCAGCTCGCCTCGTAGATCCACTCTCTCGCCTGGGACGAGCCTTCGCGCGCCTCGTTGAAGGCATGCATGATCTTTTGCGCGAGCGCGACGAAGTCGATCCCGCTCGCGATCGCGAGGTTCAAGGCGGCCGCGGCCGCCGCGGCGATCGCAAGACGGAGGCGGGAGCCGAGCCGCGCGAAGCCGATGAGGGCGTATGCAAGCGCTGCGGCGACCAGCGCCGCACGGCTCAGGCTGAAGAGGAGACCGAAGATTCCGCCCGCGACCCCGTTGGCGCGCCAGAAGGCGGACCGGTCGCTCAGGGCGACGGCGGCCGCGGCCATGCCCGCCATGGCGAGGCCGGTGGACCAAGGAAAGAACAGGATCAGCCGGGGCATTCCGCCCTCATCCAGAAAGGCGTCGTCGGTGATAAGGAAGCGGATCGCGAACTGTTGGCGCATGTCGTCGGGGGTGAGCGGAACGAGCATCGCGACGGGCGACGTCATCTCGAGGTCGTGCCTGCCCGTGGCTAGGGCGACGATCATGGCGCCCAGCCCGAAGAGCAGCATGAAGGATCCGTAGACGCTGGCCGCGCGGACGATTCTCGCAGAGGCGAGGCGATATTCCGCACCGACGCCGATGGCGGCGCCCAGAAGAACCCAGCCGGTCACGGGCATGGAGGCGACGCGAAACGGCAGTTCGGCGAGGGCCTCGCCGTTCGAGACCCAGGCGACGAGGCCGGAGGCGGCCTGAGCCGCGCCCGCGAGCATCCAGGCGAGCGCGCAGGCGAGCGCCGCTGGGTCGCGCGGCGGTCGTCGGAGAAAGAGCGCCATGGTGCCGAGCGTCGCGAGCGGGGCCAAGAGGCCCAGGAGCCACCAGAGAGGCGTCAGGACGAGGAACCAGTAGAGGCAGCGCTCGCCGAGGTCGTCGCCCGCGCGCGCGACGGTCGCCGTCGGGAGCGGAAACAGAGCGTCGGTCACCGCGCCGCGCTCCGCTTGAAAAGGGCGAGGCGAGCGACGCTATGAAGGATCCCCTGTGCGCGGCCGCTGGTGAGGATGAGACAGAGGGTGGCCGCGACGCGCGGATCGGACAAGGGAAGCCACGGGGCGAGCGTCACGGCGCGACGCAGATAGCTCGTAGCTTCGCCGCTCCGCCCGGCCGAGGCCGCCTTGCGGCTCGCGACGCGATAGAAGGAGGCGAGGCCCTCGCGGAAGACCCAATTAGGGATCTCCGGCATGGCTTGGCGGAGGATGCGGTTCGCGAGCTCCCCGGACTGCAAGAAATTGTCGAAGCTCATGCTGAGGCTTCCGGAGCGGATGCGGTAGAGCGTGAGCGGCTCCGGCACCCGCACGAGAGAGCCCCGGCCGTGGCGGCGCAGGACCCGGCACCACATTTCGTAGTCCTCGCCGTTGGTGCGCAGACGTTCGTCGAAGGGGCCGACGGCGCGGACGGCGGCGGCGCGCAAGATGGGCGTGCTGCCGTTGCCTGCGTGATTGCGCCGGATCATCTGGCGCAGTGTCGGCCGCGCGATCCGGGAGACGAGATATTCCCCGGTCGGCCGTCCCCTCTCGTCGACGTAGGCTGAGTGGCAATAGGTCATAGCAACGAACGGAGAGCGGTGCATGACAGAGATCTGAACCTCCGCCTTGCGTGGCACCCAAAGGTCGTCGCCGTCGAGAAAGCCGAGATAGACGCCGCGCGCCGCGCGAATGCCGGCATTGCGCGCGCCCGCCAGGCCGCGGTTCTCCTGCCGGACGATTCGAAGCCTGGGATCCTGCATCGCGGCCGCCGCGGCCGCGGTACCGTCCGTCGATCCGTCGTCGACGACGATGACCTCGAGATCGGGCATGGTCTGCTCGAGCGCCGACTGCGCGGCCGCGGCGACGAAGCGCTCGACGTTGCAGGCGGGGATGATGACGGAGAGAAGAGGATCTTTCATGGCCCGCTCCCGGCGCGCGCGTCCGCTGGGCCGGCGCAGCCGCAGAAGGGGTGGGCGGAGCTGTAGACCGGGGCATCGTATTTCGCTGCGTGGTTGTCCGGACGGAAGGGCCGCCACAGCACCGCGGTTGCGGCGCGACGCCAGAGGACGTAGCCCTCGAGCGGCGGAGCGCGGCCGATGCCGGCGCCGCGCACGATGCGCACGTCACCCGTCGCGGCCTTGCCTTCGACCGTCCATCCGATCGCGGGGATGTCAAGCCGGTAGTCGCGCCGCTCGACTGGCAGCGGCTGGGCCGGCGCGGTCCAGAACGGGGCTCCTGGCGGGGCGAGGAAGGCGAGGGTGACCGAACGGAGCGCCCAGAGGCAGCTGGCCGGTCCCGAATAGTCGTCGAGAATGCGCAGGTCTGGACCGCAATAGCCCTGCGTCGCGACGCCGTCGGCGACCGCGCCGTGAGCGATGAAATAGGACCACACGTCGTCGAGCGCGTGGCGCGCGAGCCCGGGATCTACGTGTGCATCGTCCGGTGCCGCGGCGGGCAGGGCGGCCGCGACCAGCGGGGCGGGCGCGGCCATCCGATAGCATACGCTGCGGCCGAGGATGGGAATGCCCTTGGGGCCAAGGAGATAGGGAAAGCTTGCGACGAAGACGCGCATGGCCTCTGCGACAGGCGCGCCGCCGAAGCCGGGGACGATGCGCCGGAGCCAGAAGAGCTCATAGTGGATGGCCCAGGCGTTGTAGAAGTCGAAGTCTGCGCCGGGTCCGTCGCTGAACCATCCGTCGCCGCGATAGAACTCGAGAAACCGGTGCCAATGCGCCTCTATCGCTGCCCTGTCGTAAGGCTGGCCGAGCTGCGTCAGGACGGTTCCGATGAGGACCGGATAGAGATGCCAGTTGTTGTCCGGGACGCGCAAATGCTCCGATTGTCGCAGCCATCGCGCCGCCTGCGTGACTTCCGGCGGGGAGAGCACGCCGAGCGACCGAATAATGAAGAGCGTCCGGGCGACGTCCGCCGCTTCGACAATCCGCTGGTCTAGGGAGGACATCTGTCCCCAATAGGCTGGACTATCCGGCGTCGTGCCATCGACGATGCCGTCGTGGAGAAGCCGGCGGAGATCGACGTCTTCGTCGCGAAGATCGCGGATAACGGCGGGGCGTCCGGAGACGAGCCATGCGCCGACCATGGGCGCGAGCCGCGAGAAGCTCTCGAGGGCATCGACGTCGCGTCCATGCCTGCTCGGGGCTCCTGGCTGGTCCGCCCGGCTTCCGCCTGGGCGCTCGCGCTCCACGAAGGACGTCACGAAATAGCGGAAGAGCAAGTCGTACTTGGTTTCATCGTCGCCGGGCGCGGCGAAGGCGCGCCGCAGCGCGCCGTCGAAGGCGGGGTCCCAGGGCTTGGGATCGAAGTCAGGTCGCGACGCCGGCGCCGCGATCAGGGAGACAAGGAGCGCCACGACGACCAGTGCGGCGCCGAGCGCGATCTCGATGCGGATGCGGCGCGCCATGATCAGGTCCGCGCCCTGCGGGCGCGCCATGACTTCACCGTCTCGGCGATCGCGCGATGGGATTTTGCCGGCAGATGCGTCGCCAGGATCGCGGCGGTGGTGAGCCAGGCGCGCTTGTCGCGGGCAAGGCTCGCGGGATGCGCCGTCCACGCTTCGCGGATCAGTCGACGCGCGGCCGCGACGTCGCCGCCTTCGTAGGCGATGTAGGCGTGATATCGCGTCCAGCGGGCGAAGGCTTCTCGTCGGACGGCGGCGACCTGCTCGGGCGCGCGCTGGCCGGCCTTGCGGATGACCGCCTCCAGATTGGAGCGCATGCGGGTCCAGTCCTTGGTGATCTGCCCCGACCGCATTCGGTAGGAGGTCAGGATCTCGGGGACGATGGCAATGTTGGACGGCCTTAGCGCTGCGAGCCGCAGGAGAAGGTCGAGATCGACGTTGGAGCGGAGACCTGCGTCAAATCCGCCGACGAGGCTCAACGCTTCGCGCCGGCAAAAGACGGTGCTAAGCGTCCCCGTGAAGTTCTCGATGAGAAGGCCGGCGAGGGTCAGCCCGCCGCGGATCCGGCGCGCGGGCAGCGTCGCGCGACGGCCCGTCTCGCGCCCGGCCTCGTCGATCACCCGCCACCAGCTGTAGCTGATGTCGATGCCGGGAGAGGCGTCCATCAGGTCGACGTGCCGCGCGGCCTTCTCCGGATCCCAGAGATCGTCGGCGTCCAGGAAGCCGACGTAGGCTCCGCGCGCGAGCGCGAGCGCGGCGTTGCGGGACCCCGATGGGCCCTGGTTCCCCTGGAGGACGACGCGCAGGCGCGGATCCGCTGCGGCGAGATCCTGAAGCACAGCGCGGGTTCCGTCCGTCGAGCCGTCGTCGACGGCGATCACCTCGAGGCTGACGGCCCGCTGGCCGAGCGCCGAAAGGATCGCGGCGCCGACGTAAGGTTCGACGTTGTAGGCAGGCACGACCACGCTGACGCGCGGATTTGACGGGTCGTTCATGCGAGATCTCCGAGCGGCGGGAGCACGCCGGGCGCAAGACGTCCGGCGCGGCGGCGGTAGAGGTATCCCGAGACGGCCGAGAGGAGGGCCGCGGCCAGGATCGCGCCCCAGAGCCCGAAGGGGGCGGCGAGCGCGGCGGTGAGGGCGATCGAGAGGACGAGCTTCAGCAACGCGAGCTCGAGGCTGTCGCGGATCCAGCCGCCGGCGCGCATTATCTGGTCGCAGAGGTGGTTCATGTATCTGGCGGGCAAAGCGGCGAGCAAGATCGCCATCGCCCCCGCCAGGACGGGCTCGCGATAGACCAGCACCGCTAGGACGGCGGACGCGGCGAGCGCCGCGACGGCAGTCGCCAGGGCGAGACGCGCGTTGCCGCGCGCCACGTCGGGAACGGCCTCGAGGCGGCTTTCGACGATCCTCGGATAGTGGGACTGCATGAAGGACCAGCCGGGCGTGTCCGCGGCGGTCACGATTTGACGCGCGATGCCGACGATCCCGAGATCGGCACGCGCCAGGAGACCGGAGAGCACCAGGATCGGGAGCTGCTCGCTCAAGAGGGCGACGACGTCGATGGGCGCGTAGGTCGTGCCGGCCGCCGCGGCGGCGCGGAAGCAGGCGAAGCTCGGGCGCCCGTAGCGCAGCGGCAGCGCTCCCATCGCGTTGCCGACCGCGCGGGCGGCGAGGAGCGTCACCGCGAAATGGGCCGGCGTCGGGCAAAGGCAGGCCGCAGCGGCGATTCCGAGCGTCACGGCGGCTTGCGGCGCCAGCGCCGCGCCCGGTCGGTTCTGCAAGATCTGCAGCGTCTGAAGAACGTTCGTCTGGCCGATGAAGAAGCCGCCAAGCGCGAAGGCGGCGATCGTAACGACTTCGGCGGGACTGGAGGCCGTGCACCAGGCGTAGAGCGCCGCCGCAACGGCGGCCGACGGCAAGATCGCGAGAGTGACAAGAAGGCCAGCGGTCGCCCGCTGCGGCTCATCGAAGGGGAGTCTCGGCAGGGCGTTCGCAAGACCAAGGCCGGCGAGCAGCGCGATGAGCGCGAGGGCGACCGAGGCGACGGCGTAGCTGCCGGCGGCGGCGATGCCGTAGCCGCGCACGAGTACGATGGAGACGAGAAATCCGTTCGCCAGCTGCAGCGTGCGCGCGGCGAGCAACATCGCGAAGCCTGGGTTTCGGGCGCCTGCGGCCCAGGCCGCCGCGATCCGCCGGGAGAGGATTGATCTCATTCCGCGGCTCTGGCCTCGATCGGAGATAAGGCGAGGCCGTCGATGGCGAAGCGGTCGTACCATTCGGCCAGCACGACGAGGTTCCAGAGCTGGACGTGCGCCGCCTTGGCGTTCCGGTGGCGGCTGCGGTGGGCGGC
>Ga0335074_10008493_pt1 | contig 14280 bp, 12 predicted proteins | sample Lox_Sample_23_FD_206715 | JGI IMG/M metagenome (GOLD analysis project Ga0335074, IMG submission 206715) | Soil microbial communities from Loxahatchee National Wildlife Refuge, Florida, United States - Lox_Sample_2.3 | ecosystem: Environmental > Terrestrial > Soil > Wetlands | place: USA...
AGTGCTGGAAACCCCACCACTTGCCGGTCCGCGCAAGCCCGGCCTGCACCTCGTCCACGATAAAAAGCACGCCTCTCTCGTCGCAAAGCCGCCTCACCCCGCGGAAGTACTCCTCCCCTGCCGGCCAAACACCGCCCTCGCCCTGCACGGGCTCGAGCAGGACTGCGGCGACTTCGGGAGTAAGAGCCCTTTCGAGAGCAGCGAGGTCTTGCCAGGCGACATGGCGGAAACCCTCTGGCAAGGGCTGAAAAGCTTCATGTTTGGCGGGCTGGCCGGTGGCATGAAGGGTTGCGAGGGTGCGGCCGTGGAACGACCCGTAGGCGCTTACGACGACGTAGCGGCCGTGGCCCGCCCACTTGCGCGCCAGTTTTATGGCACACTCGTTAGCCTCAGCGCCACTATTTGCGAAGAACACCTTCCCCCCTCCACCGATCAGGCGGTCGAGGGTGCCAGCGACCTCCGGGCCGGGAAGAGTGCCAAAGAGGTTGGAAGTGTGCAAGAGCGTGCGCGAAGCTGCGGAAACCGCCTCGGCCACGACTGGGTGCGCGTGACCGAGGGAGGTAACGCCGAGCCCGGAAAGGAAATCCAAGTAACGCCTGCCGTCTTGGTCCCAGAGGTAAGGGCCCTCGCCACGGACAAAAGTCACGCCCGGTTCGGGGTAGGTGCTCATCAGGTGGCTCATGGCAGCACCATCGTCCCTACCCCGCTCCGCGTAAAGAACTCGAGCAGCAAGGCATGCGGCGCTCGGCCGTCCAGGATGTGGGCCTGAGCAACCCCCGCCCGGACCGCCGATATGGCCGCCTCCGCTTTGGGGACCATCCCTCCCGCAACTGCGCCCGCTCTTACCAGCTCGTCGAGCTGGTCGGCGCTCAACTGGCTCATCAAGGCCGCCGGGTCAGCCGGGTTTGCCCGGAGCCCTTCGACGTCGGTGAGGAACACTAATTTTTCCGCCTCGAGGGCAACCGCGACCGCTCCAGCCGTAGTGTCGGCGTTGATGTTGTAAGCCTGGCCCGTTTCGTCAGTGCCGATCGTCGCCACCACAGGGACGAGGTTTGCCGCCAGTAGGCGAGTGAGGAGCTCAGGAGCGACATGGGAGATGTCGCCAACAAAGCCGAGCGCCGCGTCGCGAAGCGAAGCCTGGATAAGTCCCGCGTCTTCGCCCGATACACCCACCGCTAAGGGGCCATGGACATTGATCGCCGAGACGATGTCCCTATTGACCTTGCCCACGAGCACCATGCGGGCGATCTCGAGCGTCTCGGAGTCGGTCACCCGCAGCCCGTCACGGAACTCCGGCGTCTTGCCGAGGCGGCCCATGAGCTCACCGATCTGGGGCCCTCCCCCGTGCACCACAACGGGCAACATGCCCACCGAGCGCATGAGCACGATGTCGGTTGCGAAGTCTGAGAGCGCAGAGCGTTGGGAGCTGGCCGCGCCAAGGGCATTGCCGCCATACTTGACGACCACGACCTTGCCCCAGAACCGGCGGATGTAGGGCAAGGCTTCCACCAGGATGCCGGCCTTCGCGGCCGCACCCAGGCCGGACGTGGGAGGGGTCGTCGGTGCCTGAGCCGGCTCGCGCGGCTCGGTTGGGTGGGCGGGCTCGGCGGCGAGATCGGGGGAGCTCATGGTGTCAGCCCTGATTATACAGGATCGTGTATAAACATTCAACCGCCGCCGCAATCGTCGCGACAGCCTCGATCTGCCTAGTTGGCTTCTGCCAGCGAGACGGTCTTCTTTTCGGGCCGAAGGAGAAGTGCACGGCGGACCGGGTGAGGCATCCACCAGTTCCACCGCCCGAGCAACGCTACGAGGGCCGGGACGAGGAAGCCGCGGACGATGGTTGCGTCGAGGACGATGCCCGCCCCGAGGCCGGTCGCCAACACCTTGATGTCGGTGTCCGGTGCAGAGGCCAAAGACATGAACGCGAGGAACAAGATGAGCGCCGCGCAAGTCACGAGGCGGCCGGTGCGCCCAAGGCCCTCGACGACGGCCTTATTTGTGCTGCCCGTCCGGTCGTACTCCTCCCTGACGCGAGTGAGGATGAACACCTCGTAGTCCATGGACAGGCCGAACAGGAAGGCGAACACCATGAGCGGGACCCAGAACGTGATGGCACCCGTTGCCGGCACGCCAAAAATGGCGTTTGAGCCGTGGCCTTCTTGCCAGAACCAGGTGAGCAGCCCAAAGGTTGCTGCCAGGGAGAACAAGTTGAGGACGACCGCTTTCGCGGCAAGGATGACAGACCGGAAAGCGCGTGCCAGTAACAGGAACGTGAGCACGGCAATGATGGCGAACATCTCGGGGAAGTGGCCGAAGACTGCGTGGCTATAGTCCTGTTCGATCGGGCCTTCGCCCGTGATGCCGATGACACCGGGCATATGACCGACTCGTGCCTCTGCGAGGCGTACGGGGCCCAGCGTCGCGTTGTTGACCGTTTCTTGCGCCGGGATCGCCACGATGTCCGAAGTGCCGCTCAGGCTTCCCATGCGCCCGCCGGGCAGTACTGCCGTGACAATTCCTGGGACCTGGTCGAGCTCCTTTACGACCGAGCCAGCCACTTTTTGCGAGCTGAGCACCTCGAGAGGCGTGAGCACGCCGCCTGGCACCCCTCCATTTACCAAGGTGTTATAGGCGGCGCGTGCAGGGCCGGTTTTGTCAAAGGCCGAAACAGCGGTCTCGCCAACTTTGAGGCCGAACACCGGCAGGACAGCGATCACGAGCACGCCCAAGGCCACCGGGGCTGCGATGAAACGACGCCCCGTGACCCATTTGGCCCAGCTGCTCCACGCCCGGCTCGCTTGAGCTTCCTTGCGGACCCGCGGCCAGTCGACCCGTGGCCCAATGCCGCCGAGGATGGCGGGCAAGAGGGTGTTGACGACCACAATAGACACGAGGGGGATGAGCATGCCCCCAATCCCTGTCGAGCGCAGCCCCGGCACGGGCAGGACGATGAGCGCCATCAGCCCGATGCCTACCGTGACACCCGAGAGCACGACTGAGCGGCCCGCAGTTTCCACGGCTCGGATCACCGCGGCCTCGTTGGTGGCTCCTCGGGCGCGTTCTTCGCGCCAGCGAGTGACCAGGAGGAGCGAGTAGTCGATAGCGATGCCGAGGCCTACCAGTGCGACCAGGAACTCGACTATGAACGAAACCTGTGTTATGTAGGTGAGCCCGAGGACGACAAGCAGCGTCGTCAATATCGAGACCGCAGCGACTATCAGCGGCACGAAAGCCATGAAGGACGCAAAGACAAACGCGAGCACGAGCAGCGCGCCTGCACCACCGATGAGCGTTTCGGTGAAGACCCCCGGCCCGCTCGAGGACGTGCCAGCCGCTAGCTGGTTGAGGCCCGTGAGCCCCACTTGGTCGCCGGGGAGGGCACGGGCCAGGAGAGCCTGCGCACCGGTCGCCACCTCGTCGGTGCCAAAACTCGTCTGGGGAGGCTCGAAGAGCAGGGCAAAGGTTGCGCGCCCGTTGTCGGTGAGGAACCTACGGTTGCCGGTGTCGAAGTAGTCCACAACGCGCACCCGTGGCATCTCGCGCTCAAGCGTGCCGAAAGCAGCTTGCAGCTCGCCGCTTTCGGCCGTTGCCGCGCGAGGGGTCGCCACGACGAGGATCGAGGGAGTGTTATCGCCGCCGTTGTGGTACGTGGCGAGGATCTTTTCCGCTGTCGTGTACCCCGGCTGACCGGGGAGGGAAAAGTCCACCGCCAACCTCGTGCTGACGTGGCTGGCGGCAAAGCCGCCGACCACGAAAGCGAGAGCCCACACCGTGAGCACCCATTTGCGATGACGCAACACCGCCCTCGCCAGCCAGCTCAGGAACGTGTTGCTGGAAGGGGGCTCTTGTTCGTGCTCAAGCCGCGGTTGTGGCACTGATAGCGTGCGCATGGGGAGGAGCCTCCGTTCTATGCTGAACCATTCGGCTTCGAATGATTCTAGGCCGCGGGGTCTTGGGTGTAAAGTTGATTTATGGACGTCCGAGGCGCTGCTGGGTCATCGGGGGTCGCAGCAATGAAGCAAGGCAGCCTCGCCGGCCGCTTGCGGCACGAGGCTGGCAGCAGCGGCGACCTGCTTGAACGGCTCGGCACCACGGGCCAGGGGCAGGAGGAGGGCAGGGGCCAGGGGGAGGAGGCCCTGCGCACGGAGCAGCTCCCGGAAGAGCCCTCCAGCAAGGACCGGCTCTTGGAGGTCTCCGCCCAGTTGCCATTCGGGCACGCCGTCGGCTTTCTCGTCTCCCAGTTGGGCGCGGCCGTCACGCGCAGCTTCAAGGCAGCGCTCGAAGGCATCGACCTCGAGCCGAGGCACTTCGGCCTGATGCGCGCCATCTACACCAACGGTCGGCTCTCGCAGCAGGCACTTGGCGAGATCCTCCAGATCCCAGCCAGCAGCCTGGTGGCTTTGCTCGACCATTTGGAAACGGCTGGGCTGGTCAAGAGGGGCCTCGACTCCTCGGACAGGCGCGTGAGGCTGGTAGAGCTGACAGGTTCCGGCCAGACTGCCCTCGTGCAAGCCGTGGAGATAGGCGTCGGGATCGAAACTGGCATGTGCCGTGGTCTGGCTCCGGACGAGCGGGAGCTGCTCATCGCCAACTTGCAACGCGTAGCCCGCAACATGGGCCTTACCCTCGGGGTGCACCCCGGTTTCGACGACCAGGTCCAGAGTGGGCGCCGCGACGGCGGGCCCTGCCGTAGCAGCTGAGAGGGCAGGCGTTCCCCGATGGCGCGCTCGTCAAGCCGGAACGGCAGCGAGGAAGATGGCCACGAGCACGATGGCGGCGAGGACGATGGCCGTTACGGCAGCGGCGCTGTGGGCCAAGCGCAACGGGGAGGGCTCCCGCGCCAGGTCCGCATTATGCGGAAGGTCGTTTGGAGCGCTCTGCTCGGCTGGGTCGCGGTAGTGCTTGTCGTGGTGCTCGTCGTTGCGCTTACGTAAGCCCCGCTAGGCCCCAAGCGTGTCCAGTTGGTGGGCGAGGTCGAGGTCAGCCTGCGTGAGCCCCCCGGCGGAGTGAGTCGAGAGCCGCAGGACCACTTTGTTCCAGCGGATGTCGATATCTGGGTGGTGGTTTGCCCCTTCGGCGAGGCGGGCAACCTCGTTGACATAAGCGAGCGCCGCTGCAAAGTCCTTGCCGGACCAAGTCTTTATGAGCTCGTTCCCGCTTCGCTGCCAGCCGAGCCCTCCGGCGACGGCCTCGTCCACAGTCGCAATGTCAAGTAGCTCCACCGCCTCAACCATAGCGCTGCCTGCAGGTACCTTCCCGTGGCCGCCCCCGGGTGCAAGCGCTTCGGCGCGTACCCGGGTTGTCACGGATGTCACGGGCGCCAGGGGCCGGCGAGGCACAAGGTCCGGTACCTGGTCGGGCGGTGGGGCGTTCCGAGCCCTCCTCGACAACCGCCCGCTCACCTGCCTTGTCATAGCTTTTGCGGCAGTAACCATGTCCGAGTGGGGTTACCTGGTCTCGCTCGCCGTCGACGCTCTCAGGCGTGGCGGGACTTTCGCGGTCGCTTTGGTGGGCTCCGTCTTTTCGTAGAGCAGCCAGCAGCCTCGTGACTGTCGGGTACAACCGCCCTAGGGGTAAAGCCCTGCGCGAGGGAGGCCGGTCGTCTCGGGCCACCCCATCACGGCGTTGGCGCACTGGAGTGCCTGTCCTGCCGCGCCTTTTACGAGGTTGTCGAGAGCGCAGATCGAGATCACCCAGCCGGTCCTTTCGTCCAAGCGCGCGGTCAGGTGGGCGCTGTTGGAGCCCAAAGTCGCCTTTGTCGAAGGAGGCCTGGAAGACACGACCACAAAAGGCTCGTCAACATAAGCCTTCGCGAGCATTTCGAGCGGGCCCGGGTGCGCGCCGCCAGCAGGGCGGGCATAGCAGGTGGCGAGGATCCCCCGGTTCATGGGGGCCAAATGGGGCGTAAAGAGGACTTGTGCACCTATGGCTTGTTCCATCTCGGGAGTATGGCGGTGCACGAGCAAGCCGTAGGCGCTGAAGTCCTCGTCTATGGAGCAGAACTGGTAGCCGTCTTTCACCTTCCGGCCCGCACCGGAGACGCCGCTGGCAGCGTCGACTATTACGCCCTGGGGCTCGACCACGCCCGCCTTCACCAAAGGCGCGAGCGCGAGCGTGGCAGCCGTCACGTAACAGCCTGGCGCTGCCACGAGCCGCGCCCCTGCGAGGTGGCTACGGTCAAGCTCGGGGAGCCCAAAGACCGCGTCGGCAAGCAGCTGCGGGTGGGAGTGAGGCTCTCCGTACCACAGGGGGTAAAGGGCGGGGTCCTTGAGCCGGAAATCGGCCGCCAGATCCACGATGTGGCCCACCGCGCCGAGCAGTTGGGGCACGAGCCGCTGAGACTCGCCATGCGGCAGAGCGCAGAAGACCACATCCGCTCCCGTAGCCGCCTCCAGGGAAGTCGGCGCGTACACGAGGTCGGGGTACGCTGGCGCGAGCGAAGGGTACAGCTCGGCAACCGCGACACCCTCCTTGGAGCTGGCAGTCGCGGTGACGACGTCCAGGTAAGGGTGCGCAGCGAGCAGGCGCAACATCTCTGCGCCGGCGTACCCGGACGCCCCAAGCACTGCGACGGTCCCGTTGCTGCTCATGGACCGACTATACATCCAAGCGCATAAACATTCATCGACGGAGCGCGATCGCGTAGAAGACCACTTTGAGGTCACCTTGGCCGCGGCGCCAACCCGCCCCTGAAAGCTCCAAGGCGCGCACGTCAGGCGGCGTGAAGGCTTTGGCGTAACCGAGCCCTGGAGCCCGCAGCACGTGCTCGTCGGCGGCAGTGCCCGTTACGAGCCGGAAAGTGGAGGGAGCGCCGTACCGCCCGAAAGTCGTGAGATAGGTGAAGGGTGGTTTCAGCGCGACGTCGGCGAGCTTGGACCACATCGGCAGGCTGAAAACAAAGCTGGCGACGATCATTTTGCCGGGGGCCGACGGCACCCCGACGCGTGCCCCGAAGCGCGTCGAGACCTCCCCGATCTTGACCGGGGCCCCGCAACGGTCGCCCACTCGCTCTAGGACCTGCCACCTGCCGTCCACGGCGAGCTGGTCGTAGTGGCAAAAGACAGCGACGCTGGTCGAGGGTGGGTCCATGAAAAAGTCCCGGCTGTCGAAGCCCTCTGCAAAGCGATAGTCGAGGATTCGTTGCGGCGCCCGCGCTGAGGCGATGAAGGCCGCGTCCAGTTGGTCGAGGCTTGATGTATAGGCGCTGTAAGCCTGGACGACCGGTTCGGGGTCCCAAGTGGCGTCCGGGTCCGCCCAGGCGACCATGTCCTCCCAGGGCTCGATGGCAAGGGTACGACCCTTGACGGCAGCGAGGACTTGGGGCGAGAGGGGTTCGGCCGCCACGACTCGAGCGCGGGCGTTGGAGGCCAAGCGGGCAGAGTCACCTGGCACGGCGATGTCTGCAGCTTCAGTGAAAAACGCCTTCACGTTGCTGAGGGGGCTGGCGGCGGACGGCAGGGCCGGCGTCTCCAGGAAGATGCAAAGGGCCACCGCCAAGGCGGGTAAATAGGCGGCGCGAGGGGGCCGAGCCACGCCGGCGACTACCGCGGCACAAAGCAGGAGATAAAAGAACAGGTGCCAATGGTTGCCTGAGACGAAGCTCTCTTTGGTTGACGCCCATCCCCAAAGCGCTACGAGCACGGCGGCCACCGCCCGCTGGCGGGACGGCCAGCGGCGCAGGCCTGCGTAAAAGAGCAAACCTACGACCAGGCCGAGCGCGATAGCCCACCACTTGGTGTTCAGCGGGGAGAGGCGGCCTCCCATCGCGGTGCTGTAGCCGAGGACCAGGGCAACCGAGCGCGTCGCAAAACTCACTATGTTGGTGAAGCTCTGGCCAGCGGCGGCCCAGCATACGACGAAAACAACAACTCCAGCGGAGGCGGCTTCCGCGTACGCGCGGACGACCCGGCGCCAGGAGACCTCAGCGCCGAGGACGGCGACAACGAGCAGTGCGGCAACCACTAAGCCAGCGTTGAGCTTTACCAGGAAAGCAAACGACGCCAGCGCACCGGTCAAGACCACGAGCGGCCTGCGGAGCTCGGGGGGGCTGCGCAAAAGCAACAGCGCCAGGCCAAGGCCCACCAAGGACACAAAGTCCGCCGCATGGGTTGGCGCATCGGCGAGGGTCAGCGCGGCCCACGCCCCGAACCCTGAGATACCTATCCCCCAGTACCGCCCGAGCGCGACCACGAGCTCGGCCGCGAGCAACCATGTGACCGCGAAAACGTACAAGAACGCGATCAGCGATGTAGAGCGGTAGAACGGCTCGATCACAGCCGCAAAGCCGTACGGCCCGTACGTGAAGTCCAACGATGGGCCCCACTGCATGTGGTGTACGAAACCATCGGCGATGCCGGCGAGCCAGGACTGGTCGAGGCCGGGGCGGGGAAGCGTCCATCCAGGCCAGTCCAAGATCACCACCAAAGTGGCCGCGACCGCGACTTCTCGCCACTTGCGCCAAGGGCCCGTGACGCCCAGCCGCGCCCCGTCCAGCCTTGGCTCGTCTTCGCCCGGTGGCCCTGGGAGGGCCGCCTGGGACGTCAAGTCGTAGGAGGTGAGCTGCTCGCTGGGCATGTTTGCCTCAGTTGGCCCGCAGGACCGCCCCGTGTTGGCTGAGCGCAGCGGCGGCTACCCCTTGGCGCAGCTGGGCAACCTCTCCTTCGGTGAGCGTGCGGTCCGGGGCGCGGAGGCGTGCCCGGAAGTTGAGGCTGCGGCGGCCCTCACCGAGCGAGGTGCCGCGCCAGACCTCAAAAAGTACCACCGGGCCTGCTATATCACCGAGGGCCGACCTTATTGTTGCGGCCAGGTCGCCCGCTCGGACGTCTTCGGCGACGACAAAAGCCATGTCCAGGTCCAAGCCCGGGAAGCGCGAGACAGCCCGCGCGACGAGGGAAGGTTCTGGCCCACCAAGCACCCCCTCGAGGTCGACGAGGATGGCGGCCGCCCTGCCCACCACCTCGTAGCGTTGGGAGACCTCGGGTGCGAGCTCGCCGAGGAGCCCCACTTCCCGGCCCCCGACGCCGATCGCCGCCCAGCGCCCAGGGTGGAAACACGCGAGGTTGTCGAGAGCACTGCCCGAACCTGGAGGCGCTGACGAAGGCCCTAAGGAAGAAATCGTGACGCTCGTGAGCCTCAATGCCTGAGCTGCCGCCTCCCAGGCGCGCACGGCGAAACTTGCGTCCAGGTCCCTGCCGACGGCAATTACGCCGAGCTGTTCCCATTCGTGGACACCCTCCACCAAGCCAGGCTCGCCGCACTCCGCGGCCGGGCTGAAGACGTTGCCGACCTCGAAGAGCTTGACCGCTGTCGCCTGGCGTTCGATGTTGAACCGCACCGCGCGGAGGAGGCCGGGTAGGAGCGAGGTCCGCAGGAGAGATTGCGATTGGTCGAGGGGGTTTTCGAGCTCGAGCACCCCTTTGGCCGCGAGTCCTGCTTGGACGAGGTCGCCCGCAGAAAGGAACGTCGTCGTCCAAGCTTCGTCGAGCCCGGCAGCGCACAAGGCCTCCCGCAGCCGCCGGCGGCGAGCCTGGTACGGGCTCAGGCGGCTCGAGCTGATAGCGCGCGGAGGCAGCGCGCGGGGGAGGCGCTCGTAGCCGTACATGCGGGCAATTTCTTCGATGAGGTCGACCTCGCGGGAGCAGTCCGGCCTCCACGAAGGGGCCCCGAACTCGAGGTAGCTGCCGGTCTTTTTGACCGTGCGGAACCCCAGTGGCTGGAGGAGGCGCTCGCACTGCTCGGCCCCGAGCGCTGTGCCAAGGACGAGGTTCGCGCGCTCGGTGCGCAGCGGGACCGGAGCTTGCACCGGCCGGGTTGGGAAAAGGTCCGTAGTTTGGCCACGTTTGGGCGCGCTCCCGAGGAGCTCGGCGAAACGGTCGACTGCACGCGGCGCGAGCTCGATGTCCACGCCGCGCTCAAAGCGTGTCCGCGCCTCGCTCAGGAGGCCGAGGCGCCTACCTGTGGAAGCGATCGTCTGCGGGTCGAAGTTGGCGGCCTCGAGAAGGACTGTTGAAGTTGATGGCGAGATTTCCGCCGAAGCCCCGCCCATTATGCCCGCGACTCCGACAGGCTTGCCTTCGGCGTCAGCAATTAGGAGGTCCCCGGGGCCCAACGCTCTCGGCTGGCCGTCAAGCGTGACGATGGTTTCGCGCGCCTGCGCCCAACGCACGAGCAGCCCGTGCCCGCCCAGCAGCTCTATGTCGTAGGGGTGATTGGGCTGCCCGAGCTCCAACATCACGTAATTGGAGACGTCCACGATGGGGTTTATGGCTCGCATCCCGGCGAGCGCGAGGCGGTACGGCACGAGCGGGCTCACGATAGCCTTGTCCGCGTCCTGGATGACCGTGCCGGTAAAGCGCGGGCACCCGCCGGCGGCCTCGGGCGTAACCATGACATTGGCGCCCGGGACTTCGGGGGTAATTGCCCGTGGTGGTTCAGGCAAAGCGAACGGGAGCCCGATGGCAGCCGCAAGGTCCCGAGCCACCCCTGCCACCGAAAAACAGTCAGACCGGTTGGGGCTTATTTCGACGTCGAAAATGACGTCTGGTACAAGGCCCAACGCCTCAGCGGCGGGTTGGCCGGGCCGCGCCGAACCAGGCGGGAGCAACATGATGGCGGGCTCGAGCCCTTCGCTCCCGAGACCGAGCTCGGGGGCTGAGCAGAGCATGCCATTGGACCACTCGCCTCTCATCTTTCGCCGGCCGATCTCTGCCCCGTTGGGCATCACCGTGCCGATGGTTGCGAGCGGGACGAGATCGCCGGCTCTCATGTTGAACGCCCCGCAGCAGACCTGGAGCGCCTCGCCGTCGCCAGCATCGACGTCGACAAGCTGGATGCGGTCTGCGGCTGGATGGGGCTTGGTAGCCAGGACCCGCGCAACGACTATCCCGGGAAGCGGCACCCCCGTGACCCGGGTCTCCGCGACCACGAGCCCGAGGAAAGAAAGCGTGCGAGCAATTTGTTCGCCACTGCCCTCTACGGGTGTGAAATCACGCAGCCAGGAAAGGGGCACACGCATCCGAGGACCTCAGAACTGGCCCAAAAACCGGATGTCATTGTCGAGGAGGTCACGGAGGTCGGCGAGCCCCGTGCGCGCTGCCGCGAGCCGGTCAATGCCAAAACCCCAAGCAAAACCGGTGTAGCGCTCTGAGTCCACGCCGACGGCGTGGAACACCGCCGGGTCGACCATGCCGCACCCCCCCAGCTCGACCCAGCCAGAGTTGCCACACGTACGGCAGCCGGTCCCTCCACAAACCCAGCAGGTCACGTCGAACTCGGCAGACGGCTCGGTAAAGGGGAAAAAGCTCGGGCGCAGGCGCGCATGGCGCCCGGGGCCAAAAAATGCGTTCGCGAACGCGTCCAGGGTGCCGGCCAAGTGGCTCATCGAGATCCCCTCGTCTACCACCAAGGCCTCCAACTGGTGGAACACCGGCAAGTGAGTGGCGTCAGGGGTGTCCCGGCGAAAACAACGCCCCGGGACCACCACGTAGATCGGCGGGGCCCCGGACTCCATCAGGCGGACTTGCACAGGCGAAGTATGCGTCCGCAAAAGCACGCTCTCGGGCTTGGCAGTTTTCAGGTAAAAAGTGTCGAACATCGCCCTCGCCGGGTGGTGCGGAGGCATGTTGAGGGCTTCGAAATTGTGCCAGTCGTCTTCTGCCTCCGGCCCCTCCATTACTTCAAAGCCCATCGACACGAAGATGTCTTCCAGCTCTTGGCGGACCTGGGTGACCAGGTGGGGGTGACCACGTGGGGCCGGCGGAGCGGCCCAGGTCGCGAGAGGCCCGCTCGCGCTCTCGAAACGGAGGGCCTCCTCAGAAAGATCCAACCGTTCGGCCTCGGCCCGGAGGCGAGATTCAAGAGCGCCTAGCTCGGCGAGGCGAAGGGCAAACAGTTGCTCGAGCTCGGCCCGGGCTTCTTGGAGCGCTCGTCCCAGCTCCCGCCTCAGCGCTGCGGCCTGGTCGCGAAGACCCGCTGTCAAGGCCGCGAGCTGGCTTCGCTTCCCAAAGGCTTCTCCCTCGAGCGCACGCAGTTCGGCGACTGACGCCGCGCCAAGGATGAGAGCTCGACCCTGCTCGGTCGCGGCTTTAACGAGATCTTCCGGGGCGCTCATGACGCTGCAAGTTTGCCAGAGCCGGCGCCAGGGCGCCTTTCATTACCAGCGAGGCCATTTTGGTCAAGGTTTTGAGCCTTGTCCACCAGCACCGTGAAGCGCACAGTCGTCCCCTTGCCGACCGACGAGCTCACCTCGAGCTCTCCGCCGTGTGCCTCTACTATTGCCTTGCTTATCCAAAGCCCGAGCCCGAGCCCGTTGGCAGGTGGCTCCGTGCCACGGAAGAACTTTTCTGTAACGTGAGCGAGCTCTGACGGGGGGATCCCAACACCGTCGTCAGCCACAGCCACTTCCACCATTTCCACGGCGTTGACACCGGAGCGCGACAGCCGCACTACCAACGAGCGGGCTGCCCCGTGCGTGCAGGCGTTATGGACAATATTGGTGAGGACCTGTTCGATCTTGAAAGGGTCCACGCTCACGGGTGGTATTTCGCCCGCCAGCTCGGTGCAGGCCGCGAGCCCCGGATAGAGACCGCTCGTCTTGGTGAGCACCGCCTCGACGACTGAAACGATGTCAGTGGGCCGCAATTTCGGGGGGAGACGGCCGCCCTCACGGCTTGCCACCACCAGCTCGTCGACGAGCTCTCCAACTCTCAGGGCGTCGTGGAGAAGTTCTTTTAACATCAGCAACTTTTCCGCGTCCTGAAAATCTCTCCAGTGAGCAACGAGCATTTCGGCATAGCCGCGGATCGACGCGAGTGGTTGGCGTAGCTCGTGAGAAACGGTTGCGATCAGTTCGGCGCCGTCAATTTCGCCAGCTCGCTGTGCGGCCTCCCGGGGGCGCCCGGCACCCGAGGTGACCGAGCGCGGCATCACAGGCCCCCCGTTGCCGGCGATCGCGCGGCGCCGGCAAGGCAACGACGTTGGCGCACGGCTTCGAAGCAGAGCACCGCGGTTGCCATCCCGACATTGAGCGACTCGGCGCCACCTGCCATCGGGATGCTCACGAGCCCGTCAAGGTACGCCCGTAACTCCTCGACGGGCAGGCCGGCGGCCTCGTTGCCCACGGCAAAAGCGCAAGGTGCTGCCAGGTCGATGGTTGCGTAATCCTCACCGCCGGCCGCCACCGCGCCCCAGCGTCGCAGGCCCCAGCTCCCAATTTGTCCCAGGGTCTCGCCAGGCGGGCCAGCCATGACGATGGGCACGTGGAGGACTGCTCCCGCAGAAGCACGGACCGCCTTTGGGTTCCATAGGTCTACCGTGCCCTCGCAACAAATGACGGCGTTTGCTCCCGCAGCCCAGGCAGAGCGGGCGACTGTACCGGCGTTGCCCGGGTCCCTCACGTCGACACACACGACCACGAGCTGCGGAATTGCTTCGCGCACGTCAGAAAGCCTCGAGCTGGGCACCTCCACGACGGCCATCACAGGCTGGGGTGTAACGGTCCCGGCGACCCGCTCGAGCACGCCTGGCTCGAGCTCGAAAACCCGCGCGCCGCTCTGGTAACAGCGCTCGAGGAGCTCCGAGAGGCGTGCTTCACTGTTAGAGCCCGAGCGCGCCCAGTTGGCGTCAAGGTAGACCGCCTCGATCGCGATCGGAGAATTGAGCGCTTCTTCGAGCAGGTTCGGGCCTTCGATGACGACGCGGCCCTCTTCTTGTCGTGCGCTCCGTCGCCCCACCAGCCTGCGCAGCCGTTGCACTCGCTGGTGCCGGTAAGGCAGGGCGCTCACGCCCTCTCAGACCTCTTCAGCAGCAGCCTTTGCTCGGCCTGCGGGGACCTCAGCCGTTGCCGCTGCAAGAGCCTCGGTAGCCACAGCAACGAGGCGAGCGAACGCCGCCTCGTCTCGCACGGCAAGGTCGGCCAGGATCTTGCGGTCCGCGTCCACCCCGGCCGCTTTGAGACCGGCAATAAAGCGGCTGTAGGTGGAGCCATTGACCCGGCATCCCGCGTTGACCCGCTGTACCCAGAGGCGCCGGAAGTCGCCCTTTCTTGCCCTGCGGTCCCTGAACGCGTACGTGAGCGAGTGCATAACCTGCTCATGCGCAGCTCTGTAACTGCGGCTCTTGTTGCCGTAATAGCCTGACGCCGCCTCGAGGACCGAGCGCCGGTGCTTCTTGCTATGGACGGCGCGCTTTACCCGTGCCAAAAAACTCCTCCTTTGGGCCCTTTAGGGCCCGCCAAAGTCAGATGCCCAGGAGGCGCTTGACCGAACGTACATCGGCGGG
>Ga0335074_10008494_pt1 | contig 14280 bp, 16 predicted proteins | sample Lox_Sample_23_FD_206715 | JGI IMG/M metagenome (GOLD analysis project Ga0335074, IMG submission 206715) | Soil microbial communities from Loxahatchee National Wildlife Refuge, Florida, United States - Lox_Sample_2.3 | ecosystem: Environmental > Terrestrial > Soil > Wetlands | place: USA...
GCCGCGGCAGAACTCCTGCCGCCCGGCGGTGGATGCACTATTTGCATCGGCGGCTGAGATTTATCGAGGCGCTGTGCTGGCGGTCATTCTCACAGGCATGGGACAGGATGGGTTACACGGTGTGAAGCTTCTGAAGGCCCGAGGGGCCAGGGTGCTGGTGCAGGATGAGGCTTCGAGCGTGGTTTGGGGCATGCCGGGAGCGGTCGCGGGCGCTGGGCTCGCCGACCGAATACTTCCGCTCGACGGTGTTGTTCCTGAAATTCTGAGCATTACGGGCAGGGATTAAAAGCACGATGAACGGTCCAACGCTCAGCACCGAGATCCTGCCGGAGAATTATCGCTTCCTGCAGGAGCACATCCGTTCTCAAGTGGGCATTGTGCTGGAAGACGACAAACATTATCTATTCGAGAGCCGGCTGGGACCAATTGTCAAGCAACACGGCCTGGGCTCCATCAACAACTTGTGTGCGCTGCTTCGTAACAAGCGCGACATCGAATTGGCCCACCAGGTGGTGGAGGCCATGACGACCAATGAGACCTACTTCTTCCGCGATCCGAGTCAATATGATGCGATACGAACGGTGTTATTGCCTCGGCTGAAGGAAGAGCGGCGAGATACGAAAAAGCTGCGCTTCTGGTCGGCGGCATCGTCGACCGGGCAGGAAGCTTACACGTTGGCGATGCTGCTCCTCGAGAATGGCTGGCAGGACTGGAATATTCAAATACTGGGGACCGACTTCTCAGCGAGAGTTGTTGAGCGTGCGCGATCAGGAGTCTACCAGCAGATCGAAGTGAATCGCGGATTGCCTGCGGCCTTGCTGGTGAAGTATTTTCGCCGGTCGGGTCTGGACTGGCAAATTAGCGAGAATGTGCGGCAGATGGTTCGTTTTGAGACGATCGACCTGCGCAAAAGCATGCGCACGCTGGGCCCCTTCGACCTGGTGTTTTGCCGCAACGTGATGATCTATTTCGACAGTGAGACCAAGCGGAAGATTTTGAATGAGATTCACGGAACCCTGTTTCGTGGTGGCTGGCTGTTGTTAGGGGGCGCTGAGACGGCATCCTGCCCGGAGGATAAATTTCAACGGCAGCCTGTGGGCAATGTGACGGTTTATACCGCTCAATGAAAGGATAGCCGTGGTCACTCCAGTGAATGCGCAAATGGTGGCGCAGATTGTTGAATCGGTGTTCATAACCATGATGGATCTTGAGGTGTATCCGGACGAGACACCATGGACACCATCGAACAACCATCTCACCTCCTGCGTTCGGGTGTCTGGCGAATGGAACGGAGCGCTTTTATTGGAGTGCAATCATTGGCAGGCCCGCCAATTCGCCGGACGATTTCTTTCCATGAACCCTCCCGATTCCGTGACTGAGGAGGTGGAAGATGTGCTTGGAGAATTAGCAAATATGATCGGCGGCAACATTAAGTGCGTGATGGCAAATGGGCTTGAACTGTCGATGCCGATGGTCATCGACGGGAGCGACCCATGGCTGCGATTTCCCACGTCTGAGATTCAGGAGAGGCTCGCGTTTCTTTGCGCCGAAGGCCCTTTCTGGGTGACGCTCCTGGCGACGGCGCCGGAAGCGATGAGCTGCCGGTTGAATGCCTGAGACCGGCAGATGAGAGTCACTTTATACGACTATCGATTGACAGAACCTCGGCAAGCTGCCGATAAAACCTCCGACGACTCACTCTCACCCGGCGCACGAGGTATCAGCATGGATATTCTTCTGGTGGACGACAGCAAGACGATGCGGGGAATTGTCCAGCGCGCGATACGCCAAGCCGGGTTTCGAGGCCTTACGGTGGGGGAAGCGGAAAATGGCGCACAGGCTCTGGAGAAGCTCCGCGCGGAGCAGCCGAAGCTCATTCTCTCGGACTGGAACATGCCGGAGATGTCAGGAATCGATTTTCTGGTGCAGGTAAGGGCTTCTGCGAACCCGGTGCCTTTTGGTTTCATCACCTCGGAAGCGTCGGCTGAGATCAAGGAGCGTGCACTCAGTTCGGGCGCCAACTTTCTCATCACCAAGCCATTCAGCCCGGAAATCATGCAGGAGGCGCTGTCTCCTATTTTGGGTAAGTGTTAACCATGTCAGAGCCAACACCGTACGCGTTATCGAAGCTTTTTTCGGAGTTGGTTGGACGCAAAGTCAGCTTTGCGCAGACCACTCCTGCGCCGGAAACCAAGGTCCGGCAGATGTACGGCATTTATACAGTCCTGCCCCATGAAACGACCGTAATCGCGAAATGCGATCTTGCTCTGCTGGGCTCGCTCGCGGGTCTTTTGGTGGGTTTGCCTGATTCCGCGGTCAAGGAGCACCTCAAGGCGGAGCCTCTGGAAGAGCTCCTTAGGGATGCGGTTCACGAAGTTCTGAACATAGCCTCGGCAGTGATTACCAAGGAAGGGCGAGCCATCTTTGTCAAGATGGTGCCCGACGTGGCTTACATTGATGGGGCCGCCGGACAGGTCTTCAAGAAACCGGATCACAGAAGCTATTTCAATGTTTCAGTCGATGGCTATCAGGGTGGGAAGTTCACCATACTTTCTCAGTTCGTGCCGGTAGCCAGATAACCAGACGCAGCAGATCTTACATTCATGCCCGCACCAGCAGTCACCAATCAACGGTTCCTTGGCAGGCAAGCCATATTCGACAGCAACAGTACTCTTTACGGATACGAATTACTGTTTCGCTCAGGGACTGAGAATGCCTTTTGCGGAGATAGCGAAGACGCCACCAACCAGACCATCGACAGTTGCCTGTCGATGGTGACCTGCTCCTCATCAAAAAACCTTTTTATCAACTGCACACGCAATGCATTGGTTCACATGAGTGTTAAGCTCCTGCCAAGCCATAGGGTGGTATTGGAAGTGCTGGAGACCGTGAGCGCGGAGCCGATGCTGGTAAAGGCTTGCAAAGAGCTAAAACAATGTGGATTCCGTATTGCCCTGGATGATTTCAGTGTTGACGACACCAAGGATGGCCTCCTGGACATCGCCGATTACGTGAAGATAGATTTTCGCGCGTCTGATGCGGCGGCCAGGCAGGAAATCTATAAGATGTTTCGGGGCAAGAACACCATTTTTCTGGCCGAAAAAGTGGAAACGGAGGCGGAGGCAGTCGTCGCCAAGGCAGAAGGCAACACCCTATTTCAAGGATACTTCCATGCCCGGCCGGAGATTATCTCGGAAGCTCAGATTAGTCCTGGTAAGAGCATCTATCTGGAGTTGGTTGGAGCGCTTGCCGAATCGCCGATGGATTTTAAGAAGATTGAGCGGCTGTTGTTGACCGAACCATCTCTCTGCTATCGGCTGCTTCGGCTGGCGAATTCAGCCGCTTTCGGTTTGAGGCATCGGATATCGACGATTCAGGCAGCGTTAAACGCGGTGGGAGAAGACGCTTTCCGAAGATTGGTTACAGTTGTGATGGCAAGCAGGCTAGGCCACGCCGCCGTTGATAGAGATATAGAACAAGCGCTGGAGCGCGCTTTCTTTTGTGAATCAATGGCGGCGGCACTGCATGAGCGACCAGCCGAGCTATACATGCTTGGCATGCTCTCGATGATGGACCGGATGCTGAACATCCCGATGAAACAACTGGTCGAACTGATTCCTATCGACGAGCGAATCCGAAACGCATTGCTGGGCTCCCCCGAAGGAATGGGGAGGGCGCTGGAACTCTGTCGCTATGAGGAGCGCGGAGGAGATTCCCAAGGCATTCCACACCCTGACGAAACGGTCGGCGACACCGCATCGTTTTATTTTCAAGCGCTGATTTCGGCTGGCAATACTCTACAGCAAATGAGAGGCTAATGTGGTGATGACACTTCAGGCGTGGCCTGGGACTGATTCTTGAAACTGCTGAGCGGGTCCGCCGGGATGTCTTTGAATTGAGCGGGAGAGGAAGAGGAAGAGGAGACGACCACGATATCGACACGACGGTTCTGTCTGCGGCCTTCCTCGGTGTCATTGGTTGCAGCGGGATGGTATTGCGCGTAGCCGGCAATGGAGATGCGCTGAGGGTCAACGCCGGCCTCGTCAATCAACATCATGGCCACAGCCATCGCGCGCGCTGTGGACAAGTCCCAGTTAGAGGAAAACGTAGCGTTATGTATTGGGACGTTGTCAGTGTGACCCTCCACGCGCATGTCGAGGCCGTATTCCATCAAGAGAGATGCAATACTTTTGATCTTTTCCGCCGCGCCAGGCATAAGTTTCGCCTGGCCGCTAGGGAAAAATCCAAGTTCGTGGAGGCTGATCACGAAGCCTTCCGGAGTCATACGGAGAGCAATCTCCTGGCGCTCGATCTCCTTGCCGAGCACCTTTTTCAGCTTTCTCTGCAGTTCGAGGATGTCGATCCCTGCGTTTGCAGGCACGGTGTTTGGGCGGGCCTCTCCTGCGCCGGCAATGCCATTTATACGCGAGTTGTCGACCGGGCTCTCGTTGCTGGAGAAGGCCTCCATTTCCTGAAATCCATTTCTGACCGCTTTCGATACATTTTCAAGGGCCTTGCGGTCACGATACGATGAGGCGAACAGAACCACGAAGAGGGCAAAGAGAAGAGTCACAAAATCTGCATAGGAGACCAGCCAGCGGTCATGGTTGACATGATGCTCACGCCTTCTGCGTTGCCTCATTTTGCAACCAGTTTCGCTACTCTCGGTGCTGCCGCAGTACCGGTTACATAGGAGGCGAACTTCGATTCGAATATCCTGGGATTGAGCTTTTCTACGATGGCGATGACCCCATCGAGCATCAGCTCACGAAGTACCTGCCTGCGGCGCATCAGGATTTTGACTCTACCGGCACAGGGAAGGAAGAAGATGTTGGCGGAGCCGACTCCGTAGATTGTCGCCACAAAAGCAACGGCGATTCCCTTCCCGACTTCATTGATGTCCTGAAGACGTTGCATGACCTGAATGAGACCAATGACAGCGCCGAGTATGCCGATGGTAGGGGCGAAACCTCCCGCGGCCTCAAACACCTGCGGGAGCAGGTCTTCCTTATCCGCTTCGCTGTCCATCTCGAATTCCATGCGCTGGCGCAGTTCGGGGGCGTGTGTGCCATCTACAGCGAGTGTCATCGCCTTTTTGAGGAAAGGATCCTGGATCGACTCGAGTTCCGAATCGAGAGACATCAAGCCGTTGCGCCGGGCTCTGACTGCATAGCGCATCAGGTCTTCGATCAGTTGCGCGGCAGGGTCCTTGGTGCCAAGGAAGACAGACTTCAATTGTGCGAACGCTTTCATGACAACTGAAATCGGAAATTGCACAAACACGGCGCCGAGCGTGCCTCCAAAAACAATCAGGGCAGCCGTTGGCTGTAGGATCTGCATCAGCTTACCCCCGTCCAGATATAAGCCAACGGAGATTCCCCCGATCGCCAGAACAAGCCCCCCGATTGTGCTTTTGCTCACGCTAACTGTCCTTCCAGCCCCGACATGGTGCGCTGCCCGCGGGTGCAAATTCATCGGCACAACATTCCGGAGCGGGCTATAGGCTAACTATCGGCAGGAAAATGCCCGTCTATCATTCGGTAATGTGACAGACAGGGGTGAGCAACAAGCAACGATGGTCGTAGCCGAAGAATCCAGAGGCAGGATTCCTGCTGTTCTCAAGGCCGCCAGGAGAGACCCACTCGTTGCAACTTCTCGTCGATCTGGACCGAGGTAAAAGGCTTCAGCAGGTAATCATCGACTCCAGCGATGAGTGCCCCCTGAAGTTCCCGTGTTCCCGGTTCAGACGTCACCAGCAAAACCACTCTGGTGTTGTCTACGGATTCGTGCCGCAGACGCGTCACAAACTCGAGGCCGTCCATCTGGTAGACTGCCCAATCGATAAGCACCAGGTCAGCGGCGCCTGAGACGCGCAGAAGCTCCATGGCGTGGCGGCAATCGTACGCTTCGGCCACCTCGAAGCCGCGCATCGAGAGTATGCGATGCAGGACCGACCTCATGGTGTTCGAATTGTCAACCACCAGAGCCTTCATGGCGTTCTCACCTGCCGGCGCCATCGGCCCGCGCGGTGCGGCCGCAGGGCCGGCCAACTTCCGGACAAATCCGATCTGCCGAATCAGACGGACAGTGAGAGTGGAGTCCTTTCGACGATTGTGCCCGGTAATGGCGCAGCGGGTGTGGCCGCGGACTCGTTCGGCGACGCTTCGTTCGGACTGACATCAAATTTCTGCCAGGAACTGCGAACATGCAGGATCGTCTCGATTTCTTTCTCAAGGATCCGGGGGGATTTGGTAACGCCGGCTTCCAGCATTTTTTTTCGCAGGTGGCAGTAGAAGATGACCAGGATCCTGGCGGAATCTCCACCCCGTTCAAGGTCAACCCAACTTTGCAGCTGGCCCAGGACAAGAGCGGCGTGATTGAGCGCTTTACACCGTGCTTCGATGTCGTTCGAACGAAGAGCGCCCGCTGCTCGGCGTAGGTCGCTCACCAATAAGTCAAACAACACAAGTATGAGACCAATGGGGCTCGCACCCTCAATCGCCATTCGTCGATAGGATCGTTCTGTTTCCGTGAGCTTCATTTAGCCATTCCCGTTCGAGTTCGAATTGTTACCTAGCTCGGCCTGAATCGCCTGCAGCTGGGATGGCAACTGTTGCAGGGCTTCTTCCGCGGAACTGAACTCGGCGGTAAGAGAAGTTTGCTGGTTAGCGATGTAGTTGGTTTCAAAATTGTTGATCTCATTCGTAAGATCAGTATTTTGGTTATTGATACCGTTCAGGTCGAGTGTAAAAGCGCCATTGACCGGGCTGGTGAACGTATTGAGTGCATTCACCGCCGAGTTGGCAAAGCCATTCAAGGCGGAGCCCAAGAGGAAATTCTGCACGTCGTTGGGGTTATTGATGAGCGCATTGTCCAGGGTGGAGGAGTCGACGCTGAGTGTGCCATCCGAATTTTCGGTTATGCCCAGGTCACTGAGATTGTTCACGGTCGAGGTCGTCCCGGTGCTCGGGGTGCTCGCATAGTTGAGCAGGCCCTCGAGCGAACTCTGAAGACTGGAAAGCGTGCTGTCCGAAGCGAGGACGCCCTCGTTTCCCGAACTGTCGACGGTGTATTGCGTGTTGATGAGTCCGATGGCGGTGTTGTAGTCGCTTACAAACTGGTTAATCGCCGTCGCCACTCCGGAGGCGTCTGAGGCGACGGTCAAATCTGCCGGTGTGGAGGATGCTCCCAGGAGGGTCAAAGTGACTCCAGGGATGGCGCCTGTAACCGTATTGCTCGCGCTATCGACAGGAATGCCGTCGACGGTGAGGCTGGCATCCTGGCCTACAGTAGCCTGGGTAAAACCCAGGCCACCGGTGCCTGAAGTAATGGAGAAGTCCGCGGCAGCGCCTGAAGTGTTCGCCACAATTGCGAGCCTGGATCCGGTGGAATCGGTCACCACCGAGGCGGTCACACCGAGGTTATCTCCATTGATCGCGTTGGCAAGGTCGGTGAGCGTGTCCCCGGGAGTGCCACTGCCGGTATTGATCGTTTGGGAAGTTCCAGACTTGGTCGTGATGGTGAAGGAAGAAGTGGGGAGCGTTGCGGTCGAACTGCTGGCAACACCTGAATACCAGGAACTGGTGGTGGCGAGATTGTTGACTACGACGGTGTGACTACCGGCAACGGTTCCCGAAGCGGCAGTCGCCGTCACATTGCTACTGGAGGAGGTTACAGTGCGTTGGGAGAGCGGTCCGGTAAGACTATTCAGGGATTGCAGGTCGTTTTCAACGGAAGTGGTTGCCTGCTGGATCGCCGTGAGGGCCGATGTTTCATTGCTCAGAGTCGTCTGGTCATTTTGCCAAACCCGTTCCGGTGCACGGTCCGCATAAATGGCGGAGGCGACGGCGGAGTTGACGTCGATTGCGGCCGTATTGCCGCTGATCGCAGAGAGAATGGAACTGATGTCGATCGGATTTGTGGAGGTATCTGTCGTTCCATTGAGCAAAGCATTCACTGCAGAGACAGAACTCATGTTTCACCTACCTCCCGGGAAGAGCGGGGTCGCGTCACGCTGTCGAAATCGCTATCCAACCGGTAGCTTTGCTTGACATACAGCAGAGGTGGACATCCTACGATGCCACCTCTGGTTAGGGTTAGTCGCGGTCACGACTACTGAACGAGTTTCAATACAGCTTGCTGCGCCTGGTTTGCCTGTTGCAGGGCGGCAATACCGGTGGATTCCAGGACGTTGTATTGGGTCAGGTTCGCTACCGTGGAGCCGATGTCGGCGTTCTGAAGGCCGTTCACCGCACTCTGCAGGTTTGTGATCTGATCGCTGATCACGTTCGTGGCTGCATTCAACCGGTTCACAGAAGCGCCAATCTGACCGCGTTCTGCAGAGATAGCAGTGATAGCCGAGTTAATCGCCGACAGTGCAGTTTGCGATGCAGTAGCACTGCTCAGGTTGTTAGTGTTGAGATTCAACGCGGTTGAAGTAAGAGCGTTGATCGTAGTCGTGATGTTGGTGTTGGCGCCGGCCGCGGTCGTGCCGTCACCGACGTAGACCGTGGTGGTGTCGTTGCCGACTGCAGCCACGAAGGGTCCCAGTTCCGTGGAGTTGGTGGAGACCTGGATGCCGGATCCGGAAGATTCGGAAATTACTTCCTGTCCACTGGCAACCGACCCTGTGACGTTTGCAGAGAGAGTGCCGTCCGTCACAGCGGCGGCGATGGCCGTATTAAGCGCCCCGACCGTACTGCCGCCCGTGCCTGTGTTGAAGATAAAAGTACCGCCTGTTTGCGAATCACTGATCGTCACCGTCTCGTTCGCGGCTAAGGTCGATGCTGCGGTCAGGCTGGCTTGAGTAGACGTGAACGATGTAGGCGCATTGTTAGCAAATACATTGTTCCCGTTGAAGTTCGTAGACGCGCCGATCTGGTTGATTTCAGAAAGAATCGACTGAAACTCCGTATTCAGAGCGGTGTACTGAGAACTATTGACGTCGCTGGTCGAGCCTTCGGTGGCGATTGTGACCGCGCGATCAAGCAGCGTCGTGACCTGGGAGAGGGCGCCGTCTGCGGTCTGCAGCAAACCAACGCCATTGGCTGCGTTCTGCTGCGACTGCGTCAGTGCGGCAATGTTGGACGTGATTCCGTTGGCGATCGACAAACCTGCCGGGTCATCGGAACCGCTGTTAATTTTCAGACCGGTCGAGAGTTCAGTCAGGGTTTTTTGCAGAGCCACTTGCGTGTTGTTCAAAGCATTTTCGGCCGTCAGGTCGGAAATGTTATTGAGGACAGATATTGACATGATTTGCTCCTTTGGTTGCCAATTTGCGCCTGCGCTCTGACAGTGTTTGCGGGCCTCACTATGAGGGTCCGGATCGTCAAGGAGGGAGGTCGATTTGGACAACCACCTTATCGACCAGCGAGGTGAATACTTTCAATCATCTGGCTTTGCGGCTCATCCCCCGTTAGTTGAAGCTGCCCCTCTCATAGGCGGAAACCACTCGCGTCTAGCCCGTTCAGGTGAGAGCTAAAACCGGCTTTACCGGCTGCGGAGAACTCGGGTTTTGTATCAGGGCACGACGTTGAGTCATGTCCCCCATGCTTGAAAAGAGTTCGGGCTTTAGCCCCTGAGGCACCGCCGCTTTCACAATTCTTGAGTTCTCAGGCAGACTTTTAGCCTGGACACTTTGGCAAGTGATAAGGAGTGGGCGCTAAGCCGGCGGGAGATAGTCGAGCAGAGTCTGCGGCAAAACCCTCGCGGCCGCCGCCAGTACGGCGCTATTTTGCGTTTCCGCCTGCGCCAGGTTGGTCGCAGCTACGGCCAGGTCGGCATCCACTAATGAATTCTGGTTCGTGCTCAGAGTTACGCTCTCCTGGCCGAGATAGCTTTCCTGGGAATTGAGTTGGCTAATCGTATTATCCAGCGGAACCCGCTGCTGGCTCACACCGGCCAGTGCACTCGATACCGCTGCCGTTGCATTCTGAATCTGGGTGGAAGTGCCGGTCTGCAGTGCGTTAATCAGGCCGGTGAGGGCGCCGATCACGTTGGTTCCGGATGTGAATATCTGGTCTCCAGGAAGATTGCCGGAAACCTGGAGAGAGTCGCCAACCTGCACGTTGTTTACATTACCGTTTCCAACGTAGGCGTAAGAGTTGGCAACCTGCGAACCGGAAACCGCTGTGATGGCGCCGAGGACGGGATCGTTGGAAGCAACTACGATTCCCTGGCTCGAGCCTGAAGTGAACACCAATTGGTTATTCGCGTTAAGAGTGGCTGTGGTGCCTGCAGAGAGCGTCCCGTTGGCCGCGGCATTGGCAACTGCTGCAGAAAGATCGGAGATGGTTTCTCCGGGGGTCACCGTGAAGATGAAGGTTTTTCCTGTGGTCGCATCGGTGACAGTCGTTATGGATCCTGGGGTTAGGGGTTGGGTCGCAGTGAGCGGAGGCTGTACGGTTGCTGCTGTGGTATACGCGGTTGCCGCCTCAACGACGGGCGCCGTGCTGGTGTCGGAGCCGCCGAATACATATGCACCCTGATATGACGTATTCGCCTGGGCAACCACATTATTCAAAACACCCTGCACCTGGTTTGCGATTGCCTGCCGGTCCGACGTGGATGCGGTTCCGGTGCCACCTTGATATCCCAGGCTGATGGCTGTGTTAAGAGACGTCACAACGGAACCGAGCGCCGAGTCCGCGGTTTGCAGTTGAGAAGTCAGAGCGGTGATGTTCTTGGTGTACTGGTCCACGTTTGCTGAGGCGGCAAGCGAGGTGACGTAATTGGCGGCAGCAGCAGGGTCATCCGAAGGCTGGTTGACCCGCAAGCCGGTGGAGACCTGTTTCAGGGCGGCGGCGAGAGTCTGCTCACTCTGCTGGATGCTGTATTCCGCATCGGGTACCAAGTCGGCAACTCGCACTATGCACCTCCCTGAACAGGGTCTCGCCCCTGGTTAACTACTCGGCCGCTGCAGTTCCCATAAGCATGGTCGTCTGGAAAAGCGCCTGAATCGTAGTGACGACGCGGGCCGCCGCCTCGTAGGCTGTTTGATAGGTGATCAGATTGGTGGATTCTTCATCGATGGAGACGCCGGAGACGGAGCTGAGCTGATCATTCAACTGTTGCAGGCTCGCGGCCGTTGCAGTTGATTCTGCCTGAGCATTGTCTGCCAGGCTACCAACCTGGTAAACCACCGAGGCATATGCGTCTTCGGGTGTCTGGCCTAAGGGAAGCGGATCGTTTTGGATGGCTGCAAAAGTGGCCAGATTCCCGTCACTTCCAGAAGTTCCGTCGGAGCTGGCAGCGATGCCGGCCGGGTTAGTCAGGGCTACGCTAATCGATGCGGCCGAACCTGCAACTGTAGTGGGCACATTGAAGAAGTTCTTTCCTGCCGCACCATTCTCATCGAAGCCCGCCGCCTGCGCGTTGTTGAAAGCTGTTCCCAGTTGATTCGCCAGGGTATCGAGTGAGTTCAGGAGCCCAGGAATAGTTTGCTCCTGGGTCTGAAGGGTTCCTCCGAGATCTCCTCCAGTGATTGAGGCAGTGACGTTGCTGCCATTCTGATCGAGGACCTGCAGATCGCCACTGCTGCCGGGTACGGTCTCAAGCGCGTAGTTTTGCGCTCCCACCACCAGCGGCGTTCCGGTGCCGGTGGTGACAGTTATACCCAGAGGCGTCTGGGTCACAGAAACATTCGTGAGGGCTGAAAGGTCGAGCACCAACTGGTCCTGCTGGTCCTGAAGAGTTCCGGTGTCCTGCCCGCTCGCCTCGAGCCCGGCGATCTGCGGGTTCAACACCGCGATCTGCTGGGAAAGGTTGTTGATCTGATTGACGTCCTGGGTGATTTGCGTGTTGAGAGCGGTCTGCTGGCTGGTCAACGTATTGGACACTGTATTGAACGCTGTAGCGAGATTTTGCCCTGCTGAAAGCACGGCTTCGCGGGACGAAGAGTTGGTGGGATCGGTGGAGAGAGCGGAGATACTCGAGAACAAGGCAGAAATCTCGGTCCCAATATCCTGAGTCGAAGAGGTGAATGTAGGTTGTATCTGTTGCAGAGTGGCGAGTTGGGCGTTTGCACTGCCCTGGGCCTGGGTTTCCTGTCCGATCCGCGATTGTAGCAATTCGTCGCGTACACTTTGATAGCCCTCCAGGACGGCTCCACTTCCATAATCGAGGTTGCCATCCGGTGTGGGCTGAACCTCCTCGAAAACGGGCAGCTTGCGCGTGTAGCCGGGCGTGTTCGCATTAGAGATGTTGTTGTCCGTTATCTGCAGCGCGCCAGTGTCCGCGTTCAGCGCCTGTGCAGCTATCGAAAGTGCGGAACTCAAAGAGGCCATATCTTACATCTCGCAGGACCAGGTCTGACGCTTCAGCGTGAGCCCGCGAACCTCCTTTGATTCACCGAGATGGTTTCTGCACAAAGAAGAAAGAAGCGCGATGGACCTGCCGGAATGCTTAAGGAGCGCGGCGTATCGAAGGTTGAGCTTACGGATCGCCTCGCTTGCCGCAAGGACCCTTTGGTACGGAGGTTCGTACGAGTTAAGAGGGTCTTTGAGCGCCGGAAAGCCTTCCCTGATGGCATCCGCTAACTGCATCAGGTTGAAGCAGAGCATTTCCTGTTTTGCGACGCTCTCCTGGAACCTGGACAATGCGTTGGCAGCGATCGCATCCATGGCAATCGAGATCTCAAACGCCAGGTCTTGAAGTTGCTGGAGATAGGAGACGGCGAGTTGATCGTGCTCCTGAAGTGGCCGATGATTCATCTTCATCCATGCGCCGCTGCTATTGGTTGCTCACAATCGCGTTGGCGACCCTCGCCGTATCAACGTTGTATTGGCCGCTGCTGACACTCTGACGCAGCGTTTCCACGGTCGCCTGCCGGACCTGAGGTGATTGCAGAGCCTGGCTAGCCAAAGATTGGACCGAAGCGCCGTTTGAATGGAACGTAATCCGGTCTTCTGCCGTGCCCTGGGTGCTGGTTGTGCCGGAATTAGATATCCGCGTACCCGCAGGTTCGGGGGGCAGCTGGCTCGTTGCGGAACCATTCAGTTCAATCTTCATCGCACCTTCTCCTCTTGACGGGGATGCTATCGGCGCTTTTTGACAAAGCTTTCAGTCCGTGTTCGTACGCTGCAACAGCCGGCCAGATGTGAGTTCCCCGGGCCAATTTATTTGCGCAGCGCCGGATGCCCGCCGGCAGCATTGGCCTGATGCGCGTCTTCCGCCTTGTGGAGCTGGCGGGCGATCATCCCGGCGATACCAATGCCACCGGCCTTGGTCATCGCCATGCCTAAAGACTGCATGGCAATTCCCTGTAGCTGCTCTTTCCCGGCGTCAGCATCCTCATCGTCATCTCCGCCGGGAAGGGAGGCAAAGGTCTGCTCCGCTTGCTGGAGCCATGTGCTGAGCAGAATAGACTCGAAATCTTTCGCCGACTTTTCGATTTTGCTGTTATCTGCCGCAGCCGAGGCGGCATTTTGAACGATCTTGTCCATCTGCGCGGCGAGTGGTCCGATGACCGGCACGGATGCAGTACCAAACGCTGAACTGTCCGGCATTAGATCACCTCCAGATCCGCCTGCAGACCACCCGCGGCCTTGATCGCCTGAAGAATGGCAATGATGTCGTGGGCGGTTGCCCCAATGGCGTGCAGCCCCTTGATCAATTCCTCCACGTTGGCGCCCTCCTGGAGCTCGATCGATTGCGCCGGCGCTTCGTTCACCGACAGCTGGGTTTCGGTCACCGTCTTCGTCTGCCCATTGGAGAATGGCGGCGGCTGGGACACGAGGTTGACGCTCTGCACGTCGATGGTCAAGCTGCCGTGAATGACAGAAACAGGCGAAAGCCGGACGTCGCCTCCCATCACGATGGTGCCAGTGCGTTCGTTGACAACGACCTTCGCAGGAGAGCGTGCATTGATGGAAAGATTTTGCACCCGGGAAATGAGAATGGGAACGGAGGGAGCACCGCTTGCGGGAACATCGACATCAATACGTTCGCTGTCGATAGCCGCGGCGATAGGCTTGCCGAACTCCTGATTAATGACGTCGGCTATATCGCGGGCCGCGGTGAAGTCGGGATTGAGCAAAAGGAGCGAGAGGGTACGGAAGCGGCTCAAGTCAACAGATACTTCCCGTTCGACAATGGCGCCGTCGGCAATTCGGCCGACGGTAGGGTGGTTGACAGCCCTGAGATTTCCCCCTGCACCCTCGGAATATCCACCAATGACAATGGGACCTTGCGCCTCCGCATAAATCTGTCCATTGGCGGCACGGAGAGCGGTCAGCAGAAGCACACCACCGACGATGCTCTTGGCATCGCCGACAGAGGAGA
>Ga0335074_10008495_pt1 | contig 14279 bp, 9 predicted proteins | sample Lox_Sample_23_FD_206715 | JGI IMG/M metagenome (GOLD analysis project Ga0335074, IMG submission 206715) | Soil microbial communities from Loxahatchee National Wildlife Refuge, Florida, United States - Lox_Sample_2.3 | ecosystem: Environmental > Terrestrial > Soil > Wetlands | place: USA: Florida...
TTCCTCGGCAGCCAACTGTTTCGCCGCCGGGAGACGCGCCTCTGGTTCGCCGCTGCCTGTTCGGTTTTTGGCTTTCTGGTAGCCATGTTCGCGGTTGCCCAGAACTTCGCCGGCAATGGCAAGTACTACTGGGTGATCACCAATCAGGCTTCCACCGCCTTCTTCGGCCCCTACGCTAACTACTCGCACTACGCCGGTTTGATGGAGATGCTCATTCCGTTTCCCTTGCTGCTGGGAATGGCGCGCTTTTACCCCATCCCGCTGCGCGTGCTGTTTACCTTCGCGGCCGTGATCATGAGCAGCACCATCTTTCTCTCGCAGTCGCGCGGCGGCATTGTCGCGCTGGCGGTCGAGATTGCGGTGCTCGCTATCCTGACCGCGCGCGGTCATCCGGCGCGCCGCCAGACACTCTGGGTCGGGTTGTTTTGTCTGTTCGTCGTCTTCTGTCTTTTCCTGGTGCGGCCAATTGGTCTGTGGGGAAGATTCATGCAACTCGGCGACCGCCCCAATCTCTCGCATGAGCCCAATCGCCTCACCATGCTCAAAGACAGCGTGGTGATGGTGGGACGCCGTCCCCTGCTGGGATGGGGATTCGGATCGTTCCCCTTCGTCTATCCGTCGTTCCGCAGCTTTTATACCGACTTCAAAGTGAATGCCGCGCACAACGATTTCGCTGAGCTGACGGTGGAAACGGGTTTGCTTGGCCTGACCGCGGTTCTGGCTTTTATCTATCTGCTGTATCGCAAGGCGCTGCCACAGGTGAAGCACTGGCGCCACGATGCTTGGGACAACACTGCCCTGGCCGCTCTGGTGGGGTGCACTGGCCTCATCGTGCACAGCTGTTCCGACTTCAATCTGCAGATTCCGGCCAACGCGGCCATTTTCTTTACCATGGCGGCGATGGCTACCGCGCGTGCTTTGCGGCAAAAAGATCTTGCCCGGCCGGATTTGAGTCCGATGGAAGATGAGATGGTGATGGATGGCGCGCCGGAGTAGGGAATTCGCCTTCCCGCAAGCTGCGTGGCGGCAAGCGCCTAATACGGCTCCGCTGCTATGACCCTTACGCTTCGCAATACGGCTTTGACGGCTTGCATCCTGCTGGCCCTCGCGTACACCTGCTTCACGGTGCGCAGCTTCCAGGCGATGCGTCTCTCCTCGAGCCTGGATGTGGCGTCCTTGCAGCGCGCCATCGGGTTGGAGCCGGGCAATGCTTCCGACCAGGATCTCCTCTGCCGCTTCCTGCTGTTCGATCGGCAGGACGCTGCCGCGGCCACCCCCGCCTGCGAACGCGCCACCCAGTTGAATCCTTACGACTCCGCCGCCTGGCTCGATCTCGCATTGGCGTATTACACCCGCGGCGCGGAAGCCGACCAGCGGCGCGCAATTCTCGCAGCCATCGCCGTCGATCCCAAAACTCCCGACGTGGCCTGGCAAGCGGCCAATTTCTTTCTCACCCAGGGTGAGACTGCGCAAGCCTTCAGGCAGTTTGCCGTTGCCATGCACGGCGACCCTAACCGCATCGGCCCGTCCCTCGCCGCCAGTTGGCGCGCCACCCACGACGTCAACGCCATCCTCGCGATTCTCCCGCCCGATCCCGACGCTTACCTGCAATTTATCCGCCTGCTGATGGCCAACAATCAGTGGGAAGGCGCCCATCAGGTGTGGTCCGCCATGGTGCTTCTGAAAGCACCCTTGGATTACCGTCGCGCCTTGTTCTACGTAGATGCACAGTTGCAGCAGCGCAATCCAAGCCGGGCGGTCGAAGCCTGGAACCAACTGGCTGCGCGCTCGCCGATTTTGCATGCCTACACCGGCGGCGTCAATCTGGTCGTCAATGGGGGATTCGATCAGGAGATCCTGAACGCCGGCTTCGACTGGCATTATGAACCGCGGGGCGGCAGCACGCCCTCGCTGGACGTCGGCGAGTTCCACAGCCCCGGCCGATCGCTCCTCATTTCCTACCGCGGCAATGGCGGTGATGCCGGATTCTTCCAGTACGTTCCGGTCAAGCCAAACACGCAGTACACGCTTTCGGCCTGGACAAAGAGTGAGAAGTTGGAGACGGCGAATGGCCCTCGCGTCAGCGTCTACGGCGGTTATGACGGCAAGCTTTACGCCCAGACGCCCGAAACCACCGACACCACCCCATGGCATCGCCTGGCAACTACCTTCCAAACCGGCCCCGAGACCGAAATAGTGGTTATCCGGCTAAGCCGCGATCCCGCCGACACCATCATCAAGGGCAAGTTCTGGGTCGACGACGTCGATCTCCGTGCGGCTACGCCGTCGGCGTTAAGAGAGAAGTGATGCCTGCTTGCCCTGCTTTGTGGTGGTTAGCTGCTCCGGGGGATGGAGACGCCCCTCGGAAGCCGGTCGCAGGATTTTGTTGACTTCGAGCTTTCCAGAAGCTAAGATTTGGCGACCTTCAGTCTGCCACAAACCGGAGGTGGCTATGACGCGCCACGCTGTAGCACTGTTTGCTTGCCTACTTTTAGGCTCCACCCTCCTCGCCGCGCAAAACGATGGCGCCATGCTGTACGCCAACGGCACCGTCAAAGTGAATGGTCAGGTTGCGGGCGATTCCAGTAGCGTTTTTGCGGGTGATCGCGTGGACGTCACCGGTTCCTCCGCCGGTTCCATCAACCGCAGTGGATCGTCGGTGGTCATCAGTCCCAACTCCTCGATCCAATATCAACCATCGTCCATCACGGTTCTTCAGGGCACCGCGCGTGTCAGTACGACCAAGGGTATGTCTGCCAGCGCCGGGCAGGTTGTGGTGTCGCCTAAGGATGCGGCGGCAAAATTCGACGTCGTCCTGAGCGAGAACAAGGTTTTCGTGTTCAGCAAAGAAGGCGCGCTGACCGTCAACGATAACGGTCGCACTGTTCTGGTCCAGCCTGGATCCAGCGCCGAGTTAGCTTTGGCCGGCGCCGCTCCAATCGTGGCCAACAATTCAGGCATTTCTTCTTCTGCGAATTTCCTGCCCAAAGATCGACTCGATGACCACCCTTTCTACGGCGTCGTCAACGGCGTGACCGCGAAACCGGAAACCCTGCCCATCTGCGACAACATACTCACTTGTATCCGGCCCAGTGTGTCCAGGATACATCCTTGCTGCTGTCCGCCTGTTGTGTTGTGCAACTGATCCAAGCGCAAGGCAATTCTGCGATGCCGGCTTGCCTCACAAGTGGCAGCCGCGTGGCGCTTGCACGCTTCCGCGCCCCACGCTTTCGGCGCTAATCGTGTGGATTAGCAGAGTTTCGAAAGGAAGCTTCTCACCGGTTCCAGCCAGAGTGATTCCTGAAGTTTTGTGCTACGATTCAGCACCGAGCCGGGCATGACCTCCTCCCTTGCCGTTCCCAGCACTGAGCAAGAACAGCTTGCCGTGCGCGAATCATCGTTTGAGCGCACGCTTTTTCTCGTCCTGGCGGCGGTCGCCCTCATCTACGCATTTCTCGCCGGTCTGAGGACAGTTGAGGACTTTGATCTCGGCTGGCAGATGGCGACGGCGCGCTGGTTGATCCAACACCACCACGTCCCGACGACCGATGTGCTGTCTTACACCATGCAGGGGCAGCCGTGGATCTATCCCGCCGGCGGCGGAATTATCTTCTACGCAGCCTTTCTGCTGGGGGGGTATGCGCTGATCTCCTGGATTGGCGCGGCGGCCTGCGTTGGCAGTGTGGCCATCCTGCTGCGCCGTGGCTCAGCCGCTGCAGCAGCGATTGCGATCATCGCCGTCCCTCTAATCGCTGCCCGCACCACCCCGCGCGCGGACATGTTCACCGTCGTGCTCTTCGCCGCGTTTCTTTCGCTGCTGTGGGAGAACTATCAAACCGGGAAGGCGCGCCTTTGGTGGTTGCCGCTGCTGATGCTGGCCTGGGTGAATCTCCACTTCGGCTTCGCCGCGGGTTTGGCCTTAATTGCGGCATACATCGCGGCGGAATTGCTCGAAACCATCTTGGGAGCAGAGCGACGCCATGCTGCCCTGCACAGACTGCGTCGCGCGGCGCCCTGGCTGATCGCGACGCTGCCAGCGACACTCGTCAATCCCTGGGGCTGGCGAATCTACCAGGCAATCATGCTGCAGCACGACGCCAACGCTCAACAACAGCTGTGGATCAACGAATGGGCTCCTGTTCCAGTCAACTGGGCCACCCTCAGCCGAAGTCTGCTACTGCGGCAGACCGGGGGCACGATCTACATTCTGCTGGCGATTGCTGTTATCGCTGGCGCGATTGCCTTGCTGCGCGGCCACTGGGCGACGGCGGTGCTGTTGCTGGGCAGCACGTATCCTGCGGTACAAGCGGTGCGGATGGGAGCGGTGTTCGCGTGCCTTGTGGTCGTGGTTGGCGGATCGGAGTTGTGGCCGGTACTGGCGATGCTGGGCGGGAGGCTTCGATCACCGCAAACGCGCCGGTTTGTTGCCGGAGCCGCTGCCGCTGTCGTTATCGTACTCGCCGGATTGCGTTCCTTCGACCTCGTCACAGACCGTCACTACTTCGCAACCGCCGACGAAGCCGTATTTGGCGCAGGACTGTGCTCGTGGTTCCCGGAGCGCGCCGTCGAATTCATCCAGCGCGAGAACCTGCCACCAGAGATCTTGAATACTTACGCCGCCGGCGGCTTCTTGAGCTGGAAGCTTGGGCCGCAGCGTCGCGTCTACATCGATGGCCGCGACACGCTTTACGGACCTGCGCGTCTGTCGCGCCATAGCGAGCTGATGTTCAGCGCGCCCGATTCGCAAGCCTGGCTCGAGGAGACCAGCCGCTACAACATCAACACTGTTATTCTCGCGCTCGCACGCGCCGACGGTCTCCAGCCCGCGCTGTTGCGCGGCCTATGTGACAGCCCGATCTGGAAGCCCGTGTACCTTGACGAGCGCTCCGCCGTCTTTGTGCGCCAGTCGCCGGAAAATGAAGGGCTAATCCAGCGGTTTCCCATCAATTGTGCGACCGCACCGATACCGGCGGACTCAGGCGGAGACACCGTGTCCGGCATCTTCAACACCTGGACAAATGCCGCGATCACTTTGGCAGCCTTAGGACGGAATGCGGAGGCACTGAAGGCGTATCGTCTCGCACTCGGGATCTGTCCCGATGCCGCGTTCCTGCATCGCTACCGCGCCGACCTGCTGTTCACGATGGGACAGATGGACGAATCCGAACAGGAATACCTCACCGCGACGAAATTGGAGCCGAGCGCCGACACCTGGGGTGCTCTGGCGCACAGCTACCTCCGGCGCAACCGCATGCTCGCAGCCGCCGATGCGATGGAGCACGAGGCACAATTCTCGCCGCGTCCTTACCTCACGCTCGACGATTTGGGATACCTCTATCTCAGCCTGAATCAGCCTGAGCAGGCATTGAAGGCGTTCGACCGCGCCGCGCGCACGACACCCAGCGCGTTGAAGGCTGCTGACAATGGCTTCTTTGAATTTAAAGTTGCGCAGGGACAGTCGGCGGCGTGGGAAGCGCTGGGCAATTTGGACAAGGCAACGGCGTATCAGGAAAAAGCAGCCAACCTGCAACCCAACGCTCCGCAGCCCTGGCGACGATTGGCCCAGTTCTATGACGAAACCGGCCGTACCGCCGATGCGGCGAAAGCACGGCAGCGAGCGGCAGCGCTGGCGCAGGGCGGAAAGTGAGCTCTAACTGCGGAGAGCATAGCGTAGAGCTGGCCTTCAGAGACTGTTTCGTGACCCGAAATGAAACTTCAGGGTGGATGGAGATCTTGAATCGCCAATCAACCAGCCGCGCAGCGGCGGCATGAATTTAGACCGGCGCGCAAGCGCCGGGTAAGAGTGGGAGAGAAACCGGAGCCGCGGCAGCGGCGACACCCCTCGCGACCAATCATTTCATCTGCATGCTGAGACACCGAGGCGCTTACGTTGCTCCTTAGCCAGAGCTGACAACTGGTCACTGACCACTGCTTTATTGCCTGCTGCGTATCTTCGACAGCAGCCGCAGGATCTCGAAATACAGCCACACCAGCGTGATCATCAGCGCGAAGGCGCCGTACCACTCCATGTACTTGGGAGCGCCGTAGCGCGCGCCATTCTCGATCAGGTCGAAATCGAGCACCAGGTTCAGTGCGGCGATAATCACGACCAGGATGCTGAAGCCGATGCCGATCGGCGTGGCCCCGTTAACGGCGGTGAGAAACTGCACGTGGAAGAATCCCAGGATGAACTGCAGGAAGTAAAAAACCATGATGCCGCCGGTCGCGGCGACAATGCCGAGGCGCAGCTTGTCGGTGACTTTGATCAGCCCGGAGCGGTATGCCAGCAACATCGCCACCAGCGTGCCGAAGGTCAGCGCAACCGCCTGGATCGCGATTCCGTGGAAGCGGAACTCGAGCAGCGCCGATACGCCGCCCAGCACAAGTCCCTCCAGCAGCGCATACAGCGGCGCCGTAACGCCGGCCCACTGTTTCTTGAAGATGGTCACCATGGCGACGATGAATCCGCCGATACCGCCCACCATTGCGGGCAGGGCGACCGATTGCATCGCCTCTTCCGGCGAAGTGGCCAGCGCGCCAAAGAAGCGGTTCCACGTCCACGCCGCCGTTAGCACACACAGGATGACCAGGATGCCGGTCTTGTTGACCGCACCCGATACGGTCATGCTCTCGCCGCCGTAAGCGACTCCCGCGTCGCGGAAGGCGTCGCCACTCAAGGCAGGGTTCGACGTTCTCATCAGTTGAGGCATTCTTTCTCCTTGCTGTTATAGCTTACCGATTAGACGTGGATTCGCGCCAGAGGACTCGTGCGGCGCTATTCGCCAGTCGCCCTCCGCTTTTCGCCAGAACATCCGGGCGCGTAGTTTCTTTGAGTTGTCATCCCGAGCGGAGCGAAGCGAGTCGAGGGATCTGCGGTTCTTACCGCGACCTCATCACACTGCGGGTGAAAAGTTCCGACGAAAAGCGCAAGGCGTCCTTCTAGAACAACGTCTCCTGTCCGCTGCGGTCCACGCGCGGCCGTTTGATTTTGAAGTGCTCGTAAGCCAGATGGGTGGCAACGCGCCCGCGCGGCGTGCGGTCCAGGAATCCAATCTGAATGAGGAACGGCTCGTAGATCTCTTCGATCGCGTCCGCCTCCTCAGCCAGCGAGGCGGCCAGCGTGTTCACCCCGACTGGCCCGCCCTGATACTTCTCGATAATCGTCAACAGCAGCTTGCGATCGATCTCGTCGAAACCGTGCTGATCGACCTCCAGCATCTCCAGCGCTCTCTGGGCAGTTTCTTTGTCGATCTTGCCTTGACCCTTCACCTGGGCGTAATCGCGCACGCGACGCAGCAGACGATTGGCAATGCGCGGCGTTCCCCGGCAGCGCATGGCGATCTCCATCGCGCCTTCGTCGTCAATCTCAACAGCAAGAATTTCCGCCGAGCGCTGAATGATGACCTTGAGATCCGCATGAGTGTAGAACTCCAGCCGCAGCACGATGCCGAAGCGCGAGCGCAGCGGCGCCGAGAGCAATCCCGCGCGCGTAGTCGCGCCGATGAAGGTGAACGGCTTCACCTCGATGGTGTGCGTCCGCGCCGACGGACCCTGCCCGATGATGATGTCGAGCTTGTAATCCTCCAGCGCCGAATACAGCAGCTCTTCCAGCGCCGGCTGCAGGCGGTGCACTTCGTCGATGAACAACACCTGCCGGTCGCGCAGGTTGGTGAGGATTGCCGTCAGATCGCCCTTGATCTGCAGCGTCGGCCCCGACGTCTGCTGAAAGGCAACGCCCAACTCATTGGCGATGATATTGGCCAGCGTGGTCTTGCCCAATCCCGGAGGCCCATACAGCAGGACATGATCCAGCGCCTCACCGCGCGACTTCGCCGCTTGGATCGCGACTTCGAGGTTGTCTTTGACCTTCTGCTGTCCGATGAACTCACGCAGCCGCTGCGGGCGCAGCTTCAACTCGAACGAGGAATCGTCGTCGAGCGGCACGGCGGAGACAATACGATCAGGATTTTCCTTGGGCAAAGGCACGCAGAGCGATGGTAAAGGGAAGAGCGAGCCCGGCGCAATCTGAGGTGAGGCAGGCGGGGGAGAGAGAAATCAATGGCGCTCGTAGCAAGACGCAGATCCCTCGTCAGACCGAGGTCCTCCTCGGGATGACAGGGTTACTGGGACCTGCGTTTCCCGGCGACGTGGTTGTCCCCGTAGTAAGATCCGGCGTCGCAGGGCAAGATGGGGTCCGACCCAAGGGTGGTTACCGAACGCCCGTTCAGTTACTAAAGTACAATTACTCTCTATTGTACTTTCGTTATCTTGCCCGAATTACCATCGTATTCCATACTGCATTCACCTACCACAGAACCTGGGAGACAGGGTTGGGAGAGGTTACGAGGGTCTCCTCTTCCAACCCTCTTAGTTTGTGCGGAGTCTTCCCAGATTGGAACTCAATCGCCTGCACTTGAGCTTCTCCGACGCCGGTAAAGTCACGTTGAGTCCCCAACTCCTTCCTAAGGGACACTAGAGAGTAACCCGTCAATCGTTTTCTTCCGGCGTAAATCGCCCATCAAACGCTCTAAGATGAGTTCAGCTGGTGAGAGCCAGCTTGAGGGTATGTCCCTCCCGGAGTCGCGCGATGAAACGAATCGTCACCGCCTCGGTAATTCTGTTTTCTCTGGTCACAATGGCCGCCGCATCGGAGCGGCGCGACGCGGACCTGGAGCGCATTCAGACGGCCAGCACCGTCCTCAGCCAGATCATGTCGGCGCCCGACCGGGGTATTCCCGACAGCATCATGTCCGGGGCCAAGTGCATCGCCATTATGCCGTCGATGCTGAAGGCAAGCTTCCTCATCGGCGCCAACTACGGCAAAGGCATAGCGACGTGCCGCACCGCTACGGGCTGGAGCGCGCCCGCGTTCTTCAAGCTGACGGGCGGCAGCTTCGGTTTCCAGGCGGGTGGTCAGGCGTCTGATCTGGTGCTCATCGTGCGCACCGATGACGGCATGCAGCACCTGCTGCAGAGCAAGTTCAAACTGGGCGCGGATGCTTCGGCAGCCGCCGGCCCCGTCGGCCGCGACGCCCAGGCGATGACTGACCTGACCCTGCGGGCGCAGGTGCTGACCTATTCGCGCTCGCGCGGACTGTTCCTCGGCGTTTCGCTGAGTGGCGGAATCATCAAGCAGGATCAGGCTGACACGACGGCGTTCTACGGTAAGGACTGGACCTACTACTCGGTGCTCAATGGGCAGGTGCCTCCGCCCGCAGACGCCGAGGCATTTCTGAAGACGGTCGAGAAGTACGCCCCGACGCCGAAGCCGGCCGTCGCAGCGCCTCCGGCACCGGCTCCAGCCGCTCAGATGACGCCGCAAACTGCGCCGACAGCCAACCCGACCACATCCAATGCATCGGACAGTGCGCCGCCGGTGGCCACCGCCTCCATAACGGCGCCAGCGACTGACGCGGACTCCTCAGCGACTTCCAGCGCTGCTGCGAGCGGCACGCCGGCCGCCACGGCTGGTCCGATGACGACCGCGACTCCGCCAGCTCCCGCTGCTGCGAATCCAGAGGCTCAACCTTCTGTTCCCGCAACCGATCCTGCGCAAAGCGCGCCGTCAGCCTCCGCGGCAGCGCCGGCCTCGCCAAGTGGACATTAGACCTAAGACATCATTTCGGACATGCCAGCGGCAGCTTCGGCTGCCGCTTTTCTTTGGTGCCGAATCCTTTGGTGTCAGCGAGGCTGAGCCCAAGCGACGTTCGAATCGATTGGCAAACTCTGCCACCTGACCGTCGCTCGCGTATCGAGAAACCGATCTGTTTCAACTGGAACGCCGGCATCCGTGCCAGCCAGTGGAGAGACGTCGAACCACACCGGTTTTGCACCCGGCTCTCGGATCCAGCCCCCGAAGCCTCCGAAGTCGGCCAGGTGGCGGCTGGAGATTCAGCGAAAAAACGAGGCATCCCTGTTCAGGATGCCTCGAATTTCTTGAGCTATTCGAGCCAGCGATTCTCCGCCGGCTTGGAGTCGCTGTGCTACTTCACTGGCAGCTGGGGAACTTCCAGCTGGAAATGTCGGTGCTCCAGCCGAAGGTGCCCGTCGCCGGATAGTACTCGGTGGTGTAGAAGAAGGTGCAGTTGTCGGAGGGATCGATTTCCATGGTGCTGTAATCGCCCCAACGATCAGCCGTATCGGTTTGTGAGCCGCTGCCGTTCATCGAGACCACCTCGGGCGAAAGGGTGCCCAACGGATCGGTGTACTCGCGTCCAGCAACTGCAACCGACGAGTAGAGAGCGGTGCTGGACTCGCTATAGCCGAGCAGCACGTCGTCCACGTTGTCGCGGGTCAGCGAACCCATCCAGCGATAGTTGCTGTCGCCCGCGGTTCCCACATAGGTGCCCTGCTGGAAGACGTTCAGCGAAGTCACCGGAACGGTCTTCAGGTTGGCGGTGAACTCCATCCAGCGCACGCCGATGGCTGAAGTCCCCGCATTCCACACGTCGAAGTTCACATACCAGTGCTGAACCGGCGCCGGAATCGGAGGCGTCGCGGTGGCGTTGGCGGGAGGCTGATCTTCCCAGTAAGCGAAGCGATACATCAGGCGATCGCCCAGGGAATCCAGATCGTTGCTCGAGCCGACGTTGGGCTGCGGAACGCAGTCGCCGCCGTATTGTCCATCGCAGGACGGGGTGAATTGAGCGATGGAAACCAGCTGCGAATTGCCCAGACCGGTCATGGTTGCGTCGCCCGTGGCCCAGTCGTTGATGTGCATGGAGTAAACCGACAGGTGCAGATTGTCGACATCACCCACGCTGCCGATGAAGAATTCGTCCTCAGAAGCAGGAGGAGGAACCGGCGAATCGCGATCGGCCGGCAACAGGCTGTCTTCGGTCTCGTCCAGTTGGAAGCAGATCTGCTCGGCGGTAGAATCGCCCACCAGCATCTTGGCGCGATCATAGCCGCACATTACCGGACCGCGGAAGCCGCTGCCGCCGGGACCGAAGTTGTTCCAGTTCTGGAAGTAGCCGTCGCTGGCGCCGTGGTTGGACCAGACACCCCACTTGGGATAATCCGGGAAGCCGCTTTGCACGACGGGGAATTCGTAGGCATACCACGTGTTGTCGGAGAAAGTAGAGGTCTGCGAAATGGCGATGCAGACCGCGTACGGCGAGTTAAAAACGTTCTGCGCCAGAATCCAGCGCTGGGCATCGCGATCGAACTTCACGATGATGTCGCCATCGTTGTTGTCGGCGCACAGCGATCCCGGCAGCAGCGCTTGCCAGACGGCGTTGCCCAGGGTGCTGTCCTGGCCGTTGATTGGAATAACCGCGCCCGTGCTCTTATTGAAATCGGCATAAGAGACGTTCACCCACTGCACGACTTCGCTGGTACCGACGGCCAGCGTGGTGTCCGGCGGAGCATCCGGAACGCTGTAGTTCGGGAAGCCGACGCCTACGCCCAGGACGTGATAATTCATGTTGAATTCGCCGCTAGCGGCAGCGCCATGTTGCACCACCGGATCAGCGGCCGGCGCGATATAAGGTTTGGGAATGTGGTGAACCGGGTTGGCTAAATGCAAGCCGTAAGGCGGAGCAGTTTCTCCCAAGGTTACGTGCCCTGAGCCAAAAGCTCGAGCATGTTGAAGGATCGGCTGCGGCGAAGCTTCCGCGGCCATTACCGGCAGACAACACAGCAGCAGGGCGCCCATAGCGAGCATGGATACGCCCAGCATCTTACTTCTCGTCATTGTTCCCCTTCTCCTTTTTTCTCCACACCTGCCCACACGACGGGCAGTCCGTTCTCAAGTGGAGCAGTGTCGCGAATCGCAGGTTGAGTTAATTGATGAGCGCAGTCTTCTTGAGATTTCGGGAGCGAACTGCGCGTTACCCTTTGCGTGTGCGAATTTGAATCAGTGCCCTAGGCGGGTGCCTGCATTTTTATCACACCGGCCGGAGAGACGCAACTATTTACCGCGTAGTAACGCCTCCGGCCAGACCCAGCAGCGCTATCGAGTTGGCTGCCAAGGTCGTAGCCTCAATAGCAACACAAACTTGCATAGCGACCTGGGCCTTCATGAAGCTGTTGCAGGCAGCTTTTGCATGGAGAACTACGATTGGAGTTAGTTATCGACTCCGAAGCTAAGCCGCAGGCCGAAGCAGCTTCCTTTGTCATCTGCCTTTTGAGCGAGAAAGGAGTCGGAGCTCGCCTTTGAAATTCAGAACGTCTATTCTTCGCAACCTCGTTGACAAACCGGCGAGCGATCCTTAGCCTGTTGGCACGAGGAATTATCTTGATCAAGCTCCCCAACCACCGAGTGAACCAGCTGCTGGTGCTCGGCCCGCTGGAAATGCAAGTGATGGGCGTCGTCTGGGATGTGGGCCGGTGCAGCGTCCGCGACGTCGTGGAAAAGTTAAATAGCAAACTCGCCTATACCACCGTGATGACCACGCTGGACCGCCTTTTCAAGAAGGGTTTGCTGGCGCGAGAAAAAGAAGAACGCGCGTTCCTTTATTCGCCGGCGCTGTCGAGTGCGGAATGGGAGCGCCGGCGCGCGGGCGATCTGGTGGCCGGATTTCTTGCTGGCCCGCAGCCTTCGCGCGACCTTCTACTGTCCTCGCTGGTGGATGCCGTCGGTCAACACGATGCCGTGTTACTGGACGAACTGGAAGTCAAGATTCGCAAGAAGCGGCAGGAACTGGCCCGGGCCACGAAATGAACCTACCCTATACCATGCGGCTGTTGTGCCTGTGTTGGGCATCGTTTTTCGTAATGCACCTGGTGCTGGCGCTGGTGGCCCGCTTCAGTGCGGGGACTGCGGAGCGTGTCGCGCAGCACATGAAACCGCGATCGGCAGCACGGTTGCTGTTTCTTCTCCGCACGTCGCCGTGGCTGTTGACGCTGCTGGCCGTGCTGGCGTTCTGCATTCCCAGCTACTTATGGCTTGAGCCCGAAGCCACGGGCGAACGCGTCGGCCTGATTTGCATGGCGCTGGCCGCGGCCGGGGTTGCGATCTGGGCTGGGGCGCTGATCAGGGTCTACGGAGCGGTTCGCGGAACGGTTCGCTATCTTCATCACTGTCAGCATCACGGCCGCAAGGTCACGGTGCGCGGCGAGGCATCGTCGGCCCTGCTGCTCAAGGACAAAGCTCCGGTGCTGGCCGTCGCTGGCGTCTTTCGGCCGCAGCTGGTCATTTCGCGGCGCGTGATGCGCGGACTGTCCGCGGAAGAAAGGGAAGCTGCGTTGCGTCATGAGCAGGCGCACTGCATTGCCGGCGACAACCTGAAGCGCTTCCTCATCCTGCTCTCGCCCGATCTCTTTCCGTTCGTTCGCACCTTCGGATCGCTGGAGCGCGCCTGGTCCCGATTCACCGAATGGGCGGCTGACGATTCGGCAACGGAAGGCGATCCCCAGCGCGCTCTCTCGCTGGCCTCGGCGCTGGTTCGCGTCGCCAAGATGGGATCGAAGCCGCAGCTCGGCTATCTCTCCTGCTCGCTGCTGGGCAGCGACAATGACCTTTCTCAACGTGTGGAACGCCTGCTGCGTCCGCAGACTCGATCGCGCAAACCAGTCCGAGAATTCATTCCTCTTCTCACCGGTGCGGGCGCGCTGGTGACCTCGGCGATCGCCGTGATTACGCTGTGGCCCGGCAGCCTGGCGCTGGTGCATCGCGCACTGGAACAGCTGGTTCACTAAGGCCTATCTCACAAATCGTTCTGGTCCGTAACAGGGCACGACCTTGCTCGTGCCGGCGACGCCCGGTCGATGCTAGGGCTTTCGCCGCTGCAAATAATTTGAGCCTCGCGACCTTTCGCTAAGATGTCTTTATGTCCCTCTGGACGCCTGCCAGCCTCGCCGCGGCTGGTCTATTGCTGGTGCCGTTCCTGCTGCTCGCCTTTACAGGACAGCAGGTTATTGATCGCATCAACCGTCTTTCAGCTTTCGCGCGACTTGCGATCCCCGCCTTAGCAGCGGTTCCATATTTCCTCGCGACGTATTCCACTCCATATTTCCAGTGGTTGTGCGTCTTGGTTTATGCCGCCGTCCCGGTTGCGCTGGTGACCCTGCTCTGGCATGCGGCGCAACGCGATCCCGAGCAGCGTGGCGACTGGCGCGACTTCGCGGTGCTGGCGGTGCTGGGAGTTGTCGTCGAGTTCCATTACCTGGAGCCGGTCTGGCCGGTTCATCTGCGTTCGCTCAATCGTCTGTTGCTGCTGGATACGGGACTGTACGGCTTCCTTGTGGTTCGGCAGTTGAGCGGCGCCGGATTCAACTTCCGGCCGCGGTTGCGAGACTTCAAGATCGGCCTTCGCGAACTGGTTTTCTATGCGCCA
>Ga0335074_10008496_pt1 | contig 14277 bp, 12 predicted proteins | sample Lox_Sample_23_FD_206715 | JGI IMG/M metagenome (GOLD analysis project Ga0335074, IMG submission 206715) | Soil microbial communities from Loxahatchee National Wildlife Refuge, Florida, United States - Lox_Sample_2.3 | ecosystem: Environmental > Terrestrial > Soil > Wetlands | place: USA...
CTCCGCCACCGTGGCGTCCGCAGTCAAGACCGGCGAGCCGTGGATCCTCGTCGTCGCTTCCGAGTCCGACCCGACCCCGAGCGGCTGGGTGCCGTCGGACCGGCTGGCCGGGCTCGACGGTGGCACTCAGCTCAAGGACGTGGCCGCCGACCCCTTCGGGCACACATTCACGGTCGGCGACGACTCGCTGCGGGCCGCGCTCGACGCGGCCGTGCTGTCGCCCGCGGGCCTCGCGATCGGCGTCGACAACGACCGCCGGGTGGTCGGGCTCGCGACCTTCGACCAGCTCCGGTCGGCCGTGCAGGCGGCCCAGGCCGCCCAGGACGCCCAGGACGCGCTCGACGAGCAGGAGGCGCAATCGACCCCAGGGGCCGCCCGGTGATGTGGTCCTGGATTTCGAGCAACTGGTCGCTGATCTGGGAGCTGACCAAGCAGAACGCCTTTCTTGGCGTTGTTCCGCCGCTGATCGGGCTGGCGATCTCGCTGCCGCTCGGGGTGGCGGCGGCCCGCTGGCGGTGGTTTTACCCGCCGACGCTGGTCGTCGTCAACGTCCTCTACGCGATCCCCTCGCTGGCCCTGTTCGTCGCGCTGATCGCGGAGTTCGGTCTGACCGATACGCCGGTGGTGATCGGGCTGACGGTGTACTCGCTGTGCGTGATCCTGCCCAACGTGGTGGCCGGCCTGCGCGGCGTCCCGGCGTCGGTCAAGCAGGCGGCGACCGCGATGGGCTACGGCCCGCTGCGCCGGCTGCTGACGGTCGAACTGCCGCTGGCGACCCCGGTGATCATCGCCGGGCTCCGGGTCGGGGTGGTGTCCAGCGTCAGCCTGGCCAGCGTCGGCCAGATCCTCGGCGTGTCCAGCCTCGGCTACCTGTTCGTCGACGGCGAGCAGCGGTCCTTCCCGACCGAGATCTACGTCGGCCTGTTCGTGGTCATCGCGCTGGCCGTGGTCTGCGACCTGGTCCTGGTCGGGGTGCGCCGGGCCCTCACCCCGTGGGCGTCGGGCCGCAACCGGGCGGCGGGCCCGCGCCCGCGCTGGGTCCTCTCGGCCCAGCCGGCCACACCCGCCACTCCGGCCGGGGGGACGCGCTCATGAGCTACTTCAGCTACGCCTGGGACTGGGTGACCACGTCCGCCAACTGGCGCGGCTCCGGCGGCATCCCGCACCAGATCCTCGCCCACCTCGGCTACAGCGGCCTGCCGCTGCTGGTCGCGGCGCTGATCGCGGTGCCGCTTGGCGTGGTCATCGGGCACACCGGCCGGGGCGCCGTCTTCGTCGTCAACGTGGCCAACGCCTGGCGGGCGATCCCGACCCTCGGACTGCTGGTGCTGATCGCCGTCTACCAGTGGCCGACGCTGCTCACCTGGCTGATCCCGCTGGTCGTGCTGGCGATCCCGCCGATCCTGGTCAACGTCTACGAGGGCGTGGCCGGCGTCGACCCTGGCGTCAAGGACGCCGCCAAGGGCATGGGCATGACCCCGTGGCAGCAGGTGATCAAGGTCGAGATCCCGATCGCGCTGCCGCTGATCCTGGTCGGCCTGCGCACTGGCGCGATCTTCGTCATCGCGACCGCCACCATCGCCGCCTACATCGGCCTCGGCGGCCTCGGCCGGTTCATCATCGACGGCCTCGCCAACATCAACTACAACGAGGTCGCGGGGGGCGCGCTGCTCGTCGTGATCCTCGCGCTGCTCGTCCTCGGGCTGTTCTCCCTGCTGTCCAGACTGCTCGTCCCGGCGGGGCTGCGCGGGGCGGGCCGGGATAACCAGTAAAATCGACCGGTAATGTCGGGTACACCGAAAGGGAAACGTACAATGGTCACCAGGATCGCCACCGCTACGGGGATGGCAGCCGTCACGGCCATCGCCCTCGCCGCGGTGGCCGGCTGCTCAAGCAGCTCTTCTAGCTCGTCAAGCGCGCCAAGCTCGGCCGCCGCAAGCGCCAGCACCAGCGCCAGCTCGGCCTCCAACCCGCTGTCCGGCGGCAGCGCGTCCGGCTCGGTGGTCGTCGGCTCGGCCAACTTCCCCGAGTCGGAACTGCTGGCCGAGGTCTACGCGATCGCCCTGCAGGACAAGGGGGTCAAGGCCACCACCAAGCTCAACATCGGCGACCGCGAGGTCTACTACCCGCAGATCGTCAAGGGCGCGATCACCATCTTCCCCGAGTACAACGGGGCGCTGCTGTCCGGCGAGGTCGACCCGACCTCCACCGCCAAGACCACCGCGGCGGTGGACGCGGCCCTGACCGCCAAGCTGCCGTCGTCGCTTGAGATCCTCAACCCGGCCTCGGCCCAGGACTCCGACGCCCTGACGGTGACCGCCGCGACCGCCGCGAAGTACCACCTCAAGTCGATCGCCGACCTCAAGCCGTACGCGAGCGGCTGGGTGCTCGGCGCCCCGTCGGAGTTCACGACCCGCCCCGACGGCATCGCCGGGCTCAAGGCGAACTACGGCCTCACCTTCAAGTCGTTCGACCCGCTGGACGAGTCAGGCCCGCTCACGCTGGCCGCCCTGACCGGCGGGAAGGTCCAGGTGGCGGACGTCTTCACCACCACCCCGCAGATCATCACCGACCACCTGGTCTCGCTGGCGGACCCCAAGGCCAACTTCGCCGCCCAGAACGTCATCCCGCTGGTCTACAAGGCCGACTCGAACGCCACCATCACCGCCACCCTGAACCAGGTCTCGGCCGCGCTGACGACGCCGGCCCTGCTGCAGATGGACAACGCCGTGATCACCGACAAGCAGAACTACAGCACGGTCGCGACCGCCTTCCTGAAGACGATCGGGATCAGCTAGACCCACCCGGTCCGTCGTCCGGCGCCGCCAGTCTCGGCCCGCCGGGCGACGGAACCGAAAGATCAAATCCGTCATCGCGAACGGTCCCGGCTGACTGCGGCGCCGCCGGCCCCCTCGGTCGGCCGCGGGGGAGCGCCTACTACGGCGCGAGGAAGATGCAGAACAGATGGCCGGACGGGTCTGAGTAGACCCGCAGCGGCTCCTCCGCGTCCTCGGAGCGGTCGAAGCGCAGTCCCGCCCCGAGCCCCAGCGCGCGCTCGTGCTGGTGGTCGAGCTCGGCCTTGCTGCCGACCGACAGGTCGAGATGCAGCTGCTGCGGGATCTCCGGCTCCGGCCAGGTCGTCGCGGCCAGCGACGAGACCTGCTGGAACGCCAGGCGGGGGAAGCCGCCGGACGGCGGGTGGATGACGAGCCAGTCGCGGCCGCGCTCGTCGTCCCGGCCGGGCTCGGGCGGCTCATCACCCGGCCGGTACTCGAAGCCGAGTAGCCGCCGGTAGAACTCCGCCAACCCCCGGGCGTCGGTGGTGTCGAGCACCACCTGCCGCCAGCTCGGGAATGACTCGCCGACGCTCATGCGATCACCGTCCATTGTGGTCAGCTAACGGCCCTTTTCTTATGAATAGTTTATCGCACTGCTTTGCTGTCCATCGAGCGTCCTATAAATAGACCGGTGTAGAGTTCCTGACCTGGCCGTTCGTGCTATTTGCAAAGGATTGACATTGCGGACGGCTGGCGTTAATTAGGCCTATCCAACCCTCGTACGGGAGAAGTCAGTGACGCTTTATCAGGAGACTAGGGAAAAATCGGGACGCCGTTCCCGCTATTGGCTGACGGTGACGGCGGCGGCCGTCGCGGTCGCCGGCTCGGCGCTGACCGCGGCCACCGTGACCGCGGCCGCGGCGTCGGCCACCACGACCGCCAGCGGCTCGCACCCGGCGTGGATCGTGGCACCGATCCCGAAGGCCGGCACGGTCGAGTTCGCGGTCGGCAAGCGCGCCTGCGCGCAGATCACTCGCAAGGGCACGGCCAGCTGCGACGCCGAGATCCGCGTGCTCGTCCCGATGTCCCGGGCGGCGGCGGAGGGGGCACAGCGGTTCGTGGTCGGCGACGGCGCCAGGGGCGAGGGCACCATCGGCCCAGCCGGCGGCCTTACCCCCGGGGACCTGGGCACCGCCTACGGCCTCAACACCTCCGGCGGTGCCGGCCAGACGGTGGGCATCGTCGACGCCTACAACGACCCGAACATCGACGCCGACCTGCAGACCTACGACACCGAGTACGGTCTGCCCACGTGCAGCACCGGCAACGGCTGCCTGAAGGTCGTCAACCAGAACGGCGGAACCACGCCGCCCGCCAACGACGAGTCCGGCTGGTCGGTCGAGGAGTCGCTCGACGTCGAGGCCGTGCACTCGGTCTGCCACAGCTGCCACATCGTGCTGGTCGAGGCCAACTCCAACGGCAACGGTGACCTCGGCGCGGCCGAGGACGAGGCGGTCAAGCTCGGCGCGGACGAGGTGTCCAACTCCTACGGCGAGCCCGAGTCGGGCTCGGACGCCGCCTACCAGGCGGACTTCAACCACCCAGGGACCGTGATCACCGCGTCGGCCGGCGATGACGGCTACTACTTCTACGACAACTTCGAGGCGGACGACCAGCCGAGCGTCCCGGCCGCGTTCAACACGACCGTGAGCATCGGCGGCACCTCGCTCTACCTCAACCAGAACGGCGGCAGGCAGTCGGAGTCGGTCTGGAACGACAACGGCCCCAAGGACTACTACGCGAATATCGCCGATCAGGCGCTCGGGGCCGCCGGCGGCGGCTGCAGCACGCTGTTCAGCGCCAGGAACTGGCAGACGTCGCTGGCCGGCTGGAACAGCACCGGCTGCGGTTCCAAGCGGCTCGACAACGACGTCGCGGCCGACGCCGACTACCTGACCGGTCTCGACATCTACGACTCCTACAGCTGCGAGGCGGGCTGCGACACCGGCTGGCTCACGATCGGCGGCACCTCGCTGTCATCGCCGATCATCGCGGCCGCGTTCGCGCTCGCGGGCGGCGCGCACGGGGTCGGCTACCCGGCGCTGACCCTGTACGGGCACAAGAACCAGGCCTACGACGTGACCACCGGCGGCAACGGCTTCTGCGACGGGGAGGGCGCCGCGCAGTGCGGCGACCATAACCTCACCGAGGCCGGCGACGTCGACTGCGACTTCACCGTCGGCGGCGCGGTCAACGCGGGCGACCGGGCCTGCGACGCCCTGGCCGGGTACGACGGCCCGACCGGGGTCGGCACCCCCGACGGGATCGCCATGTTCGACAAGACGGGACCGGCGGTCGACATCGCCGGCCCTGTCAAGACGGACGTCGGCGACAGCGTCACGTTCACCGCCAAGGTCGTCGACCCGTTCCCGGGCGGCGCCGCCGTCCGCTACGTGTGGAGCTGGGGCGACGGAACCGGCAACACCACCACCGCCGTCGACCACGCCGCGCACACCTACCGGAAGACCGGGATCCACAAGATCACGGTCACGGTCACCGACAACTACTCCGCCACCGGCAGCGCGACCCACGACGTCACCGTCGGCAAGTAGCCCGCCGGCCGGCTGATCCAGCGCCCCGAACCCGCACCGGGTTCGGGGCGCTGCCGTTGCCTGTAAGGTCAGGTAGATGGTCGAGATCAAGACTGCGGGGGAGATCGACGCGATTCGCGCGGCCGGACGGGTGGTGGCCCATGTCCTGGCGGCGAGTCGCGGTGCGGCCGCGCCCGGGGTCACCCTCAAGGAACTCGATGAGGCCGCCAGGGACGTGCTCGGCCGGGCGGGCGCGACGTCGCCGTTCCTCAACTACCACCCGAAGTTCGCCCCGGTCCCGTACCCGGCCGTGATCTGCACGTCGGTGAACGACGCGGCGCTGCACGGCATCCCCGGCGCCTACCGGCTGCAGGAGGGCGACCTGCTCAGCGTGGACGCCGGGGCGACGCTGGACGGCTGGGTCGGCGACGCGGCGATCTCGTTCACGATCGGCCCGCCCGCGGCGGCGGACGCCGAGCTGATCGACGCGACCGAGAGGGCGCTGGCGGCGGGGATCGCGGCTGCCCGGCCGGGCAGCCGCCTGGGCGATATCTCGGCCGCGATCGGGCACGTCGGCCGGTCCGGCGGGTACGGCATCTCGACCGACCTCGGCGGTCACGGCGTCGGCCGGACGATGCACGAGGACCCGCACATCCCCAACCGGGGGCGGGCGGGCCGGGGCCTGCGGCTGGTGCCCGGTCTGGTGCTCGCGATCGAGCCGTGGTTCATCGCCGGCGGCAAGGACGGCATCTGGCTCGACGACGACGGCTGGACGATCCGCACCTCGGACGGCAGCCGCGCCGCCCACGCCGAGCACACGATCGCGATCACGCACGACGGCCCGGTGATCCTGACCGTCCCCTGACTGGCCGGGTCAGTACCTGGGCTGCGGCCCCTCCCCAAGCAGGGCCGCAGCCGAGCCTATTCGGCTCTCCCTATCGTGATCCATTGCGTGGTCGCGAAATAGTCACATAATGGGACAGTGTCTAGAGAAAGTGACAAATTAGTGACATCTTCCGCAGGGTCGGGCGGCCGCCCGGGCCTGGCGGAGATCGCGGCGGAGCTTCAGGCGCTCCGCAAGAACCGCGCGTTCAGCGGCGACGTGTCCGAGAAGATGGGCCCGGTGCTGCTCGAGCTGGCCGGCGGCGACCCGCGCAAGGCCAACGAGAAGCTCGGCCGGGAGCTCCGCGCGCTGGCCGGGCGGCTGACCGACGAGATGCGGACCGCGATTCTGGCCGCCCTGGCGCTGCACGAGGACACCCGCGGGATGACCACCTACTCGCAGCGGAAGCGGTGGCTGGCCGACACCAGGCTCGCCCGCGGTGACCGGACCGCCGAGCGCCGCATCGACGAGGCGCAGCGGCTGCTCGCCCAGCAGATCGCGGCCGAGCTCGAGCGCCGCCGCGGCCAGTCCGACCCCGACGACGACGGCTGGTACATCGACCACTTCAGCGCCGTGTTCATGCTCGACGGCGAGGCCCCCGAGGCGCTCGAACGGCGGCGCGTCGTCGCCACCAGGCACCACCTGACCGAGCTCGCGATCGTCCTCGACACGCCCAGGGAATCGGGCCAGCGCCGACTCGGCCTCAAGGCCGACGTGACCAGCGGCGGCACGCTGCTCCAGGCGGCGGAGCTGTCGCGGAACCGGACCCGTTACATCATCGGGCTCCCGCGCCCGCTGCAGCCCGGCGAGGCGCACGAGTACGAGATGCACATTCGGGTCGCGCCGGACGAGCCCATGCGCGACTACTACGTGTTCCGGCCCGAGCGCCGCTGCGACGGCTTCGACCTCCGGGTCAGGTTCGACCGCCGCCGCCCGCCTCGCTGGGTCCGCCAGGTCACCGCCGAGGACGTCCACGTCTATTATCCCTACGAGGGGGTCCCGGCCCCGCTCGACCGCGTCCAGGTCGACCCCACCGGTGAGGCCCGCGCCAGCTTCCCTCACCCCCGCCAGCACCTCGGCTACGGCCTCCAGTGGTCTTACACCGACGAAGAGCGCGGCGGCGCGGCTAGCCCAGGTGGTGGAGCCGGGTGAGCGGCAGGGACGTGGCCTCGTGCACTGGGACGGGAACGCCGTCCACGCTCACCGGCCCCTCCGACACCGGCACCGAGACGCGCGGCAGCACCGCGTTCCGCACCATGTCCGCGCGGGTCAGCCCGCGCGCGCCCGCGATCGGCAGGTAGCGAATACCGTCCGGCAGCGCGTCCCGAAGCGAGGCGTCCGACAGCGCCGGCTCCGCCACGAACACGGCCGACAGCTTCCGCGGGGCGTCGCCGAGACCGCCGAAGAACGGGCCGAGCACCCGAGGCTGGGTGATCCGGGTCGACCCGGACCCGGACCCGGACGCGCCCCAGGCCACGAACCCGGACTTGAGCACGATCTCCGGGGTCGTCCCGAACCGGCCCGGGTCCCACAGCGCGATGTCGGCCAGCCGTCCCGCCGTCAGCGACCCCACCTGGGCGGCCAGGCCGTGCGCGATCGCCGGGTTGAGGGTGATCTTGGCCAGGTACCTGAGCACCCGCTCGTTGTTGGCGACGGACGGGCCGGCCTCCCCGGCCAGCGTCGCCTGCACGTGCGCGAGCTGCCAGGTGCGGCGGGCGACCTCGCCGATCCGGCCCATGCCCATCGAGTCGGAGTTGATGATGGAGATCGCGCCCAGGTCGTGCAGGAAGTTCTCGGCCGCGATGCCGTGCCGCCTGACCCGGCTCAGCGCGATCGCCGCGTCGCTGTCCAGCCGCGCGTGCAGCTTGTGCACGGTCATCGTCATCGGCACCAGCTCGGCGATCGTGGCCGGGGTGAGCGGCAGCGTCGGCGTGGTCGAAGAGCCGAGGATGTGCGGGTGGTTCAGGATCTCGAGCACGTCGGGATGGCCGCCGCCGCCTTCAACGTGGTACGCGTGCACGGTCCGGCCGGCCGTCGCGGCGACCGTGTCGGCCAGGTACCCCGACTCGTTCAGCGTGTCGGTGTGCAGCGCGACCGGCAGCCCGGCCGCCTCGGCCACGGTCAGGCAGGTGTCGATCTGGACCGGGGTCGCCCCCCAGTCCTCGTGCACCTTGAACCCGCCCGCGCCGGCCTCGACCGCCGCCTCGAGCAGCGCCGTCGAGCGGGTCGAGCCGCGGGCGAGGAACGCCGCGTTGAGCGGGATGCCCGCCCAGCCGGCCAGCATCGCCCGCAGGTTGTAGGCCGGGTTCGCGCCGACGTCCCACACCCCGCCGATCCCCATCGCCACCACTGTGGTGATCCCCGACGACAGGGCCGCCGCCGCGATCTGCGGGCTGGACGCGTGCACGTGCGAGTCGATCAGGCCGGCGGTGGCGATCAGCCCCTCGCCGGGCAGGATCGCGGTGTGCGAGTCGACCACCAGGTCCACCCCCGCCTGCACGTCCGGGTTCCCGGCCCGGCCGGTGCCGACGATCCGCCCGCCCGCGATCCCGATCGAGGTCTTGCGCACGCCGAGCACCGGGTCGAGCACCAGGACGTTGGGGATGATCATGTCGAGCGCGCTCGCGCGGCCGGCCGCCGCCGACGTGACCAGGACGCCGTCCCGCGCGGTCTTCCCGCACCCGCCGATCAGCTCGTCGCCGGGGGAGACGTCGTCCCCCTCGACCTCGACCCACAGGTCGGTGTCGGCCAGCCGCACCCGGTCCCCGGTCGTCGGCCCGTACCGGGCCGCGTACTCGCGCCGGTCAAGCGCGCTCACGCCGCGCCCCTGGTGACGACCGCGGTCGCCGTCCGCTGCTCGCCCGGGCGCAGCCGCAGCGCCTCCCCGGCGGGCAGGTCGAGGCGGCAGCCGGTCCCGGTCTCCGCCTGGTCCGCGAATCGGATCTCGACCGCGGGGTTGACCTGGTCGAGCGGGAAGTGCGACGAGATCCAGACGTCGCGGCGCCCGGTGTTGCGCAGCACGACCTCCCGCCGCGGCGCGCCGGCCGCCAGGTCGATGCGGCCCGCCGCCGCGCGCACCTGGCCGGGACGCCCGCCCGCGCCGTCCGGTTCCTGCCCGTCCGTCGTCTCGCCCGCGTCAGCGCCGGCCGCGGTCGTCGGTGCGGGCGACGGCGCGAGAGTCTCCCCGGTCCGTTCGAGATACGGGGGCTGCTGATTTTGATCTTCGGGAAAGGGCCGGTCGACGTGGACCAGGGTCGTGCCCCACGGGAACAGCGCCTCGACCTCGAGCACCGGGACAAGGGAGGCGACGCCGGGCAGCAGCGCCGCGGCCGGGACCGCCAGCCGGGCCCGTTCGATGACCGTGTCCAGCGGCACGCCGTCCCACGCCAGCTCGCAGATCTCGTCGCAGACCAGCGCGACCGCCTCGGTCGCGCCGAGCGGGGCGCCGCGGGCGAGTCGTCGGCGCGCGAGGTCGGCCGCCGCCGCCAGCAGCAGCCGCTCCTGCTCCCGTGGTGTCAGGTGCATGCGGTCATGATGTCAGGGCCGCGTCGGTCAGCCCCCGGCGCGGTCGTCACCGGGCGTGCTCAGCCGCTGCACCCACGCGGCCAGCTCGGTCTGGTCGGCGGTCGGCGGCAGCGCGTCGGCGGCGGCCGCCCAGATCTCGAGGACGCTGCGGCTGAGCCGGTCGGCCGCGCCGACCTGCTCGGCCAGCCCGAGCGCGATCCGCATGTCCTTGACCATGAGCGCCAGCGCGAACCCGGAGTTGAACGTGCCCGGGAGCACGAAATCGGGCCACTTGCTGCTGGTCGACCGGCTCTGCCCGCTGGAGCGGTTGAAGGCGTCGATCATGACCCGGGGGTCGAGACCGAAGCGCTGGCCGGCCGCCATCACCTCGGCCGTCGACAGCAGGTGGGTGGCCGACAGCAGGTTGTTCAGCGCCTTGACCGCGTGCCCGGCCCCGACGCCGCCGACGCTGACCGGGTCGCCGAGCGGCGCGAAGACCGGCCGCAGCCGGTCCACCGCCGTCTGGTCGGCGCCGACCATGATCGTGAGCCGTCCCGCCCGCGCGCCGGCCACCCCGCCCGAGACCGGGGCGTCGATCAGCGTGAGCTCGCGCCGGCCGAGCTCGGCCGCCAGCGCCTGCGTTCTGGCCGGCTCGGACGAGCTCATGTCGATGACGGTCGTGCCCGCGGCCGGCCTGAACTGCGGGTCGCGGACCACCGCCTCGACCACGTCCGAGCTCGGCAGCATCAAGATCACGACGGACGCGTCGCGGACGGCGTCGCCCAGGGTGTCGTGGGCCTGGCCGCCGACCTCGGCCAGCGCCGCCCGAGCGGTCGGGGCGGTGTCGAAGCCGTGCACGGTGAACCCGGCCGCGGCCAGCCGGGCGGACATCACCGCGCCCATGTTTCCCAGTCCTACAAAGCCGATCGAGGGTGAAGTCACGGTGTCTTCGTTCCCATCCGGCCGCGGCGGGCAACCACCGCCAGGTAGACGGCCATCAGCGCCACGCAGACGACCAGCGCGGTCGACGACAGGCCGAGGGCGGTGCGCAGCCCGACGGCCGCGCCGAACAGCCCCACGGTGAACCCGCTGCCGATCCGCATCCCGTTCGCGCCGACGCTGTAAACGCCGATGACCTGCCCCTTCTTCTCGCGCGGTGCGCGCAGCTGGACGACCGTCTGGGTGATCGACATCGCCGCCAGGTTGGCAACCCCGCCGACGATCAGCAGCGGTGCGGCGATCAGGTACTCGTGGCTGACGGCGAAGAACACCGAGGCGGCGCCGTAGACGAGGGTGGACCAGAGCGCGGACCGGACCGAGAGCCTGATCCAGCCGGTGCCCTCGAGCAGCAGCCCGCCGAGCACCCCGCCGAGGCCGTTGGCGAACAGCAGCACCCCGTAGGCGGTGCCGCTGGACAGGCCGGTCGTGGTCGAGGCGATCTCCGGCATCACCACCTGCATCGCCGAGCCGACGAAGAACGAGCCGAGCCCGGCCAGGATGATCATCGACGCGAGCACCCGGTCCCGGCTGACCTCCTTGAACACCTTCGCGGCGGCCAGGGCGCTGACCCGCTCCCTGGCGACGATGCCGTGCCGGGTGTGGCCGGTGAACCTGGTCCGCGCCATCAGGATCGTCAGCGGCAGGTAGAACGCGATGTTGACCCAGATCCCGTGCACCGGGCCGAGGCCGAGCAGCAGGGCCGAGCCGACCACCGGGCCGGCCAGCACGCCGAGCGACCGCGCGGTCGAGTTGAGCCTGATCGCGCTGGGCAGGTCCTCGACCCCGACGAAATCCTCGAGCAGGAGCTGCTCGGGCGGCGCCCACAGCGCGCCCGCGGTGCCGTGCAAGATCAGCAGGATGCAGGCGTTCCAGACCGTCAGCGAGTTCGTGAAGAACAAGATGCCCCAGGTCAGCGACACGGCCATGAACAGCGCCTGCGACCCCTGGATGAGCTTGCGGCAGTCGTAGCGGTCGGCCAGGGCGCCGAAGTACGGCGACAGCAGCAGGAACGGCAGCCAGTGGCTGATCACCTCGAAGCCGGTCAGGGCCGGGGAGTGGAACTTCTCCCAGATCACCCAGTAGGTGATGACGTGCTCGACGTTGTCTGCCATCATCGCCAGCGCCGCGCCGCCCAGGTACGGGCGGCAGGAACGGTTGCGCAGCGCGGCGAACTTCACCGATCCGGTCGGCGGCGATCCTGGTTCCGGATCCTGCACCGGGATGTGGGTCGCAATGCCACAGGCTGCACACATGCGCCACAGTTTAAACCGGACGAATCGGACAGATCGGCAATGCGCGCGGCCGTGGCCAGAATGTTAGCGGGGCTAAGGTTTCCGCGCGAGCCCGGTCGGCAGCGATCCACCGGGACGATCCCGGCGCGCCTCTGCGCCGGTCTCGCCCAAGGTCCGGTTAGTCCGCCTATCATGGGCTGGTGAGCCAGCATCGAGGCGCATCGCGCGGCGGCAGGCTGCCGGCGACGGCGGCCGAGCGGATCCTGAGCGCCGCGATGCGCGAGTTCGCCAAGTACGGATTCGCCGGCGCCCGGATCGAGCGGATCGTGAGCCGTGCGGACGTGAGCCCGCGGTCGCTGTACTACCACTTCGACAGCAAGCGGGGCCTCTACGACGCCGTCCGCGAGCGGCTGAGCTCGCAGCACTTCGAGGACTTCGTGCGCGGCGTCACCGACGAGCCGCTGGTCGACCGGCTCCTCGCCAACATCGACGTCGCGATGACGCCGCGCTGGCAGACCTGGGCGCGGATGCTGATGTGGGAAGCGCTGGACGGCGGGGCCGGCAGCGCGCCGTACCCCGAGGGGACGGTGCCCGGCGACCTGCTCGCCATCCGCGCCGCCCAGGAGCGGGGCGAAATCGACCCGGAGCTCGACCCGCATGTCCTGACGCTCGCGTTCATCGCGATCACGTTCTGGCCGACGATGTTCCCGCAGTCGACCAAGCGGCTGACCGAGGGGATGCCGAAGGACGACCTGCTGCGGGCGCGCAAGGAGCTCGTGCGGGCGCTGGTTCGCCGGCTCGGCGAGGACGCCGCGCTTGAGCTACCCGCCGCGGTCGTTCCGGGGGGCGAGGAGGCGCGTTAGCGTCAGTGTGCCGACCGCCAGCGCCAGGTCGCACAGGCACGCCACCCGGAAGCCGCCGACGTAGCCGCCAGCCCGCCCGCTGCCGGCCGCCGCGAAGAAGCCCAGGCTCACCAGGGCCAGGCCGATGGTGCCGGACATTTGCTGGACGGTGACGAGCACGCCGGCCGGGGCCCCCGGGTCCGCGACCGGGACCCGGCTCAGCACCACGCCGATGATCGGCGGGATCAGCAGCCCCTGCCCGAGCCCGAACAGCGTCACCCCGACGAGCACCAGCGCCGTGGGCCGGCCGGGGCCGGCCGCCGCGAGCAGCACCAGCAGGCCGGCCGCCTGCAGGGCCGCGCCCGCGGTGAGCGTGCTGCGGCCGTAGCGCCCGACCAGCGCGCTGCTCGACAGGCTGGCCAGGAAGTTGCCCCCGGCCAGGGGCACGAACGTCAGCCCCGCGACCATCGGGCTGTCACCTCGTCCCGTCTGCAGGTACAGGCCAAGGACGAAGAAGAACGAGGTGATCGTCGCGTACAGGGTCACGTTCACCAGCAGCCCCCGCCGGAAGTCCGCCGACCGGAACAGGCCGAGGTCGACGAGGGGCTGCCGTGCGGCGCGGACCCGGTGCTCCCACCACGCGAACGCCGTGCCGGCGACGGGGACCGCGGCCAGGGAGAGCCAGCACCACAGCGGCCAGCCGAGGGCGCCGCCCTCGACGATCGGAACGGTCAGCAGCCCGGCCGCGAGGGTGAGCAGGGCGACGCCGGCCAGGTCAAGGCCGGGACGGGTCGGTGACCGGGACTCGGGGACGGTTCGGAACCCGAACAGGAACGTGAGGGCGGCGACGGGGACGTTGACCAGGAAGATCGGCCGCCAGCCGAGGCCACCGACGTTGGCCGACAGCAGGATCCCGCCGAGCGCCTGCCCGCTGACCTGCCCGGCGGCGATGGTCATCCCGTAGACGCCGAGGGCGATGCGGCGTTCCCTGGCCGGGAAGCTCACCCGGATGATCGAGAGCACCTGGGGGACCATCATCGCGGCCGCCGCGCCCTGCACGAGCCGGGCGATGACCAGCGTGTCGCTCGTCGGCGCGAGGCCGCTCGCGGCCGAGGCCAGCGTGAACGCCGCCATGCCGGCGAAGAAGACGCGGCGTCGCCCGTAGCGGTCACCGAGCCGCCCGCCGGTGACCAGCCCGAGGGAGAAGGTCAGCCCGTAGCCGCCGACGATCAGCTCCAGGGCCGGCGGGCCGCTGCCGAGGTCCCGGTGCAGCACCGGGGTAGCCACGTTGACGGCGAAGAAGTCGAACACGTTCATGAACATGCCGGGGAGGACGGCCACGAGGACCAGCCACGCGCTACGGCCGGTCCTCGTGTCCTCCGGGGCGACGACGGGGGCGGGCGCCGCCTCGGCCTCGGTCATGGTGTCGGTGCGGGAATCAGGCCGGTC
>Ga0335074_10008497_pt1 | contig 14277 bp, 15 predicted proteins | sample Lox_Sample_23_FD_206715 | JGI IMG/M metagenome (GOLD analysis project Ga0335074, IMG submission 206715) | Soil microbial communities from Loxahatchee National Wildlife Refuge, Florida, United States - Lox_Sample_2.3 | ecosystem: Environmental > Terrestrial > Soil > Wetlands | place: USA...
CGCCTTTAAGATCCGGGCACGACACGACGTCGATGTTATGAGCCGCAAGGTACTCACGCGAGGTGTCCGGCGACTCACGACTGCTGATACCAAGCACGCTCAGGCGCCTATCCTTAAATGCACGATGGAGAAGATCCATTAGCGGCATCTCCTCGCGGCAGGGCCCGCACCAAGATCCCCAAAAGACGAGAACCAAGAATCTGCCTTTGAATTGAGTCGAATCCCGTTCTTGGCCGGTTAGATCCTTCAGCCGGAACGAGGGAGCCTTCTCCCCAACGGATGCCGTCGCCAGCCCCTGCTCTAGCGACGAAAACTGCGATACCTTGCGCGCGCTTACCGATGGCCTAAGCGCGAAAAAGAGTGGCGGAAATATCGGGTTGAGGTCGAAGCGCTCAATATCCACACTCTCGATGGTTCTTATATGCTCGTTATTCGTCGATTCCTCGAGTCTCTTGAGCACCAGCAACCCCACCTTGTCGATCCAATATGTTCGCGCTCGTGTGGTCGCACTCGGGCTAACTTTTGGTCGTTGGGACACCGTAATGACATAACAGTCGTACGCGTGGTGGTCCGCGATAGTGAGAGACTCACTACCGGCCAGCCGGATGTCCAATGAGTCGCTTGCAATAGCCCGAAGGCTGTTGATGAAACCTCCTTCTACGCCTGTGGACGGCTCCTCGGTGTACTCGCCCGGGGGTTGGCGCAAAACCCACTTAGACGTACCATCCGACAGACGGCTGGTTGTCACCATACCCTCGGCAGGGCCAACGTCGTACCGCCAGTGGTCGGGTCCCACGAAGGATTCGGTCCGCCAGTATTCCATAGGCGGAATACCACCGCTGCCTTCAGAGCGGATCTCGTAATGCAGCTCGAATCTAAAACGGTTAAGGCCAGCGTAGACCTCGGCCACCTTCTGAACAATCTGGCTCGCGTCTTTCTGCCCGTCGCCACCTTGACCGCGAAGGTTCGCGACAAAAACCGCCATGATGCACAAGGCGCCCGTTTTCAAGGCCTTCCCTCCTTCAGACGATCCCCAGATACCTGTATATCAGTTTCGCGGTTATGAAGGGCGATTCGCAGATGGGCGATGCAGAGAAGGGCGAGATTCCGGAGTTATACGTGCAACTGCGGCCGTGCTCAAGCCCATTCGAATTAAGCATCACCGCATGTTTCAGCATCCCGGCAAACTAATTTTTGGTCACGGGTTGCGTGAGCCAGGGAGTAAATGCAATACTCCCGCCGTAGGTGGTGCCGCACGGACTACCGGCGGCGGGGCCATCAGGGCAGCCCCAATAGTTATTATCGGCGTCGATCATGCCGGTACAAATGGTGGCGTTGTCATAGGCGCATATGTTTCCGACGCCGGTGTCGCCACCCATGCCCTGCTTGCCACCCAGGAGATTGTTGAAATGGACCTCGACCAGGGCGGGGGTGTTGATGGCAATGTCGAAATCCTCATCCTCGATCGTGTTGTAGGCAATGACCGTGCCCGTGATGGGGGAGCCGCCGGCGCCGCTGTTGATATTGATGCCGTCAGAGCCTGGAGTGGCGGTATCGCAGCAATCCGCGAGGTTCTTCGCGATGAAGTTGCCTGTAATGGTGTTGTTGTCCATGTCGTCGGACGGCGCCATGAAAGCGGGACCGACATGGCTATGCAGCACCACACCGCCAATGCCGTTGTGGATGAGCGTGTTGTTCGAGATTTCGTTATCCGAGACTCGCCCTGGACCTAAGCCGTCCGAGAAGAGGCCTACGCCCGAGCCACCGATCTTCACACCGTTGCCCTTCGCGAGATTACCAGTCACGGTATTGTGGATCACGCCATAATGCGGCGCGAAGTAGGGAGGTGCCGACCCGAAAGGGTCATGCGAGGCGAGCACTATGCCGCACTCGAGCGGGTTGTTGAGCACCGTGTTTCCCATGAGCAGATTATCGCGACTCACGGCGGTGTCATCGCTGATCAGAATGCCGTCGGCGTTGCCCGTTATATAGTTCTCCGAGACAACGCTGTTGGAGGATCCCAGCAGGTGGATGGCGCCGCCGCAGTCGCCGCTTTCATCGGTCTCGTAGGGCGGCTGGCCGTAGCAGCCGTTAGGGTTGCCGGTGAAGACCGGCCCGGCGGTATCGTTATTGATCACATTGTTGTTGCTGATAGTCACGTCGGAGGCGCTGACAACCAGAATTCCTTCCCATAGAGCATTCTCTACGGTGAAGCCGGACACGACGACGCTATGAAGGCCAGGATTATCGAAGCCATCGACGAGCACGCCGTTGCCCTGATTCATCGCATTGATGGTGGAGTTGGCGGCGCCGGCGCCGAGTAGGGAGAGCGGGATTCCGATGATGACCTCCTCCTGGTAAGTGCCGGCCGCAACGTTGATCACATCATTCGTATGGGCTGCATTAACTGCTGATTGAATCGTGGAATAACAACCGCCGGTGCCGCCGGGGTTAACGCACAGAGTGGCGCCAACCGCCGGAACCGAAAGCGCTGCGGGGAGAAGAGCGACCGCTCCCGACAGCCAGAGCGATTTAATACGAGTGGCTATAGTAGACATGGACGGAACTATAACATATATCAAACGGTTTTTGAATCGGATAGCTTTGCCCGGTACAGGACGATTGGTATGTTAGCTCACGAAGTGCTAGCAAGTAACTTAACTACGCCCTTAGTTAAACGAGTTTCGTGGAATAGCCAGAATGCCGATAATGGCCAAGCAATTTCCAGTGCCAGTTAATGTAACCGAGCTAGGCCTGGACGCGCCGCCAGTGTTCAATATCGGCGGAGTCCAGTACGTGGTGGCGCAGTTGGCCGATGGCGCGTTTGTCCTCCCCACGGGCGCCATTCCGGGCGTCCCGTCGCGGCCCGCCCAGGCGGGCTATGAGGTCGTTCTATATGGCATCGGCTTCGGGCCGGTCACGCCAAACATACCGGCTGGCCAGTTGGTGGAGCAAGCGAACACGCTGGTGTCGAGCTTTTAAGTGTCCATAGGTGGCGTGCCCGTAACTAACGCGCCCTATTCCGGATTAGCTCCGAATTACACGGGCTTGTATCAGTTCAATGTCGTGGTGCCGACCAACGCCGTACCGGAGCGGTGCCACTGACGTTCCCAGTCGGCGCCGGGGCCGGAACGCAGACGTTGTCTCTCGCGCTAAGCAACTGAACGAAAACGCTCCCTTAAAGTTGTCGCTCAGTTCCGAGTAGCGTCTTGCTCATGCGCCCAACGGTTTCACCATAGAGCAGGGATGGGCCGATGAGGACACCTGCTTCCTGGCGCGTGAGGAGCTTTAGACCACGGCGGAAGCAGGCTTTGAAGCCGCGGAGTGCCTATGGCGCCGAGTCCTGATGGCCGATGTTGGTGCGCGGGTGTCGGCACGCCCAGCTTTGCATCGCGGCTCACTAGGACATCAATATCCGATTATCCGTAGACTTCCCGTTGCCACGCCACGCCGACCGCAACTTGGTGCTGTGCCGACCGGATCTGGCGCACCAGATTGAGAACGCGGCGGCTACCTATCTCGCGTCTGGCGTCCAGGCCACAAGCGTTCCGGAGTGGGCAATTCGCCGTCGGGAGCTTGCCTTTCCCTCCCCACCGAGCGACACATGGGTGTGCATGCCCGTCGCCCTCTACCTGCGCGTCTCCACAGAAGAACACCGCGAACGCCAGTCCATTGCCACCCAACGCGAATTCGCCGGGCGCTACTGCGCCCTGCACCAACTGCACGTCAGCGCCGTCTTCGCGCCGACGATGGCGTCTCCGGCACCGTGCCCCTGCACTTGCGCCCGCATCTTCCCCGATGCCCGCCTCCGCCGCTTCGATCAGTTGTTGGTCTATCGCCTGGATCGGCTGGGCCGTGATACCCGCCTCACCCTGCAAGCCGTCGCCAAATTGGAACAGTGCAGCGTGCGCGTCAAGAGCATCACCGGGAATTCGATACCGCCACCGCCAGCGGCCGCTTGATGCTCACCCTCTGGGCGTGCCATCGAGCAAAGTCCCATTGCACTCGCATGTTGCATGTGGCTTTGCCGCGCTATAATGCCGGAGAAGCGGGGTTATAAGTTCGATGGAACGGATCGCCAAGCTCGTCAGAGCAGCGGCGTCGAGTGCCGCGTTGTGTGTAGTCGTCGCAGTTGTCTTGTCGGCGCAAACCCTGACCACGATATACAGCTTCTGCTCGCATGGCAACTGCGAGGACGGCCAATCGCCGTTAGCGGGGCTCGTCCAAGCCAGCGACGGCAACCTCTACGGGACAACGTGTTGTGGCGGGAAAAGTTCCAAAGGGACCGTCTTCAGGATCACCACAGGCGGCGCGCTGACTTCGCTGTACAGCTTCTGCTCCTTGGAGAACTGCGCGGACGGCCAATCGCCGTTAGCGGGGCTCGTACAAGCCAGCGACGGCAATCTTTACGGGACTACTAACGCTGGCGGGCTGTTCGCCTCCTACGGAACCGTCTTCAGGATAACTCTGAACGGCGCGCTGACTTCGCTGTACAGCTTCTGCTCCCAGAACGGCTGCCCGGACGGCAATTACCCGGGTGGAGCGCTCGTCCAGGCGAGCGATGGCAACCTCTACGGGACGACCCCCGAGGGCGGGTTGACCGGGGTTGGAACTGTGTTCAAGATCGCCCCGAGCGGGGCGCTGGCTACCCTATACTCATTCTGCCCCCAGAGGAGCTGCACCGATAGCGGCTCAGTTCCGAACGGCGGGCTGGTGCAAGCCAGCGACGGCAACCTCTACGGCACGACCTCTGGCAACACGGGAGGCGTTTTCAAGATCACCACGACCGGCGCGCTGACTTCTCTGTACACGTTCTGCTCAGTGGACAACTGCCCGGACGGCGAGTACCCGGTGGCAGGGCTGGTACAGGCGAGCGACGGCAACTTTTACGGGACAACCGACTTGGGCGGCCCGAGCAGAGCCGGCTCCGTTTTCAAGATCACGCCGAGCGGCTTGCTGACCACGCTACACCTGTTCTGCTCCCAGGCCAACTGCCCGGACGGCCAAAACCCGCAAGCACCGCTGGTGCAGGCCGGCGACGGAAACTTCTATGGGACGACGACCTACGGCGGGTCTAGCGGGCAAGGGACCGTCTTTAGGATCACCCCGGGCGGCGCGCTGACGACGCTATATAGCTTTTGCTCGGAAAGCAACTGCTCGGACGGAGCAAACCCGGTGGCAGGGCTGGTGCAGGCCGGCGACGGAAACTTGTACGGGACAACAGCGGGGAGCGCGGAGACCGGTTCCGGCACGGTATTCCGCTTGAATATCGGCTTACCAGGTGGGCCTTCGATCAGCTCGGGCGGCGTAGTAAATGCGGCCAGTTACGCGACGGGAGGTGTGGCGCCCGGCAGCATCGCCTCTGCCTTCGGGTCGTTCCTGCTGAGCCCTCCTGCCACCGCCGCCAATGTTCCACTGCCGATGGCGCTATCGGGTCTCAGTATGGAGTTCGGGGGCCGGTTCGCAGCGCCCTTGTACTTTGTTTCGGGTGCGCAAGTGAACCTCCAGGTGCCTTGGGAGTTGGCCGGACAATCGCAGACCATGCTTGTGGCCGATCTGAACAGCCAAACGGGTCCGACGCAGGCCGTCCAGTTGACTGCCTATGCGCCGGGTATCTTCAGCACCAACGCCGAGGGGACCCTCCAAGGAGCGATTCTGGACACGTCGTACCAACTGGTGGATGCATCCAATCCGGCGACGGCGGGCACGTATATTCTGATCTACTGTACGGGACTTGGCGCGGTCACGAATCAGCCGCTGACCGGATCAATCGCTTTGAGCGATCCGCTTTCATGGACCGTAGCGGTGCCTACGATAACAATCGGGGGTGTCAAGGCCGGTTTGCAGTTCTGGGGTCTCGCGCCCGGCTTTGTGGGTCTGTATCAAAATCAATGCGCAAGTGCCCGAGGGGGTGTCCCCGGGATCGGCCGTGCCCGTGGTACTTTCCATAGGCGGCGCGACATCAAACACCGTGACCATTGCGATCCAGTGACTTTGCGTTGCAGGTGCGGTACAGCAGCGGCACGGTATTCTCGCTGAGCGCTCCGGGGTCGTCGGCAGCCTGCGCCCTTGCCCCAAGTGCAAGGCTAAGCTGCTCGGGCGGCGCGTTTTTGATTTGAGTCAGCAGGACCGGACCGCAGAGCCGGACAAGCCCGCAATTCCGCGACGCCGTCATATGCCGCCTGATGTCCTTCGACCGTTGCAACACATCGTAAAAAGCGTTGCCCGGCTTCAGTGACTTCAGCAGATTGAGAGACCCGCCGAAATCGGATAAATCTCCAGCGGCAGACGCATGCGGCCTCCCCCTGTTGCGTCAGGTCACGCGGGCAGGCTATCTGCAGACCGCGAGAAACGATTGTCCGTCCTGGTCTGTCCCACGGCGCCAAGTCAGAGGTTGTTTCATCCGGGTTCACCTGGAGGCGGCGCTAGCCAGCGACTCTCACGCTTTTCTTCGCGGTCTGAGCCGGGCTCTGGGTGGCGCTCGATGGCATAAGTAACAGTGAAAAGCGCGAGGAAGAGCAACCAGAGAATTCGGAAATGAAGTGAGGGACGCGGCGCTCCGCCCCGCAACGCGGCGGACGGCGCCACTGTCGCCACTCGCACTTCATGCACATGGAAGTGGGCAGCGTCCGCCGCTGGTGGCGGCTTATTCCACTCGAACCCAGGAGCCGTCAGGGTCGAATCGCGTAGGGGGCGCCGCCCCATTGCCTGCGGTCTCGGTATCTTTCTCGAAGACCCTATCGTTGCGCATCTCCGCGCCGTTGTCGCTGCGTGCATGCCCGGGAACCCATCCCGCAACATGGCGTCTCCTTCAGACGCAAAAATCCGAAAGGCCTAACTCATCCTGTTCCAGGCGATTAGCGGAAAACGACAGGGGGGATGCCGCGGTCAGCGGTAGTGGTCCACTTGGATCTGACCCACTACCCGGTCAGCCTTGCATCGCGGCTAATCAGGATATCGATATCCAGAGCCGCTACCCCGCCAACTCGATCTCGATGCGCTTGGCTCCCGCGTCCAGCTTCACGATCCGGAAGCTGCGGATCTGCCCCGCCCGCGCCGGTTCGCGCTTCGCCGGCTGCGTGCCGGCCGGCGACGATGCCGCCCCGCTCCCCTTCCACTTCGCCGACAACATCGAGGAAAGCGAGCTCACGTCCGTCGCCGCTTGGGAACCCTGTCCGGCAGCTTGCTCCGTCTCCCCCCCCCCACGGCACAGCTCGCGTTCACGCCCTCGCCTAATTCCACCTTCGCGCGCCCGCCGGAAACACCCGCGATGCGTCCCGTCACCACGTCGCCTTCTTTATGTTCCGCGATGTATTCGTCGATGCTGGTGGGCTGAAGCTGCTTCATCCCCAGCCGGATGCGCCGCCGCTCCGGCTCCACTTCCAGAATCTGCGCGCGCACCGTCTGCCCCGCTTTCAGCACATCCTGCGGATGATTGATGCGCTTCTCCGCCGTGATGTCGCCCACGTGGATCATGCCTTCCACGCCTTCCGCGAGTTGCACGAACGCGCCGAACTTGGTCAGCGTCACCACCGGTCCCTCGACGACGCCGCCCTCCGGATATTTCAGTTTCGCATCCGCCCATGGATCGCCCAGCGCCTGCTTCAATCCCAGCGAGATGCGCCGCTCGCCGGCATTCACGTGCAGCACCACCACTTCCACCGAATCGCCCGGCTTCACCATGTCCGAAGGCTTGCGCACCTTCTTCGACCAGGACATTTCGGAAAGGTGGACCAAGCCTTCCACGCCCCGCTCCAGTTCCACGAACGCGCCGAAATCCGTTACCCGCGTTACCGTTCCGCGCACCCGGTCGCCGGTCTTATATTTCTCGTCTACCTGTTCCCAGGGATGCGGCTGAAGCTGCTTCAGGCCCAGGGCCACGCGCCGCTTCGCCGGGTCCACTTTCAAAATCTTGACGTCCAGCTCCTGCCCTACCGAAAGCATATCGGCCGGCTTGTTCACGTGGCCCCACGAAATATCCGCCACGTGCAGCAGCCCGTCCACGCCGCCGATGTCCACGAACGCGCCGTACTCGGTCAGGCTGCGAACCGTGCCGTGCACCACCGCGCCTTCCTGCAGATCGCTGAACAGTTTCTGCCGCGCCTGCGCCTCTTCTTCTTCGAGCACCACGCGCCGGTCCACCACTACATCTTCGTCGGCCACGTCCAGCTTGATGATGCGGCAAGTAATCTCCTGCCCCACCAGTTTTTCCATCTCCGGCACGTCGCGCGCGCCCGAGCGCGAAGCCGGCATGAATGCGCGCACTCCCACATCCACGCTCAGCCCGCCCTTGATCACGCCCGTTACCATGCCCGCGATGGACCGCTTCTCAGCGAACGCCGCTTCGAGCGAGGTCCAATCCTTAGGCCGCTCCACGCGCACCTTCGAAAGCTCGTAATAGCCTTCCTCGTTGCGCCCTTTGATCGACACCGTCACCTGGCCGCCCGGCTGAACGCTCATGTTCCCCGCCGGATCCCGGAAATCCGCCGCGGGCATGACGCCTTCCATCTTCTGGCCGATATCGATGAAGACAAATTCCGGAGTGACCGCGATCACCGTCCCGGTCAGGCCTTGCGCGCCGGCTGCCGGCTTCTGTGTGTGTGATTGTTCGTATTGGGAAAGGATGTCCGCGAAGTTTTCCCCCTGTTCGGGCATGGCGGGGGTTTCATCCTGTTCCAGCGTGGTGTTGTTGGGCATGAGACTACGTAGATATTGTGGCATAATCCGGTCTGGGACCGCATCGTGGCAAACTTCGCATGGCGCCGCATCGCGCAATGGATTCGTCCGCAGGACGTCGTCTGGGTGCTGCTCTTCTCCGGCATGATCGTCTTCAACCAAACGGGCACCGTCTCCGAAATCGTCATGCTGGTGGCCCTGGCGGCCGTGCAGATTCTCGAATCGAAGCTGCCGTTCCTGGCTACCGAGCGCGGCATCGTCTCCTGGATTCTGCTCAAGCTGCTGCTCAGTTATCTCCTGATCGGCTACACCGCGGGCGTCAGCAGCAGTTATTACTGGCTGCTGCTGCTGCCTATGATCTCCGCCGGATCGAAGCTGGGGGTGGGCGGAACGCTAATCGTCACCCTGCTCGCATGGGGCGTTTATCTCTCGTTTCTCTTGCGCATCGATTGGAACAAATACGAAATTCTGGAGCCCGAGCGGCGCGAGTTGATTTTGCGCGTCATCTTTTTAGCCGTGGCCGGTAACCTCACCAATACCCTGGCCGAGGCGTTGCGCCTGCAATACGCCAAGACCAAGGCCGTCGCGGATAAGCTTGCCGAAGCCAATCGCAGCTTGCAGCAAGCCGAAGAAGCGGTGCGCCGGTCGGACCGCCTGGCTGCCTTGGGACAACTCGCCGCCGGCCTCGCGCACGAGTTGCGCAATCCACTCGGCACCATTCGCGCATCGGCCGAAATGCTGCAGCGCGGCGTCTCCGCGGAGAACGACGTGGCCCGCGAAATGGCCGGATTCATTGCCGAGGAAGTGGATCGCACCAATTCGCTGGTCACCCGCTTCCTCGATTTCGTGCGACCACTGCAGTTGCGTCCCGCGCCGGCCGACCTCGCCCAGGTGATCGATCGCGCCGTTTCCAGCGCCGAACGCGAAACCGCCGCGCGCCAGGTTACCATTTACAAGAATTATTCCCCTGATATTACGCCATTCCCTTTCGATGCCGAGTTGATGGAGCGCGTGTTCTATAATCTGCTCGTCAACGCCGCGCAAGCCACGGCTCCGGGCGGCGCTGTTACAGTCAAAACGAGGCCGGCCGCCGGTAACGCCGAAATCAGTGTCATCGATCGTGGCGAAGGCATCGAACCCAAGAACCTGGACACCATCTTCAATCCTTTTTTCACCACCAAACCCGAGGGCGTGGGCTTGGGGCTGGCGATCTGTTCGAAGATCGTCGATCAGCATGGCGGCAAAATCGCCGTGGAAAGCGAGCGCGGCAAAGGCAGCGTGTTCCGCGTCTATTTGCCCATGGGAGAAAACGTATCCGGATCGAAACCGAAAGACTGATTCTTACGGAATGGGAAGCGGAGGACTGGCCGGCCTTCCACGCCATCGCCTCCGATCCCGAAGTCATGCGCTACATCGGCGATGGGCAGCCATGGACTGACCAACGCGCCCGCGCATTTGTCGCGCGCCAGATGGCGTTGTTCGCCGAACGCGGCTGTTGCTTGTGGAAGCTAGTGCCAAAGCCCGGCGCGCAGTTGATCGGCTTCTGCGGCCTTCAGCCCTTGCCCGAAACCGATGAAATCGAAATCGGCTGGTGGCTGGCGCGCGCCTGCTGGGGACGCGGCTTAGCCACGGAAGCCGCGCGCGCGGCTCTGCGTGACGGCTTCGCGCGCGTTGGACTGCGGCGCATTGTAGCCATCGCCCAACCCGCCAACACCGCATCCATCCACATCATGCGCAAGCTCGGCATGCAGTTTGAGCGGCTGACCCAATCCCGGGGAATCCCCGTGGAACTGCATGCTATCGTCGGACAAATCTGATAAAATGTCAGACAGAGTAGAAATGAAAGATCGCCGCATCACGGTTCGCTTTTCTGCCGGTACGCACCGGCGGTTGCAGGATGCCGCGCGCCGGGGCGGCAAGAGGCCATCCGATCTCGTTCGCGCGGCAGTCGAGCTGCAACTCGCCGCGGAGGAACACGCCCTCACTGCCTACGACTATGCGCAAAAGGCCGGATTAATCGGAGCCGTGAAGGATGGCCCCCGGGATCTCAGCACGAACCTGAAGTACTTTGACGGATTCGCGGAATCTTGAACGGCCAGCTTCTCATCGACACCGGCCCGATCGTGGCCATCGTATTGGAGCCCGACGAACACCATGAGGCTTGCGCCGCTCAATTGCGCCAGATCCGGGGCCCGCTATTGACCTGCTGGCCGGTAATTACCGAGGCGGCCTGGTTGTTGCGCGCACATCCCCAAGCGGTACGGCGGCTGCTGGCATCGTTCGGCGGCGGCCTTTTTGAGATCGCCTCCCTGGGCGCCGAGGATCTTCCCGCGATTGCCGCGATTCTCGGCAAGTACGAAAACCTGGGGATACAACTGGCCGATGCGGCGTTGGTACATCTGGCAAATCGCGAGGGCATCAGCCAGGTCTTTACTCTAGACCGGCGGGATTTTAGCGTAATGCGTTTAGCGCACGGAAAGAGGATGCATCTGATTCCATAAACGGTTTCGCACAAGTGTCCCGCGCCGTGGACTGCCCAGGGTGCGCGTCAGTCGATCCGCGTACGTATAGAGGGTAACTGGCAATTCCCTAAAAATGAGCCTACACCCACATTTTCGACTCTGTCCGTGATGCACCCCGCAGCGCGAACTGCTGTTGTTCTCAACATCTCCGTGGGAAAATCCGACGCCGCCAAAACCCAGGCAATAGAATGGGTTAGGCATCGTGCTGATTTTTGCCCGTCGAAAATCGCAACAGATCCCCTGCTGTAGATTTTCTCGCCACCTGCAAGTGTTTGCATTTACAGCAGATAATCAGCTAAAAAACTCTACAAAGTGGCTGTCCGCGTGCCCTATCATAAACCGAAAAAAGGAGACGCACCATGACAGTCATTCTGGTTCTCGTAACTTTCTCGATCTTCATCCTGCTGGATTGGGTTCTCAACCGCCGGAAATCGCCGCAGGTCGCTGTGGCGCTGTCGCACGCCGCGGCCGCGCGGGTCACCGATCAGTCCTTTGTCGAAGGATTTCTGGTTCCCGAAAATCTGTCTTACCATCCCGGCCACAGTTGGGCCATGAACGAACGCCGCAACCTGGTACGGGTGGGATTGGACGATTTTGCCGCCGCCCTCGCCGGCCACGTCGAGCGCATCGAACTGCCCAAGCCGGGCCAATGGATCCGCCAGGGCCAAAAGATCTGGTCGTTGTTCCGCGATGGCGAAAAGACCGAAATGGTATCGCCTACCGAAGGCGAAGTGATTGAAATCAATGCGGAAGCAGCCGCCAATCCGGAGTTGCTGCGCAAAGATCCTTACGGCAAGGGATGGCTGGCGCTGATCCACGTTCCCGACGAGGAAAGCACCACCCGCAACCTGGTTCCCAAAGGCTTGGTACGCAGTTGGATGCGCGAGGCCGTAAGCCGGTTGTATGCGCAGCAGCCGCAACTGGCGGTAGGTCCCGTGGCGGCCGACGGCGGACTGCCGACGGAAGACCTGTTGGCTGGTCTGCCAGATGCTAACTGGCGGCAGGTGACCGGGGAATTCTTCCTGACTGCCTAAATTTCCCACACCATCATTCTGGAATTGCGTTATAAAAGAGTTAGACATCTTATTATGTCAAAAGCGATTCTATACGACAGTACGCTGTGCATCGGCTGCAAGTCCTGCGAGGCCGCCTGCGCGGAACGCTGGCGGCTTCCGTATAATGATCGGGTGGCGGCCGAAACGCGGCTTTCGGCCCATAAATTGACGGCCATCCAGACTTATGGCGATCACTTCAGCCGCCGCTTGTGCATGCACTGTGTGCGGCCGACTTGCGCCTCGGTTTGCCCCGTGGGAGCCCTGCATAAAACCAGTTTAGGTCCCGTAGTGTACGACGCCGATAAATGTATGGGCTGCCGCTACTGCATGATGGCGTGTCCCTTCCAGGTTCCCACTTACGAATGGAACCGGCGGCTTCCCAAAGTGCGCAAGTGCGATATGTGTTATGACCGCCAGCGCGCCGGCAAGCCCACCGCCTGCGCGGAAGCCTGCCCCACGGGCGCGACTACCTGCGGCGATCGCGACGCGCTGATCGCCGAAGCGCGCCGCCGCCTGGCCGAAAAGCCGGGTACTTATTATCCGCGCATTTACGGATTGGAGGAGGTCGGCGGCACGTCCGTGCTGTATTTGTCGGCGGTGCCCTTCGAACAGATCGGACTGCGCACGACGCTTCCGGCGCAGCCCCTGCCGCAGTTGACCTGGCGGGTGCTTGAAGCTGTGCCCGACGTGGTCTCGGTCGGCTCGGTGTTGTTGGGCGGAATCTGGTGGATCACCAACCGGCGCGACGAAGTGCGGCGCGCGGAAGGAGGCAAGCGATGAACGGCCGAAAACTGCCGCGCATAACCGTTTGGCGCGCCGTCTTTGCCGCACTCATGATCGCCGGCGTGTACGCCACTTATCTGCGCGTGCGCTATGGCTTGGGCGGCGTGACCAACTTGAACGATCAGTTTCCCTGGGGCATCTGGATCGGCTTCGATATTCTCTGCGGCGTGGGACTGGCAGCCGGTGGATTCACGCTGGTGGCCGTGGTGCACATCTTCAATATCGAAAAGTATCACCCCATTCTGCGCCCCTCCATTCTGACCGCGTTTCTCGGATACGTGCTGGTGGTCTTCGCGCTGTTGTTCGATCTGGGCCGTCCCGATCGCGTCTGGCATCCGCTGGTGATGTGGAATCCGCACTCGGTGATGTTCGAAGTGGCCTGGTGCGTGACGCTCTACACCACGGTTCTGGCGCTCGAATTCGCGCCCATGGTCTTCGAGCGGCTGGGATGGAAAACGCCGCTCGCCTGGATGAAATTCATCTCGGTCCCGTTGATGATCCTGGGCGTGATTCTCTCCACGCTGCATCAGTCTTCGCTCGGCAGCGTCTACCTCATCGTGCCGCACAAATTGTACGCGCTCTGGTACACGCCCGTGCTGCCGGTCTTCTTTTTCTTGTCGGCCATCTGCGCGGGGCTGGCGATGACCATTTTCGAATCGTGGCACTCGAGCAAAGCGTTCGGCCGTAAGTTGGAGCTGCCTTTGGCCGCCGGATTGGCGCGCGTGCTGGCCGTGCTGCTGATGGTGCTGCTCTTTTCCCGTTTCCTCGATTTGAGCCAGCGCGGCGCGCTCGGATTGTTGCGCGAGAATCGCAGCGAAACGTGGCTGTTTGGTCTCGAGATTCTACTGCTGGCTACGCCCATGGTGCTGCTGTTCCAGCGGCGCGTGCGCTGGGATCCGGCCAAACTTTATGGATGCGCCGTGATGGTGATCTTCGGATTCATCGCCAACCGGCTGAACGTAAGCGTCACCGGAATGGAAGCCGGATCGGGAACGCATTATGTTCCGCGCTGGACGGAAGTCGCCGTGACGCTCGCCATCATCGCCCTGGGATTTGCCTTGTTCCGCGTGGTTGCCCAGTATTTCCCGGTCTTCGAAGAGCAAGAGGCTAGTGTGACGGAAGACGTTCGCGACGGTCGGCTTCCAGACGCGCAGGAGGTTTCGTGCACATCCGCAAGCCGGCTGGAAAGCCGGCTGCGGGCATGATTGCCCGCCCCACATTTCGCGCTGGGCTGGCCGCCA
>Ga0335074_10008498_pt1 | contig 14276 bp, 11 predicted proteins | sample Lox_Sample_23_FD_206715 | JGI IMG/M metagenome (GOLD analysis project Ga0335074, IMG submission 206715) | Soil microbial communities from Loxahatchee National Wildlife Refuge, Florida, United States - Lox_Sample_2.3 | ecosystem: Environmental > Terrestrial > Soil > Wetlands | place: USA...
ATTCGGGATTCGGCCGGCAGTGGTGGAGCGTTGCCGACCGCTCCCCCCCGATCATGCAGGCGGGGGCGCGACGTGCCGCCGGCTTCCTCGGGCCATTCATCGATGCGGAGCTGGCCCGCGACGGCTTGGCGGCAGACGCCTATGCTCTGATGGGCTTCAGCCAGGGCGCAATGACGGTGTTGTTCACCGGCCTCCGCCACGTCCCGCCACCGCGCGCGATTCTGGCCTTCTCCGGCGCGCTGGTGGCGCCCGAGACGCTGCCAGCCGAGCTCACCGGCCGCCCTCCTGTTCTGCTGGTGCACGGCGAGGCGGACGACGTGGTGCCGGTGTCCCGTTCTCATGACGCGGAGGCCGCATTGCGCGCGGCCGACGTGCCGGTAGACGCGACCTACATTCCCCGCCTCGGCCATGGCATCGACGACACCGGCATTTCGCTTGGCGGACTTTTCCTGCAGAGGGCGTTCGCCTCGGGCGCGTGAGCGAAGCACGTCCGGGCCGGGATCCGCCGCGCGCGGCTCCGCCAATGATGCCTGGGGCCGCGATCCTGGCGCGGCTTGCGGCCAGGCCCCATTGCTGCGCTGCACCCAACGCTGCGTCGCCACGCCCCACTCAACGCTGCATTGCCACGCCCCACCCGACGCTGCGTCGCCACGCTGCACTCAACGCCGCGTCGCTACGCCGCACTTGAGGCTGCGTTGCCAGGCCACACCCGACGCAGTAGCGTCCCGCGAAACTCAAAACAGGAAGCGCGCCGCATGCAAATCAACGCCGCGGTATTTCGCAAGGTCCACGAACCGCTCACCGTCGAGACCATCGACATCGACACGCCGCGCGCCCGCGAGGTGCTGGTGCGCACCGTTGCCACCGGCGTCTGCCACAGCGATCTGCATGTCGTGGACGGCAATGGCCGCTTCCCCTTGGATCGCCCGTTCGTGCTGGGCCATGAAGGCGCCGGCATCGTCGAAGCGGTCGGCGCCGACGTCACCTCGGTGCGCCCGGGCGATCATGTCGTTGCCTGCCTCTCCGGGTTCTGCGGCAACTGTCCGCAATGCCTGAGCGGTCATCCCAATATTTGCACCGGCAACATCGTCGCGCGTGCCGAGGACGCTGCCCCGCGCCTGTCGCAGGGGGGAAATCCGTTCCGCAGCTTCGCCGCGATCGGCAGCTTTGCCGAGAAGATGCTGTTGCACGAGAACTCGCTGGTCCGCATCGATCCGGACCTGCCGCTGGACCGCGCGGCGCTGGTGGGCTGCGGTGTGCTGACCGGCGTCGGCGCGGCATTGCGCAGCGCCGGGCTGCAGGCAGGCCAGACGGTGGCGGTGTTCGGCTGTGGCGGCGTGGGGCTTTCCATCGTCCAGGGCGCGCGCATCGGCGGTGCGCGGCAGATCATCGCGGTCGACCAGTTCGATGCGAAACTCGCAATGGCCAAGGCCGTCGGTGCCACGCACACGGTCAACACCACGCAGGACGACGCGGTGAAAGCGGTGCGCGCCCTGACCCGCGGCCTGGGTGTCGATCACGCGTTCGAGGCGGTGGGCCTCGCCAGGTTGTGCCGCCAGGCGATTGAGAGCCTCGCCGTGCGAGGCACTGCCACGATTGTTGGGGTGCTGCCGCCGGACGCGACGATCGAGTTCCCGTGGATGGCGATCCGGCCCGAGTGCAAGGTGCAGACCTCGCGGATGGGCTCGAACCAGTTCCGCACCGATATTCCAAATTACCTGGAGTTCTATCGCCAGGGCCGGCTCGACCTCGACTCGATGATCAGCCGGCGTGGCCAACTCGGCGATGTCAACGAGGCGTTCCGCGCAATGAAGGCCGGAGAAGTCGCCAGGACGGTGCTGATGTTCAACTGATCGCCGTCATGACCGGGCCTGGTGCGACCGGGCCTGGTGCCACCGGGCCAATCGTCACTGCCAGGAGCAATGCGGCGCAGCGATCTCAGTCGCAGGTCCCAATCGATAACCGGGATTGCTTCGTCGCTTCGCTCCTCACGGTGGCCGCCAGGCGGGCCGCGCCCGTCATGACGAACACGGAAGGGAGGCAACCATGCTGAGCGTCACGCAAAACCTCGTGCTGCCGACTGCGATCACCGGCTCCTACCCGCGGCCCGTGTGGTTCGACGCCAGCCTCAACGGCCGTCCCTTCAAGGCGGCCCTCGGCGAGTCCTTGTTCCGCGAGCAATACCTCGATGCCGTCGCCGCCGTGATCAATGCGCAGGAGGCGGCGGGGCTCGACATCGTCACCGACGGCGACAGCCGGTTCGATCTCGCGGTGGGAGGCAAATCCTGGTTCTTCTATCCGATCGAGCGGCTCGGTGGGCTGGAAGGCCATCGGGATACGTCGCAAAGCTGGATGAGCCGCTACAGCTTCAAGCCCGGCCATATCCTGTGGGAAGTGCAGGAGGCATATCAGCCTCCGGTCGTCACCAACAAGCTGACGCGTGGCCCGTGGCAGTACACCGCCCTGTGGCAGGTGGCGCAGCGCCTCACCGACAAACCGGTAAAATTCGGAGCGATCTGCGCCCCGGCGCTGGCCAGCATGCTGTGGAACGAGTTTTACGCCGACGATCGGGGGATGATCCTCGACCTGTGCGACATCATGAACGCGGAGCTGCGCGAGCTCGCCGCCGCCGGCTGTCCGCTGATCCAGGTGGAGGAACCGCCGCATCACGGGCGCTCGTTGCGACCGGAGACAACCACGGCGGATCTCGAATTCCTCACCCAGGCGTTCAACCGCCAGCTCGTCGGCGTGGACGCGGAGATCTGGGTGCACACCTGCTGGGGCAATCCCAACCAGCAGCGGCTCTATTGGGAGACGCCGAGCTACGAACGCGCCATGCCGCATCTGCTGCAACTGGACTGCGACGTCATCACCTTCGAATGCGCCAGCAGCGATGGCCGCGACCTGGCGTTGTTCGGCAAATACAAGACCGACAAGAAGATCGGCATCGGCGTGGTGAACCACTGCAATACGGTCGTGGAACCGCCGGAATACGTCGCCGGCCTGATCCGTCGCGCGCTCGAGTTCATCCCGCCCGAGCGTCTGGTGATCACCACCGATTGCGGCTTCGGCCGCGAGGGCCTCAGCCGCCGCATCGCCTACTACAAATGCGTTTCGCTGGTGCAGGGCACGAACATCGTTCGTCGCGAGCTGGGGCTGCCGCAGGCGCCGATCAGGGCAGCGGATCCGAAGCTGTATTTCGCCCGCAGCGTCTGAGCCCGCGACCAGGCGCCAGCATGCCTCCCGCCGCGCAATTCTCCAGCCGTCGGGACAGCCGTCGCCGCGGGATTTCGGCAGTGCGGAATCGTGGCGGTTCCGGACCTTTGCGTTTTAGTGCCTCTGCCATTTAGGACCTCTGCAATTTGGGACCTTTGCGATCAGGCACCGCAGCCGGTCGCGCGATCCAGGACTGAGCCGGAGAAACCGTCCGCGCGATCACCCCCCGACAGCGACCGGCCGCAGTGCCACCATCACGCCGCGTCCTTGAAATCCGCCAACTGCGCCTCGAGCGCCCGCGTGAAGGCCGGGCGCGCGGTGCACCGACCGACATACGCGGCGAGCCGGCTGTCGCTGGCAACCTCCTCGGGCACCATCCGCAGCACCGTCGTCATCATCAGATCGCCCGCCGTGAAACGATCTCCGTCCAGATAGGCCTTGTCGCCGAGCGATGCCGAGAGGTCGGCCAGCCGCTGCCGCATGAACGCAACGGCACCGGGACGGCGCAGTTTCGCCCACTCTTCGTTCGGATAAAACACCTGGACCGCGACGACGTTCATGATCGACGGCTCGACCGAATTGAGCGCGGCAATAAGCCATTGTGTCGCGCGCGCCCGGGCAACCGGCTGCTGCGGCAGCAGCGTCTCACTGCGCTCGCCGATATAAAGGACGATGGCGCCGGACTCGAACAAGACGAGGCCATCCTCCTGGAGAACCGGCACCTGCCCGAACGGTTGCAGCGCCCGATAGTCCGGGTGGTTCGCGTCATCCTGCCGCAGCAGGCGCGTGCGATATGGCAGCCCGGCTTCCTCAAGCGCCCAGCGCGCCCGCAGATCGCGCACCAGGCCCCTGGCAAAGTCGGGAACCCACAGGAAGGCGGAAACTGTGATCATGCGACTCGCTCCCTTCGCCGTGTCGGCTGCCAGGCGGCGTCATTAACCGATTGGTTAAGTAAAGCGCGGACCACGGTCCTGTCAAGCACGCAGGTTACCGATCGGGTGCCAGGGAGAACGCGCCAGCGCGAGGCCGTCACCGCGCTGAACTGTCATTTGCGTCGCTGTCGTCCTGCGCTCCTGGGTGTTGTCCCGCTGCCCGCGCCGCCGTATCTCTGCGCCCATGCCTCCTCGAATCGCTCCCCTGCTCTGTCTCGCCCTGGTCCTCGCTGTCCCCGCCGCGGCACAGCAGAAAAAGGAACCGGCGCACCCTGCCGCGGCATCCGCCGCGCCCAAGCAACTCGCCAGCTATGACGACTGGATCGCCGCGACCCATGGCGACGGCGCGCAACTCGTCTGCTACGCGCTGACCCGTGCCAAGACCTCGACCCCCAGCGTGCCCGGTCGCGGCCAGGTGGTGCTGACCGTCTCCGAGCGCCCGACCGTCCGTGACACCGTGGCGATGGAGGCGGGGTTCGATTATGCCAAGAATGCCGCCGTTACTGTGCAGGTGGACCAGACCGGCCTCGATTTCTACGCCCGCGGCGGCGACGCCTACGCGCGCGACAGCAAGGCCGCCGTTGCCGCGTTTCAGCACGGCGAGCGGGCCATCGCCCGTTCCCCCGGCCCGCACAAAGACCAAGTGACGGATACGTTCAGCCTGAAGGGGTTCTCGGCGGCCTACGCCGCGGTGGTGAAGGCGTGCCCGGAGAAAAAGTGAACGCGTTCCCCCCGTCGCCTGACGCCGAGCATGGCGCGGGTGCCGCGCGCGTCCCGCTGGCGGGAGATGCGGCCTCGCTTACCAACCTGGAGGAAGATGCGGCCTCGCTTACCAACGCCGAGCGCGCCCGCATCCTCGCCAAGTCCGCCTTGTTCAGCCCGCCTGACGCTGCGCTGCCGGATGGCCGCCGCGACCTCGTGGGCCTGTCGCGCGAGGAACTCGCCGCAGAGCTCGCCGCCATCGGCGAGGCTCCGTTCCGCACCAAGCAGCTCTGGCACTGGATCTACCACCAGGGCGCGACGGATTTCGCTCGCATGAGCTCGATCGCGCGGCCCTTGCAGGCGAAGCTGGCGGCGCGGTTCGCGATCGGCCGCCCGCATACCGTGATCGTCAAAACCAGCGACGACGACACCCGCAAATTCCTGTTCCGATTCCGTGACAAACAGGCAGCCGAAACGGTCTACATCCCCGACCCGCAGGAGGATCGCGGCGCCGTCTGCCTGTCCTCGCAGGTCGGCTGCACGCTGGCCTGCCGCTTCTGTCACACCGGCACGCAGACCCTGGTGCGCAACCTCGGCGCGGCCGAGATCGTCGGCCAGTTCATGGCGGTGCGCGACGCCTATGGCGAATGGCCCTCGCCCAAGGGCGAAACCCCGCGCCTGCTCTCCACCATCGTGCTGATGGGGATGGGCGAGCCGCTGTACAACTACACCAACGTCGCCAAGGCGATGACCATCGTGATGGATGGCGAGGGCATCGGCCTGTCGCGGCGGCGCATCACGCTGTCCACCTCGGGCGTGGTGCCGATGATGGACCGGGCCGGGACCGAGCTCGGCGTGAACCTCGCAGTGTCGCTGCACGCCGTGCGCGACGAACTGCGCGACGAGCTGGTGCCGCTGAACCGCAAATACCCGATCGCAGAGCTGATCGCAGCGTGCCGGCGCTACCCCGGCGCCTCCAACGCACGGCGCATCACGTTCGAATATGTGATGCTACGGGGCGTGAACGACAGCGAGGCAGACGCGCGGGAGCTGGTGCGGCTGATCGCGGGGATGCCGGCGAAGGTCAACCTGATCCCGTTCAATCCCTGGCCCGGCAGCGGCTACCAGACCAGCACGCGAACGGCGATCGAGCGGTTCGCGCGGATTGTGAATGATGCGGGGTTTGCCGCTCCGGTGCGGGCGCCGCGCGGGCGCGACATTCTGGCGGCCTGCGGGCAGTTGCGGACAGACAGCAGGCGGGAGCGATTGGGAGCATAGTCACGCTTCCGATTGCCGGCCCGCCGGGGGGCTGTTATCGCCCGTCCCATGCCGCAGTGCAGCGCCTCAGCGTGATCGCCCCCAGCCCCCGCACCTGGACCCAGCGCCGCCGCCTGGCCGCCGCGTGGCTCGCCGACCGCCGCCAGTTCGCCGAACCGCGCCTGCCACGCACCTGCCCGATCTGCGGCTACACCGGCATGTTCATCAGCGTCGGCCATCCCCCACGCTGGGACGCCCGCTGCCTGAACTGCGGCAGCCGCGAGCGCCATCGCCTGCTGTGGCTTTGGGTCACCGCGTGCGGCGGTAACCGGCTCGCCGGCCAGCGCATCCTGCATTTCGCGCCGGAGAAGGTCATCGCCAGCCTGATGCGCGGCAATCCACTGTATGAGACCGCCGACCTGCACCAGCCCGGCGTCACCCACACGGTGGATATCACTAACCTTACGCTGCCCGACGCCAGCTATGACGTGGCAATCGCCAACCATGTGCTGGAACATATCCCGGACGACCGCAAGGCAATGCGCGAGCTGCACCGCCTGCTGCGGCCCGGCGGGCTGGCGCTGCTGACCGTGCCGGTGAACGCGTCCCGCCAGGAGACCTATGAGAACCCGGCGATCACCGCCCCAGACGCGCGCCATGCGCATTTCAGCGCCGAGGACCATGTGCGCTACTACGGCCTGGACTTCGCCGACCGCCTGGCCGAGGCGGGATTCACCGTGACGACGTTTCGCCTGGCCCCGGAGGAGGAGGTGCGATACGGCCTGTTGCGGGACGAATGGCTGTATATCGCGACAAAGCAGGGATCTCCCGGGCCATCCGCCAGGCTGAACCCCGCCACCGACCAAGCCGAGCCGCATGATCGCCCGGCATGAGCATGCTTTGCTCGACACAGCCCGGCCAGGCATCGATGGTTCCGCACAGCCTGGGTCAGGCACCTCTCCACTCCGGGCCGGAGCACCGCCGCATCCTCGTCCTGAAGCTGGGAGCGCTCGGTAACATGGTGCTGTCCCTCGGCTCCTTCGCCGCGATCCGCCAGCACCATTCCGACGCCTCGATCAGCTTGCTCACCACCCGGCCCTATGCGGCATGGATGGCCGAATCGCCCTGGTTCGACCGCGTGCTGATCGACGCCCGCCCCGCCTGGTGGGACCTCTCCGGCATCCTGCGGCTGCGCCACATGCTGCTCGACGGCCGCTTCGACCGCGTCTACGACCTGCAGACGTCCAGCCGTTCCGGCCACTATTTCCGTCTGTTCCCGCGCCGCACCCGTCCCGAATGGTCCGGCATCGCGCCCGATTGCTCGCATCCGGATCGCCGCCTGGACCGCAACCTGGTGCATGATATCGACCGCCAGCACGCGCAGTTGCGCCAGGCCGGAATTGCCGACTTCCCGCCGCCCGACCTCTCCTGGAGCCACGGCGACATCGCCCGCTTCGCCCTGCCACAGCGCTTCGCCTTGCTGGTGCCGGGCAGCTCCGCGCACCGCCCGGTGAAGCGCTGGCCCGCCGCACACTACCGCGACCTCGCGGCCTGGCTCTCCGGCCAGGGCATCACGCCCGTCATCGTCGGCACAGCAGGCGAACGCCCCCTGGCCGACGTCATCGGCGCCGGCGCGGCGGCACGCGACCTGACCGGACAGACCGAATTCGGCGACCTCGCCGATCTGGCCCGCGCCGCGCTCTGCGCGGTCGGCAATGACACCGGCCCGATGCACCTGATCGCCACCGCCGGCTGCCCCTCGCTGGTCTTGTTCTCTGCCGACTCCGACCCTGCCCGCTGTGCCCCGCGCGCCCCACCGGACACGCCGCCGGTGCGCGTGCTGCGCCGTGATGACCTGGCCGCATTACACCTCGGACCAGTGACCGAGGCCCTGGAACCCATGCTGGCGAGTGGCCATGGCACGTTGCCACGCAGCCTCGCCGCGCCCTCGGCCGGGGTCACCGCCTGATGGCCGACCGGCCTGCCACCCTGGCGGCTGCCCCTCGCATCCCGGTTCCGGACGGCGTCCCGCTGCCGCAACGCTACTGGGCGATCGTGACCATCGCGCTGGGACTGACGCTGGCGGTACTGGACGGCGCCATCGCCAATGTCGCCCTCCCCACCATCGCACATGATGTGAACGCCACGCCGTCCGCCTCAATCTGGGTGGTCAACGCCTATCAGCTCGCCGTGACGATCTCGCTGCTGCCGTTGGCCTCGCTGGGCGAGATCTACGGCTACCGCCGCATCTACCAGGGCGGACTGGTGGTGTTCACCATCGCCTCCCTGTGCTGCGCGCTGTCCAGTTCGCTGGGCACCCTCACCGCGGCCCGCATCATCCAGGGCTTCGGCGCCGCCGGGATCATGAGCGTGAACGGTGCCCTGGTCCGCTTCATCTATCCGCGCCGCTGGATCGGCCGCGGCGTGGGGTTGAACGCAACGATCGGCTCGATCGCGTCGGCGCTTGGCCCCACCGTCGCCTCCGGCATCCTCTCGGTTGCCACCTGGCCCTATCTGTTCGCCGTCAACATCCCGCTGGGTCTGATCGCCGTGCCGATCGCAATCTGGCACCTGCCGGCCACGCCCACGTCCGGCGGCAAATTCGATATCGGCAGCGCCGCGCTGAGTGCCTTCACCTTCGGCCTGCTGATCACCGCCATCGCCGGGCTTGGCCATGGCGAGAGCCTGGGCAATGTCGGCGCCGAGTTGTTCATCGTGGTGGGCATGATCCTGGTGCTGGTGGCGCGGCAGATGGCGCGCACCGCGCCGCTGCTGCCGATCGATCTGCTGCGCATCCCGTTATTCGCGCTGTCGGTCGCCACCTCGGTCTGCGGCTTCGTCGCCCAGTCCATGGCATTGGTGGCGTTGCCATTCCTGTTCGAGAACCACCTTGGCTTCGACGCAGTGGAGACCGGGCTGCTAATGACGCCCTGGCCGCTCACCGTTGCGGTGATCGGGCCAATCTCCGGCCGGCTGGCGGACCGCTACCCGGTGGGGATCTTAAGCGGCTCCGGCCTCGCCGTGCTGTCAGTCGGGCTGTTGTTGCTGGCGTTCCTGCCAGCGCATCCGGCGCCGTTCGACATTGTCTGGCGCATGACGATCTGCGGCCTGGGCTTCGGATTCTTCAATACCCCGAACAATCGGGCGATCCTCACCACCGCGCCGCCCGCGCGTACCGGCGGGGCGAGCGGCATGCAGGCCACGGCCCGGCTGCTGGGGCAGACGTTGGGGGCAGCGCTGGTGGCGTTGGTGTTCGGCGTGTTCCCCGAGATGGGTACCCGCAACGGCATGATGTTCGCCGCGGCGGCCTCGGTGTTGGCATCGGCGGTGAGCTTCTCGCGCCGGCTGGGCGGCGGGTCGCGACGGGAACGCGCCTGAGCAAAGCCACCCGGAAGCATGGCCCGGCCGTGACCCGTGCGCGCCGCCGGGCCGGCCGCGATGCGGCCGCGCGAGCCACCGCCCCACGTCGCGAAGTGCCCGCACGCCGCCTCGCACCGCGATGTGGTCGCAGGATCCTCCGGGTGGTCGCAGGATCCTCCGGCGTGGTCGCAGGATCCTCCGGTGCGGCGGCATAGCGCGTGCGGCTGCCATGCCTGCTTGCGCTTTCGGTCAATCCCGCATGCGCCGTCAGCGGATAACGTTTCCTCAACCTTTCGTTGTCACACAGGTGGCGTCCGGCAAGGGAAGCAGCCAATGTGACACCCGAACACCCTTACTCTCGGCGCACTGTTGCAGGTGTTGCTTGCCGTGATGCTGCTGCTGCTGTTGGGGGCGCTCGCCATTCCCACCCGCTCCGCCATCCAGCAACAGCGCCAGGCCGCGCAAATCGTCGCCACTGCGCGTGCCGGGCAGGAAGTGTTCACCGCTCTGCAATACCTGCGGCCGGAGCGTGGCGCGGTGCAGGCGGCACTGGGTGCACCAAATCCAGCCGAGCCAGCGTTCGTCGCCGATATGGAGAAACTGCGCGGCAACGCCGCCGTCGCGATCGAAGCCGTCTTGCACGACTGCATGGCACTGCGCTGCGGACGATCCTCAGCTTGAGGGACTGCGGCACAGTCTCACGACTTTGCAGGCGGCGCGGCGGGACGCCGATGCAGCACTGCGCCAGCGCTTGCAGGCAGGCCTGCCATTGCTCGGCGTCACGGTCGGCGGGGTCGGCATCCTGCTCGTCCAGCGCCGAATCACCCGGCCGATCCGTGCGATCAGCGTCGCCATGCGGCGGTGGCGGCCAGCGAAATGGACGCCGCCATCCCCGGCCAGGAACGGCGCGACGAGATCGGCGGGATGGCGGCCGCGCTGGTGGTGTTTCGCGACGGCATGAAAGAGCAGGCGCGCCTGGCGGAAGAGCGGGCGATGGAGCATGACCGCGGAATCGCGGAGAAGCATGCGGCGCTGAATGCCATGGCCGATACCATCGAGGTGGAGACGCAGGCCGTGCTGAGTCAGGTCGGGGGAGCGAACGGCGACCTTGCGAACCATCGCCGACGCCATGACCGGTTCGGCGGAACGCACCGGCGCCGCGGCCGGCGATGCCGCGCGGGCAGCGGGGTCGGCGTTGGGAACCGCGCAGGCCGTCGCCGCCGCGGCCGAGCAACTCAGCGCGTCGATCCGCGAGATCAACGCGCAGGTGGGTCGGGCGACCGGAGCGGTCGGCCGGGCAGTCACGGCGGGCGGAGAAACCCGCGCAACGATCGAAGCGCTGAACGAGAAGGTCGGCAGGATCGGCTCGATCGCCGACATCATCAGCGAGATTGCCGCCCGTACCAATCTGCTGGCGCTGAACGCCACGATCGAGGCCGCACGCGCCGGCGACTCGGGCAAAGGTTTCGCCGTCGTGGCCAGCGAGGTGAAGGCGCTGGCAACCCAGACCGCGCGCTCCACCGAGGAAATCAGCCGCCACATCACTGACGTACGAGCTGCCACCGGTGCCACGGTTGCCTCGGTGCAACGCATCGAAGCGACCATTTCCGAAGTGGAGGGCATCGCCAATTCGATCGCCGCAGCGCTGGAGCAACAGGATGCAGCCACCGGCGGCATTGCCAGCAACGTCACCGAAACCGCCAATGCAGTCAGTGCAATGAACCAGCGTACCAGCGAGGCCTCGTCGCAGGCCGAGACCGATGCGCGGCGCGCCGGCGAGGTACGCGATACCGCCGCCACACTGAACGATACGATCGGTGAATTGAAGCACGCCGTCACGCGCATCGTGCGCAATTCGACCGGTGATGTGGATCGACGGCATGGGCGGCGCTACGCGACGGACGCCGCTTGCCAACTGACTGCGGCGAGCGGCGTGTTCACCGGCCGGGTGAGGGATCTGTCCATCGGCGGCGCCCATCTGTCCGGGGTGCCGGAGCTGCCGGCGGGCAGCAGCGGCAGTCTGCGGCTGGATGGCATCGCCGTGCCGCTCGGCTGCGTGGTGCCTGCCACCGATGGCGCGGATGGCGTGCACGTGGGGTTCATCCTGGAGCCGCAGGCGCAAGCCGCACTGGCGCGGCACATTGAGACGCTGGCGCGGCAACGCGCGGCGTGAGTCGTCGCTCGGACAGGCCCGTCTGGCATGCGAATTCGGGCGACGGGGTGCCCACTGTCTCTGCGATGGCGCTGATCGTATCTCTGCCATAGCGCTGATGCGGTTCTCCCGCACGCGCTGGCGGCCCGCCCAACCTGCCCATGTCACACGACACGCCCCGATTGACGCAGATGTGTCCATGTGCGCCGCGGCATTGCCCCATTCCGGCGGCAACGCTCACCCATGCCGCTTCGCTGTTCTCTGGACCGACGCCGCCTCCTGACACTCGCCGCGGCGGTGCCGTTGGCAGCCTGCGCGACGGCGCCGGCGGTCAAGGACTACCTGGGCGGTGACGACGGCAACCTGAAGCGCGCCATCCTGGGCAGCCGCGATCCGCTGAGCCGCACCCAACGCGGCGCGCTACTGGCGACATTGTCGCCGGAGAACAGTCAGGACGCGCTGCAACGCCAGATGGTGCTGCAAGAGGCGTTATCGGAGGCGCCGCTGGTCGGCGGCAATGCCACCCGGATTTTGCAGGATGGCAGCCAGGCTCTGCCGGCCATGTTCGCCGCGATGGGCCAGGCGCGCGATCACATCAACCTGGAATATTTCATTTTCGCGGATGTGGTCTGGAACGGCATGGCGCTGTCGGAGCTGCTGATCGGCAAGCTGAGCGAGGGTATCGCGGTCAACATCATCTATGACGCATTCGGATCGAGCGCCACGCCGGCTGTCGTGTTCGAACGCCTGCGTGCCGCGGGTGCGCGCGTTGTCACGTTCAATCCGCTCGATCCGCTGCACGCCACGGCATCGCCGAACCACCGCGACCATCGCAAGATCATGGTGGTGGATGGCCGCATCGGCTTCACCGGCGGCATCAATCTGGACAAGACGTACGAGAACCCGCCCTCGGCCGGTGTGCCGCCCGACGGCGATACGGCGCATGCCTATTGGCGCGACACCGCCGTGCGCATGGAGGGCCCCGCGGTGCGGGAGCTGCAAAAAGTGTTCTTCGGCACCTGGCAAGAGCAAAAGGGGCCAGCGGTGGGGCCGGCGCGTTACTTTCCCCCGCTGCCGCACGCCGGCAACGAGGCCGTGCGCATCATCGCCAGCGCGCCGGGCGATCAGCGTCCGCTGTATTTCATTTCGCTGATGACCGCCGTGCTGAGCGCCATGCAGCGCGTGTGGCTGTCCAGCGGCTATTTCGTGCCGCCGCATGAGGAACGTGAGGATCTGGCTCGCACCGCGCGCGACGGCGTTGACGAGCGCATCGTGGTCCCGCGCCATTCCGACGTGGGTGCCACGGTCTACGCCGCACGCGCCGACTATGGCGATCTGCTGGAGGCGGGCGCCCATATCTACGAGGTGCATAACGCCGTGCTGCATTCGAAATTGGCGACGATCGACGGGGTGTGGAGCACGATCGGGTCGTCGAATCTCGACCGCCGCAGCGTGTTGTTCAATAATGAAGTGGACGCGGTCATTCTGGGCCGCACGACGGCCGCGCAGGTGGAGACGATCCTGCGCCAGGATATGGCGATGGCGCACGAGATCACGCTGGCGGCCTGGCGCCGCCGGTCGTTGGGCGAACGGCTCGACGAATTGAAGGCGCGGATTTGGCAGTATTGGATGTAGCCGGCGGCGTTGCGACCAGGCGGGCCGGCCGTTCGCCGTTCGCGGCCCAACCCGCCGAGCCGATGCGCGGCCCGGATTGTGCGTTCGCCTTGGCCGCGCCGTCACTTGCACCGCACCTTGCCTTCGGGGCGCCGGCATGGTTGATGCCCCAGGATCATGCACGGTGCGTTTGTCATGCCCGATTCGCTGCCTGATCCCGCCACCACCCCGCAGCTTGCCGCCGAACGCGTGCTGATCCTGGATTTCGGCAGCCAGGTGACGCAGCTTATCGCGCGCCGGCTGCGCGAGTCCGGGGTGTATTGCGAAATCTGGCCGTTCAATGCCGCTCCGGACCGAATTCGCGCCTGGCAGCCGCGCGGTATCATCCTGTCCGGTGGCCCCGCTTCCACGCATGAGGCCACCGCGCCGCTGGCGCCGGGCGTGGTTTTCGATCTTGGCGTGCCGATCCTGGGCATCTGCTACGGCGAGCAATTGCTGTGTCAGCAGCTTGGCGGTCAGGTACAGGCGTCAGACCACCGCGAATTCGGCCGCGCCTTTGTCGATGTGATCGATGACTGCGCTTTGTTCCGCGACGTATGGCGCCCCGGCGCGCGCGAGCAAGTGTGGATGAGCCACGGCGACCGGGTGACGAGGCTGCCGCCGGGGTTTCGTGCGGTGGGTATTTCCGAGGGCGCGCCGTTCGCCGCGATCGCCGACGATGCGCGGCACTATTACGGCGTACAGTTCCATCCTGAAGTCGTGCACACGCCGCATGGCGCCGCGCTGTTGCGCAATTTCACACATGGCGTGCTGCGGCTGTCGGGTAGCTGGACCATGGCTGGGTTCCGCGCCACCGAAATCGCGCGGCTGCGCGCGATGGTGGGAGGCCGGCGGGTCATCTGCGGCCTGTCCGGCGGCGTCGATTCGTCGGTGGCGGCGGTGCTGATCCATGAGGCGATCGGAGAGCAACTCGCCTGCATCTTCGTCGATCATGGCCTGCTGCGCGAGGGCGAGGCAGAGCAGGTGGTGTCAACGTTCCGGGA
>Ga0335074_10008499_pt1 | contig 14276 bp, 12 predicted proteins | sample Lox_Sample_23_FD_206715 | JGI IMG/M metagenome (GOLD analysis project Ga0335074, IMG submission 206715) | Soil microbial communities from Loxahatchee National Wildlife Refuge, Florida, United States - Lox_Sample_2.3 | ecosystem: Environmental > Terrestrial > Soil > Wetlands | place: USA...
ATCCTTCCTCGCTGCGGCCAGCCCGGCCTGCCGATGGTGGCTCGTGTCATCCGGCTGTCGAAACCTTCGCGCCCGGCGACGGTGATGCCGCGACCGCGGCACCGCCCGGTTCTCTAAGCACCGTATCCAAGAATGTCACTAGTTCGGCCGAGGTCAGGACGGCTCGTACGCCAATCCCATCCGCCCCCCACGCCTCAATGACCGCACGGCGGGTCAGGGACCAGCCTCCCGGCTGGCCGGAGCCCGGCCTGACCGCACCGAGATGCCCTCGCCTGCCGGACGGCCACTGCCCGTCCAGCCACACCGCCGAGTCGTGCAGCACGCACCGGAACTCCCCGCTGCCCGGCAGGTCGGACCGCTCCCTGGACCGCAGCGAGAAGTACTCGCGCTCCCTGGGCCGGAACTCCGGACTCCAGACCGGGCCGGGCGAGCCGGGCGAGCCGGACTGCCCGGGCTCGGGGAAGCGGTCATCGGGATCAGGCCACGCCACGGCCTGCGCCGGATCCTCGCGTGCCGCGGTCACGCTGGCAGCCAGCTGCGACAGCCGGAACCCGCAGCGCTCGCCGATCGAGGCGAACGGCTTGAACCCCCGCCGGAGGTCGAGAGTCATCTCGTATGGCACCCCCAGCCGGTCACTGCAAGCCAGCGCGGTAACCGTCAGAACCGATCCATCAACGCAACGTAGGTCCCCCATAACGGAACGTTAACATCTAGGTGCCCAAAACGACGCCGCACCCCACGGCGGTGGCCAAGCCGATCGGCGTGACCCAGCGAGCGCGCAGCCCACGGTGACGCCCGCGGGCGGGGCGGCGCAGCGGCGCCGGTGACGAGGTCCGGCCAGCTGGGCCTGGTAACCGAGAGGAACCGGTCCGGCCGGATGGCCGGGTACGCCAGAGGAACTGAGCCTTGGCCTGCTAGAACGGTACCGGGATGGGGCGCCAAGTCGGCGCTGTCTATCCTTCTGCAAAGAAACAGAATTGAAAACCTCTTCGATCGAGGGGACGGCTGATGCTCGACGTGCACGCGGCACTGGACAGAGCGGGACTGAAGAACGTTCACGTCCGCGAGTACGTGGAGTACTGGGCCGAGCTCACGGGAGCCGGGCGGATCGAGGTCGTCAGCGCGTCCGACGATGCGCGGCTCATCAGCGAAGCGCTCGCCGAAGGGGAGATCCTCCCGGTCGGCGAGGGATGTTACTACTCGCGCAGCTACGCCAAGGACACCGCGCGCTCAGAAGAACGCACCATCGTCGCGACGAGCAATCCCGCCGACAAGGGCGTATACGACAACTGGCATCCGGCCGCCGAGATGCGCCCGCTGCTTGAGGAGCTCATGCGCGGCGCGTCGGCCGGGAAGACGATGTACGTCGTGCCCTACCTGATGGCGCCGGCCGGCTCGCCGCTCGAGCGGTACGCCGCGGGGGTGGAACTCACCGACTGCCGCACGGTCGCGCTGCACATGATCCGCATGGCGCGCGTCGGGGTGCAGTACATCGACAGCCTCGCCGACGCCAGTAGCTTCGTGCGCGCGGTCCACGTCACCGGTGATCTCGAGAAGCTGGGCCAGGGCACGCCGGACGACAAGCGCTACTTCGTCACGTTTGCCGACGAGCGGACCATTCTGCACTTCGGCTCGTCCTACGGTGGCAACGCCCTGCTCGGCAAGATCGCGCACGGGCTGCGGCAGGCCGCCTATGACGGCTGGACGTCGGGCGAGTTCCTCGCCGAGCAGTTCATGCTCATCGGCATCAGCGACTCCCGGACCGGCAAGCGGTACCACATCTGCGGCGGCTTCCCGAGCGCATCAGGCAAGACGAACCTGGCCATGATGCTCGCGCCGGACGAACTCGGCGGCCGGTACCGTGTCGACTTCTACGGCGATGACATCGCGTGGCTGCGCGTCGACCCCGATGACGGCAAGATCTACGCGATCAACCCCGAGTTCGGCGTGTTCGGCGTGGCCAGGGACACCAACGAGGTCACCAACCCGACCGCGCTCGCATCGGTGGCACCGGGCACCGGCACGCTGTTCACCAACGTCGCCTACAACGACGACACCCACGAGGTGTGGTGGGAGGGCCGCACGCCCGAGCCGCCCGCTGACGTCACCGGCTGGCGTGACTGGAAGGGCGTGCTCATCTCCGAGCGGTCGCCCGAGGACGCCGGGGCGCCATGGGCCCACCCGAACAGCCGGTTCACCACCACGCTGGCCAACGTGCCGAATATCGCCCCGGACTTCGAGGACCCCAAGGGCGTGCCGATCGACGCGATCATCTTCGGCGGCCGGGCGAGCGACCGCGAACCGCTCATCCGCGCGATCACCGACCTGGCCGAGGGGGTCTACGACGGCTTGACTCTGGGCGCGGAGGCGACGTTCGCCGCCGAGGGCGTCGACGGGCTGCTGCGCTACGACCCGATGTCCATGCGCCCGTTCATGTCCTACCCCGAGGGCGTGTACGCGGCGCACTGGCTGAAGGTCATCGGCTCGGCGTCCAGCCAGCCGATCTTCGCCCATGTCAACTGGTTCCAGCGCGACCCCGAGGACCGGCATTACCTGTGGCCCGGCTACCGCGACAACCTGCGGCCGCTGCTGTGGCTGCTGCGCCTGGCCGAGGGCGAGGTCCGCGGCGTCCAGACGCCGGTCGGCATAGTCCCGGTCAAGGACGAGCTTGACCTGGACGGGGTCGCCATCGCCCCGCACGACCTGGAGACGATCCTGACCATCGACACCCCGCGGTGGAAGCAGGAAATGAAGTACCGGGCCGAGCACCTGGAGCAGTTCGACGACCTGCCCGAGGAGATCTGGCAGGCGCACCGCCGGGTCGCCGCGGCGCTTGACGACGACAGCTGAGCGCTGGGCCCGCCCCCGGCGGGCACGAGGGCACGCGAGGTCAGGAAGACCGCGGACCGTCGGCGCGGACCTGCTCAACGTGGCGCAGCGCCTCCCTGAGGTCAGCCAGCCAGCTGTCCTCGTGCTGCCCCACCAGCCGCACGCACCAGGCCAGGGCGTCACTCCGGCTGCGCGCCACCCCCGCGTCGACCAGCGTGTCGAGGACGAGCCGCTCCGGCTGGCGGAGCCTGGTCATCACCGGCACCGAGAATGTGGTGAACATCACTATCTTCTCGTTACAGATCACGCCCCAGGAGACCTTGCGGCCGAACCGGTGCTCGGCCTCGCGAGCGATCTCGATCCGCTGCTGCCGCGTCTCCTCGCGGAACCGCCGGCTGCGCCCCTCGGCCGCCGCGGCACGCTCCGCCTCGGTCGTGTCCTCGGAGGTCTCGGGCGAGGGCAGGACGCCGATGACGCTGATCTCCTCGCGGTCGAGGCTTATCTGCGGCGTCCCGGTGAACCAGTCGGTGGGCATGCGGCCGCTGAACCACCCGCGGAGCCGCTCGGCCGGTGAACTAGCCGGCCCAGCCGAGCCCGCCGGACCAGCTGAGTTGCCCTCACTTCCCGTACTCATGTAATGAAGATTACGGATCGCGCTGAGGGCTGGCAAGACCTTCCCGCCCTGAGCGCGCATCGTGGTGTGGGCCCGCGGAGACGGGGAAGGCCGGTGCAAAGAACTGGGGCCAGGTCCGTTCCCGAGGCGAGGGAGACAAGCGGTGTCCATCAGCGTCAACGGCTCGGCAGCGGAACCGCCGGAGGACCCCCGGGTGTCGCTGCTCGACTTTCTGCGCGAGCGCCTGCAGCTGCACGGCACCAAGAAGGGGTGCGACCAGGGAGCGTGCGGTGCCTGCACGGTGCTGGCCGACGGGGAGCGGATCTTGTCCTGCCTCGCGCTGGCCGTCCAGTACGACGGGCGCTCGGTCACCACGATCGAAGGGCTCGCCGCGGGCGCGGCGGGCGAGCCGGGTGGGGTGCTGCACCCGCTGCAGCAGGCCTTCATCGACCGGGACGGGTTCCAGTGCGGGTACTGCACGCCGGGGCAGATCTGCTCGGCGGTCGGGATGGCCGCGGAGGCCCGGCGCGGCGTGCCGAGCCACGTCACCGCCGACCTGTCCGCCGACCAGATCGCGCTCAGCCGCGACGAACTGCGTGAGCGGATGAGCGGCAACCTGTGCCGCTGCGGCGCGCACAACGGCATCATCGACGCGATCAGCGAGATCTACGCCGCGGGGGCGGTGCGATGAAGCTTTTCACCTACGCCCGGCCCGCCGACGCCGAGGACGCGCTGCACCAGGGCGCGGCGGACGGCGCCCGGTACCTCGGCGGCGGCACCAACCTGGTCGACCTGATGCGCGAGACGATCGAGCGGCCCGGGGCGCTGATCGACGTGACTGGCCTGCCCGGCGCGATCGAGGAGACGGCCGGCGGCAGCCTGCTGCTGGGCGCGGCGGCCCGGAACACCGCGGTGGCCGAGCACCGGGCGGTGCGGACGCGCTACCCGATGCTGGCCCGCGCCATCATGGCCGGCGCCTCACCGCAGATCCGCAACATGGCCACCGTGGCCGGGAACCTGCTGCAGCGCACTCGCTGCGCCTACTTCTACGATCACGCCGGATCCCGGTGCAACAAGCGGGTCCCCGGGCAGGGCTGCGACGCGATCGAGGGCTTCAACCGCGAGCACGCGATCCTGGGCGCCTCGGCCGCCTGCGTCGCAACGCATCCATCGGACATGTGCGTGGCGCTGGCCGCGCTGGACGCGGTCGTGCACACCAGGAGCGCGGACGGCGGGCGCACGGTGCCGCTCACCGAACTGCACCGGCTGCCCGGCGACCATCCGGAGATCGAGACCATCCTGCAGCCCGGCGAGCTGGTCACCGCGGTCGAGTTGCCCGCGCTGCCGCTGGCCGCGCGCTCCACCTACCGCAAGGTACGGGACCGGGCCAGCTACGCGTTCGCGCTGGTCTCGGTGGCCGCTGCGCTGGACACCCGCGGCGGCGCCGTGCGGGACGTGCGGATCGCGCTCGGCGGCGTGGCGACCAAGCCGTGGCGTGCCTGGCGAGCCGAGGAGGCGCTCCGGGGCAGGCCGGCCGGCGCGGAGAGCTTCCGCGCGGCGGCCGAGGCCGAGCTGGCGGATGCCCGGCCGCTGGCCGACAACGGGTTCAAGGTCGAGCTGGCCAAGCGGACCATCACCGCGGTGCTGACAGAACTGGCGGGAGGCGAAGCATGACGACCGACCGAGATGCCGCCCAGGGCGGGGCGAAGGGCGCCGTCGCGCCCGGGCCCGACAGCTGGGCGCCGGGCAGTAGGCCCGATCCGCTGATCAGGCGCGGGAACGGGCTCGTCGGCGCGCCGGTCTCCCGGGTCGACGGCCCGTTCAAGGTCCGGGGCGCCGCCGCCTTCGCGGCCGAGGTGGCGATGCCAGGCCTGGTCTATGCCGCCCTCGCCTTCAGCACGGTCGCCAGGGGGCGCATCGTCGCGCTGGACACCAGCGCGGCGGAGGGCGCACCCGGGGTCATCCTGGTCATGACATACCGGAACGCGCCGCGCATGAGGACGATCCCGGCCTTCCTTTCCAGCGCGGAGAAAGGCGCGATGGGGGCCGAGCTGCCGGTCATGCAGGACGACCGGATCCACTGGAACGGCGAGCCGATCGCGCTGGTGCTCGCCGAGACGCAGGAACAGGCGGACCACGCCGCGTCGCTGATCGAGGCCAGCTACGAGGCCGAGGCGGCGCTCACCTCGTTCGCGGAGGCCCGGGCGCGGGGAACCGAGCAGGGGGTGTTCGCCGGGGAGCCGCTGTCGGTGCAGGCCGGCGACGCCGAAGCGGCGCTGTCCGCGGCGCCGTTCGGCGTGGACGCCGTCTACCGCACCCCGTACCAGAACCACAACGCGATCGAGCCGCACGCGGTGACGCTCGTCTGGGACTCCGGCGAGCTGACCGTGCACGATAGCACGCAGGGCGTCACGCGTGCGGCCTGGTCGCTGGCGCAGGCGTTCGGGATCCGCGAGGAGCAGGTCCACGTGTCGTCGCCGTACGTCGGCGGCGGGTTCGGCGGCAAGACGCTGTGGCAGCACCAGGTCCTGGCCGCCGCGGCCGCGCGGCTTTCCGGGCGCCCGGTGCGCATCGCGCTCTCCCGCCAGGGGGTGTACCGGGTCGTCGGCGGGCGTGCCGCCACCGAGCAGCGGGTGGCGATCGGCGCCGAGGCCGACGGGCGGTTCGCCGCGCTGATCCACACCGGCACGACGGCGAAGGTCCAGGCCAACTACCTGCCCGAGCCGTTCATCAACCCGACGATGTGCCTGTACGCGGCGGGCAGCATGAAGCTCGATGTCCGGACGGTGGAGCTGGACATGCTGGCCAACACGTTCATGCGGGCACCGGGTGAGTCGGTCGGCAGCTTCGCGCTGGAGTCCGCGATCGACGAGCTCGCCGAGCGGATCGGCATGGACCCGGTCGAGCTGAGGATCCAGAACGAGCCGGACGCCGATCCCTCGTCTGGCCAGCCGTTCTCCTCGCGTCACCTGGTCGAGGCGTACCGGGCGGGAGCCGAGCGGTTCGGCTGGGCCAGCCGCGACCCGCGGCCCGGCGCCCGCCGCGACGGCGAGTGGCTGACCGGCGTGGGCTGCGCCACCGCGACCTTCCCGTACATCCGGATGCCCGGCGGCGCCGCGCGGATCACCCTGACCAGGGACGGGCGCGGCCTGGTCGAGATCGCGGCGCACGAGATGGGCATGGGCACCGCCACCGCCCAGGCGCAGGTGACCGCCGAGCGGCTGGGCCTGCCGCTGGAGCACGTGACGGTCACCTACGGCGAGTCGTCCTTCCCCGGCCTTGTCCTGGCCGGCGGGTCACAGCAGACCGCGTCGATCGGCGGCTCGGTTGTGGCCGCGCACCGCGAGCTGGTGGCCGGGCTGCTCCGGCTGTGCGGCGGCGATTCGCCGCTGGCCGGGCTCGGCCTGGACGAGGTCGGCGCGCTGGACGGCGGCCTGTGCAGCCTCGCCGACCCCGACCGGTGGCTCAGCTACACCTCGATCCTCGACGGCGCGCGCCGCGACGAGATCAGCGCCGAGGCCAGCGCGCCCCCGCCGGTTGAGCTGGAGAACTGGTCGATGCACTCGTACGGCGCGGATTTCTGCGAGGTGCGGGTCAGCGCGGTCACCGGCGAGACCCGGGTCACCCGGTTCCTCGGCTCGTACGACTGCGGGCGCATCCTCAACGCCAAGACCGCGGCCAGCCAGCTCCGCGGCGGCATCATCATGGGGCTTGGCCTGGCGCTCATGGAGGAGACCCAGTTTGACGAGCGCAGCGGGCGGATCATGAACCCGAGCCTCGCCGGGTACCACGTGCCCGTGCACGCGGACGTGCCCGAGATCCACGTGATGTGGACCGACATCCCCGATCCGCACACGCCGATGGGCGCGCACGGCATCGGCGAGATCGGGATCACCGGCGTCGGCGCCGCGGTCGCCAATGCCGTCTACAACGCCACCGGCAGGCGCGTCCGCGAGCTGCCGATCACCGTCGACAAGCTCCTCTAGCCGGGCGCAGGGTCAGCCGGCCGTTTCGCCGGCGACGGCCGCCGCCACCCTCGGGTACACCGCGACGGCGCCAGCGAACTCGGAGCCGAACCACGCCGGGACGATCTCGACGTCCTCCCCGGTCTCCGGAGCCTGGAGCATCTCCCCGTGGCCAAGGTAAATGGCCACGTGCGAGATGTAGTCCGGAGCCGTGGGGTCGGTGTGGTAGAAGAGCAGGTCACCAGGCTCCAGCCGGCTGACCGGCACCTGCGGGCCGGTCAGCGCCTGCTCGGCGGCCACCCGTGGCATGACCACGCCGGCCTGGGCCAGCGACCACTGCACCAGGCCGGAGCAGTCGAACACGAAGGGGCCGTCACCGCCCCACACGTACTCCATGCCCAGCCGGCTCTCGGCGGCGGTCAGGAACGCGATCACCTCGGCGTTGGTCAGGCCCGGCCCGTCGGTGGTGGCCGTCCCGGCCAGCCCGGCCTGGCCCGAGGTCACCGGGGTGCCCGAGGTCGGGGACTGGGCCACCAGCGGCGCGACCGCCGCCCCGTGCGGCAGCAGCTTCTGGACCTTCTGCATCAGCGAGTTCAGGTCGGCGTGCGGGGCGCTGATCACGATCGCGTTGTCGGCGGGCATGCCGAGCGAGCTGGCCACGGCGTCGGAGATCACGGCATCGACCCCGCCGATCCCGACCGTGCCGAGACCGGCCACTGGCAGCTGCTCGACCTGGCGGCCCGTCACCCGGAGGGGACGTCCGAGCGGCAGGTTGTCCAGCTTGCTCATCGTGTACGAGACCGCCACCCCGCCGGCCGCCACGTTCTGCCACAGGGCCGAGGAGTCGGCCGTCGGCCGGGCGGCGAACGCGCGGAACGCGGACGGGTCCACCCCCAGCACGGCCGTGAGCTTGCCGTTCACGTCGAGCCTGGCCGCCTCGAGCTGCTGCACGGCGACCACTCCGTGCAGCCGCTGGACCGCGGCGGCGACGCTGCTGGGCAGGGTGGTCGGGGCGATCACGAACAGGTCGGCCTGGAGCAGTTTGTGCAGCGGCCCGAGCACCGACGCCGGCCTCGGCGCCCGCTCAGACAGGTGCGCCACCGCGACCGCCTCGAGGTCGGAACGTGACGTCCCGGGGAGCACCTGGCCGGTCAGGCCGAGCCCGGCACCGCCGCTCAGGCTGGGTCCGGCCAGCCCTCGCGGGGGAGCCACCATCGCGTTGGCGTTGCCCACGCCCGTCGCGATCAGCAGCGCCAGCCCGGTCCCCAACGTGAAAACCATGCGACGTGCTCCGTCGCGCAACTGCACTGCTCCTCCTGCTATCGGCTTTCGGCGCAAGCAACCAGAACACCATGCACCAAAAGCCGGGTACCTGTCTATACCGGTCGGTAATAATGGCGGCTTTTCTAGGGGCGTCCGGCCTGGCCTGCCGAGCCTAGCTCGGCCCGGAGGCGCTCCGGATCTGTGACCGGCATCCGGCAGGCAAATTCCCGGCAAACATAGGCAGCCGGGGCGCCGTCGACCACTTCACGGCCGGTCAGGAGCGGTACGGTGCCCGATCCATTTCCGTCACCATTGCCGAGCGCGATAACCGCGCCGGGCGGCGCGGCGAGCAGGGCCGTCCGGTGCAGCGCCACGGTGCGGCCGTCATCGGGCGGTCCGACGATGGCGATCTCGGCCGGGCCCGACACCATGGCCTCGGCCACCGCGAGCCCCCAGCCCGCCGCGCGCGGGAATCGCGAGGCGACGGCCGGCAGCGGCCCGAGGGCGCCGGCCGCGGCCAGGCGATGCCGGGCCGATCCGGTCAGGGCCGAGTAACCGAGCAGTGCCCCGGCGATCGCAAAGGTGCCCGAGGGACTGGGCCCGTCCGCCGGGTCGGCCGGCCGGTAGATCAGCGCCTCACCGTCGTCCGCGGTGTCATAGAAGCCACCGGCCGAGTCGCCGAACCGGTCCAGTGCGGTCTCCAGCAGCTCTCCGGCGAGGGTTACCCAGCGGGCCTGGCCGGTAACTCCGGACAGGGCCAGATATCCCTCTGCGACGCAGGCGTAGTCCTCGAGCACACCCGCGCTGGTGCCGGCAACTCCGTCCCTCGAGGTCCGGGTCAGCCGGCCGGCCGCGAGGTGAGTCCCGGCCAGCAGCTCGGCCGCGCCCTGTGCGGCCGCGATGAATTCCGGGCGATCGAGCAGCAGGCCGGTCTCGGCCAGCGCCGCGATGGCCAGGCCGTTCCAGGCAGCGACGACCTTGTCGTCCCGGCCTGGGCGGACCCGCCGCTCTCGTGCTTCACGCAGCGCGGCGCGGATCCGCGCCAGGCGCTCGGGATCCGCCGGGTCGCTGCGGAGCTGGAGCACCGATTTCCCATGCTCGAAGGTGCCGCTGTCGGTCACGCCGAACACCTCGGCCGCGTACTGCCCATCGGCCGGCCCCAGCACCTCGCGGAGCTGGCCAGGCGTCCACGCGTAGAACTTGCCCTCCTCGCCCTCGCTGTCGGCGTCGAGGGCCGAGGCGAAACCGCCCTCGGCGGTGCCCAGCTCGGCGATCATCCAGGCGCAGGTATCGGCGGCGGCGCGGCGGGCCAGGGCCGAGCCGGTCCGGCGCCACCAGTGCGCGTAGACCCGGGCCAGCAGCGCGTTGTCGTAGAGCATCTTCTCGAAGTGCGGCACCACCCAGCCGGCGTCCACCGAGTAGCGGGCGAATCCGCCGGCCAGCTGGTCGTACATGCCGCCGCGGGCCATCGCCTCCAGGGTGCCGGTGGCCATGCGGGCCGCCAGCTCGCCGGACGGGCCGGCCGCGCGCTCGTGATGGCGCAGCAGGAACTCGAGGACCGTCGATGGCGGGAACTTGGGAGCCCCGCCGAATCCGCCCTGTCTGGCGTCGTAGTCGGACTCCAGCCCGCCGATCGCCGCCTCGCTGGCCTGGCTGAGCTGCGCCTGGCCGGGCACCTCACCAGGCCCGCCGTCCCGGTCCGCGCCCGCCTGGCCCGCCCCGTCGCTGCGCCCATGCCCGCTTGTCATCTGCTCGGCCAGGGCCGCCGCGATCCGTTTGGCCTGCCCGGTAACGCCGCCCCGGTCCTGGCGCCAGGCATCGGCCACCCCGAGAACCAGCCGCTGGAACTGCTCGCGCGGGAAGTAGGTGCCGCAGTAGAACGGCTCACGGTCCGGCGTCATGAACACCGTCATGGGCCAGCCGCCCTGGCCAGTCATGGCCTGAGTAGCGGTCATGTAGACCGCGTCCACGTCCGGGCGCTCTTCGCGATCCACCTTGATCGACACCAGGTGCTCGTTCATCAGCGCGGCGGTCCGCTCGTCCTCGAACGACTCGTGAGCCATCACGTGGCACCAGTGGCAGGCCGAGTACCCGACCGACAGCAGCACCGGCACCTCGCGGCGGCGCGCCTCGCTGAACGCTTCGTCACACCACGGCCACCAGTCCACCGGGTTGCCCGCGTGCTGGAGCAGGTAAGGGCTCGTTGCTGTGCTTAGCCGGTCAGCCATGCTTCCATCTTGCCTCGCCGGCCCCGGTCACGCGCGGCCCGGTTCGGCCGTGGAGCGGCCAACGTTCGCCGCCAGCCACCCGCAGAGTGGCCGGCTGGCGGCCAGGAAGGCGACCACCCGCTGCTTGGCCGCTGGGGTTCCGAGCCAGGGTTCGACCGGCCATCCCTGCCAGGCCACCACGCCCTTGTAGCGCAGCAGCCCGATCCGGGGATGGTCCGCTGGATAACCTCTCGGCGCGGTCTTGAGCACGTCGTGCCCCTGCACGGCGATCCCGTGCCGCTCGATGCCGGAGATGACGCGTTCCAGTTCCTGGCCGGCCTCATCGCTGGCCACTGCCTGCCGGTACCGGTCCAGCTGGTCCGGGGCCATGGCGTGCATCCCGCTGCCTGCGGACAGCCCGTCGGCCGTGAGCTGGATGTAACCGTCGCCGACGACCGCCGCGATACTCGTCTTGTACGGCGACTTGTCCTTGCTGAACCTGACGTCGCGATAGGGCCGGAAGATCTTGAACTCGCCGAACTCGGGGGCCAGCTCCTCCAGGAGCTCACTCATCGGGCCCAGAACCTTCTGGTCATAGACCGCCTTGTGCGCGGTCCAGTAGGTCTTGGAATTGTCCGCTTCCAGGCCCTCGTAGAAATCCAGCGCCTCCGCTGGCCAGCCGTCAAAGGACATCGCCAGATCCCTCCTGCCCACCCGCGCCCGCTCGCCTCAGCGATTCTGCCAGGGTTCATGATCAGTGAGAAAGTACTCCCGCGAGCGCGGGGTTAGGATGCCGGTCGTGCTCCGGTTTCCGCTCATCCATCCCCCGCTGCTGGCGGCGCTCGGCGCGGCCGGGCACGGCGGGAAGATCCTGCTCGCCGACGCCAACTACTCGCACAGCACCAACGTCAATCCGGCCGCAGCCGTGATCTACCTGAACCTCAGGCCCGGCCTGGTCACCGTGGACCAGGTGCTTGAGCCGGTGCTGGCCGCGGTGCCGGTCGAGGCCGTCACGGTCATGCGCCCAGACGATGGCAGCACCCCGGCCGTGTTCGCCCGGTACCGTGAACTGCTCGGCGAGAACCTGCCGCTGCGGCCGCTCGGGCGCCTGGAGTTCTACGACGAGTGCCGGCAGCCCGACCTGGCCGTCTGCGTGGCCACCGGCGATGGCCGCCTGTATGCCAACGTGCTGCTCACGATCGGCTACATCACGCCGGCCGCACGCTGATCACCACCAGCCGGGCGGCGGGTCAGGGCTTGCGGCCCAACGCAGCGTAGGTCGGGTCGTCGGCGGGGCCAGACGGCGGGGCCGTTGGCCGCCATTGCGGAGCCGACACAATCCCTGGATCCACGAGGTCCAGGCCGGTGAAGAACCTGGCCACTTCCTCCCGGGTGCGCCCGGCGGAGACGACGTTGCCGAGCCGCTGGTTGAAGCGCTTGGTCATCTCGGCGATCTGGACGGCGTGGATGTCGCTGGCCGGATGGGAAATCACCAGGTAGCTGCCGGACGGCAGAGCGTGCATGATGCGGGCGACGACCTGCCACGGGTCGTCGGCGCTGGGGATCACGTGCAGGATGGCCAGCAGCATCAGCGCGACCGGCCGGCTGAAGTCGAGCGTGTCGGCCGCCGCCTTCACGATCGTCTCGGGCTCGCGCAGGTCGGCCTTGATATACGCGGTGGCCCCTTCCGGGCTGCTGGTCAGCAGGGCCCGCGCGTGCACGAGCACGACCGGGTCGTTGTCCACGTACACGATCCGTGACTCGGGCGCGATGCGCTGCGCCACCTCGTGCGTGTTCTCCTCGGTCGGCAGGCCGGTCCCGATGTCGAGGAACTGGCGGACTCCCGCCTCGCTGACCAGATACCGCACCGACCTGGCCAGGAACGCGCGGTTGTTTCGCGCCCAGGCGATCAGCCCGGGAAACGCCGCGATGGCCTGCGTGGCGGCCTCCCGGTCGGCGGCGAAGTTGTCCTTCCCGCCCAGCAAGTAGTTGTAGATCCTGGCCTGGCGCGCCACCGAGGTGTCGAACGGCGATATTTCGTCCGTGTCTTCCGCGCCCGCGGCGAACCCGTCCTGGCTCATGCGGCCCGACCGTCCCTTCCCCGCCTCATCGGCGGCGCCGAGCGCAGGATATACGTGGGGCAGCACCAGTCGCCCTGGACATTCCGGTCCGCGGTCGGCTACACATCTGATGTTTCGGGTATCGCCAGGTTTGCTATGGCCAGTCATGATCGGAGGCACGCCTTTATGTCCACCCCCCACGCAGGCGAGTTCAGCGGGCTGGCCGCGCTCATCACCGGCGGCGCCTCCGGGATCGGCCTGGCCACGGCGCGGCTGATGGCAGCGCGCGGGGCGCGGGTGGCAATTCTGGACCGCGAGGTACCCGACGGCGCCCCCAGCGATGACTCGGCCGGGTACGTCCCGTTCGGCGGCCACCCCCTGGATGCCAGCCTGCGGCCGGTCGTCGCCGACGTGACCGACGACGACGCGGTCCGCTCGGCGGCCGCCGAGGCCATCGAGGCCCTGGGCGGCCTGGACATCCTGGTCAACAACGCGGGCATCGGGGCGGCCGGCACGGTCGAGGACAACGACGACGCCGAGTGGCGCCACGTTCTTGACGTGAACGTGCTCGGCATCGTCCGCACCACCCGGGCCGCGCTGCCCGCGCTGCGCGCGTCCGCGGCCAGGCGCGGGCAGGCCGCCATCGTCAACACCTGCTCGATCGCGGGCATCGCGGGCCTGCCGCAGCGCGCCGCGTACTCGGCCAGCAAGGGCGCCGTCTACGCGCTGACCCTGGCCATGGCGGCTGACCATGTCCGCGAGCACATCCGGGTTACGTGCGTCACCCCGGGAACGGTCGACACGCCATGGGTAGGCCGGCTGCTGCGCGCGGCGCCGGATCCGGCCGCCGAGCGCGCCGCGCTGACCGCCCGCCAGCCCGCGGGGCGGCTGGTGTCGGCCGACGAGGTCGCGGCGGCGATCGCCTACCTGGCCAGCCCGCTGGCCAGTGCCACCACCGGCGTGGCGCTCGCTGTCGACGGCGGGATGGCTGGCCTGCGCGTTCGGCCGCCGGCCAGCCAGTAACTTCCGCCGCAGGTCGGATGACTTGAGAACCCGTCAGTGAGGCCCGGAAGCCGCTGACGCCGAGAAAGCGCCTGGTAAATCGGAATATATCATTTCGATGACGTTACCGCGCTCGCTCCTGACCGCCCGTTGACATCCTCATACATCGGATCTATTTTCCAGGGCACATGCCGCGTGAACGCCCCTCGACCAGGGGCCTGAACGGCCAGCGTGTACCCGAGGAAGTGGACACAGGAGGACCGATGGGACTTCGCAGACGCTTCGGCGTACCTGCCGCGGCCGGCCTCGCGGCCGCGGCCCTCATCGCAGGAATCGC
>Ga0335074_10008500_pt1 | contig 14274 bp, 14 predicted proteins | sample Lox_Sample_23_FD_206715 | JGI IMG/M metagenome (GOLD analysis project Ga0335074, IMG submission 206715) | Soil microbial communities from Loxahatchee National Wildlife Refuge, Florida, United States - Lox_Sample_2.3 | ecosystem: Environmental > Terrestrial > Soil > Wetlands | place: USA...
CCACCGCTCGCCGCAGCGCCAGCAGGTCATCCCGCTGCGGCACCGGGCGCATCATGCCGACCAGTAGCAGCCGCGCCTGCCGCACCGACCTGGCCAGCCGCGCCCAAAGCGTGATGCTGGCCTGATCGGCCCACTGCAGATCGTCGACGACCAGGATCGTCGGTGCCGCGGCGCACTGCTCAGCGACCAGAGCTAGCAGTTGCTCCGCCAGCGCGGCCGACACGTCCGTGCCGCGGTCGGCGGCGACCTCGCCGCGCAGCAGCCCGAGGATCGTGTCCCGCCGGGGATTGGCCGAGGGCTCGCGTACCCGCAGTCCCTCCAGCAGCGGCAGCAGCGGCAGCGCTTGCCCCAGCTCGTCACCGGCGCCCCAGAAAACCTCACAGCCGCCACCGGCCGCCCCGGCCAGAGCCGCCCGCACCAACGCGGACTTGCCTATTCCCGGCTCGCCCTCGATCAGCACCGAAGCGCCCCGCCCCGCGGCCGCCTCCCGCACCAGACCGGCCAGCAGCGCTAGCTCGCTGTCGCGGCCGACTAATGAACCGGCCAGGGTCACCGTGGGCACGGTGTGAACACTACTACCAGAACATATTCGGGACAAGCGGAATGTAAAGGTGCAAATTTAGCAACTCATTAGCCTTGGGCAGTAATCACGCGCCAGTGTTGCCGCAGCTCGCGATGAAAATTGCATATCTACTTGCACCGCATATATAATCTAACATTTCTCAGCATGGTTCCATAAACATTCCCAGTAAGGGTCGGCGCCAATTTCAGGCACATTTTTAGTAGGTGACAATTACCATCGGTGATGCCTAAAATTACTGTCAGGTAGGAAAATGGCCTGCCTAACTTAGATGCGCCACACGGGTCGGCCGGGTAGGGGTGACCAGCCCGCTGACCTGGCAGAACGTTGTGGAGGAGTCATGCGCATCGGCCGAACTGCCGTCATTCCCATTATCCTAGCGCTCGGCGTAGCTGGATCGGTACTTTCTGGCTCAGAAGTGTCGGCAGCGATCGTGCACACGACCAGTGTCCACGTGCAGCAGGCGACCACCCCTTCGACGCGCCCCGACATGAAATTGCACGGCTGAACTAACCGGCTTACGGTTAACGGCGAGGCTGCCCGATCCAGTCGGCGGCGGATCTGGATCGGTCGTGCCCTTACTACGAGCCGGTTCAGTTATTTTGTGGTGCGCATAATTGACGGCCTGGAGCCAGCCGCAATTTCGGCTGGCCAGCAACTGTAACCACGTTTGACAACAATCACCTCGTTCGCCACATACCGCACTGCGGTCTCGCCCGGATCGGAGTGCGAGGCATTGGCTGACCGTTCCGGCGATCTGACGCGCCGGTCGCGGGTACTGGACCGGGTCCGTACCAGCCTGCGTATCTCGGCGCGAACTGCAATGACAGTTTCATTACGGATGTAGGTAAAATCTAGGCAACGGCTACACTGGCCCTGCTCAGCGGCATTGAGGAGGAGGTGGCCAGATGACCGTGCCAGGCAGCCCGACCGTACGCCGTCGGCGACTGGCTGCCGAGCTGCGCGAGATCAGGGAGAGCAAGGGCAAGAGCGGCGATGCCGTCGCCGCGGCCCTGAAATGGTCGCCCTCCAAGATCAGCAGATACGAGCGGGCCAGGACCGGCTTGCAGCCAAAGGAAGTCGAAAGGCTGCTCGACTACTACCAGATCACCGGGTCCCGCCGCGAGCTGCTCCTGGAACTCGCCCAGGATGCGTCCCACAAGGGCTGGTGGGAAGAGTATGCCGACGGCCTTTCCGCCGACTATCAGGCGTTCATCGGCCTTGAGCACGAGGCCAGTTCGATCGCTATCTGGCACGTCGACGTGGTCACCGGGCTGCTGCAGACCGAAGCCTATGCCCGGCACATCATCAGCAGCTACAGCCGGGTGGACCCGGTGCCGCCCGGCATGGTGGACCGGCTGGTCAGGGTCCGGATGCGACGTCAGCAGGTGCTGGATCGGGAACTGACCCTGTCGGTCGTGCTGGACGAGTCGGTCTTGAAGCGCCGGGTCGGCGACGACTCGGTGATGTACGACCAGCTTCAGCGACTCGCGCGCGAGGCCGACCGGCCCAACCTGACGCTGCAGATCCTCCCCCTCGATGCGCAGCACATCATCTTCGGGGAGTCATTTGTCATATTCAGCTTTGGGCCAGATAGCGACGCTATGCTCCATGATGTGGTCAGCACTGAGCATTTCAGAACCGGCTTCTCCGTGGAAGGCGAGAGGGACACCTACCTGCACCGGATCGCATTTCAGATGCTCGTCGACGAGTCGCTTGACCCAGCCGCGTCCAAAGCGCGCATACTCGAAACGGCTGAGAATCATTGGGCCGGGAAGCAGCCCGCCGCTGACGGCCAGCTGACAAAGCCGTAGAAATCTTGCCGTTCAGCGAGAATGGAACGCCGCCGTACATCGAGACCTTCGCCAGGCCGGGGCCGGTAACGGCGGCCAGCTAGATGATCTTCCTCAGCGGGATCGGCGTCGGCGTGCCCGCGCCACTACCAAGGGTAGACCATCCGTCGGATCCCGTAATACCGCCAGGTCAGCGCCACACTACCGGTAGCCGGAGCGACCGCGGCCGTGTCATCGGCAGGCAACGGGATAGGCTCATTCGCCATTCTTGCTCTATTAGTCCCCTGTGGTATCGGAGACACCAGTAGTCTCCTGCAGTGGTCCGAGATCCCGGATGCCGATCACCGCCAGCTTGACCACACGTACGTTCTGTAGCTGGTATATTACCCTACGTAGGGACAAGACTCCGGGGTCTAAATCACACGACATTTACGAGGTAAGGGTATGAAAAGACTTGCGTCCCAGGGACGCCAGGAAAGACCAGGCTCGGATTCGTCCTGGGTTAAGAGTTCCCTGAGCTTCTCCAACGGAAACTGTGTCGAGGTCGCGAACCTGCCTGACGGCGAGATCGGCGTTCGCGACAGCAAGAATTCCGAAGGCCCCGTTCTCCGCTTCACGCCGGATGAATGGCGGGCGTTCCTCGGAGGCGTGCGAAACGGGGAATTCGACAGTTTCGGCTAAAATATGCCGTTACCCGATGAGGTCGCCGTAGCGCCTGCGGCGGCCTAACATGCATGACCAGGCGTAGGCCCCTCACCAGCACTGAGGGGCCTACGCCCTGGCCAGGGCCGGGCCCGCTGTGCCCCACGGGCGGGCACACATCACCCCGGCCGTTCCACGATCGTGGCGATCCGCGACCATGTGCGTCGTGAGATCAACCACAATTATGGAAGGTTCATATCCGGCCAAGGATCCTGCAGATTACGCCGGTCAGTACATCCAGCTCTTACCGGTGCTGTTCGGCGAGGTGTTAGCCACGAGACTGACGTTACCCGCCGCCAGATGGGCATTCGCATGGTCGGCGCTGGTATAGCCGGCCACTGCCGCTGCGTCGGCACCGAGGCTGCCGAGCACGAGAGCGAGAATAAGAATTCGGCGACTCGCCTGGGTCAGCGGGTCGGTTCGCTGCGTTCCGGTTAAGGCCTCGACAGGAACTCGCTCCTGCGTGACGACGTGCGGTATCCACCTATGAGTCTTCATCGGGACGATCCCCTCATCGGTAACTGACGGTATAGGCAGAGCCTGCAGAGTCTCCTAATAAAAGAAACTACACTATTAATCGTCCCAGGATGTGGCATTCGGATAGATCCGGGCCACATTTTCCCTGCGCTGCTTGATATTGCCCGCAAGCGTGCTTGGCATTATCCGCGCGACGCGGTTGCCATTGTCAGCGGCGCGCACATGATGCAGCGCGAACGGGGATAGGCGCCGGTTACGGACACCTCTCTAATCACATCTTGTCACAGCAGCCCATAGAGCACCGTGTGTCACTCACCACTGCCGGTTTATCTCAGCTCCCACACGGACGCCGGTTCGGAATGGCCGCGGAAAGCCGACCGGCAGGCAGTGCAGTTAGCACTTGCGGTGAAACTTGCGCCGCATGCTATCGGCAGGGACTGATTGTTTTCCTGATCCGGGAATTCGCTTAGGATACTGGTGAGAACCCGCTCACCATGGGTATTAACTCGGGCGAGTGCTTACAAGATGCAAGGCGGTCATGGAATTCCGGACGCTCGGACCGATTGAGCTCTGGTCGGCTGGCCAGCGACAGGATCTTGGGCCAGCCAGAGCGCAGTGCATCCTGGCCATACTGCTGCTGTCGCCGCGCACAATAGTGCCGGCCCCGAGTCTCATCGACAGGCTGTGGGATACCCAGCCCCCGCCCAAGGCGAGAGAGACTCTTACCGTCTATATCACCAGGCTCCGGGCGTCACTCCGGCAGGCCGTGGGTGACCGCGTGCAACTGGTGAGCCGGGCGCGGGGCTACGCCCTCGAGGTCGATCCCGAGACGATCGACGTGCATCAGTTCCGCCGGCTGCGCAGGCAAGCCGATGCCCTCGCGGCCAGCGGCGACCACGATCACGCAGCGTCGCTGCTGCGCGAGGCGGACGGGCTGTGGCGCGGCCAGGCGCTGGCCGGGATCACCGGCGACTGGGTTGCGCGGATCCGGGAAGGTCTCGAAGAGGACCGCCGGGCGGCCACCCTGGAACGTGTCGCCTGCGAGCTGGAACTTGGCCGGCACGCCGACCTGGTCGGCGAGCTTCGCCAGCTGCTGGCGCAGTACCCCTTGGATGAGACGCTCGTCGCCCACCAGATGACCGCCCTGTACGGGAGCGGCCGTCCGGCCGATGCTCTGAGCCTCTACCGGGAGACCCGCAGCCAGCTGGTTGCCGAGCAGGGCGCAGAACCGGGGCCGGTGCTGTCCGAGCTCCATCAGCGGATCCTGGGCGGTGACCCCGGGCTGACGGTGCGGCCGCCCGGCCAGCACCCGAGCTGGGCGACACCGCCGGACACCCTTCCGCCCGAGACAGCGCAGTTCGTGGGCCGCCATGACGAACTCGGACTGGTCACCGGGGAAGACGGCAGCATCCCTACGATCGCCATCATCGAAGGCATGCCAGGTGTCGGAAAGACCGCGCTGGCCGTGCGTGCGGCCCGGCAGGTCGGCGAGCAGTACCCAGAAGGCACGCTCTACCTGCACCTTCATTCGCACGACCCGCGGAGCCCGGCGCTCGGTCCGGCCGAGGCGCTGCAACGCCTGCTGCAGATGCTGTCCGTGCCCGCCGCGCAGATACCGGACACCATCGGCGAGCGTTCCGCCTTGTGGCGGGCCCAGCTCAGCCGCCGTCGCGCCGTGGTGATCCTCGACGACGCGGCCGGGCACGACCAGATCCGCCCGCTGCTGCCGGTGACAGGCCGGTCCCTGATCCTGATCACCACCCGCCGCCGGCTTCCGGACTACCCGGGCTCGCGCACGCTGACCCTGGACGTGCTGCCGGTTGACGAGGCGGTCATGTTGTTCCGGCAGATAGCGGGCGAGGGCCGGACCGGCGACGCCAGCCAGGTCATCGCGGCGGTGGAGCAGTGCGGGCGGCTGCCGCTCGCGATCCAGCTCACCGCCGGCCGGGTCGCACAGCATGGCTCGCTGAGCCTGGACGGCCTGATCGAAGAACTCTCGCAGTTCAGCGCGCGGCTGGGCGGCACCGGTGCGGTCAGCCCGGAGGTGATGGCCGCCTTCGACCTGTCCTATGGTGCGCTGGAACCCGACCATCAGCGGTTCTTCCGGCGGCTGGGCGTCAGCCCATGCGCCTATCTCAGCCTGCCGGCCGCGGCGGCCCTGGACGGCTGCACCCTGGCCGAGGCGGAGAAGGCTCTGGTCAGCCTGCTCGAGTGTCACCTGCTGGCGCGCGCGCCGGCCGGGCAGTTCCGCTTCCACGACCTGATCCGCGACTATGCGGCGCTGCGCGCGGCGCGCGACGATCCAGAACGTGAACAGCGGCAGGCCCTGGGCCGGCTCCTCGACTACTACCTGTACACGGCCGACCGGGCCGACCGGGTGCTGCACCCGCTCCGGCACCGGACGCCCGCGGAGGTCGCCCGGGTGCCGGCGGCCAGCCCGGCGCTGGGTACGCAGGAAGACGCGGCCGACTGGCTGGAATCGGAGTGGCGCAACATCCTGCAGGCCGCGCGCTGCGCGTTCGCGCGCGAATGGAAGGACAAGTGCGCCGACCTGATCCACGTGCTGGCCGACTTCCTGGAGATCACCGCGTACTGGGACGAGGCGGTCGCGGCCCACACTCTTGCCCTGCAAGCCGGCCGGGATCTTGCTGATCATGCCCGGATCGCGCGGGCGTCCCTGGCGCTCAGCGCGGTGCTTCAGCAGACCGGACGACACGACGCGGCGCTTCCCCGGGCCGAGGAAGCCGCGGCCATCTACCGGCAACTGGGTGACCGGGGAGGCGAGGCAGATGCGCTCGACCAGATGGGCCTGGCCCATCAGCGCACCGCCCGTTCTCGTGAGGCACTCGCTTATTTCCGCGAAGCATGGATCCTGTACCGCGCCGTCGAGGACCCGCGCGGCGTAGCCGCCGCATTGAGCCATTCCGGGATCGCCTGCTGGCATCTGGGCCGTTACCCCGAGTCGGAAGCTCACATGCGTGAGGCACTGTCGCTCTATCGCGGCGTCGGCGACCGGCGAGGTGAAGCTAAGGCGCTCAACAATCTGGGCCGGATACACCTTTACAACGGCCGCCACCGGGATGCTCTCGACGCCTACCAGCAATCCCTGCAGATATTCAGCGAGATAGGCGGAGTGCAGAATCAGGCGATCCTGTGCAAGAACATTGGTCACGTCCATCATTACAAGGGCAGCTACGAGGACGCACTTGCGGCTTGCCGGCGCGCGCTGGTGATATTGCGCGACATAGGCGACCTCCCGTACGAAGCCGAAGTGCTCAATGAGATCGGTGCTATTTACCAGAGCGCGGCGGCCTACGACGAGGCGCTTATCCATCACGAGAAGGCCCGGCAGATTGCGCAGGAGATCGGGAACCTGTCCCAGCAGCTGATCGCGATTCGCGCAATCGCCGACATACATCGCGGGTCGGGCCGGTACGACGAAGCGCTTGATCACTACCGCACCGCGCTCAGGCTGGCCCGGGAGATCGGCGACCTGTACGAGGAAGGCAAGGCCCTCGAAGGAATCGCGGAATCGACGCTCAATACGCGGCTGCATCCCCATGCGGCGCGAATTGCCTTCAGGCAGGCGCTGGACATCTTCGAGCGGCTCGGCGTGCCCGAGGCAGAATCGGCGCGGATACGCATAGAGGCCATCGACCCCGTCTTTGGCCTCGGCGTCTCCTAGCCTGGTCCGCGCAGCCGCAACGGCGGCCCGGAACCGGGCCAGGAGTCGCAGTGCTGCGGCTATCCGTCGCATCAGGGCCCGGTACTCCGGTAGTCGGCCGGCCCTGGCGCGGCGTCCAGGAATGAGGCTGCTTCCTTGCGCTCCCACTCCTCGATGCCGCGCAGCATGCCTTCGGTGTAGGCCCGCAGATGGGCCCGGTAGAAGTCGCTGTAGGTCCGCAGATAAGCCAGTTCGGCCTGCGCGGCCTGCCGCTCGCGGTCGGTCTGCGGCGGCGCCGGGAGGTTCAGCGCGGACACCGCCGCCTCGCGGGCCATGGCCTGAGCATCTTCCAGGATCGTGCCCGAGTGCTGCTCGGCCTCCAGCATGAGGTGATCGCGGCGCTGCCTGGCCTCCTCGGCGATCCGGGCGCCGTACGCCCGGGCGTCGGCCACGTACAGGTCGGCGGTTGCCGGTATCGGCACCGCAGGTATGTGCGCATCTGCCTCACGCAGCAGCACCGCCTTCGGATCGCCATCGGCTTCCCCGGCCTCCCCGGCCAGAATCCGCCGGCGCAGCCGCTGTACTTCCGCCCACAAGGACGCCCGCTCGCTGACCAGGCGCACGAACTCGGTCTGCACCAGGCGCAGGAAGCTGTTGACCGACTCCTCGTCGTAACCGCGCCGTCCCAGCGGAAACCTCGCGGACTGCAACTCCTCGAGAGTCAGCCGCGGCTGCTCGTCGAACCATGCTGTGGTCAAGGCTCGCTCCGGCCTCGGGAACCTGATCAGACTGCTGACGGTTGTGCGGCAATTGCGCGACAAATACTGCTGCAACTTGCATACCGAGACATCGGTCAGGTGACGGATATTTTGGAGCCCCGTGGCCGGCGGCGGGCGCCTCGGCATCCGGCCCGGCCCGGGGAACTATGTTGGCGCTAGCGGCCGAAGCCCCCGGCGAAGGAGCACCTGGTGATCACCCTCTCCCCCGAAGAACAGGCAATCGTGGAGGCCGTCCGCGATTGGGTCGACCGGGAGGTCCGTCCCGTCGCCCGGGAGCTGGAACATGCCAACGAATACCCGGCCAAGCTGATCGAGCAGATGAAACAGCTCGGCATCTTCGGCCTGGCCATCCCCGAGACCTACGGCGGGGCGCCGGTTTCCACTCCGTGCTATGTGGGCGTGACCGAGGAACTCGCCCGGGGCTGGATGAGCCTGGCCGGCGCCATGGGCGGCCACACCGTCGTCTCGAAACTCCTGGTCAGCTTCGGCACCGACACCCAGAAGCAGCGCTACCTGCCCAGGATGGCTACCGGCCAGATCCGCGCCACCATGGCCCTGACCGAGCCGGGAGGCGGTTCGGACCTGCAGGCCATGACCACCACCGCCCGCCGGGACGGCGAAGGCTACGTCGTCAGCGGGACAAAGACCTGGATCACCAACGCGCGGCGTTCTCAGCTCATCGCGCTGCTCTGCAAGACAGACCCGGCCGCCACCCCGAGGCACCGGGGCATCAGCATCCTGCTCGCCGAACCAGGGGACGGCCTGACCATCTCCCGTGACCTGCCCAAGCTCGGCTACAAGGGCGTCGAAAGCTGCGAGCTGTCCTTCGACGGTTACCGCGCTGGGGACGACGCGATTCTGGGCGGCCACGAGGGCCACGGCTTCGCGCAGATGATGACCGGGCTGGAGATCGGCCGGATCCAGGTCGCCTGCCGGGCGCTCGGGGTGGGCCAGGCCGCCTTCGACGACGCGTTCGCTTACGCACAGCAGCGGGAAAGCTTCGGCCAGCCGATCTGGAAGCACCAGTCGATCGGCAATTACCTGGCCGACATGGCGACCAAGCTCACCGCCGCCCGCCAGCTGGTCCTGCACGCGGCCGAGCGGCTGGACGCTGGGGAGCGCTGCGACCTGGAGGCGGGCATGGCCAAGCTGTTCGCCTCGGAGGCGGCGATGGAGATCGCGCTCAACGCCGTGCGGATCCACGGCGGCTACGGCTACTCCACCGAATATGACGTCGAGCGCTACTTCCGGGATGCGCCACTGATGATCGTCGGCGAAGGCACCAATGAAATCCAGCGCAACGTCATCGTCAGCCAGCTCGTGAGCCGGGGCGGCTTGCCACGCTGAGCAGGGGCGGCTTGCCGCGCTGAGCAGGCGGCTTGCGGCGCTTAGCCGGGGCGGCTTGCGGCGCTGAGCAGGCCAGCGGGGCCGCGGGCGTAACGTTCAGGCAGGAAATCCGGTCAGGCGGCTTCGATGAGCGCGGCCATGCCCTGGCCGCCGCCGACGCACATCGTCTCCAGGGCCAGGCGGCCATCCCGGCGGCGCAGTTCATGCAGCAGCGTGGTCAGGATGCGCACCCCGGTGGCGCCGATCGGGTGGCCGAGGGATAGGCCCGACCCGTTGACGTTCAGCCGGCCGGCCACCTCGTCTTCCTTCACTCCCCAGCCCTTGAGAACCCCCAGGACCTGGCAGGCAAAGGCCTCGTTGAGCTCGATCAGGTCCAGGTCGTCGAACGAGACCCCGGTGCGCGCGAACAGCCGGGCCACCGCGGGCACCGGGCCGAGGCCCATCGTCGCGGGCTCGCAGCCGGCCGCCGTCCAGCCCCGCAGGAAGCCCATCGGCTCCAGGCCCAGCTCGCCCAGCTTGTCGTCGGCCACGATCAGGCACGCGGCCGCCGCGTCGTTCTGCTGGCTGGCATTGCCCGCCGTGACCGTGCCGCCGGGCATGATCGTGCGCAGCCGGCCAAGAGTCTCCGCGGTGGAATCTGCGCGCACGCCCTCGTCCTGGCGGAACAGCACCGGATCTGCTCGCCGTTGCGGCACCTCGACCGGGACCACCTCATCGGTGAACTTCCCGGCCTGCCAGGCAGCGGCCGCACGGCGATGGCTGCGGGCGGCGAACTCGTCCGCATCCTCCCGCGAGATGCTGTAGCGCTCGGCCACATTCTCGGCGGTCTCGATCATCCCGCTGATCCGGCCGAACCGCCATTCCGGCTGTGATCGCTCCCGACCGCGGTCGAGCCGGTCATAGAGCGCCACGTTCCCGGCGCGGCTGCCCCACCGCATGCTCGTGGTGTAGTGCTCGATGTTGCTCATGCTCTCGACCCCGCCGGCCACCACGACGTCGGCGGCGCCGGTCTGCACCATCATGGCCGCGGTCACCACCGCCTGCAGCCCGCCGCCACACCGGCGGTCGATCTGGAGGCCGGGCACTTCCACCGGCAGGCCGGCGTGCAGCGCAGCCCACCGGCCGATGCACGGGGCCTCGGAGTTGGCGTAGGACTGGGCGAACACCACGTCGTCGATCCGGGCTGGGTCGATCCCAGACCGCGTGAGGAGCTCCCTGACCACCGCGGCGGCCAGGTCCTCGGCGGGCACGCCGCGCAGGCTGCCGCCGAACGTGCCGACCGGCGTGCGCAACGGGCTGACAATGGCCGCTCGTCTCACTTGATCACTCCCTGTCATCCGCGGGCCGCCCGCAACATCTCGCGGGCGATGATCACCTGCTGGATCTGGCTGGTCCCCTCGTAGAGCCGGAACAGCCGGGCATCGCGGTACAGCCGCTCAACCGGAACCCCGCGCATGTACCCGGCACCGCCGTGGATCTGCACCGCGCGGTCAGCGACCCGGCCCACCGCCTCGCTGGCGAAGTACTTCGCGCACGACGGGCCGATGCGCCGGTCCTCGCCCGCCTGGTAGGCCCGGGCCGCCTCGATGACCAGCGACCGCCCCGCCATCAGGTCGGTCTGCGAATCGGCCAGCATGCCCTGCACCAGCTGGAAGTCGCCGATCTCGTGGCCGGACTGCCGGCGGGTGACCGCCCATCTCGCCGACTCGTCCACCAGCCGCTGCATCAGCCCCACGCAGAGCGCGGCGATGTGAATGCGCCCGTGGGCCAGGCAGCGCATCGCCGTGGCCAAGCCGGTTCCGGGGACCTCCCCGATGAGCTGCTCCGCCGGCCCGGCGACCCAGATGCCCAGCTCGATCACGCGGTATCCGTGCAGCGGTCCCATGCCACCTGGCCCTCCGGTTTGTCCCTTACTGTACTGTCCGCGGCCGGCGTGGACCCCGGACTGCTTCGGCTCCCGGCTGGGAATGAGCAGACGGTGACCGCCGACCCACGCCAGATGCCCCGGTTCTACGGCGCTTACCTGCAGGTGGCCAGCCTTGATCGGTCGCTGTCGTTCTACCGTGACGTGCTGGCGCTGAAGGTCGACTGGAATGACGGCACGCTGGCGATACTGCACGGCCCGGTCGAGTCGGCCGACACGCTGGTTCTCCGGGAGATTGGCCAGGAAGCCGCCCATCCCCTGTACCAGACCGGGGTGACGCGCGTCTTCCTGCGGGTCGCCGGCACCGCCGAGCTGGACCGGGCAGAGGAGTGGTTCACCCGCCAGGAGGTGCGCTACCAGCGCTACCACGACACCAGCGCGGACAGCATCGGCGTGCGCGACCCGGACGGGCTCCAGATCGTCCTATTGTGGATCAACGAGGCAGTTCACGCCGAACCACCGCCGGCCTGGCTCTACTGGTACCGCTAGCCCACCCGGCCGAGGAACTCCCGCGAGCGCTCGAGCACCAGCGCCGCCGGGCCGGCGTCGTACGACGGCAGCGAGCTGTCGGAGAACAGGTGCCGGTCACCCGGGTAGACGAAGAGCTCGGCCAGCCCGGGGCCGACCGTCTCGACCAGCTCGCGGGCGGCGTCGAGGTCGCCCTCCAGCGCGAAGAACGGGTCGGCGTCCATGCCGTGGATCTGCACCGGTACCCCGTCCGGCCACGGCCCGAAGGCCCAGTCGCCGGTGAGGGGGATGCACGCCTCGTAGAGCAGCGCACCGCGCGCGCCGGGCCGGGTCTGGGCGAACCGCTGCGCCGTGGCACCACCCCAGGAGAAACCGGCGTACACCAGGCCCTCGGGCAAGCCGGCCACGACCCGGTCGGCGCGTTCGCCGAGCACCTCGTCCCCGACGGTCTGGACGTACGCGATGCCGTCGTCGACGGTCGCGGGCCGCTCGCCGTTGAACAGGTCCGGCGTGTGCACGGTGTGCCCGTCGGCGCCCAGCCGTTCGGCGAACGCGCGCATCCCGTCGGTGAGTCCCTGCACGTGGTGGAACAGCACTACTTCGGCCATCGCGGCACTCCTGTCGTCGCTCAGCTCACAGGGTAGGCCCAGACGGCTTAGACGGGCCGGCTCTCTTGCTATAACGATTTTCGTTAATTACGATCCTCGATAATAACGATATTCGTTAGATAAGCGGGGGCCTCCAATGTCCGTATCCATCCTCAGGCCGCGCAGCCGGCTGCAGCGGCTCGCCACCCTCGACCGGCTCGCCACGATGTCCACCTGGGTGTTCTGGTTCTTCGCCGTCCTCACCGCGCTCCAGGTGATACTTGCCCTGACCCGCAGCGGAACCCTGCTCTCTGGCGCTCCGGACTCTCTGCCCGGCCGGCAGCCGCTCGTCTGGGTGACCATCGCGCCACCACTGCTGCAACACGCTGGCAGCGTGCTCATTCATTCCGGCCTGGCCCCTGGTGTGCAAGCCAGCTGGAACGGCGCGATTCTGGGCACCGCCCATCCCACCGCCGGGCAGGGCCTGGCCTTCGCCATCACCCTGCTGCCGGCTGGCCTGCTGCGCCTCGGCGCGCTCTACCTCGCGATGCGGCTGGCCCGCAGCGCCGCCCGCGACGGGGTCTACACCGTCCAGGCCGCCCGGATGGTGCTGTCACTGGGCTGGTGGCTGCTGGCCAGCGGGCTGGCCGCCAGCCTGGCCCAGGGGTTCGCTCGGGCGAACCTGCTCGGCCTGCTGGTCACTTGGCACGTCGACTGGGTCCACTTGCCCGCGTCCTTCGGGGTGCCGTGGCCGGTCGAATGGTTCGGGCTGGGCCTGATCATCTTCGCCCGGGTCATGCGGATCGGCGCCGAGATGCGCGCCGACCTCGAGGGGACGGTGTAGTGGCGCCCCCAGCCCCGGATGCCCACGCCATCGTCGTCCACCTCGACAAGCTCCTGGCCGACCGGGGCATGACCCTGACCGAACTGTCCGAGCGCGTCGGGGTCAGCGTCGTCAACTTGTCCATTCTCAAGAACGGGCACGCCCGGGCGGTCCGGTTCAGCACCCTGACCCGGCTCTGCCAGGCGCTCGGCTGCCAGCCCGGCGAGCTGCTCAGCTACCAGAGCACAGGCGGCTTGACTTCGAGTGCGCTCTAAAAACTAGGCTCCGGGCATGACGACAACACTGATCACCGGAGCGAACAAGGGCCTGGGCTTCGAGACCGCGCGCCGGCTCATCGCGGCGGGTCACACCGTCTACGTTGGCAGCCGGGACGCCGAGCGCGGGCACCGGGCCGCCGGGCAACTGGGTGCTCGGATGGTCCAAATCGACGTCACCGACGACGCCTCCGTCGCCGCAGCCGCGAAGACCATCGAGGCCGACGGCGGGCTGGACGTGCTGGTCAACAACGCCGGGATCGAAATGCGCTCCGACGGGAACGCGGTGCCCGGCGCCGCGGAGATCACCGCCGACGTGATGCGGTCGCTGTTCGAGACGAACGTCTTCGGCGTGGTGCGGGTCACTCACGCGTTCCTGCCGCTGCTGCGGCGCTCCGCCGCCCCGGTCGTGGTCAACGTCAGCAGCGGCCTGGCCTCGATGACCCGCCTCACCACTCCCGGTAACCGGGGCTACGACTATCCCGGGGTGGCCTATCCGGCGTCCAAGGTCGCGGTCAACATGATCACCGTGCAGTACGCGAAGGCGTTCCCGGAGATGCGGATCAACGCGGTAGAGCCCGGCTTTACCGCGACGGACCTGAACCAGCACCAGGGCATCCAGACGGTTGAGGAAGGCGCGGAGATCATCGTTCGCATGGCGCAAATCGGCCGGGACGGGCCAACCGGAAGCTACCTGGCCGCCCACGGCCCGCTCCCCTGGTAGTGCGCGTGGTAGTGCACGCCCCTGCCAGGCGCGGGAGGATGGCGTCCGTGGCGGCAGACGACCCGTTCAGGGACTGGCGGGAAATGCGGGAACGGGAGGGGCCGAGGGTCAGCCTGATCCGGCTGTACGCC
>Ga0335074_10008501_pt1 | contig 14271 bp, 12 predicted proteins | sample Lox_Sample_23_FD_206715 | JGI IMG/M metagenome (GOLD analysis project Ga0335074, IMG submission 206715) | Soil microbial communities from Loxahatchee National Wildlife Refuge, Florida, United States - Lox_Sample_2.3 | ecosystem: Environmental > Terrestrial > Soil > Wetlands | place: USA...
CCGGCCGACCGAGCTGGCCGGCTGGCTGCTGGCCGGGCTGCTGGTGTTTCCCACCCTCGGGATGGCGGCAGCGCCGGCTAACAGCTGGGCCGCACAACGGGCTGCGCTGCCCGCCGACCTGACCGCGTGGCGGACGATGGAATGGAAGCGCTCGCGGAACCGGCGCGCGATGGTGCGCGGGGCGGCACTCGGCAGCCTTGTCACGATGGGCGCAGTTGTCGCCGCGGCGGTCGCGCTCATGCTGGCGCCTGGCAGTCACCGGGTACAGCCGCCGCAGCTGGTGACCGCTCCTAGCCATAGCCAGCAGCACCATTCGTCGCCGAGTCCGTCACCGAGTACGAGCTCGCCCACCAAAACTCCTGCGCCCGCGACCAGCACCCCGGCACCCACCAGGAGCACGCCCGCACCCACCAGCAGCACGCCCGCACCCACCAGCAGCACGCCCGCACCGACCAGCAGCACGCCCGCACCGACCGCGCCAGCTTCGACGCGTGCACCATCAGCCGCAAAGGCAACTCCGACCTCGTCAGCTGCGCCCTGAGCCGGCTGGCGTGCGCCGTCGGCTCGCCGCGAGCTGGCCGCCGGCCATGCGCTGTCCCGATGTTTCGTGATGAAACACCGGGATACTCACGAACTACGGAAGCTAACCGCGGCCGGCCTGACCACCGGCAAGTACGGCACGGTCCGGCGATGTCCCGAACCGCGGCCGCTCGCAACGCTGCGGTCAAGCAGCAACTCGAGGCCTGGGCGGCCGGTAAGGCTCGCGCCCGGCCCCCCGCGCTGCGGCGGTCCACCGGGATCGTTCTCATCGTCGCCGGGGCGATCCTGCGTCTCGCCGTCCATGTCCGGCTGTCATTCCTGGCACCGCAGCGGGCCGGACTCATCCTGCTGATTACCGGCGTGCTGTGGCTGTGGATCCCGGTGACAGCCAAGCGGCGTCGGCTTCAGCGCGGGTTCGACCAGTTCATGAGCTTCCTTGAGTGGGATCCGGCGCCGCCAGGCGACGCCCGGTGCTCGCTCGATGATCTGCTGGAGCGACCGGGCGATAGATTGCCGGCCGGCCCTCCGGAATAAGACGCAAAGCTTGCCATTCCGGTCGGCGGGGTGCTAACAGTAAGGCAGCAGCCGCCGGGCTCGGCGCTGCGCTCGGGTCAAAGACGCGGCCCTCAACCATCCCTGGCACAAAGGGGCCTTCGCCGTGTCCGACGACTTCGAGCAGCAGCCTGACGGCGGGAGAGGCTGGCTCCCCGCCTGCTCCCGCCCGTCGCCACCGGTCAGGCCGCCCGCCACGCTCACGCCACTGCCGGCCGAGATCGACATCGCCAATGCCGACCAGGTGCGCGCGGACCTGACGGCCGTGATCAGCCAGGGCTACCTGATCGTGATCGCCGACATGAGCCGCACCTCATTCTGCGACTGCGCAGGGGTTGCCGCGCTCGCGTCGGCCGCCGGTTACGCCGCCCGCCGCGGCGTGCAGCTGCGCATCGTCGCCAGAGCCAGAGCCGTACTGCGGATATTCGAGCTGACCGGGCTGCTGCTCGCGATCCCGGTCTACCCGACCGGCGCAGAAGCGCTGAGCGAGCCGGGTACTGGCCCGCCATGGCCGCCGGGCGCGGCTACTCCCGGCTGACTCAGCTGTCGCCGGCGAACTGGCGGCGCTGAATCCGCCCCGCCACTAGATCAGCGGCAATGTCCTTGACCTTCCTGTTGGTGTTCTGCGAGAGCAGGCTGAGTCGCTTGAAGGCGACGTCGGGCGGATAGCCGTACTCGGCCACGAGTATGCCCTTCGCCTGCTCGATGACCGCTCGCGACTCCAGCGCCACTTGCAGGTTTTGCACCAGCAGCCGGCAGTTGCGGTACAGCGCAGCGGTACGCAGCGCGACGCCCCCTTGCGCGGCGAACAGCAGCGCGACGTCGTGCCCCGCCCCGGTGAAGCAGCCAGGCTCCGTGCCGTAGATGGCCAGCGCGCCGCCGGACTCCCGGTCGGTCCGCAGCGGCAAGATCAGGCAGCTCCGCAAGCCGTCGGCGGCCATCGATGAGCAGACCGCCGGCCAGCGGTCCTCCTCGGCAGTGTCGTCGATCCGTCGCGCCTCGCCGAACCGCAGCGCCTCCGCTACCGGTCCGGTTCCCGAGGCCAGCTGCGCCTGGTGAAGATCCGCGATTTTCGCATCGGACGCGGGATAGGTCCAGGCATGCGTCCCGGCCACGACCACGCCGGCGGCCGCGCTGCCGGGGATAATCTCGAGCGAGAGCTCAGCCAGCTGGTTCAGCAGCGCGTCTGAGTCCTCCTCGGACAGGAGCAGCTCGGCCATCGCGGCGATCCGCTCCGCGAACTCTCGTGTGACAGTCACCACGGCAAACCTCGTTCCCGCTCTGATCATGACGCTCCCGCTGGCGCGGAGCGGTAGCACGCGTCCTGGCCAGCACAGCCGCTGCCCGGGGACGGGCAGCTGAGCTACCCAGGATCGGCGGCGTTGCACATCGTCAGGTACCCTGACTCGCGGCCGTGACGGGCCGGCCTGGAAACCCCGGGGCCGGATTCGGCGGTGCCACCGCTGCGGCCCGCTGACCTCGATTGGGCTCTGTTAACCCCGCCGGAGCCGACGCAAAGTAGGGCCGAGCGTTGCGTGAGCCTTCCGGGCTGCCATCAGTCGGGTATCTAGCCACCTTTGAGTACTTTTGAAGTTGGGCCGCAGGCCCGGCGGCGATCCGCCCTATGCTGGCTCACACCCGGCTAGCACTAGCACGCAAGCGAAGGAAACCGAGCAGATCCAGATGACGGCAGAGGACATCAGCCCAGGTGGTACTGCGCGTGCGGTATTGCCTGCGCGAATCACTGTTCTCCTCATCGAGGACGACGACGGTGACGCGCTGCTGGTCGAGGAGTTGCTCCTGGACGCGGGCGAACCGTTCGTCCTCCGCCGGGCCAGGTCCCTTGCTGAGGCGCGCCGCTCACTGGCTGAGGCCGCTTGCGTGCTGCTCGACCTCGGCCTGCCGGACTCACGCGGGCTACAAGGCGTCCGGCTCCTCCGGGAAACTGCGCCCGAACTGGCCGTTGTCGTGCTCACCGGCCTGGCCGACGAGCATATGGGCGAGGAAGCCGTCGGCGCCGGAGCACAGGACTACCTCGTCAAAGGTCAGGTTGACGGCTTTCTGCTGCAGCGAGTAGTCCGGTATGCGGTCGAGCGAAACCGGGCCGAGGAGACGCAGCGCCAGTTGTACGAGGCCCGGCTGTACGCGGCGGAGAACGCCCGGCTGGAACGCGGCCTGCTGCCGTCTCCACTGCTAACGGACCGCCGGCTGGCGGTGGCCGCGCGCTACCGGTCCGGTGGCCAGCAGATGCTGCTGGGCGGGGACTTCTACGACGTCGTCCAGGCTCCCGACGGCTGGGTCTACGCGATGGTCGGGGACGTCTGCGGTCGCGGTCCGGACGAGGCTGCACTCGGCGTCTGCCTGCGGGTGGCCTGGCGGACCATGGTCCTGGCCGGCCGCCCGGTCGATGAGACTTTGTCCGCTGTACAGCAGGTACTCGAGCACGAGCGGCACCATGACCGGCTGTTCGCCACGCTGTGCATGCTGTCGGTGGCGCCCGACCGCTCCGCTGCGCGGCTGCACCTGGCCGGGCATCCCCAGCCGGTGCTGATCACCGCCGATTCGGTCTCCGAGCTGGCCGGGCCGGTTTGCCTGCCGCCTGGCATCAGCCCGGACTCCGACTGGCCGAGCGCCGAAGTGGAGCTCGGGTCGAGCTGGTCGGTGCTGATGTACACGGACGGACTCATCGAAGGCAAGGTCGGCAGCGGGCCCGAGCGGCTCGGGAGTGATGGCCTGATGCGGCTAATCGAGAAGGAGCGGGCTCATAGCGCCGCGCCGCCGGTGCCCGACAGGCAGTCGAACGAGCAGCTCATCGACGCGGTCATTACCCAGGCGCGGGAGCTGAACGGCGGCGAGCTTGACGACGACCTGGCTGTGCTGGTGCTCAGCTGCGCCGCCCCGCCGGGTCCATGACCACCGAGCCGCAGACGCTCGGCCCTGCGAGCCCTGGCAGGCCCGAGCCGCCCCGCCGCGACATCCACCGCGGGACGAGCATGGCCGAGGATGCCGCTAGCCGGTGGCCGCTCGGACGGATCGTCGCAGCCGGCATGCTGGCTCTCGGGACGGTGCTGGTCGCCGCCATCATCGTGGGCTCGCTAACGCTCGGCACCCTTTCGCGCTCTCGCAACCTGGTCGTGAACACGCTGGACCCGGCCGCTTTCGGCGGCTCACAGCTGTACGCGGCGCTGCTCAACCAGGAGACGGGCCTGCGCGGCTACCTGCTCAGCGGGCAGCCGTCGTTCCTCGGCCCGTACCACCTGGGACTGGCCAGCCAGCAGCGCGAGGTCAAGTCACTTGGCCCGTTGCTCACCGGCCTGCCGGTCGCCCGGACCGAGTTCGCGACGACGGTGCACCAGATCGATCACTGGCGGTCCACTTACGCGGCGCCCGCGATCGCGAGCGTCGCCGCTACCGGAAAGCCGATGCCGGGCGGCAACATCGCCGTCGGCAAGACCGAGTTCGACGCGATCCGCGGGCCGCTCGCGCAGTTCCAGAGCTATCTGGCCGCGGAGCGCCGGCATGCGGTCGCCCAGTTGCGCGACGCGGCCAACGTGCTTGACGTCGTCGGCATTGTCAGCGCGGTCATGCTGCTGCTCGTCGTCACAGCGCTCGGCGTGGCGATCCGCGCTGCGGCCATCAGGCCGGTGACGAGGCTAGCGGCCGATGCTCGCCAGGTGGCTAGCGGCGACTTCGACCACGAGGTCGACCCGGCCGGACCACGGGAAGTGCACACCCTGGCAGTGGACGTGGACCGGATGCGCCAGCGCATCCTCCGCGAGCTGTCGGCCGTCCGGGCAGCCAACGTGACGCTTGAGGCCAGGGCCCTTGACCTGGAGCGGTCTAACGCCGAGCTCGAGCAGTTCGCTTACGTGGCGTCTCACGACCTGCAGGAACCGCTGCGCAAGGTGGCCAGCTTCTGCCAGTTGCTGCAACGGCGCTACATCGGCCAGCTTGATGCCAGGGCCGACCAGTACATCGAGTTCGCCGTCGATGGCGCCAAGCGGATGCAGGCGCTGATCGACGACCTGCTCGCATTCAGCCGGGTCGGGCGGGTCGAGCGCGAACCGGTGCTGGTCTCTGCTGCCAGCGCCCTCTCCCAGGCGCGGGTGAACCTGACGGCCGAGATCAGGAAGTCCGGCGCACTGATCCGCAACTCTGACCTGCCCACGGTGAAGGCCGAGTTCTCATTGCTGACCTCGGTGTTCCAGAACCTGATCAGCAATGCGATCAAGTTCCGCGCGGACAGCCCGCCAGTGGTGGATGTCGCCGCGATCCGGCAGGAGGAGTACTGGCTGTTCTCGGTTGCCGACAACGGAATCGGGATCGAGCCCGAGTTCGCCGACCGCATTTTCGTCATCTTCCAGCGGCTGCATGACCGGGCCGCATACGCGGGAACGGGCATCGGCCTGGCCATGTGCCGGAAGATCGTGGAGCACTACGGCGGCCAGATCTGGCTGGACATTGACTACCATGCTGGGGCAAAATTCAACTTCACGCTGCCCGTCGCGCCAGCTGAGGACGAGGAGACAACTGGTGACTGAGCGTGACAGGCTTGAGCTTGTGGACGTGCTTCTGGTCGAGGACGACCCTGGTGACGTGCTGATGACCAGGGAGGCATTCGAGCACTACAAGATCCGCAATAACCTGCATGTCGTCGGCGACGGCGAGCAGGCCCTGCATTTCTTGCGCAAGACTGGCGGTTACGCCGAGGTACCCACTCCCGGCCTGATCCTGCTGGATCTGAACCTGCCGCGCCGTAACGGGCTTGAGGTGCTAGCCGAGCTGAAGGCGGACAGCGACCTGTTGTCGATCCCGGTGGTCGTGCTCACCACCTCGCAGGCCGAGCAGGACATCCTGCGCAGCTATTCGCTGCACGCCAACGCTTACATCAGCAAGCCGGTGGACTTCGACAAGTTCGTCAGCGTGATCGGCCAGATCGACAACTTCTTCCTGACGCTGGTCAAGCTGCCCAGTCCGGTTAACTGACCGGGCCTAGGTAATCGGGGTCCGCGCCGGCCGGCACCCGCACCGACCGCGCCGCGACACCGCTGATCAGCGAGCCGATCGCCACTCCGAGAACCAGGTCGACGACCGCCGTCGCGACCTTCGCGGTTAGCGGGGCCGCGGTGCTGAACGGCAATAGCACCGCCAGCACTGTTGCCAGCCCGATGATCCAGGCGAAGAACGTCAGCGGGCGGGGCGTGCTGAGCAGCAGCAGGTGCGCCAGCGCGGTCGCGACGAGCGCCGCGGCCGCCGCGAGCAGCACCAGGTCGGTCGTGTGCACATCGCCGTACGCACCGTCAGACTTGGGCGCCAGCAACGGGATCCCGAACAGCCACCGGCAGACAAGGACGCCCACCAGGGCAATCAGGCCAGCGACGACGGCTGTGGCGACGCCGCCCGGCCAGAGCTTGCCTGCTTCGACCAGGGGCCGGGACGGGCCCGGCCGGACCGGGCGAGCCTCAGGCTGGTACCCCGGCACGTAGTCGTCGGGGACGCCGGTGCCGGAACTGTAGCCGCTGCGGCGTGGCTCGGGCGGCATCGGGGCGGTGGTCATTGTCAGCTACCTGCCTTCTGGCCGCCAGATGCGGCCAGCCGGTAACTCTCCGCGCCCGCTCGGTTCAAACCTGCCCGCGCGGGCGGCCGACTCGCCTGACCCGGCTGCTCAGGCCGACCGGGGCACAGCCGCTCAGGGCAGCCGGACGACGGCCCGCGCTCTGGTCAGTACCTTGGTTCCGCCCGCGCGCGCGGTCAGCGCGACGGCCACCATGTTGCCGTCGAGCTTCTCCTCAACGTGTCCGCTGACCTCGATCGACGCCCCGGCGTCGTCGTCCGGCACGACCACCATGGAGGAGAACCGGACGCCGAACTCGGTCACCGTCGCGGCCGGCCCGGCCCAGTCGGTGACGAACCGGCCGGCCTGCGCCATCGTGAACATCCCGTGCGCGATCACGTCGGGCAATCCGACGGCCCTGGCGATCCGCTCGTTCCAGTGGATCACGTTGAAGTCGCCGGACGCACCGCAGTACTTCACGAGGCTGAGCCTGGTCACCGGATAGCTGACAGCCGGGATCTCGGTGCCGGCCTCGACGGCGGCATAGCTGACCTGACCGCTCATGCGCCCCGCTCCACGATCGTCGACACGGCAGTACACACATGCTCCCCGGCAACCGTCTTGATCTCGGTGCTGGTGGTGAGCATGACGTTGCGACCAGCGTCCCTGATCTCGGTGAGCGTGACCTGAGCCGTGACGACGTCACCGACCATGATCGGCCGGGTGTACTCGAATCGCTCTTCCCCGTGCACGACCATCGCGTAATTCAGGCCGAGACCCGGGTCGGCAAGTGCCGCACCCGAGCCAGCCATGCTGATGACGATCGCGAACGTCGGCGGGGCGATCACGTCGGCGTGTCCCGCCGCGCGGGCTGCCGCGACATCGCGGTACACCGGGTTTGGATCGCCGATCGCGTCCGCAAACTCGGAGATTTTGACTCTGGACACCTCGTAAGGCGCCGAAGCCGGGAAAACGCGGCCGACGTACTCGCGGTTGATCGCCATGTGCGCTAGCCGCTGGCCGCTAGCGGGTTTCGCGGTGCGGCTGGTGCTTACGGCAGAACGGGCAGTACTTGCTCAGCTCAAGCCGGTCAGGGTCGTTGCGCCGGTTCTTCCGCGTGATGTAGTTGCGATGCTTGCATTCCTGGCAGGCCAGAGTGATCTTGGGCCTGACGTCAGTCGCAGCCACGTGGCGCGCCTTTCTCTCGTCCAATCATCGGAAAGCCCGCAGGGCAGCGCCAGTGCGCGCCTAGGCACTAGGTCGCGCCAGCTGCCAGCATGGTTCCGTAGCGGAGGCCGGACTTGAACCGGCGACACAGCGATTATGAGCCGCTTGCTCTGCCTGACTGAGCTACTCCGCCGCCCTGCCCGCCTGGCGCAGTACAGACCGGGTCAGCATCTCGCCAGACCCCCGCCATAGCCCTCGGGCTGACTAAGCTTACCGGAAAAACCGCGCGCCTTGCTCGGGCAGCCACCGTCGGCAAGGCCAGCGGCAAATCGGTTACTGACCGTATAGCGAGCTCCTGTTCCGGCTGCAGCCGGGTGGCGGGGCCATGCTGTTACCAATTTGTCACCAAAACCTGCGGGTGTGCCGTTTCAGTGGTGACCAGCGGGTAGATTTGGGTACTGTACTGACCCGATATGCTTCCGGAGGCCGGCCAGCCAGGTCGCCCTGCGGGCAGGCACTATAGCCCTGCTCACCCGCAGTAACTGCGCAATGCTGCGAACCGCGCGGGTTGGCGCTCCTGAAGTGGCTGCTGGTTGTACGGTCGATAACTGGGACGTCCTAGCACAACGGTGCGGGACCTCTGATCCACGTGAATGATGCCGGCGCGTCCAAGTTGCGGCTATTGTGGACCGTCATAATCGTTTAGCCGGACTGGGAGAGACGACGTAGATGTCGAGGCGAGAGCAGCCAGGGGGCGCTACATTTCACGGGTTGCGGGAGGCGCCGGACACCTCGGCTGTTACCTCCGCCGCGCTGAAGGCCTTTGCCGAGGCCTACCCGGATCTCAAGCTTCAGCCCCTGGTGATCGTGATCGCCGCGCTCAACGAGGCTGACAACATCGGCGCGGTCCTGGACGAGGTTCCCCAGCAGATCGCCGACATCCCGGTCTCGCTGCTGGTCATCGACGACGGCAGCACCGACGGCACGACCGAGGTCGCCCAGCGCCACGGCGCGCTGGTATGCACCCTCGGCGTCAACCGGGGCCACGGCGTTGCCCTGCGCCTGGGCTACCGGATCGCCCGCGAGGGCGGCGCGCAGTACATCGGTACGCTGGACGGCGATGGCCAGTGGGACCCCGCTGACCTGCCCGCGATGGTGGCGAAGCTCGAGTCCGGCGAGGCCGACTTCGTGATCGGTTCGCGCCAGCTTGGCCAGACCGAGAACACCGACGCGTTCAGGAACATGGGCGTGAAGTTCTTCGCCAGGGTCATCAGCCAGCTGACCGGCACCAGGGTCACCGACACCTCCAGCGGCCTGCGGCTGATGCGAGCCGGGCTGACCGGCACGGTGACCCAGACGCAGCCGCAGTATCAGACATCCGAGTTGCTGATCGGCGCAATGCTGCAGGGCTACCGGGTCGCGGAGGTACCCACGGTCATGCGGCAGCGGCTGTCCGGCGAGAGCCGGAAGGGCCGCAACCTGGCCTACGGCCTCCGGTACGCGCGGGTCATCTCCGAGACCTACCGCCGCGAGCGGCGCGCCTCGAAGTCGGCCCCGAAGGTCACCCGGCCGACGGAGCCAGCTGCCGCACCATCCGCGCCGGCGGCCGAGCGCGACGGGGCGCGTCAGCGCGCGTAAGCCTCGGCGTTTGCCGCCGGCACCTGCCTGCCCGTTAGCACTCGATAACGTTCACAGCCAGGCCGCCGCGGGCGGTCTCCTTGTACTTGATCTTCATGTCGGCGCCGGTTTCCCGCATGGTCTTGATCGCCTTGTCTAGCGAGACCTTGTGCTCGCCGTCGCCGCGAACCGCCATCCGGGCTGCCGTGATGGCCTTGACCGCGCCGATCGCGTTCCGCTCGATGCACGGGATCTGCACCAGTCCGCCGACCGGGTCGCAGGTCAGGCCAAGGTTGTGCTCCACGCCGATCTCGGCCGCATTCTCCACCTGACTGGGCGTACCACCCAGCACCTCGGCCAGGCCCGCTGCCGCCATCGAGCAGGCGGAGCCGACCTCGCCCTGGCAGCCGACCTCGGCTCCGGAAATGGACGCGTTCTCCTTCAGCAACGAGCCGACCGCGCCCGCGGCCAGCATGAAGTTCACGACCCCGGCGCTGTCGGCTCCGGGCACGAACCTGGTGTAGTAGTGCAGCACGGCCGGGATTATCCCGGCGGCGCCGTTGGTAGGGGCCGTGACAACCCGGCCGCCGGCTGCGTTCTCCTCGTTCACCGCCAGGGCGTAGAGCGTGACCCACTCCATCGCGTACAGCGGGTCGGACAGGTCACCGGCTTGCTCGAGCTTCTCCCGCAGCGCCTTCGCCCGCCGCCGTACCCTCAGGCCGCCGGGCAGTATCCCGCCCGTCGAGCAGCCGTTCGTCACGCACTCTTGCATGACCGACCAGATCCGCAGCAGGCCCGACTCCACCTCAGCCTTGTCCCGGCGGACCAGCTCGTTCGCGAGCATGACGCCGCTGATCGGCAGGCCGGTCCGGGCGCAGATGGCCAGCAGCTCGGCCGCGCTGGCGAACGGATACGGCACTGGCGTGGGGTCGGTGACGATCGCTGGCCGGCCCGCCTCGTCCTCGCCCAGCACGAAGCCGCCGCCGACCGAGTAATAGGTACGCGCTGACAGCTCGGCGCCCGCCGCGTCGAATGCGGCGAACCGCATCCCGTTGGAGTGGAACTCCAGCCGCTTGCGGCGGTGCAAGATGACGTCCTCGTCGACGTCGAACCGGATCGGCTGGCGGCCGAGCAGCGCTAGCTCACCTGACTCCCGAAGCCGGGTGACCATCGACTCGGCCGCGGCCGGGTCGGTGGTCTCCGGCTGCTCGCCGGACAGGCCGAGTACCACCGCTTTGACGCTCCCGTGCCCGTGCCCGGTGGCACCGAGCGAGCCGAACAACTCGGCCCTGAGGCTACGCACCTCGGCCAGCAGCCCGTCCGACTGCAGCGAGCTGACGAACATGAACGCGGCGCGCATCGGACCGACGGTGTGCGAGCTCGACGGGCCGATGCCGATCTTGAAAAGATCGAAGACGCTGACCGTCATCGGTCACTCCCTGCTCTTCGGACGACGTTGTCCTAGCCGACGAGAACTGCGCCCGGCCGGCGGAATTCCCGTCCTAATCCTTAACCTTTTTACCTGCTGGATCGTAGGGCGGCCGCAGCCCGACGTCCGCCCTGGTGAGTTGCCCGCCGATGTTGACCTCGTATTGCCCGGCCCGGACGAAGTCGGCGGTGACGACGTCGCCGCCCGGATCGCGCAGGTAGCCAAGCCCGACCGCGGCGCCGAGCGACTCTCCCCAGGCCGCTGCGGTGAGCTGACCGGCTGGAGCGCCGTCCCGCAGCAGCAGCTCTCCGCCCCACATCATCGCATCCGGGTCAGCGAGCACAACTGAAACCAGCCGCCGTCGCGGCCCGTCCGCCTTCGCCTTCTCTACTGCCTCCCGGCCCAGGAAGCCGGTACTGCCGCTGAGCTTGCAGGCGAACGTGAGGCCCGCCTCGACCGGGTTGTAGTCCGGGGTCAGCTCGCGGCCGAAGGCCCGGTAGGCCTTCTCCAGGCGGAGCGACTCGATCGCGTAGTAGCCGGCGTTGACGACGCCGAGATCGGCTCCGGCCGCCATCAGGTCCGCGTAGACGCCCACCGCGAACTCGGCTGGCACGTACAGCTCCCAGCCCAGCTCGCCGACGTAGGTGATCCGGGTCGCCCGGACAGTGGAGTAGCCGAGGTCGATCAGCGCGCTGGAACCGAACGGGAAGCCCTCGCCGCTCAGGTCGGCACTGGTGAGCCGGGCCAGCAACTGCCTGGAAGCCGGGCCCATCACGCCGTAAACGGCGTAAGCCGAGGTGACGTCGGTCAGCGTCGCCCGGTTGCCGGGCGGTAGGTGCCTGCGGATGTGATCAGCGTCCCGCTCGGTTGTCGCCGCGCTCGCGACTAGCAAGAACTCCGTGGCCGACAGCCGGGTCACGGTGATGTCGGACTCGTACGTGCCGCGGTCATTCAGCAGTCCGGTGTAGACGGTCCGGCCCGGCGGCACGGCGACGTCATTCGTGCACAGCCACTGCAGCGCTGCCTCCGCATCCTCCCCGGCCACCAGGTACTTGGAAAACGAGGTCTGGTCGAAGACCGCGACGTGCTGCCGGGTGGCTAGCTGCTCCGCCGACGACCAGGGCTGCCAGTTCTGCTTGCCCCAGGAGTATTCGATCACCGGTGCCCGGCCGGCCGGCGCGAAGAAGTTGGGCCGTTCCCAGCCCATCTTGGATCCGAAGCAGGCCCCGGCGTCCCGCAGCAACGCATGCGCCGGCGACCGGCGGAACGGCCGTGCCGTTTCCAGCTCCCGGTTCGGCCAGGCGATCTCGTAGTGCAGGCCAAGCACCTCGCCGACGCGGTCGCGGAGCCAGCGGGAGTTACCGTTGAACGCGGCGAACCGGCGGATGTCCACCGCCGTCAGGTCGCAGTCCGGCTGTCCGTCCGTGATCCACTGGGCGAGCGCGAGCCCGGCACCGCCTGCCGACGCGATGCCGACCGAGTTGAACCCGGCGCCGACGAAGAACCCGGACAACCCGGCGGCCTCGCCCAGGATGAACTGGTTGTCCGGGGTGAAGCTCTCCGGCCCGTTGTAGAACTTGCGGATGCCGGTCTCGGCCAGCACCGGCAGGCGGTGCAGCGCGCTGTCCATCAGCACGCTGAAGTGGTCCCAGTCCTCGTCGAGCAGCTGGAACTCGAACGGGTAGGGCAGCTCGTCCGGCGACACCCAGGGCTTGGCCTTCGGCTCGAAACCGCCGACCACCAGGCCGCCGACTTCCTCCTTGAAATAGGTGTAGCCGTCCGGGTCGCGAAGAACCGGCAGGTCCGGGTGCACGCCGTCGATCTGCTCGGTTACCACGTAGAAGTGCTCGGCCGAATGCAGCGGTACCGTCACCCCGGCCATGGCGCCGACTTGCTTGGCCCACTGGCCTGCGCAGTTGACCACGATCTCGGCCTCGATATCGCCCCGATCGGTCTGAACGCCGGTAACCCGGCGGTCGCGAACGGTGACACCAGTGACCCGGACGTGCTCGCGGATCATGACCCCGCGCTGCCGGGCACCGCGGGCGAACGCCGCGGTCAGGTCGACCGGATTGGCCCTGCCGTCGCCCGGCAGCCAGATCGCCCCGGCCAGGTCAGCAGCATTGAGCAGCGGGTACCGGGCGGCTGCTTCCGCCGGGCTGATCACCTCGCAGTCGATGCCGTAAGCCTCCGCGGTCGCGGCCGTCCGCCGCAGCGCGGTCATCCGGTCGGCCGTCCTGGCTACGGTCACGCCGCCGCACCGCTTGAAGCCGGTTGCCTGGCCGGTCTCGGCCTCCAGCCGCTCGTACAGCGCGGTGGAGTACTGGACCAGGCGCGTGCCCGCCTCGGACGCGCGCAGCTGCCCGACCAGCCCGGCCGCGTGCCAGGTCGTCCCGCAGGACAACTGGCCCTGCTCGAGCAACAGCACATCGGTCCAGCCCAGCGCAGCCAAGTGGTAGGCCACGCTGGTGCCGATCACGCCGCCGCCGACGATCACTACCCTGGCCCGGTCCATCGTTCCCGTCCTCGTTAGTCAGTCCGCGCATTGCACGTCGGCGAGCAGCTGGTCGAAGCCGGGGCTGGTAAAGCCGGCCGCAGCGACCTCGAAACGCTCCATCGCCCAGGACCAGAAGTCGAAATCGAGCTGGCTAGTCGCATGCTGGATCGCCCCCCAGAGCGTCCAGCCGTAGCGGGACACCAGGTTGAACAGCTGCGCCCTGGCAATCCGGCTCCGGCGCGGCCTGCCGTAGTAGGCGGTCACCAGAGCCGCCAGCGCGGCCGGGTCGAGGCCGCACTCGCCAGCGATATTGCCCAGCTCGAAGCATGCGTCGTTGTTCCCCGAGTACTCGTAGTCGATCAGCCAGATCCGCTCACCGTCATCGATGAAATTGGCCGCGAGCAGGTCGTTGTTACATGGCACCGTGCCTTCAGCGCGCACCGCCAGTGCCTTGCGTGCGGCGGCGAAGGCCGGCTCCAGGTCGTCGTAACCGGCCGGGATCGCCAGCCCGGCGGTTGCGACGGTCTCCCGGTACCTCGGCTGCACTTCGAACATGTCGAAGTCGCTGGCGAAGCGGCCAGCTCCGTGGAGCGTGGCGCACGCTCTGGCGATCCTCGGCAGCATGGCCGGCTGCGCCACGTCAGCGTTGGTCAGCGTCCTGCCCTGGACAAAGCCGAGGACGAGCACCCGGTCCTGCGGCCGGTACTCGATCACCGGTGCGCCCACGCCTGCTTCCGCCGCGATCACCGAATTCCGGTACTCGTGCTCGCGGTCGATGGCCAGCAGTTCGCCGCCATCGGAGAACAGCCTGGCGACATAGACTCCGTCGGGCGTCGTTACCTTGAAATTCTGGTTAGTCAGACCGCCTGGCAACGCCGTGACCACGCGCGGAGTCCGGGCCAGGCTTGGCACCCG
>Ga0335074_10008503_pt1 | contig 14270 bp, 14 predicted proteins | sample Lox_Sample_23_FD_206715 | JGI IMG/M metagenome (GOLD analysis project Ga0335074, IMG submission 206715) | Soil microbial communities from Loxahatchee National Wildlife Refuge, Florida, United States - Lox_Sample_2.3 | ecosystem: Environmental > Terrestrial > Soil > Wetlands | place: USA...
GCTCAGCTTCGCCGCGACGTGACCGATGACGAGATCGTGGCGCTCGAGAGGCTGCTCGGCCGGCTCGCCGCCAACGTCGCGCTGCCGGATGGCCGGCTGCCGTGGGCCGGATTCGCCGAGGACAGGTCATGAACGAAGGAGCTGCTGCCATGCCCGAGTCTGCACCGTCGGAGTCTGCACCGCCGGAGTCTGCACCGTCGGGATCTGGCCGGATGCCGGCCGGCCGTCGGCGGCAGGCGCGCGTGTTCCGGGTCATCAACGTCCCGATGCGCGCGATCCTGGGCCTGCCGGTTGCCACGCCGCTCGGCGCCAGCCTGATGCTCGCCTTCATCGTCGGGCGCACGAGCGGGAAGACCTACCGCCAGCCGCTGAGCTACGTCCGCGACGGTGACAGCCTGCTGACTCCGGGCGGCGGCAAGTGGAAGCTCAACCTGGCGGACGGTGTCGCAGTCCGGCTGAGGCTCCGCGGGAAAGATCTGACTGCGACTCCTGAAGTGATCCGCGACGTCGACGAGATCGGCAGGCTGCTGGTCGTGATGGCGACCGCGAACCCGCGCTCGGCCTCGTTCATCGGGATCCCGCGCGGACCGGACGGGCAGTTCGACCGAGCCGGGCTGGAGCAGGCGGTCCGTTACGGCTTCCGCATCGTGCGCTGGCATCCGGTCACGAGCTAGCCGGATCCCGTTGCAAGAGCCCGGCGATCAGCAGCCTGACCATGCGACGGGCGTTGTACTGGGGGTCAGTGCCAGCGCCGGCGCACAAGCTGCCGACGGCGCGGAGGAGTTCGAGGGCATCCACGTCCGGGCGGACCTCGCCCGCGGCAGCGGCGGCCACGAGTAGCTCACGGCACACCGGCACGAGGCGATCGATGAAGTAGGCATGCAGTGCCTCGAAGCTGGCCTTGTCGGACTGCAGCGCGGCAGCGAGTCCGTGCTTGGTGACCAGGAAATCGGCGAACATCTCGATCCACTGCGCGAGCGCGGCATGCGGTGTGCTGCTGCCGGCCAGCAGCGCTGGTCCGGCTTCGGCGCAGGCCTCGACCTGGTGGCGGTAGACGGCGATGATCAGGTCCGCGCGCGTCGGGAAATGGCGGTAGATCGTGCCCATGCCGACGCCGGCCTTGGCCGCGATCTGGCGAACCGGAGCGTCCACGCCAGACGAGACGAACACGGTCGCGGCGGCCGCCAGGAGCGTCTGTTCGTTGCGCCGGGCGTCGGCTCGCTTGCGCGCAGATGCCTGCCCTGCCTGCGCGCGGTCGTCGGGCACGTACGGGCACCTCTCTTCACCAGTTGCGAAACGGAGCAGCGCTCCGTATGCTCTTACGGAGCAGTGTTCCGATTGTCATGGTGCCACAACGACGGGCCAGCCACTCACTGCGGCGCGGATACTCGCCCCGATGGAGGAACGGATCATGCCACCGATGACGCAGCCGAACGGACCGCGGTTCGGGATCGCGACCGCCCCGCAGCAGGTCAGTTACCGCGACATCCGGCGGGTCTGGCAAGAGGCGGATGCGCTTCCGCAGATCGACCACGCGTGGTTGTTCGACCACCTTCTGCCGATCGCCGGCGATCCGAACGGGCCGATCTTCGAGGGCTGGACGCTGCTGTCGGCCATGGCCGCGCAGACCGAACGACTCCGCCTCGGGCTGCTGGTGACCAGCAACCGGATCCGCCCGCCGGCGATGCTGGCCAAGATCGCCGCGACGGTTGACGTCGTGGCCGGCGGGAGACTCGACTTCGGCATCGGCGTGGGCTCCCGGCCATCGCCTCCGGCCGCCCGGCGCGAGTATCCGGCGTACGGCCTGCCCTACCTCGATGTCGCCGATGCGACCGGAAGCCTGGCCGAAGCCTGCACCGTGATCCGGCGCTTGTGGGCCGAGGCTGAACCGTTCGACTTCGACGGCAGGTACGTCAAGCTGACTGGAGCATTCTGCAATCCCAAGCCGGTTCAGCGGCCGCATCCGCCGATCATGATCGGCGGACGCGCTACCGCGACACTGCGCATCGTCGCTGAGCATGCCGACCTATGGAATATCGCCGGGACAAACCTGGATGACGCAATCCAGCGAAGCGCGCTGCTTGACCGGTTGTGCGCGGACATCGGCCGGGATCCGGCGTCGATCACGCGCTCGATGCACGTGCCGGTCTCCTACGATCAGCCTGCGACTACCAGGGACTCCATCGCTAAAGCCGTCGACGCTGGCTTTCCGCACATCGTCCTCGGCCTGCCGGCGCCGTACCCCGAGGCCGTCGCGGGCTGGGTCGCCAGCGAGCTCATCGGCGAGTGGACCTGAGCGCGCGCGTCCGCGCGGGATCTGTCAGCCCGGCACCCGGATGGCGCGGGCCCAGCCCGGCGCGTCCGGCGCCTCATCACCGAGCAGGCCAACGACGACTTTGCTGCCGCGGGGCGCGTCGTCCGGCCACGGCGTGTACCCGTCGGTGAGCACCACGATGACCGACGGCCGGGGCCGCAACGCCGCGGCGGCGGCGATGCCGGCGCCCATGTCGGTGCCACCGCCGCCAACGAGTTCGACCTGGCGGGCCGAAGTCACCCGCTGAGCCGCTCCGACGGCGGTGTCGCAGGCGAGCACGCGCAGCCGGCGGGCCAGGCCGAGTGCGCCCAGCAGTCCCTCGACCTCGGCCAGGCTGGCCGCCAGCAGGTCCTCGGACATGCTGCCCGAGGTGTCGCAGACGACGGCGACCTCCGGCACCGGCCGGCGCAGGGCCGGCAGCACGACATCGCCGGCGGCGGCTGCGCGGCGGGACGGCCGGCGGTAGCTGTAATCCACCGCGCCGGCCGTGTCCGCGACCGCTTTGCGCAACTCGGCGGCGAGCGCCCTGCGCCAGTCGACTTTGGGCGTGAGCACGTCGTCGGCCCACCGCAGCAGGCCCGCCGGCACGGTCCCGGCCAGCTTGGCCGCAAGTACCTGCTGCGCGACCAAGCGCTGCAGCAGGCGTGCCTGCCAGGGCGGCAAGGCTGCGGGCTGGCTTCCGTCCCACGGCCTGCCGAATCCGTCAGCGCCGCTGCCGCAGTCCAGCTGGCCGCTTTCGCCGCCGCCACTCGATCGCGCGCCATCGTTGTCGGCGGGCCGGCCGCGGCCCGCGGTGAAGTACTGCTCGGCGAGCTGACCGGGCGCGCAGCCCAGATGCTGCGGCAGCACCGGGTTACCCGGCAGGGTGAGCCCAGCAGGCACGAGATCGTCGTTGATCTCGGCGTCAGCGCTGCGGATCCACGTCCTGGCTTCCTCCGGCCGGACTCCCGCCAGCCCGGCCCGCGGACCGTGCTCGCGCAGCAGGTGACAGACGTGGTGCACGAGCACACTGCCGAGCTCCGCGGCCGTCCAGTTCGCGGTCAGTTCGGGATCGGCCCATAGCCGCCAGCCCGGATCTACCGCGACTGTCCCGATGCCGGGTGCGGCGACGACCCTGGCGCCGAAGATCCCGCTGGCCAGGTAGGGGAACCGGGCAGCGGCCCACAACCGTGCGGCAGCCAGTCCAGTGATCGGGCTGCCCGTGTCCGGTGTCGTCATCGCCGACTCCTCGCCGTCACTCGCGAACCCCGGCACCTATTCAGAACTCAGCCGGGCAACAGCCCGGCGTCGCGCAGCACCGGGGCGAACAGCCGTACTTCGGCGGGCAACGGCACGCCATCGGGCCGGCACCGCGCGAGTACCCGCGCAGCCACCGCGGCGACGTCTGGTGCGGAGCTCGCCGCGAGGCCGAGCACCTGCCAGCCGGCCTGCCAGCGCTGCGGGGTGGGATCTGCTTCCACCACTGCGGCGACCGCCGCCACTGCTGCGTAGGCCCGGTCGGCGCGCTTGGGCAGCCGGAACGCGGCTGGGTTGGCGAGCACCTCCTCGGGGTCGGGCAAGTCCATCTCCATCAGCCAGGCCAGGAATTCCGCGCCAGCGCCGTCACCGACCGACCCGACGACAAGGGCCGAGCGTGCCTCGCCGGATACGCCGGCCGCTCCGCTGGCCGCCCAGAGCCGGGCTGCCATCTCCCAGGTGCGCGGGCTCGGCCAGCCCCGCCCGGCGCTGGTGGCATCGGTCGGCGGCGCCGAGGCGAGCGCCGGCCGGGCGTGCAGGAACGCGGCGACGAGGGCGAGTGCCAGGTGCTGCTCGGTCTCCCAGCCATCCGGCAGGGCTGGCACTTGCGGCGCCGGGAATCCGGCCGCGAGCCCGTCCGCGACAGCGAGCGGATCGATGTCCCAGGGCAGGTGACACAGGCGGTTGGCTAGCGGCGCGGAGAGATCCCAGCCGTCTGCCGCTTGCTCGGGCGGGTTCGCGGCAGCTACCACGGCCACACCGGGCGGCAGTTCCAGGTCACCGACGACGCGCTCGAGCACCACGCGCAGCAGCGCCGCTTGCACGGCCGGCGGCGCGGTCGACAGTTCGTCCAGAAAGAGCAGCCCATGGCCGGACTCGGCGAGCCGGCGGGCCCAGGCGGGCGGAGCGAACCGCACGTCCTGGCCGATCACGACCGGCAGACCGGCGAAATCCGACGGCTCCCTGATCGAGGCGATCACCGTCTCGCACGGCCAGTCCATCGCGCGCGCCATCGCCCGGATCGCCGATGTCTTGCCGGTGCCCGGCGCGCCCCACAGCAGCACGGGAACCCTGGCAGCGACAGCGACGCCGAGCGCTTCGGCGGCCGCGCGCTGCCGGGCAGCCCGTCCGGTTTCAGCCATGTTCGTGCTCCCCGTCAGTCCAGCGGTCGCGCTGTGCGCGCTCCGCTTCCGTGCGCGCTACCGCGCCGTCACGCTCCAGTGTCCCTTGTCCTGCCGGATGCTGAGCTCGACCGGGTCGCTGCCCGGCGATCGCAGCGCGAGCACGCGGGCAGTCGGCCACGCCGCGTCGACCACGCTGACGACCAGGTGCTGGTCGACAACTGCGAGTCCCGGCGCCCACACTGAGGCGAGCCAGCGGACCGGCATTCGCGCGTGTAGCCGGCCGGTCCCGCCGGTCTTGCTCAGCTCAAGCTCACCCCAGCCGTCGCCGTCGTGGATGCTCGCCTGGACCTCGCCGAGATCGATGTCTAGCCACTGCGCCGCAGCCGGTGCCAGCCGTCCGGTCAGCGCGGCCGTGAGGGCCGGCCGGGCCCGGTCCGCGCGCGCCGCCTGCTCGCCGTCAGCGGACCAGGCGTGCGCGACTGCGGCGGACAGCCGGAACTGGAACGCCGACCCCAGCGCCAGCAGTCTGACCAGCTCGGCTTGGGCCTCCTGCGTTTCCCCGCCGCCGAGTAGGTGGGCCAAGCCGCCCGGAGCGAAGCCGGTCCAGCCGTGCACCAGACCGGAGCCGACTGCTGGCCGTGGCCGCAGACGGCCGCGATAGCTGGCCAGGCCGTAGCTGGCAAGGCGCCGGGCCTTTCCCGGCCGGAAGGCGTAGGTCCGCTTGCGCGCAGCCGGCTGGTGCCCGCTGATCGTGCCCCCGATCGATACGGCGCGCGCTTGCGGGTTGCCAGGGCCGCGGGAGCCAGGCGGAGCGCCGCTGACTGCGGTAGCCCACCCGAGGATCTCGGCGGGGATCGTCACTTTGTCGTCGGCCGAGCGCGGCCCGACAGCCAGCACTGTGAGGTCGTCACTGCGCCGGCCCCAGGCGATGACCAGGTCGAGACAGGGGGTTGCGTCGCCGCCAAGCGCGGCGAGCACGAGTTCGCCCTCGGCATCGGGATGATCCACCGCGTGCAGCGCCCCGTCCGTCCAGCGCAGCCGGTGCGTGCTGTCGCCGCAGCGCAGCGAGGTGTCGGCCGGGGCGAACGCAGCCCACCACGTCGGAATCACAGGGCCTCCTGCCAGTCCAGCGGCACGGTGACGGTGACTTGCGTAGTGATCCCGGTCAGGATGATGTCCAGGGTTCGTGCCCTGGGGCTGATGGCTGGACGGAATCGCAGGTCCAGGTCCGCGTGCCCGTTGCGATAGCTCCCGCTGCCGTCATCGCTGTCATACCAGCCGCCCAGATCGTCACGCGCGCTCCACCAGAACCGGTCGATGTGCAGCAGGCCGTGCCGGTGCGGCTCGGGCCAGCCGGCACAGTGAACGTGCAGGCTCGCGCCGTCTGCTTCGGAGAACAGCTCGCCGATCACGCACCGGGCGCCATCAACTTCCGGCAGCGCCACTGCGATCGCGACCATGCCGTCCGGACCGTCCCCGCGGTCCGCTGCGGCGAGCAGGCCGACCCAGTCGGCAGGCAGCTCATCCGCTTGAATCCCGCTCAGCTGGCTCGGGAGATCCTCGCCCAGCCGGGCAGCGGCGGCGGCGAGCCTGCGCAGCGACGCGCTGTCAGCCGTCACCACCCCGGCGGCAAGCAGCTGGCTCGCGAGCCAGAACAGCACCGGCTCGTCATCCAGCGCGGCTGCCCGCGGCCGGTGCAGCCGGCCGGATCTGAGCAACTTGATCGTCTGGGCATCGAGGAAGCGGTCAGCTGCACTGGTGGTGACCGGTTCGCTCGTGACCTGCAGATCGCGTGGCGCGACATCCAGCCGCACCCGGACGGCGGGGGCGCCCGGCAGCACCACGTCCAGCCAGCGCGCGGCGGCAGGTGGCGGCGGGCTGAGATGGAACCAGATATCCCACCGGTGGTCGCCGCCGCCTCCGCTGAAGCTACCCCGGTAGCTGTTACCGAGGTCATCGGATGCGGTGATCTCGTTGAGCGCTTCGATCATCGCGTCCGCGCGGCTCGGCTCGCGGTCGCGCGTGAGACCGAGGTCCAGTCTGGCTCGCGCCGTCAGAATGGCCGAGCCTTGGTCGACCAGCAGCACGCCCAGGCTGAACCGCACCCGATGTCCGTTGACCTCACCCTCAGCGACGGCACCGACGGGGATTGCGCGCAGCGATGCGGAGGCCGCGGTCCGGCCGGCTCTCCGGCGCATCGGCTGGCCGCGGAACCTGCGGTAGCGCAGCAGGTCGCGAGCGTCGATGCGACTGCGGGCGGCAAGCGCCAGGCGCAGGCCGCCCACGATGTCTTCTTCAGTCTGGGCGCTGATAAAGCCGAGAGCGGCGATAACTCCGGCCACTGTTGCGAGGCGGGTGAGGCAGCTTTCGGCTGGCGGGGGCTGATGGCTGCGATGGCGCGACTTCCGCCGGACCGGCTGCCCCAGCGGCCAGGTCGCGCTTCGCATGCGCGCGCCGAGCCGGCGCCCAGTCCTCGCGGCAGTCCGTCGCATGCTGGCCGTCGGGCCGGCGGCCAGTGCGCGCGCGCTTTCCAGCGATTCCGCGGCCCGGCGGAGCAACGGGGGCAGCGGAGTCGCTTGCGCACCCGGCTGGCCCGTCGGGAGGCGCTGGCTGACAGCCTGGCTGCGGCTGGCCGCCTGCTGGCTCGCGACCTGCCGCAGGCGCGCGCGGCGGCGGCGCATGCGTCGCGAATGCGCGAGCAGCGCGATCATGCGGGCCGGCCTGCGTTCCCGGGGCGGCTTGTACTCCGGCATGGCAATCGCACGCCGCAGCTCAGTCTCAGCCAGTAGCCGCAGGTAGGTTTCCGCGCGCTCGCGATCGGGCGCCGCGTGTTCACTTGCGGCCGTCACTCCGCCCCCCGATCGGCGCCGGAAACCACCATGACGGTATGTCCCGTACCCGGCAACCGCAACGCGATTAGGTCATGGCCGCGAGCGCAACCGCGGCCGCGTTAGCGTCGCTGGATGGCGATGATGGCCAGATGCACCACGATCACGGCGACCACCACGGCGTAGAACCAGTGTGCGCCCTTGGCGACGGTGCCGGCGCCGATGAGGACCGCCACTGAGAGCGCTGTAACCAGGTAGCCCTGCCAGGTCTGCGGCCCGTAGCCGAAGCCGAATCGCCTGGGGCCGTACCATGGGCGGCGTTTGCCGGCCGAGCCGGAACCGCCTGGCATCGGGCTGCCCCAGCCAGAATCACCCGAATCGGTGTCTCCGAACTGCTGATCGCTGCGCATGACTAGCTGCCTCCTTGCCCCGGGTTCGCGTTCATAGCGGTCCGCCTGTCATCACTGCTGCCCGGCTGGACGGATGAACAGGCCGATCACCTTGCCGTCGGAACCGAAGGTGACCCGGCCGGTCGCGTCTCCGGCTTCGAAGTGGAGCGGCAGGTCGACGATCGTATGCTCACCGAGCGGGTGGGCGAACGGCTCGCCCATGCTTTCGAAGCGACCGATCAGCCCGGCCGTCCGCGCCCAGCCATCGGCGAGCCGGCTGGCGCTCACGGCCTCGAGCATCCTCGGGCCAAAGTCTGCGCGCGCTGCGTCCCACTCGCCGGCCGCGATGCCGGCGAAGATCGCGAAAGCCCGTTCCGCCGCGCCGGGCAGCAGCGTCCCGGTCAACGGCTCGCCGGTCCGCGGGTCCACCGGCCGGCCGAACCGCTGGAACGCCGCCTGCCTGGTTGTCTCGAGCACATCGCCGATCTCCTTCCAGCTGTAACCGGCCGCGCGCGCCCGGTCCACGGCTTCTTGCAGCGCTGCGTTTGCCACCGTCACCAGTTCGCGCGCCGAGGCCATCGCGGCCAGTGGCGACCCGGCCCCTGTCCGAGTCAACCCGGCCACAAGCCGTCCGGCCACGGTGGTGATCCGGTGTGCCGTCAGCCCGGCCGGGTCACCAACCGTAGCCACGACGTCAAGGTAGTCCTGACGTTCATTTCCTGTCAAGAGTTCCTTGACGTCTGGGCTGCTCGTGCTGGCTGCCCGCTTACGCTGGCGGCGCCCGGCACTGCGGCACGTAGCATCGCAGTAACGCCTTGGCCTGCCTCTTCCTCGAGCTGCCGGCAGGCGCCGACCGCACGCTTCGCAGCCGGCAAAGGTCTCGGGATCTGCCATCTCTATGCTTCCTCGAATAACGTGCTGCTAACTATACCGTTGCGGCTGGCAAAAAACGTGCTGATGTGAGCACGAAATTAGCTGACCTCGTGCTCGGCCGGAGGGATGTCGGAGCACGTTCGCTGTCGGTGAATGTGAGTTCGCGGTCGCCAGGGCACCAGCTTCGGGCGGTGCGTTAGCCGGACAGGAGCACGCCGGATGCCGCGAGGTTGTCGACCTGCGCAGTGCTCAGGCCGAGCCAGTCAGCCAGCGCCTCAGCATTGTGCGCACCGCGGCGGGCGACCCCGCGCGGTACCGCGACTGCGGCGGCTGAGAAGTCGTACGGCATCGCCACGACGCGACGGCTGGCGCCGGGGAGACGGGCGGTGTGTGCGCCATCGGCGAAGACCGCAGAGCTGTCCGGGAGATCGGCCCATGCCACTCCGGCGTCTTCGAGCGCTGCGATCAGCTCATCCCGGCTGGCGAAGCCGGTCATCCAGTCCTGGATCGCCTGCTGGCGAAGCTGTGCCTTCACCGGCAAGTCACTGCCCGGAGGGGCCGGATCGGCGATCAGCCCGCGGCGTGACAGCATGACCCAGGCGTGCTTAGGCGGCGCGGCGATGAGGATCGGACCGCCTGGCGCCTGCCAGATCGTGCCTCGGGAGCTGTACGGTTCGGTGCTGCCGTCAATCGCGGCGTGCGCGTGGTCATCGCTCGCGGCGACGGCGCCCAGCATGCTGAGCTCGATGTGCTGGCCGACTCCCGTGACTGCGCGCTGATGCAGCGCGGCGAGCACGGCGATGGCGGCGTGCAGCCCGGTGACGGTGTCGGCAATCGCCAGCGGAAAGTCGGCCGGCTTGCGGTCGTCCAGCTGCGCCTGGCGGGCGATCAAACCCGACTCGGCGTGGATTACCGGGGCGAGCGCGCGGCGGCCCGCGTCGGGTCCGGTCGCGCCGAATCCGGAGACAGAGACCATCACCAGCCGGGGGTTGGCGGCCGCGAGCGCTTCGTAGCCGAGCCCGAGCCTGTCCATCACTCCGGGCCGGAAATTCTCGATCAGCACGTCAGCCCGCGCGGCGAGATCGCGCACCAGGCCGACTGCTCCGGCTGCGGCAAGATCGATGCCGACGTTCCGCTTGCCCGCGTTCATCTGCGCGTACATCCCAGCCCGGCCGTCCATGACCGCGCCGAACAGGTCGGTGACGTCCGTGCGCGGGCCATCCACCCGTAGTACGTCCGCGCCGAGATCGCTGAGGATCCGCCCGGCGTAGGGGCCAGAGATCGCCTGCGACATGTCCAGCACCCGCCATCGGGGGAGCGGCGCAGGCAGGCCCGGCGAGACGGCGTTCCCCGGATCAGTGCGGGCCGCAGTGGTGAGCGCGGGAGCAGGGACGTCGCGGTCGGGGGCGGCGGGGGAGCGGGAGTCGGTGATGGTGCGCCTCCTTCGGGGACTTTGCGGCCGCTGCTGACGGTATATAACGGCGTGGCGCCGGCGGTAGGCCCCGCCGCTATCGATCCGTCGTGATCATCGAGACGAACTCGCGGTGTCCGGCCTGCAGCCGGGAGAGGTCGGCCGCTGGCAGCCCCCAGCCACCTATCCGGCCGGTGTGGCGGAGGGCGGCATACAGATCCCAGTGCGGCAGCGTGCTGAGGTCCACGGACGGCCGGAGCGCGGCGTACTGACTGGTGAACTCCGCCGCTGCGGTCTGGCCGTAGCCGATGCAGATTTCCATGCGCGCATTAGCGAGGTCGGCAACCGGGTCTCCGGCCGCGGCGTCTTCCCAGTCGATGACCGCGACGAGCGCATCGTCGCGCCATATCGTGTTGCCCGGCCAGTAATCGCCGTGCAGCAGTACCGGCTCGTTGACCACCGGCGGCGGCCACAGCTGCTCGAGGGCTGAGCGGATCACCGGCTCACTCAGCGAGTAGTCGGGCGGCTCAGCCCGCTCGCGGATCCTGCCAGTTGCGCGCTTGGCCATATCGCACAGGTAGCGGAGATCACCGAGGGCGACCGGAGCGTCGTGAATCCGTGCCAGCACATCGGCCAGCTGGCTGACGACCAAAGCCGGCGTCAGCCTGGAGCGGGCCGGGTCGATCATGGCGTCCCCGTCGACGAACTCGATCACGAGGTACGGACCAGGCAATATGGTCGCGGATTCGTCTGCCAGCAGCGGCCGTGGCACCGGTAGCCCGGCCGCGTGGAGCAAGCTCAGCAGATGGTGCTCGTGTCCGGCGACCAGCGGATCGCGCTGAACGTCGCCGGCGCCGTACTGGCGGATGACCAAGTGCGCGGCCAGACCGCCGGGCGAGACCGCTTCGACGGCTGTCACCTGGGCCGATACGCCTCCGGGCAATGGCCGGGCGGTAACCAGCCTGAGCTCGCGGTCAATGCACCGGAGCAGCTGGCGAAGGGCTGCCGCATCCGCCGTCACATCGCCGATCATGCCAGAACACGACCCCCCGGCCATTCTCTACACTTTGTCGTATGGGCACCGGTGAGCTCGCATGACCGCCGCCGACAAGGAATCCTCATCGTCGTTCGAGCTCGGCACCGACGGCCCGTCCGCCATCCTGGTTGGCGTCGACGATTCGACCACGTCTCTCCGCGCCGGCTGGTATGCCGCCGGCCTGGCCCGCCGTCAGCGAGCACGGCTCATTGCGGTCTTCGTCGCACCGCTGACCACATTCGGGGCCGCCGGGCCGGGCGGTGCATCGCTGACGGTTGCCAAGGACGAGGCATTCCGCGCGACTGCCGAGGAGATGGCGGGCCGGGCCGAGCGAATCGGGGCCGAGCTCGGCATCTCGGTCACGTTCCTGGCCGCTCGGGGCGACCCGTACTCCGAGATCCTGCGCATCGCCGGCGAGACGAAGGCCGATGCCATCGTGGTGGGCGCGTCGGCGCACGCCGGCCACCGGTTCGTCGGGTCGCTTGCCGTCCGGCTGGTCCGAGCAGGCAAGTGGCCGGTGACCGTCGTTCCGTGAGGCGGCGGCCGCCAAGGTGACAATGCGCACGTAATCGCCTGGATTCTGGTTTCGCCCGGCTGCGGTTACGACCCGCAGAACCCGGATTCAGCAGCCTTTTGCTGGCCGCTATCCCCTCATTGAGGTAGCCGGGTTTCCGCCAACTGAGGTAGGCGAAGCTCCATCCTTCGTACGTCGATTTCGGCATGGCGTCTGTCTACGCTGCTGCGAATATGACCCACCTGACGAGAATGGCCCCGTTTACACGTGCTCTCGCGCTAGCTGCCGCGCTGCTGGCGGTCGCCGGTACGCTGGCGCTCATTCTGCCGGCCGCCAGCTCCCAGGCAGCCACCCCGGCGCTGTGCAAGTCGCAGACCGCTCCGGTCGCGAGCCGCGGCTACACGGTCGAGAACAACGAATGGGGCTCAAGCGAGCCCGAGTGCATTACCACCAACGGCAACGCGAGCTTCTCGGTGTCGAACTCCTCCATCGCGAACTCCACCTACGGCGCGCCTGGCGGCTATCCGGCCATCTACCGCGGCTGCCACTGGGGCGCGTGCACCCGCGGCAGTGGTTTCCCCATCCAGGTCTCCGACATTGGCACCGGAACGGTCACCACGAGCTGGAGCACCACCCAGCCCGGCGGCAGCAACGACTATGACGTGGCCTACGACATCTGGTTCAACCAGACGCCCACCACTAGCGGCCAGCCGAACGGCACCGAGCTGATGATCTGGCTCAACCACAACGGCCCCGTGCAGCCGTTCGGTTCCAAGGTCGCCAGCAACGTCAGCATCGGTGGTCGCGGCTACGACGTGTGGTTCGGCCAGCAGGGCTGGAACACTCTCTCTTACACGATGACCACCGGCACAACCGCGGTCAGCAACCTGGACCTGCAGCCCCTGATCGCCGACGCGATCAGCCGGGGCTACCTCAAGCCCTCGTGGTACCTCATCGACGTTGAGGCCGGCTTCGAGATCTGGCAGGGTGGCACCGGCCTGGCGACCAACTCGTTCTCGGTGACTGTGGCCGGCCGCGCCCACTCGGCCAACCTGCCTCCGACCAGCAATCTTGCTCCGGCCAGTGCGTCGACGCCGGCCAGTGCGTCGCCGTCCGCAAGCGCGTCGAGCGCGTCGCCGTCCGCAACTGCGTCGAGCCCGTCGCCGTCCGCAACTGCGTCGAGCCCGTCGCCGTCTGCGAGCCCGTCGAGCGCCTCGCCGTCTGCCCCGAGTGCGTCGCCGGCGCCGAACCCGACCGACGACATCTCCCTGCAGGCGATCTCGCCCAATCCTCCGTCAACGGGCACCTCGACGAACGTGACAGTCGACTACAAGAACGTGGGCTCGACGGCGGCCACCAACCTGACGCTGGTCACCCGCCTCGTCAACTCGGGCGGCACCATCGTTGGCTCGCAGGCACAGACTGGCCAGACGGTCCAGCCTCAGCAGACGCTGAACGAGTCTTATGCCTGGACGGCCGCGTCGCCCGGTACCTACAGCATCGAGGCACTCGTGCAGGACTCCTCCGGCAAGACGCTCGAGCAGGCGAAGGTCGGAACCCTGACGGTGAGCTGACGAAAGCGGGTCAAGCCAGCAACTGATCGGCGATCGCCGGGACAGCCTCCCCGATGGGCTGCCGGATCACCGCGCTGGCCAGCGGATCGTACGGCGTCGGGTCACGGTTGATGATGACCAGGCGCGCGCCGCCCCGGACCGCAACGGCGCAGAGCGACGCGGCCGGCTCCACCGTCAGCGTACTGCCGATCGCCAGGAAGAGATCGGCTGTCTCGGCGGCTGCGACAGAGCGCGCGAGCACGGTCGCGTCTAGCTGCTGGCCGAACATGACTGTCGCTGATTTGAGTATGCCGCCGCAGTCGGTGCACGGCGGATCGGTCTCGCCGGCCTGAACCCGGGCCAGGGCCTCTGCCATCGGGGTCCGCCGGTCGCAGCTGACGCAGACCACCGAGTACATGGTGCCGTGTAGCTCGAGCACCCTGTCCGCCGAGACGCCAGCCCGTTGATGCAGTCCGTCGATGTTCTGGGTGATAACCGTCGTGTCGATAGAGCTAGCAGTCAGCCGGGCCAGAGCCAGATGAGCCGCGTTCGGCCGGGCCGTCCAGGCTGGATGCGAGAGGCGCGCCTGCCAGGATCGCTGCCTGACGGCTGGATCGGCTACGTACACCTGGTACGTCGACAGTTTCTCGGCCGCCGGATCCCTGGTCCAGAGCCCGGCTGGGCCGCGGAAGTCGGGGATTCCCGAGTCCGTCGAAATGCCAGCCCCGGTCAGGACCGCCAGCCGGCGGACCTGCCCGGCCCAGCCGGCGAGGTCAAGCTCATCGACGGAACTCATGACGAGTGGTGCTAACGGCCTGCGAGCTTCCAGGCCGCGGGCAGGAGCCCGGCGGCAATCGCGGCCTTGATGACATCGCCGATCACGAACGGCGTGAACCCGTCGCTCAGCGTGGCTGCCGCGCTCAGGTGCAAGTCGACAGCCAGCCAGGCGCAGCCGAAGGCGTAGATCAGCACTTCGCCGACAAGCATGGCTG
>Ga0335074_10008504_pt1 | contig 14269 bp, 13 predicted proteins | sample Lox_Sample_23_FD_206715 | JGI IMG/M metagenome (GOLD analysis project Ga0335074, IMG submission 206715) | Soil microbial communities from Loxahatchee National Wildlife Refuge, Florida, United States - Lox_Sample_2.3 | ecosystem: Environmental > Terrestrial > Soil > Wetlands | place: USA...
AGCACCGGGCCATGCATGACGCGCTCCTGGCGCGGCGCCCGCCGGACGAGGACGTGCGAATCGAGGCGACGACCCTCGGCGGGGTTGCCGCCGAGTGGGTCTGGGCCGAGGGTGCCCCAGCCGACCGGGTGATCCTGCACCTGCACGGCGGGGGCTTCCGTGCCGGATCGCCGCGAGGGTCCCGGCAGTTCGCCGGGCGTCTGTCCCGCGCATCGGGCGCCAGGGTGGCGGTGCTCGACTACCGGCTGGCTCCCGAGCATCCCTTTCCCGCCGCCCTTGACGACGTGATGGCCAGCTACCGCGGCCTGCTGGATGCCGGGCACCCGGCCACGTCGGTCGCGTTCGGCGGCGAGTCGATCGGCGGCGGCACCCTGGCCCTTGCAGCGCTGCCGGCCGCGCGGGCAAGCGGCCTTCCGCTGCCCGCGTCGGCGTTCGCCCTGTCCCCTCTCACCGATCTCACGCTGAGCAGCCCGGCGATATCGGATCCGGCCGGCCGCGACCCCTTGGCCCGCGACGCGCGCCAGTTCGTGGAGGCGGTCTACGACTACCTTCCGCCGGCTCAGGATGCGGCAGAGCCGCTGGTCTCCCCGGTCTATGCGGACTGGTCCGGGCTGCCAGCGGTGCACATCGAGGTGGGCAGCACCGAGCGGCTGATCGACGATGCGCGACGGCTGATCGAACGGGCGCGGCTGGCCGGGGTGCCCGCGACGCTTGACGTGACCGAGGGCGCCGTGCACGCCTTCCCCGCCACGGCGCCGGAGACCCCGGAGGCGAAAGCGGCGATCGAGCGCATCGCCCACCATCTGACGGCGCAGTGACGTACACCTTCGAGGCCCCGCAGGAGAGCAGCATGTTCGCACGCGTGATCACGGCCCAGACCCAGCCCGAAGGGGTCGACGCGGTCATAGGCCTATTCCGGGATCAACTCCCCGGCGCCAGCCGGCAGCCCGGGTTCATCGGCTTCAACCTGCTCACCAATGCTGAGACAGGCAAGGTCATGATCATCTCGCTGTGGGAGACCAGCGAGCAGATGCCGGCCGGCATCCGGGACCAGCCACTCCCGGTGACCTGGCTGACGCCGCCGCAGCTCGAGACGTACGAACTCACGCTGCACGCCTGAACCGCAGCGGTCAGCGCCGTGGCTCACGTCGCCGCGCCATAGCCTGAGCGGGCGTGGGCCGAAGGGCTTCTGCCCTGGCCATCGGGCGCCTACCCGCCGACGATGCGGCCGGTTATCGTGAATGAGTGATCGCGCTTCTTCTTGCCGCGGTCGCGGTGGGACTGTCGAACCTGGCCGCGTCTATCGGTATCGGTGTCACGGGCGTGACCGCACGGACCCGGTTGCAGGTTGGGCTGGTTTTCGGCGCGTTCGAGGCCGGGATGCCGATCGTCGGGCTGCTGATCGGCCAGCGGATCGCCAGCGATCTTGGCAAGGCGGTGCGCTGGCCCGGCGCGATTCTGCTGATGATTGTCGGCGCGTCCGCCCTGGTTCGGTCGCTGCGTGAGAGCCGCAGGAGTGCGGCCGGCGAATCGCCGCAGCCGGTGGCCCCGGTGGCCCCGGTGGCCGCGGTGGCCGCGGTGGCCCCGGTGGCCCCGGCGGCCCCGGCGGCCCCCCCGGCCCCCCCGCCCCGCCGGCTTGGCCGCCTCCTGGTCAGCGGGTTTGTGCTCAGCCTGGACAACCTCGTCGTGGGCTTCGCGCTTGGCACCTACCAGGTCGGCATCCTGTCGGCCGCGATCCTGATCGGCCTGGTCAGCGTCGCCATGTCGCTCGCAGGCCTGGAACTCGGTGGCCTGCTCGGCCGCTGGGCCGGCCAGCGCAGCGAGCAGATGAGCGGCCTCATCCTCATCCTCGTCGGCGTCGCGATCGCCGGCGGCGCCTTAAGTTAGCCGCGGGTGGGTGGGGGTTACTCCTCGAGGCGGAGGGCGGCCTTCGGGCACGAGTTCACGGCGTGCCGCACCGCGTCGGCGAGGCCCGGCGGGACCTCGGACACCAGGATGTGCAGCTCGTCCTCGTCGTCCACCTCGAACACCTCGGGCACGAGGCCTGCACAGACCGCGTTCGCCTCGCAGGCGTCACGGTCGACTGAAACCTTCACGTGTCTCCCTTGCGCTCGGCGTAGTTCGGAGTAGAGCATGTCCCGGCGCGCGCGGGCAAGCGCGAAGCGAGACACTAACGGGCATGCACAAGAGCTTCCCAGCGGACCTCGCCCAGATGGCCGAGTCGGCCCGGGGTTTCATGCCGCCGGCCGAGGGCCGGGCGCTCTACGACACCGCGATTGCTTATGCGCCGCGCGGCCCGGTGGCCGAGATCGGAACCTACTGCGGCAAGTCAACGATCTACCTGGCAGCCGCTGCCCGCGAGGCGGGTCAGTTCGTGATCACCGTGGATCACCACCACGGCTCGGAGGAGAATCAGCCGGGCTGGGAGTACCACGACCCTGGCCTCGTCGATCCGGCGACGGGGCGGATGGACACGCTGCCGCACTTCAGGTCGACCCTCGCGGCGAGCGGCCTCGAGGAGCACGTGATCGCCATCGTGGGCAGGTCCGCCGATGTCGCCGGGCTGTGGCGGACGCCGCTCGGAATGCTGTTCATCGACGGAGGGCACACCGACGCCGCGGCGACGGCCGACTACGAGGGCTGGGCACCGTGGGTGGCGGAGGGCGGCGCGCTGGCCATTCACGACGTCTTCCCCGATCCGGCCGATGGCGGGCAGGCCCCGTACCGCATCTACCAGCGCGCGCTGAAGTCGGGCGGCTTCGCCGAGGTCCGGGTGGAGGGCTCGCTGCGGGTGCTGGAGCGCGTCGGCGAAGGCATCGGCTGACCGGGCCGGCCGCGGAGCAGCAGCCAGGGCAGCGCAGGACGCAGGCAGCGCAGGAGAGGGCGGATGCGGGTCAGACGGCGCTGGCCGGGGCGGCGGGCGGCCGGTCGGTCTCCGGCTCGCAGCCGCAAGCGCCAGCGTCGACCGGTGATCCGACGGCCCACCGCGCCGCGGCGTCGCTGAAGATCCCCGACCCGCCACTGGCCCCGGACAGCGCGTCGGCCGCCAGGACCACCGCCGCAGCCGTCCAGCTGCTCTGCTCGTTCGGGAAGTGCGTCCGGTTCGCGAACTGCCAGCCGGTCCAGTAACTGCCGTCCGGGTCGCGCAGGTGCTGCATCTCGTCGAACAGCTCCAGTGCCCGGGAGTGATCGCCGATCGCGTCGAGCGCGAGCGCGAGCTCGCAGGTCTCGGCGCCGGTAACCCAGGGCTGGTCGCTGACGCACCGGATGCCGAGGCCGGGCACCACGAACGTCTCCCAGCCAGCGGCGAGCCGCTCTGCGGCGGCGTGGCCGCGCAGCGGCCCGCCGAGCACCGGGTAGTACCAGTCCATTGAGAAGCGGCTCTTGTCGGCGAACGCCTCGGGGTGGCAGGCCACCGCGTGCCCGAGCTGGCCGGCCGCCAGCTCCCAGTCCGGCTGGGGCTCGCCCACGTACTCGGCGAGCGAGATCGCACAGCGCAGCGCGTGATGCATGCTGGAGCTGCCGGTCAGCAGGGCGTAGGAGGCAGGGGCGCCATCGGCCTGGCGCTGCCAGATGATCTCGCCACGGGGCTGCTGGAGGCCGAGCACGAACTCGATCGCGCTGCGTGCCACCGGCCACATGCGCTGCACGAACGCGTCGTCGCGGGTGACCTGGAGCTCGTGCCAGACCCCGACGGCGCAGTAGGCGGCGTGGTTGCTCTCCACCGCGTCATCGAGGGCGGAGCCGTCCTCGGCGCACTTCGGCCACGACCCGTCGGGCCGCTGGGTGGCCCGCAGCCACTCGTAGCCGCGGCGCGCCGCGGCGCGGAGCCCGCACACGCTGAGCGCCATCACGCACTCGATGTGGTTCCAGGCGTCGACGTGGCCGTCCGGCCAGCCGATCGCGCCGTCGCGCTGCTGGACGGCGGCGATGCTCTTGCCCGTGGCCAGTACCTGCTCCGCGGTCAGGATCCCCGGAACCGAGGGCAGCCTGGCGCTGGCGACGCTTGCCCTTTCCGGTCCTGGGCTGGTCATGCGCGCGCTGGCCAGGCTCTCAGGCCGCCGCATGTGCTTCCTCAGGCCTCGGCGACCCGGTGGTTCTCACTTTCCGGACGCTGCCGCCGTCCGCATCGGCGGCGGCCGCGGCCGGCTTGCTGGCGTACACGACGACGCTCTTGCCGATCACCGGGTTGAGCGCGCGGTCGGCCAGTCGCATGATCGAGGGCTGCTTCATGATCTCCCAGACCAGTAGCCGGTGGTAGGCACGGGCCAGCGGATGACCGTCGTCGTGCACACCGACCGCGCATTTCAGCCACCAATACGGCGAATGCAGCGCGTGGGCGTGATGATGACCGCCGACGGACAGGCCCGCCCGGGCCAGCTTCGCCTCGAGCTCACCGCGGGTGAAAATCCGCAGGTGGCCGCCTGGCACGTTGTGGTAGTCGTCGGACAGCCGCCAGCAGATCCGCTCCGGGAGCCAGGCGGGCACCGTCACGGCCGCCACGCCTCCTGGCCGCAGCACTCGCGCGATCTCGTTCATGGCGGCCTGGTCGGCCGGGATGTGCTCGAGCACCTCGGCGGCGATCACGCGGTCAAAGGACCCGCTGGGAAACGGCATCGCGGTAGCGTCAGCCACGACCGCGCTGGCGGACCCGGGCGCGGGGGCCTCGCCCGCCTCGGCCATCGCCGCGAACATGCTCGTCACCTGATGCAGCTCACCCTCGTCGGTGTCCAGCGCCACCACGTGCGCCCCGCGGCGCAGCGCCTCGAAAGCGTGCCGGCCGGCACCGCAGCCCAGGTCGAGCACGCGGTCGCCGGGACGGATGGGAAACCGGGAGAAGTCGACGGTCAGCACGGCGCTGCCCCGCGCCGCGCCGCGGCCGCCTCGATCGCGCGCCGGTACTGGTCAGCGGTGGCCCGGGCAACCGCTGGCCAGGCGAATCGCTCCTGGACCCGGCGCAGCGCCAGCGCGGAGAGCCGCTCCCGCTCCGTGGCCGAGTCGTGCAGCAGCCGCAGCGCGACGGCCAGCTCCTCGGCGTCGCCGGGGGTGACCAGCAGCGCGGCGTCGCCGGTCACCTCGGGCAGCGCACCGGTCCGGCTGGCGATCAGCGGGGTGCCCGACGCCATGTGCTCGACCGCGGGCAGCGAGAAGCCCTCGTAGAGCGAGGGCACCACCGCGATCTCCGCGGACGCGATGAACTCGGCGAGCTCGGTGTCGCTGATCCCGCTGACGAACCGCACCCGGTCGCCGAGGGCAAGCTCGGCGACCAGCCGTTCGGTCGGCCCGCCCGAGGCGGGCTTCCCGACCACGGTCAGCTCGACGTTGCGTTCCGTGGTGACCTTGGCCACGGCGCGCAGCAGCGTCGAGATGCCTTTTACCGGCGAGTCGGCACTGGCCACGGCCACGATCCGGCCGGGCACGCGAGGCGCCTGCCGGGGATGGAACAGGCGGGTGTCCACCCCGAGCGGGATCACGTGCACGCTGGAGCGCGCCACCCTGAAGTCGCGGCAGATGTCCTCGCAGGAAGACTCCGAGCCGGTGAGCACGGGGCCGACGCGGCGGGCGACCCTGCCCTGCATCCGGACGAACCCGTACCAGCGCCACTTGGACAGCCGGGACAGGCCCCTGGCGGCGGCGAGCTCGATCCGCCGGTCCACGCTGATCGGGTGGTGGATGCTGGTGACCAGCGGCAGGCCGAGGCGGGCGAAGCCCAGCATGCCGTAGGCGAGCACCTGATTGTCATGGATGATGTCGAAGTCGGCCGTGCGTGTGCGCAGCGCCCGCAGCGCCCGCAGGCTGAACGTCAGCGGCTCCGGGAACGCCCCGGTCCACATCGCGGCGACCTCGAGCGCGTCGATCCAGTCGCGGTACTCGCTGGGCTTTGGCGTGCGGAACGGGTCCGGCTCCCGGTACAGGTCCAGGCTGGGCAGCGTGCGCAGCACCGGGCCGGGCTCGAGTTCCGGGTACGGCTGGCCGGAGAACACCTCGACGTGGTGGCCGAGAGCGGCCAGCTCGCGGGACAGATGCCGCAGGTAGATTCCCTGGCCCCCGCAGTGCGGCTTGCTCCGGTAGGACAGCAGCGCGATGCGAAGAGGGTGGTCTGGAGGTCCGGGGGCAACCCCCTGGATAGGCACAGCGCTCACGCAGGTTTGCCTCCTCATCTGCCGCTGGCAGCCAGCATGGTAGAAGGCGTGCCCGCGTGACCCCCTAAGCAGCGAACATTACCAGGCGGTATCTTGCGTGCTCTTGCGCCCCATAGGTAAAGGCGTGGGGGTGCTTGAGCGGCCTCTATGTCGGTAAGCTGCCGCGACGTGACCGATGGTCCGCCGTGGTCGCGGCAGGCCGGAATGATGGGGAGACTCTGCTGACAAAGCGCGCGCTGGTCACCGGCATCACCGGCCAGGATGGCTCCTACCTGGCCGAGCACTTGCTGGCCGAGGGATACGAGGTCTGGGGCCTGGTTCGGGGCCAGGCCAACCCTCGGGTGCGCCGGGTGCGCGAGATCCTCGGCGACGTCCGTCTGGTCCGGGGCGACTTGCTCGACCAGGGCAGCCTGATCTCGGCGGTCGAGCGGGTGCAGCCCGACGAGGTCTACAACCTGGCTGCCATCTCGTACGTGCCGATGTCCTGGCAGCAGGCCGAGCTGACCGGCGAGGTCACCGGGCTCGGCGTGCTCCGGGTTCTCGAGGCGATCCGGGTCTGCAGCGGCATCAGCGCGTCGCGCAGCCCTGGGCGCGGCCAGATCCGGTTCTACCAGGCGTCGTCTTCGGAGATGTTCGGGAAGGTGCGGGAGTCGCCGCAGTCCGAGCAGACCTCGTTCCACCCGCGCAGCCCCTACGGGGTGGCCAAGGCCTACGGCCACCACCTGACCCAGAACTACCGCGAGTCGTACGGGATGTTCGCCGTGTCCGGCATCCTGTTCAACCATGAGTCGCCGCGCCGGGGCGCCGAGTTCGTTACCCGCAAGGTGTCGCTCGGTGTCGCCAAGATCAAGCTTGGCTACGAGAGGCAGCTGCGCCTCGGAAACCTGGGTGCGAGCAGGGACTGGGGATTCGCCGGCGACTACGTCCGTGCGATGCACCTGATGCTGGGGCGGGCCGAGCCCACCGACTACGTGGTGGGCACCGGGGTCACGCACAGCGTCGGCGAACTGGTGGAGCTGGCATTCGGCGTCGCGGGCCTCGACTGGCGGGACCACGTGGTCACCGACGCCGCGTTCATCAGGCCCGCCGAGGTAGACCAGCTATGTGCGAACCCGGCCAAGGCCGCAAGCGAGCTCGGCTGGGAGACCGAGATCGGCTTCGAGGAACTGGTCACGATGATGGTTGAGGCCGACCACAAGCTGCTCAGCGAGTCCGGAGGGCACGCCGAAGACTCATTCGGGCCGGACGCCTGGTAACCCCGGCCGGCTCGCCGTCACGGCCCCGTGCCGGGCGCGGTCCCGATTGCCTGCCCGCGATCCCGGCGCGCCCGGCGTGCGGGTGCCCGGCGTGGCGACGCTGGTGATCGAGCACCCGCGGGTGCCGGATCCGCTGCCGCTCGCCGGGGCGCTCGCCTGGCTCGTCCTGGGCAACTCGATCGGCGCGTTCACGCTGATGTAGGCGATGCTGCGGCGCCGCTCGGCAAGCCAGGTCAGCAGCCTGTTCTTCCTGACCCCGGCGGTCACGGCGATCCTCGCCTACCTGTTCCTCGGTCAGGCGCTCGGCTGGCTGACCATCGCCGGGCTGTTCGTCAGCGGCGCTGGCGTGTTCCTTGCCACCCGCCGTCCGCGGGATCCGGCCGCGGCCGGGGCGCCACCGGACAAGGCTGGGCCGGCCGGGATGCCCCGGCATGAGCCCGCGGCGGCCGCCCGGGCCAGGCAGCGGCCGCTCAGGAGACCACGGCTCCGACCGCCGCCCCGATTCCGTAGGTCAGGGCGGCCGCGACGCCGGCCAGCAGCAGCTGGCGCGCTGCCCCGCGCAGGAACGGGCGGTCGGTGATCCGCGCCACGAGGCCGCCGCCGACGAAGGCGGCGACCGCGGCGAGCGCGAGCGCCACCCAGAGCACGCTGAACCCGGCCAGGTAGGGAAGCAGCGGGATCAGCGCGCCGATCGCGAACGTCACCAGCGACGCGCCGGCGGCGGTGAGCGGGGACGGCAGGTCCTCGTAATCCACCCCGAGTTCTTCGCGCACGTGCACCCCGAGCGCCTCGTCCGGGTGCCGGGAGAGCTGCCCGGCCACCTCGTAGGCGAGGTCGGCATCCACGCCGCGCTTCCGGAACACGGCCGCCAGCTCACGTCGCTCCGCCTCGGGGTGGTGTTCGAGCTCGTACTGTTCCTTGCGGACCTCGGCCCCGATCAGCTCGTTCTGCGAGGACACCGAGACGAACTCCCCGGCGGCCATTGAGAACGCCCCGGCGGACAGCCCGGCGAGGCCCGCCAGCACCACGGCGTGTGCCGAGCCGTGGCCACCGCTCACCCCGGCGATCAGCGATACGTTTGTAACCAAACCGTCCATGGAGCCGAACACCGCGGGGCGCAGCCAGCCTCCGGAGACGTCCCGGTGGTGGCCATGGATGTCATGGCCGTGGACGTCATGGCCGTGCGGCCGGGCGTCCTGGCCATGTGGCTTGCTGCCGGGGAGCATCTGCTCATTATCCCTTGCCGGAGCCGTTCAAGCTGGGGCAGATGGCTGGTTAGCGCCCTCCGTCAGGCGCAGGCCGCTGGTCCGCAGGACGCCGATGATGCGCTCGATATCCTCACCGAACGGCTGGTCAGCGCCGACCGGTCCCACCACCTCGGCCAGCCGTGCCACCACCTGAAGGCATCCTTGCGGCGCGGCCTGCTGCGACAGCGAGCAGGCCCGGTATCCGGCCAGCAGCTCGCACGCGGTGACCGCCCTGGCGTGGCGCAGTGCACCGCGCAGCGCCTCGGCGGCCTCCCAGCCGAAGGACTGCACGTCCTCCTGGCCGCCGGAGGTCTCAACGAGCCCGATGGGCGATACAGCCGCCAGCCGGCGGAGCGCATGTGCCTCTCCGACGGCGCGCTTGTGCACGGCGACGAGCCCGGCGTCCGGGCCAGGGTGCGCCGCAAGCTGGGCGGGCAGGCCGGTCACCCGGGTGTCGAGCAGCCGGTGCAGCCGTGCCGCCGAGACCTCCGCCGCGTGCGCCAGCGCCGCCGTGAGCAGGTCACAATGCGCGGCGAGGTCGATCCCGTGGAATCCGGCGGTGCCGGTGAACCTCCCGTTGAGAAACGCCGGCGAGTCGGTTACCCCGGCGAGCGCGCGGTCGGCCGCCGCCGCCAGCGCCTGGCCGGCACGCAGCACGTGAGCCAGAACCGGGCCGGCCACCCGGAACGACACCGGGGCCTGCAGGGCGCGAGGCTCGGCCAGATCGCCGACCGCGGCGCGGAGCCGCTCGAGCACCTCCGCGTGCAGGCTGTCGCCTCGCGCGCACGCGGCCGCGTAGGGATCACGCGACGCGCGGACTGCCGCGATCGACAGCGCCGCGGCCGACTCCATCGCCGCCTCGAGCGTGCTGGCCTCGGCCAGCCGCATCAGGCACAGCGCCGTCGCCCCCGGCACCCCCGCCAGCAGCGCGTGTCCTTCCCTCGGGCCCAGGCGGTAGCGCCCGAGCCCGCGGTCACGCAGCGCCTCGGCAGCGGGCACGGCACGGCCGGACCGGCCGAGCACATGGCCGATCCCGACGAGGGGCCCGAACGCGTGAGCCAGGGGAATGATCTCGCCGGCGCTGCCCACCCCGGTCCGGGGCACCGCTGGCGCTGCGCCGGACTCCAGCAGGCTGGCGAGCTGCTCGCACAGGGCGGCGGACACGCCGGAGTCGCCGGAAAGGAACGTTCGCAGCCGGACCGCGACGATCGCACGCACGTCGGTGGCGTCCAGCCACGGCGGGCCCCCGGCCGCCCGGGCCAGCAGCAGGTTGCGCTGGTGCGCGAGCTGCTCGGGTCCGGTGAGGGGCACGCCGGACAGGGCGCCCATGCCGGTGTTGACCCCGTACACGGGATCGCCGCCGGCCAGCACCTCCCGCGCCGCACGGCACTGCCGGTCAACGCCGGCAAGCAGCCCGGGCGCGAGCTCGATCAGCCGCCCCGCGGCGACCTCGCGGATTCGCCTGGCGTCCAGGTCACCGGGCGCGGCGATCACGATGGGCGTCGCGGCGGGGATTGCGGCCGGCATGGTCACCGGTAGCGCAGCATCGTGCCGACGCCGGCCTCCTCGGCCCGGCGCAGGATCAGCGCGCCAACCGCGACGTCGAGGATGGACAGGCCCCGGTGCCAGAGCAGGATGCGCTCGTCGGGACGCTCCCGCCCCGGGCGCAGGCCCGCGACGATCTGGCCGAGCTCGGCGTGCAGGGTCTGCGGCGAGAGCCGGCCGCTGTCCACGTGCCGGCGCAGGGCGCCGAACCGCCCGGACTGTGCCTCGCGCCAGTCGTCGACGACGACCTTGTCCATCACGTCCAGCAGGTCAAGCTCGACGGCGCTGATCGTGCCGTAGGGCACGACGAACGCGCCGGGCCGGACGACGCTCGTCCGCAGCAGCGGCTGGGGCTCGGTCAGCCGGGAGGCCTCGACCAGGATGTCGGCACCGTCGAATGCCTCGTCCGCGGTTGCGGCCACCCGCACCGGTGTGCTTGTCGCGTCGGCCAGCTGCCGCGCGAACGCCTCGCGCGACTCCGGCCGGCGGCTGGTCACCCGGATCTCGTCGAGGCCGAACATCTCGTCGAGCAGGATGACGTTCCAGAACGCCGTGCCCCGGGCGCCGACGTGGCCCAGCACCCGAGCGTCGGGCCGCGCCAGGTACCTGGCGCCCACGGCGGTCATCGCGCCGGTCCGGCACGCGGTGATCAGGGTGGCATCCATGATCGACAGCGGGATCCCGGTGCCGGGGTCGTAGAGCGTCAGCAGACCGAGCTCGCTGGGCAGCCCGCGGGAGAAGTTGTCCACGAAGTCGCCCACGACCTTGACCCCGGACAGGCCGTCGGCCCCGAGTCCCGGCAGGTGCCCGCGGAGCACGTTGAAGTGCCCGGCCCGGCCGTCGCCGGGGACCAGATGCACCCGCGGCTCGAAGACCACGCGGCCCTCACCGTGGGCGAGCACCGCGCCCTCCACGGCGTCGACGATCTCGGCGCCGGTGAGGCCGAGGCCGTCGATGTCGGGACCGGACAGGAACCGGAGCCACAGATCCGCGCCGGTCCCTGCCTGGTCCACGACGGCTGCGCGCTCAGCTCTTGGTCGCGTTGTACAGGAAGATGTGACCGATCGCGGTCGGGTACGCGCCGCTCACGGTCTTGGCGGTCGCGGTCAGGTAGTTGTAGAAATACCCGAAGATGATCGGCGTCTGGTCCAGCAGCAGGGTCTCGATCTGCCCGGCGATCGAGCGCTGGGTGGACAGGTCGACGGTGGCGATGTACTTGCTCACCAGGCTGTCGTACTGCGCGTTGTTGAAGTGCGCCGCGTTCCACGGGCCTGTGCCGGTCTTCGCGTTCGTGGTCTCCAGCGGGGCGGTCAGGAACACGTTCGGCACGCTGCGGTGCCCGTAGTCCACCAGGCTCATCGTGGCGTCGAGCCAGTCTGAGTTCCCGAACGTGGCCTTGCCGTAGTAGGCGCTCGAGCTCTCGACGGTCAGTCCGATGTTCACCCCGATGGCCTTCGCCGACTGCACGACGATCTGGGCGTACTCCGGAATCTCCAGGAACTGCTCGGTGGTGAGATGGGTGCTGAACCCGCTCGGGTGGCCCGCCGCGGACAGCAGCGACTTCGCCTTGCTGATGTTCTGCGTCCGCTGCGCGATGCTGGTGTTCGTCGACGGGAACACCGGGGCGAACGGGCTGTCGTTGCCGATGTCCGCGTACCCCTTGAACAGAGCCTTGACGATCGCCGGGCGGTCCAGCGTGAGCGCGATCGCCTGGCGCACCCGCGGGTCGGTGAACGGCGCCTGATCGCAGCGCATCGAGAGCTCACGGTGCGCGCTGGACCGCAGCTTGATGATGTTGTACGGGGCGCCGGAGGCGAGCAGCTGCTCGGCGCCCGCCACGGCGAACTGCCCGACCACGTCGATCGACCCGTTGGACAGCGCGAGGATCTCCGGCGTCTGAGTGGCGTAGAACGTGAACTGGGTCTCGGCGGGCAGCGCCTTGGTGCCCCAGTACTGCTCGTTGCGCGTGAACGACGCGCCGACCTTTGCCGTATAGCTCTTCAGCACGAACGGCCCGGTGCCGATGAACGAGCTCTGCCAGTCCGCCGGGTTGTAGCCCTTCGGGATGATGATCATGTTGTAGTTGTCGGACGACGTCAGGTACGGGAAGTTCCCGTTCGGCGCCGCGAGGTGGAACGCGACAGTGAAGTCGTCGACCTTCTGCACCCCGGACGGGGTGAGCACACCGCCGAAGTTGGACAGCGCGTTCGACGCGTTCTTCGGGTTGGACTGGAGCTGGTAGGTGTAGACGACGTCGTCCGCGGTGAGCGCCTTGCCGTTGTGGAACTTGACCCCTTGGCGGATCTTGAACGTCCACACGTCCGCGGTGGAGTTCGACGACCAGCTCTCGGCGAGCACGGGCTTCAGCGCCAGGGTCTGGGTGGACAGGCAGAGGTACTCACCGGTCTGCGCCAGCATGTCCAGGCCGCCCTGGTCGGCCACGGTCAGCGGGTTGATCGCCGCGGTCGGCGTGACGATTCCCACCTTGATCGTCGCCCCGGCCTTCCCAGAGGACGAGCTCGGTGGCGACGACGAGCTCGTGCTGCCGCACGCCGAGACGATCGCCCCGAGCAGCGGCATGGATATCCCGATAACCGAGCCGCGCCGGATGAAGTCACGGCGCGACATCCTCCCGGCGGCGAACTCGTCGATGACATGGTTCGCGATGTCGCCCTGGCCCTCTCTCAGCCGGCTGAGGCGGCGGTGGTCTGCATTCACGGGGATCCTCCCTAGTTCACCGGAGCGCACGCGGGCCGGTGTAAGTGAGAAAAGCTACGTTCCTTGCGGTGGCTTGTCACGGCGCCTGCCCGACACGCTGCAGGACTGTTAGCTGATCGATGGGAATGTGACAGCTCATCAGGTGGCCCGGCGCGACCTCGCGGAGCGGCGGCTCGGTTGACTCACACTCGCCCGTCGGCAGCCGGCGCGGGCAGCGCGTGTGGAACACGCAGCCGGAGGGCGGGTTGGCCGCCGACGGGATCTCGCCCTGCAGCCGGATCCGTTCCGGGCGCTGCCCATCGAGGCTCGGCACCGCCGAGAGCAGCGCCTCGGTGTACGGGTGATGCGGCCCGGCGAACACGGTCTCGGCCGGGCCGACCTCCATGATGCGGCCGAGGTAGAGAACGGCGATGCGGTCGGACAGGTACCGCACCAGGCCAAGGTCGTGCGAGATGAACAAGTACGTGACCTGCTCCTTGGCCTGCAGGTCGACCAGCAGGTTGAGGATTGCCGCCTGCACCGACACGTCCAGGGCCGAGGTTGGCTCGTCGCAGACCACGATGCGCGGGCCCCCGGCAAAGGCGCGGGCTATCGCCACACGCTGCTTCAGCCCGCCGGACAGCTGGCTGGGGCGCAGCGATAGCTGGCGGTCCTCCATGCGGACCGACCGGACCAGGTCGGTCAGGCGCTCGCGCAGGCGAGCCCCGGACAGGCCGGCCAGCCGGGACAGCGGCGCGCTGATCAGGCGCCGCACCGAGTGCCGGCGGTTCAGCGCCGAGTCCGGGTTCTGGAACACGATCTGCAGGGCCTTCAGCTGGTCCCGGGTGCGGCGGCGCGCGTCGGCAGCCAGCCGCTCGCCGTCCAGATCGATGACCGAGCCCTCGTCCGGCGGGATCAGCCCGAGCAGCGCGCGGGCCAGGGTGGTCTTGCCGCTGCCGGACTCGCCGACGAGGCCGAGCGTCTCGCCGCGTTCCAGGCTCAGGTCGACGCCGACCAGGGCCTTGACTTCTTCGCCCCGCGAGCCGAACGTCTTCGACAGCCGCTCGAGCTGCACAACCGGCCGCTCGGCGTCGCGTACCGGGGGGATATCCAGGTTGACCGGTGTGTTCCTGGGCAGGTCCTCGGTCTGTTCGTGCAGGTAGCAGCGTGAAGTCCGGCCGTCGCCGACGGGGAACGCGGGCGGCGGGGCCTCCCGGCACTGGTCCTCGGCGATCGGGCAGCGCGGGGCGAAGATGCATCCCTTCGGCTCGTCGCCCGGCGTGGGCAGGAAGCCGGGGATCGTGTCCAGGCGCCCGTGGTCCTTGCGCTGGCCGCGCCGGGGGATGCAGCGCAGCAGGCCGACCGTGTAGGGGTGGCGCGG
>Ga0335074_10008505_pt1 | contig 14269 bp, 9 predicted proteins | sample Lox_Sample_23_FD_206715 | JGI IMG/M metagenome (GOLD analysis project Ga0335074, IMG submission 206715) | Soil microbial communities from Loxahatchee National Wildlife Refuge, Florida, United States - Lox_Sample_2.3 | ecosystem: Environmental > Terrestrial > Soil > Wetlands | place: USA: Florida...
GCGCGCTGACACCGAGTACGCCGGCCAGTGGCAGCGTGACCAGGGCCATGAGCTGGTACCGCCAGGAGAACACGTACAGGTCGGCGACAAGCAGCAAGCCGACAGCGGACACGAAGAAGGCAAGCGCGGCGTAGGCGATGTTTCGTCCGCGCGGGCTGCTCCAGCGCGTCACCAGCGCGATCAGCGAGCCGATCAGCCCGAGGATCGTGAAGAGCAGCAGCAGCGGGCCTGGCGTATAACCGCCGTTCAGCTGGTAGGCGCGCAGGAACGAGGCCAGCGAGTGGTTGACCTTGGCCTTGCCGCCCCACGCCGCCGGCAGCGTGTGGTAGTGGAACGGCTGGGAGTGGTACAGCTGCACGCCGAGGACGATCGTGCCGTTATGGTCCTCGATCACTCCCTTGTAGGTCGGGAACTGGTTCTGGAACTGCCAGCGATAGATCGGGGTGATGGCCTCGAGATTGGTCCGGTCGACCGCGAACAGCCGGATCGAGTCGCGCAGGATGGAGGCGATGACCCGGAGCGGCTGCTGGGTCTCCACGGCCCGATCGAACTCGCCCAGCAGGATCGCCTGCTGGGCGGCTGAGACGCCCTTCAGGTGCAGCAGCGGCGAGCGGGAGGCGTGGTCGAACCAGTCAGGGCTCTCCTTCTGCAGGGCAGGCGTCGGGCAGAGCGGCCGGGCGGCAGCCGGCAGCTTGATGGTGTTGCAGTCGACAGCGACGGCCATCCTGCCAGCCGCGCTGCCCTTGGTGGAGAGCGAGAAGTTTCCCGTGGCTGCGTACGCGAAGCCGCAGTACACGAAGATCGGCACGATGAAGGCGACGACCATGGCGAGGCCCTTGCCGACGAGCTCCTCTCGCGGCCAGCCGCCGCGGGTGAGGATCAGGTAGATCAGGCCCGGCACGATGAGGCAGAGGCCGACCTCGCGGATGGTGACCGCGCAGCCCATGATCAGCCCGGTCGCGATCACCGTTGCCCAGCTTGCCGTCGGCTTCCACAGCAGAACGGTGAATGCCACCACGATCAGCGTCAGGAAGATCACGTCAGGCATGATCGTTTGCTCGGCCTGGAGCTCATAGCCGTCGAGCAGGATCGGCGCCATGGCGAGCGCTGCCAGCCACCGGTTCACCCCACGGCGCAGCAGCAGAACGTAGATGAGCACGGCCATGGCCAGGCCGCACAGATGCTGAAAGGCGGCGACCGTACCGAGGTCACCGAAGCTCAGGAGCAGCTTCAGCGGCACCTTGTACCCGACCGGGTCGGCCCCGATCCAGGCGTTGTACAGGTACTTGACCGAGTCGATGTAGAAGATTGCAGGCGCGTACGCCAGCTGCGTGATGATCCGCATGACGAGGCCGGCAGTCAGCAGCAGCGCAGCGAGCCAGTGTCGCCTCAGCACCGATCCGATCCAGGCTGGCCATGAGCGCCCGTCCCGGAGGCTGCTGAGGCGCTGCGACCAGGCACGGCGCCGTGACTCCGCGGGCACCCGCTCCTCCAGGGTGGTGACGCTGCCGGCTGACTGGGACTCAGCGGCCTGGGGGTCGTTGTAGCTCACTGCTGGCAGGTTATGCCACAGACGCGCTTGCGCTGGCCGCACTGGACTCGACGGCAGGCGGAGTGTCACCGGACGGCTGGCGCCGACGGAACAGGTCAGTCAGCGCGGCGAATCCCAGCACGCCGGCAGGCGGCAGGGTGATCAGCGCCATGAGCTGGTACCGCCAGGAGAACACGTAGACATCGGCAACAAGCAGCAGGCCGACCGCGCACGCAAAGAAGAATCCGGATGCGAGCGCTAGCTGCCGCCCGCGCGGACTGTTCCACTTCCGCACCAGGGCCAGCAGCGACCCGATCAGGCCAGCGATCGTGAAGGCCAGCAGGAGCGGGCCGGGCGTGAACCCGCCGCCGAGCTGGTAGCTGCGCAGGAAGGAGGCCAGCATGCGGTTTACCTTCGCCTTGCCGCCCCACTTCGCCGGCAGGACGTAGAAATGCCAGGGCGAGGTGTGATGGATCTGGTAGCCGACGACGATCGTGCCGTCGGGGCGCACCGAGACGTCGTCGCCGGGCTGTTCGCCGCTGACCTGCCCGGTAGTTCCCGAGTGGAGGAAGGTCGGGTAGTGGGTCTGGAACTGCCAGCGCCAGATCGGAGTGATCCCCGGAATGTTGGGGCGGGTCACTGAGTACAGCCGGATGGCGTCAGACAGGACGGAGCCGATGACCCGGAGTGGCTGCTGCTTCTCGACCGCGCTGTCGAATTCGGAGGTCAGGGCTATCCGCTGACCAGCTGGTACCGCATTCTGGAGCGGCGAGCTCGGAGAGTCCTGGAGCCAGTTCGCGCTCTGCCGCTGCTCGGCTGGCGTCGGGCACATCGGCCGGACAGCCGGCGGCAGCTTGATGGTCTGGCAGTCGACGGCCTTGGCCATCCGCCCGGCGTCGCTGCCCTTCGCCGAGATCCAGAAGTGGCCGTCCACCTCGTAGGACACGCCGCAGTACAGGAAGATCGGCACGATGAACGCGACGATGATGGCGACGCACTTGCCGAACACGTCGACCCAGGGCTCGCGCTTCGCGACGATCAGGTACAGCAGCGGCGCCGCGATAGCGATCAGCGCGACCTCACGGATGGTGACCGCGACGCCCAGGATGATGCCGGTGGCGATCACCGTCACCCAGGTTGCCGTCTCTCGCCACAGGAACACGGTGAAGGCGATGACCAGGACGGCCAGGAAGATGACGTCCGGCATGATCACCTGCTCGGCCTGGAGCTCGTAGCCGTCGAGCAGGATCGGCGCCATCGCGAGCGCGGCCAGGTACCTGTTCGCGCCCCGCCGCAGCAGCACCACATAGATAAGTACGCCCATCAGCAGGCCGCACACGTGCTGCACCGCGGTGACCAGGTTCAGGTTGCCGACGGCCAGCAGCACCTCCAGCACACCCTTGTAGCCCAGCGGGTCAGTGCCGATCCAGGCGTTGTACAGGTACTTCATCGAGTCGATGTAGAGCAGGGCCGGCTGGTACGCCAGCTGCGTGATGATCCGCATCACGAGGCCGGCGGTCAGCAGCAGCGCGGCAAGCCAGTGCCGCCTCAGTACCGATCCGGTCCACGCGGCCCAGGACCGGCCGGCCCGGATGCCGTCAATCCGCTGCGTCCAGGTGCGGCGCTGCGCCGGGTCGGCCGGGCTGGCCGCCTCTGGCACGTCTTCTGTACCGCCGGATGGCGGGGTTTCAGCAGGCACCGGAAGCTCAGGTGTGGCCACTCCGCCGGCGGCTGCTGCCCGCGCGCGTGCGCCGGGCGACATGAGCAGCGCCCGCCCAAAGCGACCAGCATGGTTGCCCGCGGAGCTCGCGGCGGGCCTGGTCGGTCGGCGGCGTCGGTCGTTGCGTAGCCGAGGCGGCAAGGGCTGGGCTCCTTATGAACGTTATGCCGGCGCCAGACTGGAGTTACTTCCGAGACGGTAACAAACCTTGCTACCCAGTCTTCGGCTAAAGGGCAGAACTGCCGCAGCCGGGGTTCGCAGCTTCGTCCGCCCCGCCTGGCCCGCGGGACGCAGCCAGACTATCCGGCATCCGATGCTGGATTGGGCACGAAGCATTCAAGATCCCGTATCCGCTCGATCACCTGCCGCGGCCCGGCAGGCGGGAATCCGGTTAGCCGCCAGCCACACGCCGAACACGCTGCGTAATGTAGCCATTACATTCCGCCATACCACCTGATGAAACGTGATGCCAGCAGCCGGTGCCGACAGCCGCCCGCGGCCGTTCGGCAGGACAGAGCGTTACAGCGGGATGTTGCCGTGCTGGCCGCGCTGCCGGGGCGCCGCGATGATGGCGTCCAGAATGGCCTGACGGGTCTTCTCCGGTTCGATGACCTCGTCGATGACGCCCAGCGAGACGGCCCTCGGCAGCCCGCCGACGATCTCCTCGTGCTCGCTCGCGAGCCTCGCCTCGACCTGCTGGCGCTCCTCCTCGGGGGCGGCCGTCAGGGTGCGCCGGTGCAGGATTCGCACGGCCGCCACCGAGCCCATCACGGCGATCTCGGCGCCCGGCCAGGCGAACACCCTCGTCGCGCCGAGGGCGCGGGAGTTCATCGCGATGTAGGCGCCGCCGATGGCCTTGCGCGTGACCAGCGTCACCCGCGGCACGACCGCCTCCGCAAAGGCGTGCAGCAGCTTGGCGCCGCGGCGGACCACGCCGTCCCATTCCTGGCCCACTCCGGGCAGGTAGCCCGGCACGTCCACGAGCACGACGAGCGGGATGCCGAAGGCGTCGCACATCCGCACGAACCTGCCGGCCTTCTCGGCCGACGTCGCGTCCAGGCAGCCGCCGAGGCGAAGCGGGTTGTTGGCGATGACGCCGACCGTGTGGCCGCCCAGGCGGCCGAGCGTGGTGACGATGTTCGGGGCCCAGCGCGGGTGCAGTTCGATGCCGGGACCGTCGAGCAGGCCGCCGATCAGCGGGTGGACGTCATAGGCGCGCTTGGGGGACTCGGGCAGCAGCGAGCTCAGATCGACCTCGGGCAGCTCCGGCTCTGACTGGCCGCCGGCTGCGGGCGCGCCGTCGAGGTCGGTGACCTGACGGCCGAACAGCAGCACGAGCTGCCGTGCCTTCTCCAGGGCCTCGGCGTCGGTGGCGGTCACCAGATGCACGACGCCGGAGCGGCGGCTGTGCGGTTCGGGTCCGCCCAGGCGGGCCATGTCGACGTCCTCGCCGGTCACCGTCCTGACCACGTCCGGTCCGGTGACGAAGATGCGACCCTGCTCGGACAGGATGACCAGGTCGGTCAGCGCCGGGCCGTAAGCCGCGCCGCCAGCGGCCGCGCCGAGGACGACGGAGATCTGAGGCACCTTGCCCGATGCCCTGGTCATCGCGGCGAACACCGTGCCGACACCATGCAGGCTCTCGACGCCCTCGAGGATCCGCGCGCCGCCGGAGTGCCACAGACCGATGATGGGCGCCCCGATTTCGACGGCGCGATCGTAGGCGGCGACGACATGCTGGCAGCCCGCGGTGCTCATGGCGCCGCCCTGCAGCCTCGGGTCGCTGGCGAAGGCCACCGTCGCGACGCCTGCGATACTGCCGATCCCGGCGAGCATCCCGCTGTCATCCACCGGGCGCAGCAGTTCCAGCGAGCCGGCGTCGAACAGGGCCTCAAGCCGCGACAGCGGGTCGCGGCCCAGGGTGCCGGGCGGCAGCGCCGGGGCTGCCATCGCCCGCCCGGCCGGTGCCGCATGGGCCGGTGCCGTCGGGGCCGGAGCCAGTTGCCTCGAGACGCCCAGGTGCGAGTTGCCTTGGCCGGGTCGCTGCCGCAGAGCTGTCGAAGAATCCACCATGGTCACGTCGATCTCCTCAGGGGGAACGGGGGCATCCTGCTCCGGCGGCACGCCGGGCGGTGGGGGAGGCGGGGGAGGCGGCAAAGGGCTCAGGCCTGCGTGAACACGAGGGCGACGTTGGCGCCGCCGAATCCGAATGAGTTGTTGATGACGGCCACCGGTCCCTCTCGCTCGGTCAGCGGCTGCGGCTGCGTCGAGATGGTCAGCCCGGCGTCGTCGTCGGGGTCCTCCAGGTTGATCGTGGGCGGGGCCAGCCGCTCGCGCAGCGCCATGATGGCAGCGACCGACTCGACCGCGCCGGCGCCGCCTAGCAGGTGACCAGTCATGGACTTGGTGGCCGAGACCACGACGCCCGGCGCCGCGTCACCCAGGACTGCCGCGATGGACTGGGCCTCCACCACATCACCGGCCTGGGTGGATGTGGCGTGCGCGTTCACGTGCACGATCTGTGCGGGCTTGACGTCGCCGTCAGCCAGCGCCCGACTGAGGACCAGCTTCAGCCCGGTCCCGGCCGGCTCCGGCTGAGCGATGTGGTGCGCGTCGGAGGAGTACCCCACACCCGCGGCTACCGCGTACACGGTGGCGCCACGGCTTTCCGCATGTTCCTCCGACTCCAGCACCACCATGCCAGCGCCCTCGCCGAGCACAAAACCATCCCGGCCCTTGTCGAACGGCCGGGATGCCCGCGCTGGCTCGTCGTTGCGAGTGGACAGCGCGCGCATCGCGGCGAACGCGGCGATGTTCAGCTGGATGATCGCGGCCTCGGTACCGCCGGCCAGGACCACGTCGGCGCGGCCCGACCTGATCATGTCCATCGCGTAGCCGATGGCCTCGGCACCGGACGCGCAGGCGCTCACCGTCGTGTGCACGCCGGCCCTGGCGCCGAGCTCGATAGCCAGCCAGCCAGCCGCGCCATTCGGCATCAGCATCGGCACGGTGTACGGCGACAGCCGCTGCCAGCCCTTGTCCTTCAGCAAGTCGTAGGCAGACAGAGTGGAGCTGATACCGCCAATGCCGCTGGAGACCGCCACGCCGAGCCGCTCCGGGTCGACCTCGGGCGAGCCCGCGTCCGCCCACGCCTCGCGCGCGGCGACGAGGGCGAACTGCTCGCACCGGTCCAGCCGACGGGACTGCACCCGGTCGATCAGCGTGGCGGGGTCGGCAGCGGCCCAGGCGGCGATCCTGGCCGGCAGCTCCGCCGCCCAGTCCTCCGTCAGCGCCTGCACGCCGCTGCGGCCAGCCTTCATGCCATCCCAGGTGCCCGGCACGTCAGTGCCGAGCGGAGTGATGGCACCGAGGCCCGTTACCACGACGCGTGTCCGGTCTCTACCCACTGGTTCTGCTCCTCGTCGAGTTGGGCGCCCTGGCGCGGCGCGGCGGCCGCCGCGGCAGCCGGCCTAGGAAGACACCGCCAGCCTCAGGCCGACACCTCGGCCCGCCGGACGTAGTCGATGACGTCCTGCACGGTCTTGAGATCCTTGAGCTGCTCGTCCGGTATCTCGACGCCGAACTTGTCCTGCGCGGCGACAGCGATCTCGACCATCGACAGCGAGTCAATGTCGAGGTCATCAACGAACGTCTTCTCCGGCGTCACGTCGTCGGCCGGCACGCCGGCGACCTCGTCGATGATCTCGCCGAGACCTGCCAGGATTTCCTGCTCCGTCATTGCCATGGGACTTCTGCTCTCCTTCTGAGGGTTGCCTGTCGTGTAACGAGGGGTCAGGGTACCGTGATCACCTGCGCGGCATAGCACATGCCAGCGCCGAAGCCGAGCAGCAGCGCCTTGGCTCCGGAGGCGACTTCGCCGCGCTCGATCATCCGGAACAACGCCATCGGGATCGACGCCGACGAGGTGTTGCCGGCCGTCACAATGTCGTCCGCGACCAGGGCCTGCGGCGCACCGAGCTTGCGCGCGATCGCCTCGATGATCCGCAGGTTGGCCTGATGCGGCACGAAGACGGCCAGCTCTGCGGGCTCCACGCCGGCCTTCTCGCAGGCCTGGCGGGCGATCGGGGCCAGCGCGCTGGTGGCCCAGCGGAAGACTGCCTGGCCTTCCTGGAAGATGAACCCGTTCCGGTCCTTGACGAAAATCTTGTCCGCCAGGCCGCCGTCGCTGCCCCAGTGCACCGGTCCGATGCCAGGTGCGTCAGCCGGGTCCGCGACCGGGCCGACGACGGCGGCGCCCGCTCCGTCGGCGAAGATGATGCAGGTCGAGCGATCGGTCCAGTCGACCCACTGGGACAGCTTCTCGGCCCCTACCACCAGCACGTTCCTCGCTGTGCCGGTGCGCACCGCGTCGGCCGCGTTGGCCAGCGCGTAGCAGAACCCGGCACAGGCCGCGTTGAGGTCGTACGCGCCGGGCGCGATGATGCCGAGCCGCTTAGCTACCGACGCTGACACGTTCGGGATCAGCACCTCGGGCGTGCAGGTCGCGACGATAACCAGGTCGATGTCCGCAGGGGAGAGGCCGCTGGCAGCGAGAGCCTTGCCGCCCGCCTGCACGGCCATGTCGGTCACGCTCTCGTCCGGCCCGGCGATCCTGCGGCTCTCGATGCCGACACGGGAGCGGATCCACTCGTCGGTGGTCTCGACCGTCTGTGACAGCTCGTCGTTGGTCACGACCCTGGCGGGCTGGTAGGCGCCGAAAGCCAGCACCCTCGCGCCGGGTGCGCCATCGGTGAGGTGCATATCGTCCCTCTCTGCGGATTACTCGGCCTGGATTACTGGGCGTCAGCTGGCAGGAGGCGGACGAGCGGCTGTCCCGCGCTGACCGGGTCACCGTCTTCGACCAGCCACTCGATGACCGTGGCGGGGAACGTGGCAGCGAGGGGGCGATTCCCGCCGCGTACCTCGACGTAGCCAAGGTCGGTGTCCGGGCCGACGGCGGTGTCGGGCCCGGCTGCCGCCGGGTGGCCGTCCGCCGCGCGGAAGGTCCCGCCGGCCGGCGCGACCAGCAGCCGCCATTCGGGCGTGTGGTGGTCGTCGTGGCTGTCCGCATGCTCGGCCAGCAGCGCCCGCGCCGCGTCCAGGTCATCCGGGGTCTTCAGCGCGACGACCTGGATGCCGCGCAGGGCGCGCTTGGCGAGGCCGGTCAGCGTCCCGCCCGGCGGCAGCTCGATCAGCGCTGTGACGCCGAGCGACTCCATTGTCTGCATGCACTTGTCCCACCGGACCGGCGCGCTGACCTGGTTGATGATCCGGTCGAGCCAGTCCGGGCCGGACTTGACCACCGCTCCGTCCCGGTTGGACAGGAGGGGCCGGACCGGATCGCCGGCGCTGACCGTCTGCGCCGCGGCCGCCAGCGCGTCGACCGCCGGGGCCATGTGGTGGGTGTGGAACGCCCCGGCGACCGAGAGGGGCCGCAGCCTCGCCCCGGCCGGCGGGCTGGCCGCGAAGGCGGCGAGCTGAACCATTGTGCCGGCGGCGACGATCTGGCCGGCGGCATTGACGTTCGCCGGCGTCAGTCCGTGCGCTTCGATCGCGGCGAGCACCTCGGCCTCGTCCCCGCCGAGTACCGCGGTCATTCCGGTCGGCTCGGCCGCGGCGGCTGCCGCCATGCCCTGGGCGCGCACCCGCACCAGAAGCATCGCGTCCTCCGGTGAGATGACCTCGGCCAGCACGCCCGCCGCCAGCTCGCCCACGCTGTGCCCGGCGACGGCTACCGATTCACGGCTGACGGGATGGGTCCCGGTGACAATCTCGTCAATAGCGGCGGCGATGGCTGCCGCCACTAGGAGCGGCTGAGCGACGGCGGTGTCCCTGATCTCGTCCGCGTCGGCTGTGGTCCCGGCCCTGATCAGGTCGCATCCCGCCAGCTCGGACCAGGCCTCCAGGCGGGCGGCGAAGCCTGGCAGCTCCAGCCAGGGTGTGAGGAACCCAGGGGTCTGGGCGCCCTGACCAGGGGCGGCGATAAGAAGCATTGTCTAAGCCTGCAATGTAGGACTCCGCCATATCTATGCCGAAGCGAACGAAGTTTCGGCTAGATGTTCTGTACGAATCCTACAGATCATGTCCTCTTGTGCGACAGGCGACCCAGGACCACCGCAGTCCACAGCGCAAAGCCGCCCCGGCCGTCACCCGGAGTAATCCCGGTGAGCTCAGTGACCCGCCGCAGTCGGTACCTGACCGTATTCGGGTGCACGAACAGCAACCGGGCGGTGGCCTCCAGCGAGTTGCCCTGTTCCAGGTAGGTCATGACCGTGTCCAGCAGCGCGCTGCCGCCCCGCAGCAGCGGCTCGTACACATGCTCGATGAGGGCGGCCCGGGCGGACTCGTCGCCGTCGAGGGCGCGCTCCGGCAGCAGGTCGCTGGCGAGGACCGGTCGCGGCGCATCCGGCCAGCCGTCCGCGGCGCGCAGCCCGGCCATGGCCGCCGCGGCGGACGTCACCGCGGACAACAGGTCGGGCGCGGCCGGGCCGACGACGACCGGGCCGGGGCCGAACCGGCCGGCGAAGTGCCTGGCCGCCTCCATGGCGTCGGTGCCGCCTCCGACGACCAGGACGATGCGATTGCCATGCACGTCGGCCAGCAGATCCAGCCTCGCTCGCCGGGCCAGCAGTCGCAGTTCGTCGATCAGGCCCTCGGTCGGGTCGCTGCCGGTCGTGCCGACGATCACCGTGACCGGACTGAACGACCAGTTCAGCGCTGACGCCCAGGACTGCAGGCCTTCGTCCACCTCGCCGCGCACCAGCGCCTCGACCACCAGCGCCTCGAGCCTGGCATCCCACGCGCCGCGGGCCTCGGCCGTCCGCGCGTAGACCTGTGCGGTGCCGAACGCGATCTCCCTGGTGTAGCGGAGGACGGCCTCGCGCAGTTCGGCCTCGGCGCCGGGAGTGGCCAGCTCGTCGACCCTGGACTCGACAACGTCCACGATGACCCTGGTCATCTCGACCGCCTGCTGGAGGGTGACGGCCCGCGCTAGCTCTCTCGGGGCGGTGCCGAACACCTCGCCGCCCACCGCTAGCTTGTTGCGCTCCGGGTGCTTGATCCAGTCGACGAACGCGGCGATCGCCGCCTGCGCGACCAGTCCGAGCCAGGACCGGTTCTCCGCGGACATCGCCCGGAACCAGGACAGCCGCTCGTCCATGGCCTGCATCGAGGCGGTGCCGAGCGTGCCCATCGACGCCTCGAGCCGGGCGACCGTCTCGTCGCTGACCCTGGCGCGTCGCTCGGGCTACTCGTTCCTGGTCTGCACAGTCATAGCCATTGACAGGGTAAAGCCTGACCTAGCTGCGCTGGCTGGCAGCTAATGCTCCGGCAGCGACGAGCGGCTGATCGCCCGGGTCGTCTGCCGCGACGGCCCGGACGAACGCGGGGCGGCGCCAGACGACGACGGCCGAGATGACCGCGAGCGCCAGCGCCGCGGCAACTGTCGTCGGACCAACTCCCAGGTGGTCGGCGATCGGGCCCTGCACCAGTGACCCGATCGGGTAGGCGACGCCGAGCGCGACCAGGAAGACGCTCAGCACCCGGCCCCGGTACGCCGCCGGCGCAGACAACTGGGCGACGGTCTGCAAGCCAGACAGCACGCCCATGTAGACCAGCCCGACGACGAACAGCGCCGCGACCGCCAGCCACAGCGACGGCGCAGCGCCGTAGGCGATCAGCGCTGGCGGCAGCAGCGCGAGGCTCCAGGCCAGCGCGCGACCGCGGCCGATGCGCAGGGCCAGCGGTGGCAGGCAGAGCGCACCGGCAACCGCGCCGAGGCCTTGCGATGTCGTGAGCGCGGCCGTCGCGGCCGCGATCTGGCCCGGCCCCGGGCTTCCCGAGGCGCCGTGCGTTACCGCGAGCGCAACCGCGGGCACGAGCGCGATGAACGGCGAGGCGAGCAGCGCCACGACCGTGATCGAGATCGTCGCAGCCCGGCAGGACGGCTGCGCCCACGCCGCGCGCACGCCGTCGCGAATCGAGCTGACCAGGCTGGAGTGCGTACCAGGCGGCGGGCCGAGGCGGACGAACGCCAGCGCGGCCACGACGGCGAGGAACGACACCGCGTTCGCGACGAAGCTCGCGGCGTAGCCGAACGCGGCGACGGTCGCGCCGGCGAGCGCTGGGCCGACGATGCGGCCAGCATTCCACTGCGCCGAGTTCAGCGAACTGGCCGCCAGGAACTCCGAGCGTGGAACGAGGTCGGGCAGGATCGCCTGGGAGAACGGGCCGATCAGCGCGGATACCGAGCCCTGCAGCGTGACCAGGCTAAGCAGCAGGTACGGCCCGGCGTGACCGCCGGCCACCAGCGCCGCGATGAGGCCGGCGACCAGCCCCTGGGCCAGATTGCCAGCGGCGATCACCGGCCGCCGCGGCAGCCGGTCCGCGAGCGCACCGCCAACCGGCGACAGCAGCCCGATCGGCAGGAACGCGCCCGCAGCGACGAGCACGGCCCAGCTCGGCTGGCCGGTCCGGGAGATCACCAGCGCGCCGACTGCGACGGTCTGCATCCAGGTGCCGACGTTCGAGACGAGGCTGGCCGACCACAGCACGGCGAAGCTCCGGTACCGCAGCGGCCGCAGCGCGACGCCAGCATGCGGTCTCAGCTGCCGCGAATGGGCTCCGGCCTCCGTCACGGCCTCACCCTAACCGGGGCTGAGCCCGTGGCGGTCGGCACGCCTCAGCCCGCGACGGTGCCGCTGCCGCCCGGCAGCTCCAGCCGGGCGCCGAGCGCGCGGGCCAGCGCGACAGCCTCGTGCACCCGCGCCGCCCGCAGTCCGTGCTGTTCGATAGCTGCGATCCGGTCGGCTGGAACGCCCGAGCGCGCCGCCACCTCGGCAACGCTCAGGCCCTGCTCCTCGCGCAGCCTGGAGAGCGGCAGCATGCTCGCGAGGACGGCGGCCCGGCGGGCGATGCCGCCGTCGTCGGCGGCGAAGTATCGCGTCAGGAACGCGTCCGGGTCGGCCAGCACAACCGTATCGACGTCGTCTGGCCAGCCGTGGTCGCGAATCTCGGTCAGGAACTCGCTGGCAAGATTCAGCGCCTCGGTTCCGTGCTCTCCGATAGCCTCGCGTCCCTCCAGGACCGCGAACAAGGTCACGGTGCCGGCCGGCTCGACCGCGAACAAGATCCGGATGTCAGTTCCGAGCGGGTCCGCGCGCAACTCCAGCAGACCGGGGGCCGGCGCGCTAGCTTCCGGCTGTCCCGCCAGTTCCTGGAGCCTCGCTTCGGCTGCCCGGACGGCCGCGCGGAGCCTGACGCTCTCGGCGGCTGCAGCGGCCGCGCCGGCGAACTCCGTATCAGGGACGGTTGCGGCCTCGTCGAACTCAGCCAGGTCGGCCATCGCGTCAGCGACCCGCAGTTGCGCTTCCGCCGCCGTGTACGTCGCTTTGGCCGTCTCCCTCGCGGTCCTGAAGGCGTCGACCTGGCCCTGGAGTAGCTCGCTCTGCCGTGCCAGCCGTTCCTCGCGCTGGCTCGCGGCAGCCAGGTCCGCTTCGAGCGCGCCGAGCTCGGCGGGATCAGCGCCGCCGGTTCGCCGGGCGCTTAGCTCTAGCTCGGCCGAATGGCGGGCGCTGGCCGCATCGGCAACACGCCTCCGGATCAGCTGAAGCTCCGCCAGCAGGCCCCGATATGCGTCGTCGACCCTCTCGCGCGGATCGGGCGCGGCCTGGGCAGGCCTGCTCACACCGCAGAGGTCAGCGGGATTCTCGCACTCCAGGAGCGCAGCCAGCGCGGCACCGACCTCGCCCGCGACAGGCGGCTGTGCTTCGCCGAGCTCAGCGAGCCAGTCGCTGAGCTCGGCGGTCATGCGCAGCCTGCGGCCCATCGCGAGCCGCTACAGTGCCTCGCTGACGTCGAGGTCCAGCCGGTACTTGGCGATAGCCTTCGCCACCACATCCGGCTTCACCTCGCCCATCCTCGCCAGCTCGGCCAGCACGGCGACCGTGATCGACTCGGCGTCGACGTGGAAGAACCGGCGCGCGGCCGGACGGGTGTCGGAGAAGCCCCAGCCGTCCGTACCGAGCGAGCTGAACGGCGCGGGTACCCAGCGGGCAATCTGGTCCGGGACCGCCCTGATCCAGTCGCTGACAGCGACGACCGGCCCGGCGTGACCGTCCAGGGCCCTGGTGACGTACGGCACCTTCTGCTCGGCCTCCGGCTGAAGCATGTTCCATTCCTCGCACCGAAGGGCCTCACGTCGCAACTCAGTCCAGCTTGTCGCCGACCACGTTCCCGCCCTGATGCCCCAGTCCTCGGCCAGGAGTTGCTGTGCGCCGAGCGCCCACCGGAGCCCCACCCCGGAAGCGATGAGCTGGGCCTGCGGGTGCTCGCCGGTTGTGGATGCCGTGTTTGCCGGAACAGTGCTGGGGCCGTTGCCGCTGACCTCGGGTGGCGCCGCGTAGCGGTACAGGCCGGCCAGGATGTCGTGTTCCAGCGCGGCGCGGCCGCCCGGGTAGTCGGCAGGCTCGGCGGGCTGCACGTACGGCTCGTTGTAGACGGTGAGGTAGTAGAAGATGTCCTCGCCGTCGGGGTGCTCGGGGGTGGAGCCGTACATCCGGCGCAGCGCGTCCTTGACGATGTAGGCCAGCTCGTACGCCCAGGCCGCGTCGTAGCTGACGCAGGCCGGGCTGACCGAGGCCAGCAGCGGTGAGTGACCGTCGTTGTGCTGCAGGCCCTCGCCGGTGAGCGTGGTCCGGCCGGCCGTCGCGCCGAGCAGGAAGCCGCGGGCGAGCTGGTCGCCCATCAGCCACATCTGGTCGCCGGTCCGCTGGAAGCCGAACATCGAGTAGAAGATGTAGACCGGGATCATGTGCGTGGCGTGCGTGGCATAGGACGAGCCCGCCGCGACCACGGACGCCATCGCGCCGGCCTCGCTGATGCCCTCGTGCAGGATCTGCCCGCGGCTGGACTCCTTGTAGGAGAGCAGCAGGTTGCGGTCGACAGCCTCGTAGGTCTGGCCGTGCGGGTCGTAGATCTTCGCGGTGGGGAACAGCGAGTCCATGCCGAACGTGCGGGCC
>Ga0335074_10008506_pt1 | contig 14266 bp, 20 predicted proteins | sample Lox_Sample_23_FD_206715 | JGI IMG/M metagenome (GOLD analysis project Ga0335074, IMG submission 206715) | Soil microbial communities from Loxahatchee National Wildlife Refuge, Florida, United States - Lox_Sample_2.3 | ecosystem: Environmental > Terrestrial > Soil > Wetlands | place: USA...
TCAAACGGGACGCTTAATGAGATACAAGGAGTCAATCTTTCCTCTCTGTCAACAGGACAATGGAATAGATTTAGTATTGCCTGGACTGCCGCATCCAGCGAATATGATTTTTATCAGAACGGGAATTTACTCGCAACGCTTATCGGAACAGCAACAGCAATTAACTCAAATGCAGGCAAGCTCTATGTAGGAGCAAATAAAGGCTCAAGCAGTGTTGGCAATTTCCTTGATGGATATATTGATGATGTGAGGGTATGGTCACAAGCATTAGACCAGCCGACTATTCAGACCTATCTTAATCAGGAACTAACAGGAAATGAAGGGAATTTACAGGCATATTATAAACTGGATGGTGCAGCAACGGATAGTACTACAAACAGCAATAATTTAACGCTTGAGAATACTCCCTCGTATTCAACAAACGTGCCATTCTCAGGAGCAACACCGATAAATATAGACCAGCAGTATACTACAACCGGCTCAACCTATGCTGTTCCTACTGCAATCTCAGAAACATTAGCAAATCAATTACCCTTTACTCCTCAATATGATCCACAATCTGCAATGGATCTGGATATTTCAGGCAAAGGAACCGGGGACTGGACAGTGACAATTCATGATAAATTGAATAATGTTATTGCCACCTCAACGATTGCTAATGCCAGTATGGCATCAAGCGGCACACAGAAATTTATCTTTTCTCCTGCGTGGAGGATTAACATAGGACACTCGTACCATGCCCATATTACATCAACCGTTAATGATGGAACGATTGTAACCTCAAGCTCAAATAAACTGCAAAATAACGGGTCAGTCGTTGCTGTTTTCACAACGTATTATCAGATTTTAGTAACCGATACTTTTTCCCATCCTATGATGCGCTGGCTCAATTATCTGGTGATTGGCAATGAGCGCTACTTGGCAACATGGGACGGGGCATTTTACCAGCCAAACCTTATCGCGTTTCCTCCTGGTATTCATATCCGCTGTTTGGGAGTTTGGGGAGCCTATCTGGTTGCGGGAGGGTGGCAAGAACCAATTTCAGGGACTCCTAATGTCTATGATTTCCCCAAAGGCGTTTTATATTTCTGGGATGGTATTTCTTTAACCTTTAATTTCTCAATTGATATACCTGAAGGGCAGGTCAATGCAATCTATGGTATGGATGCGGATTTGTATTATATTGCGGGCTGGAAAGCGGATCTTATGTATTATCGGGGAACATTTGCTAATACCTCAGGCTCATTTAATGGAACAAAAGTAAAGCGTATTCCCTATCTTGAGCGTGGTTCTTACATAGAAACGTACCCGCAGGCGATGTGTATGTGGCAGGGCTTACTTTATTTCGGTATGGGAGGCAATTCCGACTCAACTGCTTTTCCGCGCAATATTTACTCGTGGGGAACGCTCTATCCTGCCTATCCGCAAATTTTAACCTCAGATTATGTCATTTCAACAGGCAATAATGGCTCAACTGTTAATATCGGGCTTGTATTTCCTGTAGGGAAAAAATTACTCATTGGTTGGAAAGATGGGCTTGCGTATGGCGCGGATATTATTGATCCTGCATCTGGTGTGTATTATAAGGAAGGCTATTTACAAACTACCTTGCAGGATATGGGATCGGTGTGGCATAACGATTTGATAACTAAAGTACGAGCAGATCATTTAGCGTTACAAGGGAATGAAACGGTCACGGTTGGAGCATATCTTGACAGATCATCTACTATTATTGATGCGGATTCTATTACTGATACGTCAGGACGTTTTACCGTTATGCCGCTTGAAAATGGACGCGTTTATGAGCAAATGACTCAGGTAACTCTGGGTGGGGATGGAACATCAAGCCCGACAGTACTTGCCTTGCAGGCGAGCCAAAATAAGCTCGACGACGAATCGCAATTTTAACTTACTAGACAATAATCCCAAATCATGCCATACTTTTTGTATATGGCATCCTCAACCGATCCAGTACCAGCAGGGACAACAAATGTCAATAATGCCGCAGCGAGCGGAAATGCTGCCATAAATGCTTTTGATCCTTCAAATTATGCCAATACCACAATGTCGGGGCTTAATACCATTATTGGCGGACAAAATAACACGCAAAACAGTTATCAGAATGCGTTTATAAATCAGATCGCCTCACAACCTTCAACAACACAGGCATATCAAACGGGCATGAAATTGTATAATGTGCAACCCTTACAAAATGAGGCAAATGCTCTGACCAATCAGGTCTTACAGGCTCCCATTCAGGATGTAAATGCAGCAAAAGGTTTCAACTATGACCAAAATCAGGTAGGGCAGAAACAGACGCAAGACTTGGAATATCTTTCTCCGCAGGCAAATGCGGCACAGAATAATGCAACAACGGCACAAAGCAATGCAACGAATTATGCCAATTTGCAATATGAGCAAAATCAAATGAACATTTTACCGATGGAAGAACAGGGACAATATCTCATGCAGCAATACGCTGCACAGCAAACAGGATGGACAACGGCACAGGCTCAACAATTATCAGCCCTTCAAGCAAAAATGGATGCGGGAGAGCAATTATCAGCAAGCGAGATGCAAAGCTATGCAACACTTACTCAGGCTGAGGCCTCATATCAGGGCACGCTCGCTCAAGCGAATGCACAAGTACAAGCTGCGCAACTTAATAATCAATACAAGACTGTTGGACAGAATCAAAATCTTGTTAATACGCAAAATCAAAGTATTGTTAATCCAACAGTTGCCAATAATGGACCAACTGGAGTGACCGTAGTGTAAAGACATGGATAGCTGGTATACTCCTCCATCTCAACAAACACAATTTTCTGGGGCTTCAAATTCGTGGTATACGCCTCCGTCACAACAATCTCAACAGAATACAGATTCAAATTCGTGGTACACTCCACCTTCTCAACAACAGATTCTTTCAACTCCTACCCAAATTACACAAAGTTTTGGAACATATAATCCAATAGAACCTACCCCAAATCATATCGCAGGAGATACAAATTTTGCAGCAAATGCAGGTGATCCTGTCGCTGCTCCACCCGGAAAATGGACAGTTATTAAGGCATATAATCAAGCAAACCCGCAAGGAAGTCCGGGGGATTACACGGATAATGAAGGATGGGGAAATGATGTTTGGCTACAGGATTCCCAAGGTAATATTTTACACTTTCTTCATTTAGCGGGAGTCAATGCACAACCAGGACAGGTAGTACAAGGAGGTAGCGTTGTAGGCCAAGTTGGGGATAGTGGCAACTCAACTGGAGCAAATTTAGGAGTAGAATACTACGATTCACAAGGTCAACTAAGTGATTTTATGCAGTCTCCCTACGCTCAATATATGCCTCTACAACAAAATCCTTGACAAAAAACTATTGCTGTGTTATAATGACTTAATCATGATAGCTATAATTTTAGAGCGATTAATTACCATATTGTTTTATTCAATTATCTTTATAGGAACGTTTTGGTTCGTGCCAGTAATCTTATTGTTGACTATTTTAATCGTTGGATGGATACATTCTCTTGATTAAAGTGGTGGCAAACTCATTTGCTGCATTGAAAATCCACTAGGTAAAGGTTGAGGCGTTGACGTATTTATTTGACTTCCACTTTCTGTATTTTGTTGATATACTCCCTGGTTTTGAGATGTGTTCGGGGTAACATTGATAATATTCCAATAAGGTTCATAGTGCTGATAAGTTTGTTGAATAAAATTATTTTGATTTTGCAGTTTCTCCTTCATAACTTCTGGAGTGTCACCGGGCATAATAACATCATCAGTTGGATCTTTCCCATTAATATCATAATATGCTTTTGCATATGCATTGTTTGCTTGTTGTAACACTCCCAATTCTTTAACATATGGATTATTTGGATTACTGGTATATTGATTATATTGTTGATCTGTTTTCAAAGTTTGCCATACTCCCGCCAAGCCCTGCATGTTTATATTATTAAGCTGATCTTGAAAGGTAATTGCATTTTGTGCATCTCCACCCATAAATACTTTTGCTCCAGGGGTAATATTATTATTAGCTAATTGTTGAGAGGTTTGCCATTTTTGATCTACCTGCGTTTTAAAATTTGAACCATTCACATATTGCGGGCTTGAAATATCTCTTTGATAATCATCCGCAGTATAAGTAACGCCTGTACTGTTTTCTGCTTGCGAATCACTCATGTGTGAAGGGAGTGTTGTATTAAGTTTAAATCCTTTCATAGAAGAAGAATTGCCAGTAGCTGTATTACTTACAGCACCTGCAAATTGACCTAGTGGAGTTTTACTTAAACCATATCCAATTCCTGCAAGCCCTCCAAGTACGGTTGTAGTTTCTGCTATGGTTTTTAATGGGTGTTCTTTAAGTGACTGTTTAAAGTTTGCGATAGGCCCTTGTTTTGGTTTCCCATATACTTGGTCTTTCATGGCTTGTATCTCCTTATTCGCATTATCCTCAAGCGTAGGACGTGCTGAAATCATATCAGACATATCATTATTGATTTGGGCAATTTGAGGCCATTGAGTATCAATCATTTGATCTAAATTATCTCTAGCAATTCTTGCCGCCTGTTGATTTATTGTCCATTCAGCACTTGGCTTATTGAAAGTTTTTGCTGAATCATCCCCAGCTGTACCTTTCATGCTGTACGCATTTTGTCCAGGGATTTTATCAGGAGCAACGCTTCTTGTTTCAAGTGTTGCATCAGGCGCACTTCTCTTAAAAAGAGAATCAACTACTTGATTTGCAGTCTTTAATTCTTGCCCATTAAACATATCGTTTTTCATAAAATCGAAAGCAATATTATTAACTAAGGTATTTCTATCAATAGTGCCGGGTTGATCCCGTAAGGTTTGAGCAACTTTACTCCCAAGCATTCCAAGTTGTCTATCGTTTGCCTGAAATTGATTATAAGAAGAATCATGTGTAATACCATAGCCGTCAAGCGTTGCATTTATTTGTTTTTGATCGGCTGTATTCTTAACATTTTTCCCATCTATGGTTATTCCCCTTTTTTGAGCAGAAGGAGTCATATGGCTTTGCTCATTAGATGGATGAGTTCTTATATATGGATCTTGCTGTGGTTGCATAGTGGCACTTTGCATATCCTCAGCAGGAGAGCCAGTAATAGGTGGCAATCCTTGCTGTGGCTTATCCTCAAGCGGAGGTAAACCTTCTTCAGTTGGTGGTTTCATAGCGCCACCCGGAACATATTGCATATTTGGCTCAGGAGGAGCAGATCGAGCTTTAATTTGAGCAGGCGTTCCGCCTTGTAATGGACGCTGCGTGGGATTAATAAATTTATCTCCATTTTGTGGTTGTGGCTTAACTATTGGTTGACCTGTTTTTGGATCAATTATTTGAGTAGTATCAGGTGCATTTGTCATTTGTTCACCCGTTGCCAGATTCATCTTAGTCGTATAGCCTTGTGGTAAAACCTCTCCTGGCTTAACAGGTCTAAATGCACCGGGATTAATAGCCCCCGTTTGTAATCCTCCGTAGGTTCCCTGACCATTAACCATTGCTTCATTAATAGAATTTTTAATTATATTTCCCACATCTCCGATTGTCTCTTTCCCTGTTTGTAGAGCTGCTTTTGCACCTGTCGTAGCGATGTCAGTGAGTGGTTCTAAAGCTGACATATCACCTCCTGATAATGCACCGAAGAAGTTTTCTGAATTGTTTTCTGCTTGTTGTTGAACTGCTGGATTCTGATCTCCCCCTATCGCTTTTATATTACTCATTATTCCAGGATTATAATTTGGATCGTTAGTTTGATTTTGTGCAATTTGCTGTATAGGGTTTGGGGGCGGTGCTATCTTTGGTGTAGCAGGCGCAGGTTGATCCTGAAACATTTGATTGACTTGATTCGGAGCAACAGGCGTAGGTTGTTGTTGACCCCCACTAGTTATGGCATGAGCTGCATTCCCAACAGCACCCTCTATTGTTTTTGCTGCCCCCATAAGTTGATTTAAAAAGTCTTCCATAATATCAGTGTAGCATTTCTTTTTTTGCTATGCTATGCTTTTTATATGAACCCTAATGTTAATACGAACCCTAGTAATATGTTGCCTGCGAATTTACTTCGTCAGGGTCAGACTTCCCCTGCACAATTAATGCAAGGACAAAATCCTTTAGCAACTGGCATGTCTCCAGCAGCAATGGGAGCGCAACCAGGTATGCAGCCACCTCCGCCACCCGGAAGTCAAGCAGTCAATCAATCAGCACCACCACCTCCCGGAGTGAATCCCGGATCAGCACAATTACCCGGACAACCCCAACCATTAAATGAATCACAAATGATTTTGGATGCGCTGATTCAGCGCCTCGGCTCACATAGCAAAATCTCAGAAAAAAGTGTTAATTCTCTTTTAAAAATTTTAGAGGCTCAAGCTATTCCTCCTGAGCAGCAAGATCAACAGCAAGGATCGCCACCAACTGATTAGTTATGAATCCTCCACAAAATAACAATAATCAAACTTTTGCAGGCTTATTGCAGGTTGCCAATTTTCCAGCAGGAATTATACAACCAAGAGCGTTAGTTGCATCAACTGTTTTTGCAGCAGGGGATATTTTCTATATTACAAGTAAAGGCATCTTTGCCCGTCTCCCCATAGGAACGGCAAATCAGCTCTTGATGGTTTCTTCTAGCGGTTTGCCCGAATGGGGAGATACAACAGGTTATTCAGGAAGTGTTATTATTCCTAAAATAAATAGTACGCAGGGGTCATTGACGGTAGTAGATGGGAGAATTACAAGTTACACAGCTCCTACTTGATTTATCCCTCAGCAATAGATATAATAAAATTATGAAAAAAGAGGATTGGACCATTCCTGTTATTTTAGCTATTTGTATGATTATTTATCTTGCATTTGCGATAACTCATATCGGATTTGTAACAGGCGATTATGGGGGCGAATAATCCATATTGACATTTGCCCCAGCAATTCTTTATTATTCTTATATGGCTGATATTCTCTCGCAAACTGACCCAAAATGGGCTAATTTACCACTTGGTACAGTTGCTCCCAATGCCCCGGAAGGTACACTCCCATACTTAATTCATGCAAAAGGGTGTTTTGTTACTGAGATTGCCCAGGCTATTGGATCAACACCCGATGTCGTAGTACAAAAACTTAATGACGTACAGGGTTTTGCTGACGATGGCACAGGGAGACTTTCCCTTGTCATTTGGGATAAAGTGGCGGAGGCTTTTCCTGGATGGACTGCTACCTATGTCTCAGGATATGATAATGCCGCAGTTTTGAAGAATCTGGAAGAGGGCAATAAGGTACTCGTTGAAGTCTCAGCGGCTCCTATTGGCGGGACAGGACTTCATTGTGTTGAATATATTGGAAATGCACAGTGCTATAATTGTTGGCCTAATCCCGCAGCACAAGTACCAACGAGTATGTTTCCTGATCCATCAGCATATATTATTTTACAATCAACCACTCCCCTAGCAAATGATGCTTCTTCAACAGAGGAGGGGAGTACTGAAAATGCAGCAAGCAGTGAACCTGTAGCGGGAGAGAATATCAGTAATCTTCCTAGCGGATGGCCTGCCACTTATCAGGGACTTGACATGACGAATTTGAAATCTATTGAGACGGCAATTGATACATGGAAGTCGGTTGCAAACGGAGAATATGTAAGCGCTAATGAGTATTCAAGTTTAGTTGAACAAATTACTTCCGCATTAGGTATTCAGTCTGATACACCGATCACATCTATTGTTCAAAATATTGCAACGCTGAAATCGGATTTTGCAAAAAGTGTTCAAAATAGTGTAACACCTGCACCGTCCCAAATTGAGGGACAAGGGCCTGCTGTTGGAACTGTACAAGTTCCTCATACAGTTGCTAATTTACCTGTGAACGAAAAGCAAGGTTTAGTGGATCAAATCAAGGGAATTTTAGGCTTGTAGACTTTTTTTACTCCATCTTTTTTTAGCGCCTTTTTTACCGGCAAGTTTTCCCTCAATTGAGCTAAATTTATGAGCGGTACCGGCTTTATGAGCGGCAATACCACCTAAAGAGGCAATTCTTTTTCTTTCTGATTTTGACATTCCAGCCATTCCGCGTTTCATGTTCTAAGCAGCATTTGAGCAAAGTTTTTTTCAGCAAGTGTTAATTCACGTTTTCTGAATAATCTGAAAAATCTCTCAAGAAATTTCATAGATAGGTTATATCATATTTTTATTGTTGAGGCAATTTGTTTTTTCTGGCGTTCCCATTTTCTAAATGCTTTCTCTACCCGGCAGAGAGGACACGCTGAACAATAACCTTTTTGTTTGTAAAGACAAATAAGATGTTTGCAGTAGGGACATTTATCATTCATTCTGGGGCGGTGTAGTAGGATTTGAAACAATAAAGTTCTTGAGTTGATTAATGATACTACTCTTTGGACTTATGGGGGTTGTTGGTGATTGTGTGGCGTTTTGACCGTATTTTATTTTTGCATGTTCAACAATAGCATTATGGATAAAATATGAAGCGATTGTTACGGCAGTAATTCCTGCTCCTAAGAATTGCGAAAGTTCATTTAAATCTTGTGCATGATTTGCAGGATCAGCAAATCCTGCCATTTCAAGCCATCCCAAAAGAAGTCCTGCTAAAAGTACAATAAGCTTTTGATCAATTGTCGGTGTCATAGTCCAAAGAAATTCAATGGTTTGAATCAGATTTAATAATAAACTCTTTAAATCCATGCCATAATTTTGACAAAAATGACTCTTCTTTCGCAAGAGGTAATTCTGTTTTTACTTCCGGCTCTTCCTCCTCATATTGTTCCATTTCTTCAGCGATTTTTGAAAGATAATCATTGACTTTTTCAGAAACTGTTGAGTCATTAGGATTGGTTGTCAAATCAACCGGAGACATTCCTATTTCCTTTATATAATCATCAAAGGTTGTTTCCTTTTTGAGAAAATTAATAATCATTTTCAAATTTGTTGCTTGTGTGGTAAGAGAGGTATATTCCTTAGAATCAATCTCAAATTTTTCTGCTGTCTCCGGTTTAGTCACCGGCTCTTTTAATCCCTGAATATTCCATTCAACCAAATTATCATTTAGGGGATCTATATATCCATCATAGCCGTTCTTTTCAGTTTTTGTCCCCGCTTTATCACATGGTGCTAATCCGAAAAACAAACAGGGAAATTCTGCTAGCCCGCTTTGATTGCTGTGAGCAATAAGTTGTCCTCCGATTACCTGATCGTTTGCCTGCACTAAAATATCGTTAAGATGACCGTATGTTGTTAAAAATCCATCATGGACAATAACAATAAACTTTCCTTTTCCTGCTGAATCAAATCCTGTTTCCAAAACATATCCTGGTGCTGCTGAGAGAATAGGGGTAAGGGTTGGGCATTTGAAGATAAGACCAGGACATCCTTGGAGACCATGACGTGCATTCCAAACTTCAGGATTTGCAGCAAAGTACTGCGATACCGGAAAGTCACCAATGAAAATATCATTGAGGTGATACATGCTTTTAGTGTAAATGTTTTTGACTAACTGGTCAATATGTAATAATACAAAGATGTCGCAACTCAAAGAGTGGTATCACACAATGTATCTGAAATCGAGCTACTGGCAGGATTTTAGAAAACGTGCTTTTGATAGATATGGCAGACAGTGCAGCGTTGTTGGATGTAAAATAAAAAAACTTAATATCCATCATCTCTCTTATCAATATCTTGGTGAAGCGCGGGAGCTTAACGATGTCCGTCCCGTTTGTTGGATACACCATAAACTGTGTCATTGGTATCTAGGGGGACTAAAAAAAGTGCCTCTTAATAGGGAAAATTTAACAAAACGCTTCTTACAGGTAAAACGCTTCCATTGGCGGCATATGCGTTTTTCAGATATATTTAGATTATGAGAACTGTAATTGTTATTCTTTTTTTTGCTCATCCTTTTTCTTGAAGGTCTCAAAATTGAAATATTAAATAATCTGGCAGTTCCGCTTGATTCCCGTTGGCTCAATTTACAAAATGAAATTGCAGAATATCATAGACAAAATCTTCTTTTAGAAGATGAACTGTTACATGATGAAGCATTAACAACAATTTATCAGGAAGCGGTTAAAAAAGGTTTTGTTCCTTTACAAACTGTTATTAGTTTTTGATAAGATGTAAAAAAGGCGTATTCATCTGGGCGAGAATGCGCTTTTTTTGCACCCAAAATTGCCCCTTGACACAGCAATAAATTTATTGTAGCGTTATATTTATGATACGCGATTACGCTTATACCCGAACCAAACCGATAACCAGAAAGAGAGTAATTCTTTCAGCTCTTGACGCTCTCATCTCAGGTTTTCTCCTGATGCTCATTGTCGGCATGATAATCACCGTGTTATATTTGATGGTAGGATGAATATTTTAGAAATATACATAGCTGGTGCTGTCACAATTACCTTACTGATCGAGATTCGTAAGTGGTTGCAAGAGGTGTTATAAACATCCCTGTTGATAAATAATTATAATAGGCTCGTTTTATACAAAGACGGTCTATTGATTTTATGGGAAATATTTACTATAACTAATATTGTGAGTTAATTACTCACCCAAGTTAAAACCTTAAAGCATACCGAGTCCCTTAACCAAGGGGGTCGTAGTTCTAGGTATGCGACTCGGCCCACTTGGCTAAGGGATTTTTTTATGCCATGAAAATCTTAAATTATCTAAATATGAAATTGAGGTTATTTATAATCCCAACATAAAAATTATTACGAAAGGAGACTCAATTGGCCCAACGCAGAATGTTTAGTTTAGATATCGTTTCAAGTGACGCGTTCTTAGATATGCCCGTTTCAGTAAGAGAGTTATATTTTCAATTAGGCATGTATGCGGATGATGATGGTTTTATTAATCCTAAAAAAATTATAAGAATGATTGGAGCATCAGAAGATGATTTAAGATTATTAATTGCTAAAAGATTTGTCTTGCCTTTTGAAACAGGTGTAGTAGTTATTAAACATTGGAAAATAAATAATTATATTCAAAACGATAGATATAAACCTACTCGATATTTAGAAGAAAAAGAATTATTAAAGATTAAAGAAAACGGCTCGTATACAGAATCTATCCAAGATGTATCCAAAATGGAAACACAGGTTAGGTTAGGTAAGGTAAGTATAGGTAAGGTAAGTATATTAGACGAGCAAAAAGCTCGTCCTCTTTCTAAAAAGATAGAAAAAAATAATGAACCGTCTGAGAAACAACTTGTTTATAGGAGAATAATATTTCATTTACAAGATGCTCTAAATACAAAAATAACTACTTGGGGAAAACAATGTAGTGCAATTAAATCTATATTAGATGCTGGATATACAGAGCAACAAATTATAAAAACTATAGACTATATGGCAAATAAAGATGATTTTTATTCAGATAAAGGATTTGATATGACAACTGTTGCAAAACAAATCCCGCTTTATAAAGCCCGAACAAGAAAGGAAGCAACTACATGATTGATATTAAATTAACAAAGCCTCAAAGAGAAGCATTATACGCAAGACTACAAAATCAACGTAATTATTTACTCAATGATCCTGACAACCTTGGCTCTAGAGAAATACTTGAAAAATGGTTTAAATGGAACAGGTTATCCCATGACGAACAATTAAAAATTCTTGCTGAATGGGATAAATATTATGAAGATATAAAACAAACACCTGCTTATTTAATTTTTTATGAACAACGTGCAGCAGCTCATAAAAACGATTGGGGTCGAGTAAAAGAATTATCTAAGGACGCTAAACTCATACATGAAAAGAAAGATTATGTTTTAACAAAACCAACTAGCATTGATCCTTGGGATTTTAATAATAATATGGATATAAAAGCCTATCTAGAAATAGAGGAAAAAATGAAAGAGCTTACTAATTATTCTGAGGTAAAACAGGATATGGATTTAAAAGACGTTTTCTCTTAAAAAACAAAGCCCCCAATAAGAGGCTCTGTTTTCAATCCGAAAATATATTTTCTAAATACCAAGATTTACAGTTTCGCACTCAAAATGGCACTTCAGCCGAGCCGTTGGTATTCGATGAGGAGTGTAGCACAGAAAGTGTAAAAAGCAAGTAATAATAAAACTGCCCCTTGACAAGATTGAACATATGGTTTACAATAATAAACAGATATGAACAGCGATCTATTAACACCGACGGCAGTACGCCATTACTTAGGTATTTCCCGTACAACACTGTGGAAGTACACAAGCTCTGGGGATTTACCCTGTATCAGACTGACTAAAAACGGAAAAGGTAAGATGCGGTTTCGTAAACAGGATATTGAAAAGTTTTTGAAAGATCGTGAGGAGAAAATATGAAAAGTAAATTATTCACAACCAAAGAGTACAAGATCACTTTAACAGCACAGGATGCATTACACCGAATGTTTTCAGATTACATCAGAAGATTTTTAGCAACCGAGCGAAAAGTTGAGCAAAGTAATGTGGAGGTAAAGACAATATGAACACAATAACCATTCCAGAAATCGAAAGCCCGGCATATTTTAAACTTGCCCTCCGAGTTTTAAAAGATGACCTTGAAGATTTACAGAGATGGTCGGTTTATAACAAAGATCGGTTTAATAATGAACTGAATGTAATTGAAACAGCAGTAAAGATCATAGAGGAACAATTATGAAAAACGATAATCAACTTACAACAACAGAAGAACAGCAAATCGGGATCGTCATGCCAGCGGTAACACCGAAACAGTTTATCGAGGCATACAAAGAATATGAGCAACTTAAGAAAGCTCTGACAACCAAAAACGATGTGCAGATCATCCAGGGCAACGAGTTTCTTAAAAAGAGTTATTGGAGAAAGATTGCAACCGCTTTTAATCTCTCAGTTGAGATAACTGATGAGAAGGTTGAAACAATCGGGGAAAATAATCTTGTCTATCACTTTACCCAAAAAGCAACAGCACCTAATGGACGCTTTACTTATGGAACCGGCTCTTGTGACCGGATGGAAAAAGGACGAGCTAACACGATTCACAACACCAGATCAACTGCTGAAACCAGAGCATTTAATCGAGCTGTCAGTAATCTAGTTGGCGGTGGGGAAGTAAGCGCTGAGGAGATAACGGAAGATAATTCTCCTGTTAAAACGTCACCTAAGCCCCGAAAAGCCGTTAAAAATACTCAGTCGGAGAATTGGACGGAAGAGGACGAAACATTGGCTCAAAACTCATTACATGACACTACAGGGGTATTGAAATGTTCTGTTTGTGGAAAGGATATACCTCAAAATGTTTCTGATTATTCACTGGATCATTATGGGAAGGAACTCTGTTTTAGTTGTCAGAAAAAACAATAATATGAATGAACCAAATATTTTTCAAAAAATTTTAGGAGAAACGGCTTTTTGTCAAAAACATCTTACTAGTCGAGTTAATCGAAATCCGAAAACAAACGCATGGCCTTCGAGTTGTGAACGTGGGGGGTATTTGCGAAAAATGGGAAAACCTGAAAAATGCTCGATAATTATTGAGGGAGATGGTTATACGATTCAGTAAGATGTTTTATTCTGCCAAAAGATCAAAATATGGAAACGAAACAAAAATATACAATGGACGGCTCTATCATTCAAAGCGTGAGGCCGATTATGCTGCGGAGCTGGATTTACTCAAGAGAGCCGGAGAGATTAAAGAATGGACTCCGCAGTTTAAATTATCTATGGATGTTAGGGACCACCATATTTGCAATTATTTTATTGATTTTCACGTTATTGATAAATCTGGTGAGGAAAGAATTGTGGAAGTTAAAGGTCATCAGACGACAGAATGGAAGATTAAATGGAAACTTTGCCAGGCTCTATACGGAGAAAAATACAAAATGGTATTAGTAAAATGACAAACTTAGAAAAATACATAAAACAATTTCTTGTTTACCTAGATGTGGAGAAATCAGCAAGTCCTTTGACAATTAGGGAATACAAACGCTATCTCAAAGAGTTTTCAGAGTGGACAGATGATTATGTCCCCGACTTCAAAATCGAGAAGCTCGATATGCCGATAGTTAGGGAGTTTAGGGTCTATTTATCTCAAAAGAGAAATGTACGGGGTGGCAATCTGGCAAAAGTCAGTCAAAATCACTACATTGTTTGTTTGCGCTCATTTCTCAAGTATTTAGCAAAGAATGATGTAGATGTCATGTCGGCAGATAAGATTGAGCTTCCAAGGACTCATTCACGTTCACCAAAGTTTTTGGATAGTTCCCAACTTGAAAAACTGTTTGCAATGC
>Ga0335074_10008507_pt1 | contig 14265 bp, 13 predicted proteins | sample Lox_Sample_23_FD_206715 | JGI IMG/M metagenome (GOLD analysis project Ga0335074, IMG submission 206715) | Soil microbial communities from Loxahatchee National Wildlife Refuge, Florida, United States - Lox_Sample_2.3 | ecosystem: Environmental > Terrestrial > Soil > Wetlands | place: USA...
GACCCATTATCTCAGCAAGGCTGCGAAAATTGAACATTGGTTCCGTGCCAGCACTCCCAGCGTCTGTCTCGCGATCTGGAGTTCCGCCACCTAGATGAGTACCGCTAGCGTTAGGAGAGTCCAGTGATGACGAAGATCCATGGAAGCCACCATTTCGGAGAGAACCAGGGAGTGAGTCCATGAATGATGATGCCGGCGATGATGCATTCGACATTTGTCGCAAATGGGACGGCTTTTCTGGTGCTGTAGTTGTCGGTGACGACTGTGGAGCATCGGTGAGAGGAAGAGGTACAAGTCCCGTATCAAGATGTTTCCTGGATGATAAGAGAGTGCTGCTTGCCGCTTTACCAATGTTCAGCGGTGCGGTACTCGATTCGGCAGTCGCCCCCGAATTACTGGAACGATCAACGCTCTTCCCTTTTTCGGCATTCATAGCAGCTTCTCTAAGTAACGTGGAACTCCCACTGTTGCCTCTTCTGCGTCCTAAGCCTGGTAGAGAGAGACTCAAAGCGCTACCGCTTGCACTGGCCGAACTGTTGCCACCAGCACTATACATGCTTTTCTTTGCTGCCTTCTCGGCCTTCTTATCTGCTTTCTCCTTTTTCTTTGCTTCTTTTCTGGATTCCTTCTCCTCCTTCCTCTTTCTCTCTTCTTCGGCTGCAAGACTGAGGCGTATCGCTTCCAGCATCATCATGTCTTCTAAATCGTCCATTCTTGATCTTCGTCTGCTTGCTGCGCCTGCCTGCCCTGTCGCAGCAGCATCCCGATTCCTGGCCTCATGTCGGTCTACCAATACAGAGAATGGACTCATACTTCCACCAGGGCCGGCATCTGCACTTTGAGGTGTAGGGGGAGTAGCGGCGCCACTACCAGGACTGTCCATTCCTCTTCGACCGAACCGACCTCTACCTGTGAACGTAAAGCCTCGACTGTCAGCAATACCATTGCCCATCAGATATGCAGCAGTATGTAGCGCAGTAGCAGCTGCTGACCGTCGTGCAGCGTGATTTCTGGCATTGGCAAGCTTCGTCGCCCAATCTGGCCGGATTCTATCAGTCGTGATCACCGTTGAAGCATTGGCAGAAATTGACGTAGTTCTCCGCCGCGGCGCTGACGTTGGTACCAGTGAAGGACTACCCAAAGAATTTAAGGACGACGATGATGACATAGCTGATGTAACATTTCCTAGTGGTGTTCTGTGACCCATGCCTGCATATGCCAGTCCCCTTCGAAATGGCGGAGGCTCGTACGTCACTCCAAATTCAGCTTGTTGACAGTATGGACAATTCGCAGGCTCTGAGACTAACCCTTCCGGATCACCTTGTGTCTCGGGACTTTGCGATGTGGGATTCGAAGGATCGTTATGCTCAGGAAGATGCGGATCAGGTCTTCTAATTTGTACAAAACATTCAGAGCATATGGGCTGATCGCAACATCTGGTTTTATTCAGATACGGCGGATAATAAACGAAGCAGATGGGGCATTCTGTCGCATCCTTATATAAAAATGCCTCCATAGCTTGGCCATTTACATACGGATCTTGAGGCAGCTGTATTTCGCGTGGGACCATGTCTGCTTGCGAAGGCGATTTTGAGGAGGTAGTAAGTGATGCAAGAGTCTTGGATCGTGGTCGGAATGGTGTCGATGGTTGTAAGAGAGGAGAAGAAGTAGTTATCGGGGAGGTAGGTGGAGGTAGTGAGAATGCTGGATGAGATGGAGACAAGGTTGCAGATGCATCGGAAGCATCGGAATGTGATCGCGAAGATATGGGTACTGTGAGATTGTGTAAATTCGGACTAGAGGACCTGGGTGATTCTGCCGACAAGGGCCTTTCGAGTTCCTCTGGAGGCACCTCATCAGCAGCAGGAATCGGGAGGCCTCTAGCAGCAGCAACCAATTGATGTTCCGTCCAGTCTTCTTTGAAATCGTTTAAACCTCTCCAAAACGGAGCCATGCGGCGTTCAATCTACAATAATTAGTAAATGCATGAAAGTCAATGGCGATATGATTATTACCATTAGCTGTCTCACGACAGCTTTGTTGAAGTCCTCCGTCCCTGTGTACACTCCCTGTGTGACGCAAAATCCTCCATCGATGTGCTCTTCCTTCATACTCCTCTCTCGCTCCTTCAGTCGTGCTTCTTGCTCCTTGGCAAGCTTCCTGGCTTCTCTCTCCTGCTTCGTTTCCCGCCGAACCTCTGGAGCGTCCGCAGTCGAGCTTGGGCCAAGCCCCAGGAATGATAGATCAGGTCTGCTGCCCCGTCCGCCCCGTCCCGAGTATACTGGTTGGCGCTCTCCAGGAGTCCCGGCCTGCCCAGAGCTCGAATCATCTCTACGATGAAGGTGCGAATGACCGAAGGTCGGCGCTATCGGCGAGGTTGGAGACCGGTGCTCCTTGGTCGAGCTGTTGCCCATCGTGCTGGACTCCCTTGCCTAGAAACAAAACGTATTGGTCAGGGAAGTGATCCTAGACAATCGCAGTCGAGGACCAGACGACGAAGAAAGGAAAATGGCGTGGTTGAATCTGCGACGGGGAACAAAGGCTGCGGGTCAAGACAAGCTCGCTAGCCTAGCCAGGCGTGGGGAAACTGATAGCAGCAGAAAGTGGAACCTATCTCGCGTGAGATCACAAGTCGGCAGGTCCGAAAAAGAAATACAAATTGCTAGGTCCTCTTCCGAATAGAGATATCTGGCTGAATTTTCCATTTGTAAATGGGCACGCAAAGGTAATACGTGCTTGGAGGTATAGAATTGTGCCTTCGAACTAGCTTGAGATGCAGATTCTTTGTTGTTGCGTTTACGAACTGCGAACTTTACTCAGCGCGGTGGATGATTCCGGGATACCCGAAATGACGCCGATGGCGCGGCTGTCGAGGTACTTGGATATGTGACTGATCCTATGAAGTCATGAGATAATCCCTGGTTTTCCTCACCAGCGATGTGATATGAAACGAACACAGCAGAGGAAAGAAATTTGTTGTAGAGAAGATTGAATGCAAAGCCATCGCGCAAAAGCTACAGTACTGTACTTAACCGCAGCTGACGGAATGCAAAGCCCGATATTACCGTATTATTATGTGCATTCAGCGGGCTAGGTTGAGGGTTCAGCTTGAACCCCTCAATACGAAGCCACAATCACAAGCGTCATATATTTTAGCCGGCCCAGGGACCTGAATCTAGACCATAGCCTGAAATGGTCAAACATTCTAGCGGTAATCACGATACTACTCAAGAACTGACCATAAACACCCTGCAGGGCCGCTCTGCACCGACGGAACAGTGCAAGCCGAGTCATGGCCAACGTCCCCACCAGCTTCCACCTCTTCTCAGATCTTCCTGCCGAGCTGCGACGAAAGATCTGGGCTACTGCAATTAACAGCCCCAGGTTGATCGACCCCCTCCTAAGTCGCATAGACTTTCAATCCAAACCCCCAAAGCGTTACTACCACTGCAAACCTCCCATCTTCCTCCAGATCTGCAAAGAATCCAGGGATGAAGCACGATTAAGATATCATTATGTCCCTCTCCCTGGAGGCTGTGACCTGGGCCCACCTCTCTATCTCAACCCTTACTCAGACATTTTATTCCTAAGCCACGAGATCACTTCTCCGCCGACCTTTGGCGTCTTTGGGTCATTCAGCCTCTTCAATGAGACAAGATATCCTCAAGAGAGCTCTGCTTGGAACTCCCTCTGCGCTATAGCCCTCTGCTCATCCCATGCAACACGACTTATAGAGCCACTCTGCTTGCGATTTCCGTCCCTAGAGACTGTGTATCTTTTGCAGGCTCCTGAGAAGATGGCTGATAAGAATCTTTTGAAAGGGAGGGTAGAGGGGCATTTGGAGCGGAGACGGGAGGCGAGAGGAGATAGGAAGATTTCTCCCAGTCTAGACATTGAGGTTGTGACTAGGGAGGAGCTGAAGGGGAGAACCGCTGAGTGGGGTGAATGGAAAAGGGGGCTGGAGACGGGTAGTGTGATGCAGTGTGAAACTTGCTTATTACAGTTGCCATGGCATTTATAGTTATTTCTAGATTGTTAACGCAGTGAAAATATGTGAATCAATAGACGGATTATACGGGGTCTAATGGGTCTGATTATAGAGGTCTAGAGTCTATAGTATAGAACTGAAAATTGTACCAATGTAGAGATCTTTCAGGCCTGTTCTATGCCTCCGGGATCACATCTTCTAGTGATACGCCTTTTATTTTCGGACCAGCACCTGTAGCTGACGGGACTCAATCATTCTGAGCAGTGGGCTGCACTCGAAAGTAATCCTCCCCCGGACTTGCCCAGGCAAAGTCCTGCCATCTACCAAACTCCTCCCAGACTCGCTCTGCAATAGCTCTGATCTCGTCTCTCCTCTTGAGACTCCACTCGTGATCTCCTTTCCACCTCCCTGCCTGAACAGCAGTCTCCCTACTGCCTTCCAATCCATCCAATATACTCCTCCATACTCTTATTGTCTCGTCTAGCTCATTTAGGTTACTAACTCCCATGACACTCACCCCCAGCTTCCTACCACAAACCTCGTCGATTGATTCATGTTTCCACTTCAGACCTGATGCGGGGTCCCCTTTGCTTCCCACACTTTCTCCTTCTATCAGCCAAGTCTCCAAAGCCCATCGAATGGCCACCACCTCCAATTTCTCATCGATAGAATCACAGAAAGTGCTTACCGCCCGGCATGCCGTTCTCAGCCCCTCCGGTGCAGGATGCCAATCTCCCAGACCTCCTTCGGGAACCCCTCCGGATCTCAAGAGTCCCATTCCAAGAATACTCGCATTCGGCACAACATCAACTCCAGCGGCCTTTAGTCGACTCAATCCTTCTGATTTCAGCCTCTTGTTTTGCAGCGTAAAATTAGCATAGCTCATGACGCAATCCAGCGGCTCGCTCGTCTCTTTCAAGACAAGTTCAGCCAAATCGCATAACACGGAAACAGGATATCCCGATATGCCAATGTATTTTATAGTCCCTTCAACATCACGTATTCGTCTCAATTCCTTGACGGCAGTGAGCACTTCTACGGCGGTGACAAATTCTACATCGTGGCAATATACGACGTCGAGGTAAGAAGTGTTGAGGCATGTAAGAGAGCGCTTGATGGACTTATAGACCCATGGGGCACTATAGTTAAACTCAGAGCCCGCAATGCGGCCCACTTTGGTTACGATGAAATAGTCTTCACGAGGAAATGGTATGTTGGTATCTTCGTAGGGTGTGGTCAAGGCTTTGCCTATAAAGCGTGGTTAGAATATACAGTATCAATATTGTGATCTGAGGTTACCTAGAATTTCTTCGGAAGGGCCATAATATGGCGATGTGTCAAAAGCCCGAACTCCCAAAGAGAGGGCTTTGTGAACGAGAGCTGTCGTTGGGAGCTTGTAGGGATCAGTATTATACTGGTAATTGAAGGTGGCTGTCCCAAAGATCAGAGGGGGAAGCACGGAAGAAAGGCGCGGATGTGTGGGTGGCATTTTTGATGCTTCTATGATCTCTTCAGTCCCGCGGGTAACCATATATTATAACCCGCCGGAGAAATATCAAGGGTCTCCACTTTGGAGAGGCGCGACACTGGAGATACGTTTGTCCGCCGATTAATGTCGCCGTCATGGTGTAGGACGGTGTTGAAGGTGTTATCGTAAGATTGTCAAGCTTGAGACCTTAGACCAGGCAATTGGCAATGAAGCGACGATTGGGAGGACAGGAAGAAGCTGCCCCTGTCCAGGTGGCATTTAGTGACTGAGGGATAAATCGAATCAGGGCTCCCGTGTCATCAGTGGGATTGAAGTAACAGATTTAAAACAACCCCGCAGTACTCATAAAGCCTGTGGTACAGTACTGTAAGAGTCGAAATTAGTGTCAGGTCACCGGTATGTTTGACCCACATTTTAAGTGCACTAGCACTATTATGGCTAGCTGAGGCTTAAACCCTGCTCCAGAGCGTCGCACGTGAAAGGTAGGCTGTTGCCTGAGAATTCAGACACAACAGCTGACATCGGCATTCGCTCTGGTATGTCACGTGAGAGAAATGAACTTCTGAACACTCTAGCACGTGCCAACAGCTCGCTGACATCCACCTAATCGGTGTCATCCCATCCACTTTTTGCTTTCCCTGCAAACTTCGATTCAAGTTGGCTATTCTGGCTCCTTGAATTGTGTCATCCTCTTTGTGCTGCGATCAAGGACAACGCGATCCAGGTGGATGGCTATACTATACACGCCGAACCCTTCTTTACGAGCAAGCTGCAAGATCCTACAAAAGCAGTCCTAGTGCATTAGAAGCCAGAGAAGCTTAAGGTACCGATCTTCCGGCAGGCGGTACGGACATTTGATGGCCTTGCCACATCAGAGCACAAAGCCCTCCGCTACTTAACCTTTATATTTTACCTTGACCGTCTAGTTGGGCTGCCGGCTTCACGCAGAAGTTGACTAGCTACTGTTTCCGTAGAGGTACTAGGAATGCTGTAGATGGTAAGACATTCTTGATAATCCTGTTTGCTTCTACTAACAGCTTTCTAGGGGCAGCCACAACGTCCGTTCGTGACCAGGTTATGAGATACAACCCTCAGACCGGAGTCTTTTGCAGGTTCTATATCAATGAGAAGGTCAGGTTTATCGTTCAAGATGCGGTATTAGACCAGCTAACCGACACCTGGTTTCTCCGTCCCTTCACGCATATAAGTCTCACCTATAATCCGCGCGCCCTAGTAGATGTTACTCAAGAGGTCATAGACGCCCTCCCTCCCGATCCAGAGATAACGGAGCTTAGGAGAGAACGCAAGGAATTTTGAAAGACATTGGTTTCAGCCGAACGCCACCTGAAATCCGCCAAGAATGCGAACAACTACGTCGGCAAATTGACTCCCTAGAGAAGCAACGTGAGCGGGAAATCAAGATGGAGTACCAGCGAGATTATTTCTACCGCATCTACAACGAAGAATTAGAGAGGCAACTAAATAAGGTCGCAGCAGTCAAGTACATCGAACCCATCGTCCATCACCAGCTCCCAGAACGAACCCGGCTTTAGGAGGTGATCTGCGATCTCTCTAAAGATCTTGGCCCAAGTGATATTGTCAGCCGCCGGATCCGTGTCATCGACTTGATGGTCGCACTCTCCTATCGACAAGAAGTCCAGTGTCGCCAACGCTCGAGCAGAGCATGTTCGGAGTCTTCTGCGGAACAGCCTCTACCCGAGGTCCCCTTCCCCCTTATCTGCAAGAAGACCCAATGTATTATATGTATCAGGGATGATCGATGCACTTATAAGTACCAGACGCGGACTTACGCCACTACCAACAAAATAATGAGCCATGTGGTTAGCCACCTAGAGGGTGTCCAAGCGAGCCAGAGGATATCCTGTCGCCATCCTGTTCTCAACGACTTGGAACATTTTAAGAATCATGTAGCAACTGTGCACGGCATCACTCTTCGAGCCTGATAGGATGCTCTTAGTTCTTTGCAGGTCATTCTGCTATGTTAAGCTGCGTTCTATGTGCTTACCTCTCTATTATTAAACAGCGTCTGTACAAGTCTGAGTAACTGTCTCGACAACGTGGTACATTTTGAAAATCACATGTCCATGGAATCAACCTTCAAGCCCGATATTCGTTAGTTCTTTTAACATACTGTTTCACTTTCCAGGTCTTGATTGTATTCATACTTTTAGTTGTATTGGTCCTCGGTGACTTTCTTAATAATTCAACCTATCCCTATTATTACAAGAGGTACAACTAAAAAGCTATAGTTTGATGGCCCCGTGTGAAAGCCCAATGTGCTGCTTTTCTGGGGGGATGATTTGTGGTACCGCGAGTGCTACTATTCCGCGATTTACAGGCACATCAGCCCTCCTAGACCCTTCTACTATGTTATATATAAGATGTGATGTAAAAATTAGACGATTTAAAAATATAGTACAGCAATACTAAATGGAATTTTGGACAGGTTAAATTCAATAAAGCTAATTTGACTAGATGCATATCCTATTACAAGAATGTTATCGTGGACATGTTGGTCGATAATCAGCTGACAGCCATAGAATATTTTCTGTTCTGCAAGCTACCCATTGCTTTTTGACATATAGGCATAAAAGGAAATCGGACTGTAGTTAACTAACTGAGCGATAGAGACAGCCGAGCTCGAATAATCCGCCGCGCTCTGTCTTTAAATATAACCCATCATTAGAGAAAGATAGGTTATAAGTCGATCTTCTACTAGTAAATTTCCGAATTGCTTCCTTTGTCTGTACGTGCCAGAGCCTGACTGACTCGTCTCTAGAGACAGAGGCAAGGAGCTGGCTGTCTAGTAAGAATGCCACTGCAGTAACCCCCGAGTCTCGTCTCGTCTTCGTGGGTTTCCCGGGCTCTGTCAGTTGGTTACCCCGCGTACCCCGCAGGGATATTCACATGCAAAATGTATTGTAGAAACTGGGGGGCAAAGACTAGCAGGAGTGTGGCTGGTGCAAATCACGAAAGCGATGACGCACATGTTGCTTTAGCGTAAGGTAGCCACATTGCCCCGCGCCAAATCTTCGCCTCTGCTTGAATTCGTGTCAACATATAAAGACAACATCTCACTTCTCCTGTAAAGAACATAATCATCCATTCTCTTCTTGACCCTTCAAACACTGCAACTCTATACTTAAGCCATTCTACGCTTCCCACCCAAGAAACCGTCAACATGTCTCCCAACACAGTCCATGTGAAGAACATCTCCGCCGTAACTTCTGAAAAGGAGATCAAGGAGTTCTTCAGCTTCTGCGGCAAGATTACCACCATCGATGTCAAAGAAGCTGGGGAGACCAAGGAAGCTATCGTCACCTTCGAAAAACCAACTGCGGCTAAAACTGCTCTCCTCCTCGACCATACACAACTCGGCTCCACCCAAGTCAATGTCTCCTCGGACGACACTACCGAAGAGGGTGAGCACTACATGCATAATGCCGAGCGTGACGCCGATGAGATCACACAAGAAGAAAAGCCCCGCTCGCGCATCATTGCCGAGTATCTTGCTCACGGCTACGTAATTGGCGATGCCGCCGTTCAGCGTGCTATTGACCTCGATCAGAAACACGGCGTTTCTAGCCGCTTTATGCAAACTCTTCAGAAGCTTGATGCAAAATACAAAGCCACCGATAAGGCCAGGGGTGTGGATCAAACCTACTCTGTTACGCCAAGAGTCAACTCCTTGCTCTCCGGCTTGAATTCCTACTACGAGAAGGCAGCAGGTACACCCACCGGCCAAAAACTCGTGAACTTCTACACCCAGACCTCGCGTCAAGTTCAAGACATACACAACGAGGCTCGGCGTCTTGCCGATCTCAAGAAGAAGGAGGCTGGCAGTGCAGAGCAGGCGGCAGGCACGACGCACGCCGCTGGAACGGAGAAAGCGACCTGTAAGTGCAGAGCTAATTCTACTTCATGTCCATACGAACCAGGCACCTGCGCATGCGCCAAGAGCGACGTGAAGAGTGTACCGAGCAGTAGCAAGACGACTTGCAACTGTGGAGAGAACATTGGTAACTGTCCGTGTAAAGAGGGACAATGCGCTTGCTCTTCATGCCCGAAGGCCGACTTGATGAATGTTGGAGGTGGAAAAACAAAATTTTCTTGCGGTGGCGGCGGCAACAACTGTGCTTGCACCCCGGGACAATGTGCTTGCAACGACTGCTCGAAGTAGAGGGGTTTCAACTTTTTTTTCACTCTTCTTGGTGGTTATAAGACCGCTTGCTAATTCGACTATTATTATTAGCTGCCTCCGCTCATGATGCTGCTACTGAAGCAACAGAAATCATCGACAGCACCAAGGTCCAACCTCTGGACCCAGAGAACAATTGATTTGCCACGCTTGAGCATAATTATGATTGGATGGCCAATATGGGAAATCACTTTATGAATAATGAAGAATGGAATAACAAGGATGATTCGATGCTCTATGGTCGGAGAGCGATGTCAAATGAGCGTTCAATAACTAGTAATATCACAAAGACTACTTGCTGTCACTTTCTTCTATCGTGTCTACTTTAAACAGTGCAATTTCGGTAAGATGGTGTTAAAAACTTTGCCAGAATAAACAAACACTCTACCAAACTATCAACACCAAGAACCTCAAGTCATATGCTCTTCCCTAAGTCTTCGTATTTTCCACCGTCTTGCTCGCCGTCTCTTTCACATGGTCATCAAGTGGACGTTTAGGGTTAGAGGAGAGACCCTGTTATGGAATGTCAGTCATTGTCACATTCTGCCTTTCAAGCGTCGGTGGTGTTTGGGTTCGGATATTTGTTATGTAACAAAGGCATTGAAGCCCAATGACGTACCTCCAGTTGGGACCTGGAGAGGTCCTTGTTGTTGGAGGAATCATTGACACCTTGGCCGCTGGAGAGAGCAGCTTTCTGGGCGCTGGACTCACGCTCTGGATCCGGAGACTGACGTCCTTGGTTTTGGGATGACATTTTATTCCAGAGTTTTGGTATTTGTGAATTTGTTGAGTGAGTTCTGAAGAGTTGCGATAGGTTAATAGGGGCCAAATTGAGATATAGGAGGAATTGATGAGGTAGGAAGGGAAATAAGGTAGTAGAAGAGGGAAACTTACAATCCTGACAGAGATGAAGAAGAAATATATACATTGCTGGAGGGATTCATTGCCATATTATACAATTATCCCAATCAAACTACGTCATAGGAGGGGCGACTCGTAGCCTTAGTCCGCAAGGCTGAAAACAAAGCAGTCATGTGACAACCAATCATCACACTGCACATCCTTCCACCTGCAACTTCGACGCGAGCTCGCTCTCACACCCCTGAATGTTGTCCCGCATCTGCTGCACGTTCAATGCATTTACCAAACCACCACAATAACTACGAGCCATAACATCTAAATAACAAGACACTCCATGATTGGAGATCTTCAATGTTGATTTGACCAGTTTCCTCGTTACCAATAACAGCAATGGCTCCGGACCTGAACTCTGTGCCTCCCTCTCCTCGTCCTCTCGCTGCTGCCTCTTCCTCACCTCGTATAACTTCACTACCTGCTTCGAGAAGGGCTTCACAACAGATGGCACCGCCGCCTCTACCGCTGTCAGCCATCAACGTCCTCCCATCAAACCAAAGCGCTGTCAACAACCCCAGCTTATCCATGGCATCACCTGGTCTAAGTGGGGCCACGACAGTCGCTAGTGTACCTGGAGATAACACAGGAGTGGGAACTGGGCCAGGGCCGTTGAGGCATCCTCGACCGCTGACAGCGGCGGATCTGCATCTACAGTTGGAGAAGGAACAAGAAGCTGTTGTAAGTAGCCTCCGAATAAAACTTGGCATGGAATTGACTCGAGCTCCAGGTCAACCGCCTCACAAGAGAACTGTCTATGCTTCGCGCGGCACAAAATGCTTCAGTGGTCTCCAATTCCTCCTCTACTTCGGCGGGCTTTCCAGACACGGGCGATCACAATGCCAACCACATGCTTTCTGGCCCAAGCCACCCAGCTCTCTCACAACGACGGCATCACCGCTCCTCGTCCAGCACTAGCACTCGGAGTGTTACAGCAGGCACTGCAGCCAGTGCAAGCACAGCTGGCTGGACTACAGGCGGCGTAGCAGGGAGTATCTCATCTGGCGTCACGCCTTCCTCGAACGCGGATCGCAACCGCGTCAGCGCTGGCCGAAATGAATTCACGCCACAATCCCTGAGTCGGCAAAACTCAATCAACTCATCCAGACGCTCTGGCGCGTCGTCACCTGCGCTGGTTCCTTCTAATCCATCCTCATACCAACACCCAGATTACTTCCCTTCCGCCTACACACAACGGCCCAGCTTCTCTATGCAACGAGAGCCATCAGCATCTCGCATGGTCCCAGGAGGCAGCGGCAACGAGGTCGAAAGGCAGATATCAGGCTCATCAATCACCTCCGTTCAAACCACAGGCCGATATGAGGAAGCTGCCTATCACCGCAACGAACTCGAGGCTGTGAAACGGGAAAACGAAGCCTTGAAACGCAAGATTAGGGAGCTAGAAAGGACACTCAGGGAGAGGAGACAGTCCGACGCGAGTCGTCCGCGAAGTGAGAGCGTTAGCACTACAGCTTCTGTCAGCAATCGTGATTCAATTGGCGTTTTAGCACGGAGCAGAGAAGCAGACAAGGAAGAGGAGAGCCAAGAGGAGGTTGTGAGGGTTGGCGAAAGCGCCAGGAGTGGAGGACTAAGTTGAATTAGGTGCGGGAGTTGATGTTGAATCATAGTCTCTTTGCTCCGAGGAGGGAATGTGCATTGCATTAGGCTGGGCTACTTAAGCTAGTAAGCTAGGCGTCAGGTCAGGAAATGCAAGGAAAGGAATTGTAAGATTTTAAGTCCAGATCGCAAGGTCGTATATAAGCAGAAAAATGAAGTTATTTGATTCTCCACAACATGACGAGGGTTTTTCTCGGCCCTTCGTTGTATACCACTCTCTAGACTCCACTCGCCCTCGCCCTTGCACTTGCCTTCACCTTCATGAGCACCGGTATATACTAGTCTATTCCACACCACTCTACTCCGTTCATCAACCTGCCAAGCGCTTATAGCATCCTGCAATGCATTCCAGTTTAGGCAACGTGAGAACGAACTTTCACCCTCGAGACGTTCTTCCTCCCTCCCTCTCTCTATTACTTCGCGGCATTTTTCCACACAAAGCGAACTTTTTCGTCGTAATAGTCCAATTTCTGAAAACGGAAAGCCCCAGAAATGAAATGCCGCTTAGGCGTTTTAGCTGCGATAGGATCTCCACACTGACTTTAACAATGCTATTAATAATACTCCTCTGACATTTCTGCTTCCCCGCGGCGTTGAGCTGAGTGTCTCATGACGGAGGGAGCTTGCTGGGAGTGATGATAGATTATACGGCTTTGTTATTTTGGGTCGATCTCCAGTCTTAAGGCCGCCTCGAGCTCCGCCCTGAGAAGGATAAAGTCTAGTTTAGGCTCGTGAAAACTTGGTGAGGGTGGCCTGGTGCAGAGGGGCAACGTGATACGCAGGCCTGAGCCTTTTGACAATCCTCATGAGGCTGCGATTTTCTCAAATGCGCTAGGTTTTCGCGTCAACTATCATTTCCTCATTCCGGAGACGCAAGCTCAAGACGCTCCGTGGCAAGAAATAATGCCTTGACAGGGTCGGGGCCATTGCTTGCCCTCCTAGCTCTCTCTTGGTGATAGATGATTCCACTATATAGCAATGAAGCTAAAAAAGGAAGGCTAAGGACATATGTCAGCAAGACTCCACTATCTTAAAGTACTTTTCAGTCGCTGAAAACTGAGCACAGGAAGCACTCACACAAGCTTCTTTGCTGCTTCCATAAACACTCTAATCCCTGCGTCCTCCACTCCGAAAGAAGACTCCAGCAAGATGAGAAGAACCATAGCCCACGAGGCCACCTTGGCGACCTGAAGACGCACGTAGATCTCTATGCTCAGGGTGTGGAGCATATAGAATCTAAACTCAGCGAAAAGCGTAGCCAGGACCATAACTAGAAAGGAGATTCCCAAACCCCCCAGAGCGGCATCAATCCGCATGCCAGTCACAAGAGCCATCAAGATCGACATGCAGCCAACAATGAAGAGAACCGTAACGACCTGAATCGTCCATAGCGAGACCACAATGCGATTATTCAGAACATCACGTTTCACCATCGTGGCTGAAGTCTCGAGAGATTTGGGATCCGTGAATTGAGCTCTCTCCATCACGTATTCTTTAATGTCACTATAGCTTCTGGGTCGCGACGCAGTTTTATTCTCCCTCCCCCCGCATTGCCGAGCAAAAAGGCCTGCCAACTATACATGTGACACTCAGCCATGCGCCGCATAGCCGCCTTTATCGCACCCAGCATCACTGTCGCGCAGGATTTCGGTCGTGGGGTCCGTTCCGCATCCCCCTTCGGCCTTGGCAAGCTCGTATTTTGGGGGGGGTTTGCGAAATTGGAACACGTTAAAGTGCACCGGTTAGCTTAAGGCCCCTGTTTCTCGCGTGGCTTTCAGTAGGGAGGATGGCTTTCTTTTTAGAAGTAGCGTTGGTTGTACTGGGGGGTTTTTTTTTATTAGATTGGATACAAGTGGGATGTGTTTCCAGCCGCGACTAGCAGCCCCTGAAGATTCGTTTCGGGTTATGCCCGATTTTGGATACCAATCTGATCACAACGCTTCCCCTATGACAAGGTACTGCTTCTTTCTCAGATCCCAGGTCGATATATATCGGAACGGAGTAAGCAACTGCTCCGAGGATACATACTCCTATCAATAA
>Ga0335074_10008508_pt1 | contig 14264 bp, 11 predicted proteins | sample Lox_Sample_23_FD_206715 | JGI IMG/M metagenome (GOLD analysis project Ga0335074, IMG submission 206715) | Soil microbial communities from Loxahatchee National Wildlife Refuge, Florida, United States - Lox_Sample_2.3 | ecosystem: Environmental > Terrestrial > Soil > Wetlands | place: USA...
GAGAAAGGACGGGCCGCATCGGGGTGCTTGGCATGATTGGCTCGTGACGCAACGACCGGAACCGCCTGCAGATTCAGCTTCGCCCGAAGGCGACCCCGTCGCTCTGGTCCGGGCTGAGGTAGCCGCGTTCGCGGCGGAGACGGACCGCGAGATCGCCTCGCGTGAACGTTTCCTGGCCGAGCTCGGCCGGCTCGCCGATCCGTTCAGCCGAGATGCCGACCAGGTCCACGTCACCGGCTCGGCGATTGTGTCCGGCCCGCGCGGCACCGTGCTGCACTGGCACAAGCGCCTGGGCGGCTGGATGCAGCCTGGCGGCCACGTCGATCCGGGCGAGGCGCCGTGGCAAGCGGCAGTGCGCGAGACGATCGAGGAGACCGGCCTGCCCGTCAGGCATCCCGCCGCGGGTCCGCTGCTGATCCATCTGGACGCGCACCCGGCTGGTCAGCACTTCCATCTCGACTTGAGATACCTACTGCTGAGTGACGATGTCGAGCCTTCGCCGCCGCCGGGGGAGAGCCAGCAGGTCAGCTGGTTCACCCTTGCCGAGGCCATCGATCTGGCTGACGCCGCGCTGGTCGATGGCCTGATCAGGCTGAAGTCCGGGGCGTTCCGGTCCCTCTGACACGTCGCGGCGAACCTGCGGAATGCCATGCGCGGTGAGCGGCCGGCCGGCTCGGGAGAGCGTCGAACAAGCGGCTGGCTGCTGGCCCGGATCTGGCGAGCGCAGGCAGTGCGACCGTGAACCGCGTCTCGCCGGGCCGGCTGACCACGCCGACGGTGCCGCCGTGAGCTGCGGTGACCGCGTGCACGATGGCTAGCCCTAGGCCACTGCCGCCAGCCGCATGAGACCGGGAGCTGTCGCTCCTGACGAACCGTTCGAACACGTCAGGCTGCAGCTCGGGCGGAATGCCTGGCCCGCTGTCGGTGACGTCGACGACCGCCACGCCGGCCGGGGCGGACGGTGTACTGCCGGGGCCGTCAGTCGGCTCGGTGCGCAGGGAGACGGTCACGCTGGTGCCGGCCGGCGTGTGCCGCGCCGCGTTGCTCAGCAGGTTGGCCAGCACCTGGTGCAGCCGCAACTCGTCGCCGCGTACGAGCACCGGTTCTTCAGGCAGCTCAAGTTGCCAGCGGTGGTCGTCCGCGGCGACACGCGCGTCACTGGTGACGTCGACCACCAGCCTGCTCATGTCGACCGGTTCGCTGGCCAGCGGCCGGCCCGCGTCCAGCCTGGCCAGCAGCAGCAACTCGTCGACTAGCTCGCTCATCCGGGCAGACTCGGACTCGACCCGGCTGAGCGCGTGCGCGATGTCATCGGGCAGCGGGCCCGGGTGGCGGCGCGCGAGCTCGGCGTAACCACGGATGGCGGCCAGCGGCGTGCGCAGCTCGTGGCTTGCGTCGGCGGCAAAAGTACGCAGCCTGGACTCGCTAGCCTCGCGTCTGGCAAGTGCCGACTCCACGTGGCCGAGCATCCGGTTGAACGCCGCACCGACCTGCCCGACCTCGGTATGCGGATCGGCATCAGGCACCCGCTCGGGCAGTTTGACTTCGCCGCTGGCCAGCGGCAGCTCTGCGACCGTGGTTGCCGCTGCCGCGACCCGCCGCAGCGGCCGCAGCGACACTCGTACCCAGGCCGTGCCGATCACCCCGGTAAGGACCAGCGCCAGGGAGAAAACCGCGATCTCCGCCAGTGCGACCTCGCGCAAGGTGGTGTTCACCGGACCGAGCGGAATCCCGGTCACGACGATCTGGTCTCCGGCCCTGGCCGCGATGACCTGGTACGCACCGTAGGCGGACAGTTCCACCGTACGCGGCTGACTGCCGCTGGCAGTCGGCACACCTGCCTGGGACATGCCGGTGAGCAGCGCTTCGTCGGAATGCGAGAGGCGGCAGCTATCGGCGGAGGACATGTTCGCGTCCAGCACAGTCCCGCGGGTGCTGATGACGACATTCAGGGTGCCAGGGTCCTGGGAATCTGACGCGCACGGGACGGGACCGTGGCTGCCCGGCGGCCCGCCGTGACCGCCGTCGCCGTCGCCGTCCGGCCCGTGCGTCAGGCATTGCACGTACCGCTGGCTGGCGGCCAGCAGGTCGGTGTTGAGGCCGTTGATCAGCACGGCGCGCAGATGCGCGTAGGTGACGGTGCCGACCGTGGCGCAGGCCAGGAACAGCAAGGCCAGCACGCCCGCGATGAGCCGCCCGCGCAGCGTGCGCGCCCTTAGCCACCGGCCTCCCCGCGAGGCCAGTGCTGATGCACGCCGGGCCGTCATGGTCAGGCCTGTGGTTTCAGTACGTAGCCGACGCCGCGCACTGTGTGGATCAGCGGTTCCCTGCCGGTGTCAATCTTCTTGCGCAAGTAGCTGATGTAGAGCTCGACGACGTGGGCCTGGCCGCCGAAGTCATAGTTCCACACTCGGTCCAGGATCTGCGCTTTGGACAGCACCCTGCGCGGGTTGCGCATCATGAAACGCAACAGCTCGAACTCGGTAGCGGTCAGGTCTATCAGCTCGCCGCCGCGGCGAACCTCCCGAGCGTCCTCGTCCATGGTCAGATCAGCGACCACCAGCTCGGAGCCGGAGCCGGAGCTGGCCCTGGCCATCCCCGCCCGGCGGAGCAGCCCGCGCAGCCGCGCGACGACTTCCTCAAGGCTGAACGGCTTGGTGACGTAGTCGTCGCCGCCCGCAGTGATGCCGCTGACCCGGTCCTGCACCGAGTCGCGAGCAGTCAGGAAAAGCACGCACACCTGCGGCAGGATCCCGCGTACCCGGCGCAGCACCTCAAGACCGTCGAAATCCGGGAGCATGATGTCAAGCAGGATCGCGTCTGGCTGGAATTCCCTGGCTGTCCGCACGGCACTGCTGCCATCCGATGCCGTCCTGATTTCCCACCCTTCGTACCGCAGCACGCTCGCGAGCAACTCGGCCAGGCTGGCCTCGTCGTCGACCACCAGCACCCGGACCGCGGACCCGTCGGCGCGTTGCAGGCTGCTCTCTGGCCTCATCGCCGAGGATGGGATGGGCGCCATGACTGTCATCATGTCGCCAGTCTGCTCGCCACCACTCGGCCCGGCCTCTGAGCTTCCTCTGTGTTTCCTCTGGGTCCGCGTCTGCCTGATCAGCTCTTGGCGGCACCGATCGCGTCGAGCCGCGCCAGGGCATCGGCCGGCAGCTCGAGTCCAGCTCCGGCAACGTTCTCCCGTAGGTGTGCGACCGAGGACGTGCCCGGGATCAGGAGCATGTTCGGCGAGCGCTGGAGCAGCCAGGCAAGCGCGACGGCCATTGGCGTCGTGCCGAGCTGCCGTGCGACGGCCTCGAGTGCGTCCGACTGGAGCGGAGTGAACCCCCCGAGCGGGAAGTAGGGCACGTAGGCCATTCCCTCCCTGGCGGTGAGCTCGACCAGCGGGTCGTCCTCGCGATGGGCGACGTTGTAGAGGTTCTGGACGCAGACCACGGGTGCGATGGCGCGAGCCTCGGCGAGCTGGTCGGCAGTGACCGTGCTGACACCGAGGTGGCGGATCAGCCCTTGCTCGCGCAGCTCGGCCAGCGTGCCGAACTGCTCGGCGATCGAGCCTGTCGACGCCTCGTGCGGGTCGCCGCCGCTGGGCGCCCGCATGTTCACCACGTCCAGCACGTCAAGCCCCAGGTGCCGCAGGTTGTCGTGCACCTGCTCGCGCAGCTCAGCGGGCGAGGTGGCGTGCAGCCAGTTGCCCGCGTCGTCCCGGCGGGCGCCGACCTTGGTGACGATGTGCAGGTCATCCGGATAGGGCGCGAGCGCTTCACGGATGAGCTCGTTGGTCACCCGCGGGCCGTAGAAGTCCGCGGTATCGATGTGCCGGATGCCGAGGTCGACAGCAGCGCGGAGGACCGCGATCGCGCCGTCACGGTCCTTAGGCGGCCCGAACACGCCGCGGCCGGCCAGCTGCATAGCCCCGTAGCCGACGCGGGTGAGCTCCAGACCGTCGACGCTGAAGGTGCCGCCGGGGAGGTCGCTGGTTGTCATGGTGTCCCTTTCAGCCGTGGCCACGCGCCGCGGCTAGCCCGAGCATGCCCAGCGCGCACCCTGGCAAGCCAGGACCCCGGCTATCCCGGGAGCGGCAGGGCCACGATCAGCGCTCGCAGCTGGCTGGCTCGCCTAGCCGCGGCGTCTGACCTGGCTGAATGGCACATCCCGGTCGACCCGGATCTCCGGCGGCAACCCCAGCATCTTCTCCGCGACGATGTTCTTCTGGATCTCGTCAGTGCCGCCGGCGATGGACTGGCCAGGCACTGACATCAGCACCTCGGCGATGATGCCGTGCAGTGGCGAGTCGGGGCCAGTGGTCAGTGCGCCGGCGGCGGCGATCATGGAGTGCACCTTGGCCGACTCGCGTGCGATGTTGCTTGCGGCCAGCTTGCCGATGGACCCTTCGGCGCCCGGACGCGCGCCAGCCGCCCTGGCTGCTCTGGTCCGCTCCGCAGTCCACTCGCTGACTCGCTGCATGGTGATGAGCCTTGCGATGGCCTGCCGGATGAGCGGGTCACCGGCTACGCCCGCCGATCTGGCGTGCTCGATAACCAGGTCCGGCCGGCCCGCTCGCTGCGGATACCAGGAATACGTCGCGAAGTGATCGTCGGCCTCGGCCCGCGCTTCGGCCAGCGCGCGGCCCGGCGCGGGGGAGTAGCTGGGCCGCCGCAGCGCCGAAAACCGGCGCTCGTAGGCCAAGGTGGTCAGCGCTGCCTTCCAGCCGTGCCCGACCTCGCCTATGACGTTGTCGCGCGGGATCCTTGCCTCGGTCAGGAACACCTCGTTGAAGGAGGCATGGAAGTTCATCTGCCGTAGCTGGCGCACCTCCACGCCCGGCTGGTGCATGGGCAGAGCGAAGTACGTGATGCCCTGATGCTTCGGCACGCTCCAGTCGGTCCTGGCCACCAGCATCGCCATATCCGCATGGTGGGCGCTGGTGTTCCAGACCTTCTGGCCGTTGACTACCCAGCTGTCGCCATCGAGCACGGCCGATGTCGACAAGCCGGCCAGATCGGAGCCTGCGCCCGGCTCGCTGAACAGCTGGCACCAAGTCTGCTCGCCGGTCAGGATCGGCGCGAGGAGGCGATGGCGCAGTTCGTCGCTGCCGTGCGCGAATATCGTCGGCGCGGCCAGCCATGTTCCGCTGCCCACGGGCACGCCGACGGCGCCGAGCCGGATCAGCTCGCTAGCGACCAGCTCGTCGGCCCAGGCCGGGAGACCCCGGCCATGCCACTGCCGCGGCCAGCTCGGTACCGCCCAGCCAGCCCGGAGTAGCTGTTCGCGCCAGTCGCGCAGCGCGATGTCCGGACTCCAGTGCTGCTGCACCCACTCGGTCAGCTCGGCGCGGATCTGGTCCGGATCGGCGGGAGCCGTCGCCTGCTTTGTCACGGAGCGTCCTCGGGTGCTGCGACCTCGTCGATGAAGGCCCGGAGCTCGGCGTTGAACTGCTCGGGCTGGTCGACGTTCGGTGCGTGCCCCGCGGCCGGGATGACCACCTTGCGCGCACGCGGGAGCTTGGTCGCCATGTAATCCGCGGCAGCTTGGAAAGGGGCGTCTTCTGCGCCGACGATCACCAGCACCGGCACACCGATGCCCGCAAGCCCGTCGATGACGTGCGAGTCGCGCTGGGTCAGCGTGTGCCGGGCAGCGCGTGCCAGGCCGCCGACATCCCGGTGCTGGCCGTGCAGCTCGCTGCTACTGCCCAGTGCCTCCAGGCCTCGCTCCTCAAGGCGGGCGGCTGTCTTATGCGCGCGGCGGTTCCAGTCGTCCCTGGCAGCGTCGTTGCGGAAGCCCGGGCCGGTGCCGATGAGCACAAGCCCCGCTATCTGGTCTGGGTGCCTCAGGGCGAAGTCAAGCGACAGGTAGCCGCCGAGCGAGTGCCCGCCGAGCACGGCGCGGCTGATGCCGAGCTCGGCCAGCAGCGCGGCCATGTCCGCGAGTGCCGCGTCCGCCGAGTAGCTGTCCGGCTCTGCCGGGGACTCGCTGCCGCCGTGGCCCCGGATGTCCCACGTGACTACCCGGTTCCTGGCGGACGCGGAGGCGAGGTTCTCACGGAACATGGCCGACGTTGCGCCGTATCCGTGTGTGAGCAGCAGCGGCGGGCTCCCGCTGCCGGTTACCTGGTAACTGATATCGCCGCCGGGCCGCGCCAGAACTGGCATCGAGTTCCTGCCTTCCCGCGATAACGCGATAGTCAGCGGCCGGTGAAATTCGCCGGCCGCCGCGCAGAGACTGCTGCCAGCCCCTCGCGCCAGTCCGATGTATGCATGAGCCGTTCTTGCTCAGCGCGTTCCCGCTCCATGGCGGCCCGTGCCTGCTCCGGCAGGGCGCCGCGCATCGTCGCGCGGATGGAACGGATGGCCAGCGGGGCCGACGCCGCGATCTGCCCGGCGAGGACGTGAGCCTCGGCGCGTGCCTGCCCTGACTCGGCTAGCCGGTCGGCCAGCCCGATCGCATGCGCCTCCGGGGCGGCGACGCGGCGGCCGGTGTAGAGCAGTTCTAGCGCCTTCTGCTGGCCGACGATCGCGGGCAGCGTGACGCTGAGCGCGAACCCCTGATGGATGCCGAGCAAGGCGAAGTTCGCGGCGAACCGCGCCTCCGGCGCCGCGACCCGGAAGTCTGCTGCCAGCGCGAGGCCAAGGCCGCCGCCGATCGCGGCACCTTGCACCGCGGCGACGATCGGCAGCGGCTGCTCGAACAGCCGGATCGCGAAGTCGTACAGGTGCTTACCGTCCGGCCTGCCGATCGCGTGGTCATCGCTGAAGTCAGCGCCGGCGCAGAAGACGCGGCCGGCGCTGCATAGCACGATGGCGCGGCAGCGCTGGCCCGCCGCTAGCTCCTCGCAGGCGTCCGCGATCTGCTCGATCAGGCTGACACTGAAGAAGTTGCTTGGCGGGCGGTTGATCTGCAGCGTTGCCACGTAGTCGTCGCCGAGCTCAACGGTCAGCTCCGCGTCGGTGGTGTCCGCGTGTGTCATCAGCTCTCCCGCCAGGCCGCGCAGTCCGGTCCTTTTCCGACATCGTAGGACAAGCCGACGAGGTCCGGCAGGCCCGCTACCTGAGGTAAGTCACGTTATCTCTGACGTGCTCGGCCAGGCTGACACCGTGCCTGCGTGCCGCCGCCTCTGCGCGATCGCCGTCACGTTCCAACAACGCGGCGACAATTTCGGTGTGGTCAGACACAGAGTGCTCCCGGCGGTCGCCGTCGCCGATGGTGCGCTGCCTGATAGCCCTCATGTGGATCTTCAGTCGCGCAACGTGGCCGGAGAACAGCTCCGAATGCGCCAGATCGACGATTTCCTGGTGGAACTGCAGGTTGACAGCCGAGTACACGCTGATGGGGGAGTCATCGACGGGCGGTTCAGTGGCCTCCGGCGTGGCATCTGCGGGTATCCCGGCCGGCCGGATGGCCGGGTACCGCGCTAGCAGGTCCGCGAGCTCGGCGTCAGTCGCGCGCTCCGCGGCCAGCCGCGCTGCCATGCCCTCCAAAGCGGCCGAGGCGAGTATCACCTCGATGATCTCGGCCTTGGTCTTGCGCACGACGTAGATCCCCCGGCGTGGGATCGTCTGTACCACGCCGTCGGTCTCCAGCCGCTGCAGCGCTGCACGCACCGGGGTCCTGCTGATGCCAAGCTGCTCGGCAAGTGCCCTCTCATCGAGACGGATATCGTCGTCCGTGCCGTCATATATCGGCATCTCGGCGATGGCGTCGCGGAGGATGTCGTAAGTGCGGGCGGCGAGGCTGGCTTCGACTGTCAGGGCGCGCAGCTCCAGGGTGTGCGCACCGCGGCGACCAGGCGCGATCTGCGTTGCATCTGGCGATGTGATGGCGTCCCCCTCAGGTCCATGCACTCACTGCGCCGCCACGCGGCGGCGGGGTCACGCGCGGCTTCGCAGATCTGCAGTGTAAGCCGGGCTGCTTGCTCCTGGACGTCGAACGTGTTACGGAAACCGAGCTCTTGGCGCGCAGCTGCCCGTCGTCGGCGGCGGCCAAGCGAGCCGCTGCAACCGGTCTGGTACCCAAAATGCCTTGACAATTTTTTGGTGTACCACATTCTTGACGCCAAGATTTAGGGAGTGCCACACTCTTCGCCTACTGAATCCCTATGAGAAGCATTCGAGGCTGATGCGTCGTGTCCGTGCATGCCCGTCGCCACCGCCGCCTGCTCGCCTTGATAGGCGTCGCAGGCATCACGCTTGCCGCCGCCGCCTGCGGCAACTCCCAGAGTTCTGGCACCTCAGCCGGACACATCCAGAAGGGCGGCATCGCGACGTTCGCCCTGCCGGCCGGCGCGGTCCCGAACTGGATCTTCCCGTTCATTGACAGCGCGCACAGCACGATCGACAACCGGAATCAGTTCCAGTATCTGATGTACCGGCCGCTCTACTTCTTCGGGGACAATGGCGAGCCGGTCGTCAACGAGAGCCTCAGCCTCGCCAACGCGCCGGTGTACAGCAACGGCAACAAGACCGTGACGATCACTATGAAGGACTACAAGTGGTCCGACGGTGAGTCGGTCACCGCCACGGACGTCGAGTTCTGGCTGAACATGATGGCCGCCGAGAAGGCGAACTGGGCGTACTACGTGCCCGGCGGCCTGCCGGACAACCTGAGCAGCTGGAAGGTGGTCAGCCCGACCGAGATCGTGCTGAATCTAAAGACCGCCGACAGCCCGTCCTGGTTCACTGACAACGAGCTGTCGCAGATCACGCCGCTGCCGCTGGCCTGGGACATGACGTCGGCGACGAGCAAGAGCAACTGCGCCACGGATGTCTCCTCGTGCGCCGCGGTCTGGAGCTACCTCTATAACCTGTCCAAGCAGGTGTCCACATACGGCACATCGCCGGTCTGGAAGGTCGTGGACGGCCCGTGGGTGCTTACCAGCTACCAGACGACAGGCCTGTCGGTATTCAAGCCCAACAAGGACTACTCGGGGCCGGTCAAGCCAAGGCTGTCGGAGTTCATCGAAGAGCCGTTCACGTCCGAGTCCGCAGAGCTGGATGTGCTGCGCAGCGGCAAGATCAGCGTCGGCTACCTGCCCGTCACCGACATCGCCCAGAAGAGCGTCATCCAGTCCTCCGGCTACAACCTGAACATCTGGCTGGACGCCGGCATCAACTACTTCCCGGAGAACTTCAACAACCCGACGGTCGGACCGATCTTCCGTCAGCTCTACTTCCGGCAGGCTATGCAGCACCTGATCGACCAGCCGGAGTACATCAGCAAGATCTTCGATGGCTACGCATCGCCCACCTACGGGCCCGTGCCCGTCGAGCCGGCCAACCCGTACGTGGACGGCTTCGAGAAAGCCAACCCGTACCCGTACAGCGCGTCTGCGGCCAAGGCCCTGCTCACTGACCACGGCTGGACCGTGCACGTCAACGGCGTGTCGGTCTGCACGAAGCCAGGAAGCGGCGCGTCGGACTGCGGAGCTGGCGTGAAGGCAGGCGCGAAGCTCGATTTCAACCTGGAGTACGCCAGCGGGTCGCCCGAGCTGACCCAGGAGATGGAGGTCATGAAGTCCGCGTTCTCCTCGGCCGGCATCGACCTGAACCTGAGCGAGGCCCCATTCGACGAGGTGGTCGGCTCGGCCGTCCCGTGCACGGCGTCGCAGGCGAGCTGTTCCTGGCAGATGCTGAACTGGGGTGGCGGCTGGAGCTACAGCATGGACCACTTCCCCAACGGTGACCTGATCTTCGGCTCCGGCGCGGGCGACAACGACAGCAACTACAGCAACCCGGAAACCGACAAGCTCATCGCGGAGAGCGACCACGTGCCGGGGACCATATCGGCTGTCGAGAACTACGAGGCGGAGAACCTGCCGGCGATCTTCATGCCGAAGGCTGATTACTCGCTCACCGAGGTCCAGGACACCCTGCACGGGGTGACACCGCAGGAGCCCACCTTCAATCTCACGCCAGAGGCGTGGTACTTCACCAGCGGATCCTGACGCAGCGCCATGCGACGTCAGAAGAGGAGCGCGCGTTGACGCCAGGGACGGCAACCGCTCCGCAGGCGGTCAGGGTCGCGGCCGGCGACCCTGACCGCTGGGGGCGCCGGTGACTGCCTACCTCATCCGCCGCTTCCTGCAGGCGGTGGCCGTGGTGTTCGGGGTCACCGTCATCGTCTTCATCATCATTCACGAGCTACCCGGTGGCCCCGCGCGCGGACTGCTCGGACCCGAGGCGAGCACTTACCAGGTGCACCAGTTCATCGTGCAGAACGGCTACAACCAGCCGCTGATCGTGCAGTACGGCCGGTTCATCAATCAGCTCGTGCACGGCAACCTTGGCTACTCGTATCACTACAACGAGACAGTCGTGGCGCTGCTCGAGCAGAACCTGCCGAAGAGCGCAGTGCTCGTCGGGCTGGCCTACCTAGTGGCGCTGATCATCGCCATTCCGCTCGGGATCATGCAGGCAGTGCGACGCAACAGCGTCACCGACTACGTGGCTACCGGGGCGTCGTTCGTTGCCTACTCGATGCCGACGTTCTGGTTGGGGATCCTTCTCATCCTCGGCTTCTCCATCGGCTGGCGGCTGCTGCCGCCCGAGGCGCCACAGGGTGCCACGGTTGCGGCAGTCCTCAGCGATCCGCAGGCCATGATCCTGCCGGTGGCCACGCTGGCGCTGGTGTCGATCGCCGCATTCAGCCGGTTTATGCGCTCCAGCGCGATCGAGACGCTGGTGCAGGACTACATCCGCACTGCCCGCGCGATGGGCCTGCCTGAGCGGACCATCCTGGCGCGCTACCTGCTGCGCAACTCGCTGCTCCCGATCATCACGCTGATCGGGCTTAGCCTCCCCGCGACCATCTCAGGCGCCGTGATTACCGAGTCGGTCTTCAACTATCCCGGCATGGGCCTGCTCTTCTACACGGCGGCGACCTCGCACGACTTCCCCGTACTGCTCGGCTCGACTGTCGTCATCGCGACCGCGACGGTGCTCGGTTCGCTGCTGGCCGACGTGCTCTACGCCGTCGTCGACCCGCGGGTCCGCTACACATGAGCGCCGGCGGGCCCGCGGGAAATGCTATGGCGCGCTGGTAGCGCCCGATGACCGAGAGGAAGGGGAACGAGGGTGGCGTGGGCATGATCCTGGCCGGAGAGCCAACCCCAGAGGTGCCGGTGCCGGGACAGGGGCCGTCGGGCGGTGACGTCGCGGCCGGCGGCAGCGCCTGGGGCATGATCCTCGCGGTCTTCGCGCGCAACCGGCTCGCGCTTGTCGGAGTCGGGATCGTGATCTTCATGATCCTGTTCAGCTTCCTCGGCCCGGTCTTCTACCACACCAACCAGGTGCAGACCCAGGTAACGGAGATCAACCTGCCGCCGAGCAGCGCCCACCCGCTCGGCACCGACGAGGTCGGTTATGACGTTCTCGGCCGGCTGATGCTGAGCGGCCAGTCCTCGCTGATTGTGGGGATCTCGGCCGCCGTTCTCGCCAGCGTGGTCGGCACGCTGTGGGGCGCTGTGGCCGGGTACGTAGGCGGCGTCGTGGACGCGGTCATGATGCGCGTCGTCGACTCGGTGCTCGCGATCCCGCCGCTGATCTTCATCCTGCTGCTTGCCAGCGTCTTCAAAGTGTCGACGCCAGTACTCATTCTGGTGGTGGCGCTAGTGGCCTGGCTGGCCCCCGCGCGCCTGGTCCGCGGTGAGGCCATTTCCCTGCGCACGCGCGAGTACGTGCAGGCAGCGCGCGGGATGGGCGGGCGCCACGCCTGGATCGTACTGCGGCACATCACCCCGAACGCGATCGGCACCATCGTCGTCCAGACGACGTTTGAGGTGGCGAACGCCATCTTGCTGCTCGCCGCCCTCAGCTATCTCGGGCTTGGCCCGGCACCGCCGGCCACCAACTGGGGCAGCATGCTTTCCGACGGGCTGAACTACATCTACGAGGGCAAGTGGTGGCTGATATACCCGGCCGGGATCGCGATCGTGCTGACCGTGGTGGCGTTTAACTTCATCGGCGACGCACTGCGTGCTGCGCTCGAAGTCCGCTTGCAGGAAAGGTGAGCGCCGCATGACGGAGCTGCTGCGGGTAACAGACCTGCGGGTCGACATCCGCCGCCGGAAGGACTCGGTGCACCCGGTGGACGGGGTGTCGTTCACGGTCAGCCGCGGAGAGACCGTTGGCCTGGTGGGTGAGTCGGGCTGCGGTAAGACCATGACTGCCATGTCGATCATGCGGATGCTTCCGCCGGGCGGGGACATCGTCTCCGGCGAGATCCGGCTGTCCGGGCAGGATTTGGTGTCGCTGGACGCGGGCGAGATGCGCCAGGTCAGGGGCCGGCAGGTGGCCATGGTCTTCCAGGACCCGATGACCAGCCTCAACCCGACCATGACCATCGGCGATCAGATCGCCGGACCGGTCAGGATCCACCGGGGGCTATCCAAAGCGGCCGCCAGCAAGCACGCCGAGGACGTGCTCGGAATGGTCGGTGTGCCGCGGCCGGCTGAGCGCCTTGACGCGTTCCCGCACCAGCTGTCCGGTGGCCTGCGGCAGCGGGTCATGATCGCCATGGCGCTGTCCTGCGAACCCAAGCTGCTCATCGCGGACGAGCCGACCACCGCCCTCGACGTCACCATCCAGGCCCAGATCCTGCAATTGCTGGACGAGCTGAAGGCTCGGCTCGAGATGGGCATGCTGCTGGTCACGCACGACATGGGCGTCATCGCGGGGCGGGCTGACCGGGTGCTGGTCATGTACGCCGGGCGGATCGTCGAGGCGGCGGACACGCAGGTGCTCTTCGCCCGGCCGCGGCATCCCTACACCGAGGCGCTGCTCGGCGCGATCCCGCGGATAACGCATGACCGGGGCCGGGCCCTCTACTCGATACCCGGCCTGCCGCCGGACCTGTCCAGCCCGCCGGGCGGCTGCCGATTCGCCGCGCGCTGCCGGTACGCGACCCAGATCTGCCGGGACCAGGACCCAGCGCTGTCCGAGCACGAAGCCGAGCATCTCTTCGCCTGCTTCCACCCCCGGCCCGACTCACCGGCTGTGACGACGCCCGCCACGAGTGCCAGCGCGGGGCGGCAGCCGGCCGTCAGCGCCGCTCCGCTGCTGCAGCTCGATGAGGTGCGCAAGGAGTTCGCCATCCGCAGGGGAGTTCTGCAGCGTCAGGTTGCCTCCGTCAAGGCGGTGTCCGGTGTGTCTTTCAGCGTCGCGGCGGGCGAGACTTTCGGCCTGGTAGGCGAGTCGGGTTCGGGCAAGACCACAGTGGGCAGGCTGATCGCCACGCTTGAGCAGCCCGACGCTGGCAGCATCAGGTTCGACGGAACCGACCTGGCTTCGCTGCGGGGCAGCGCGTTGCGGCAGGAACGCCGGAACGTGCAGCTGATGTTCCAGGACGCCTACGCCTCGCTCGACCCGCGGATGCAGGTCGGCTCCTCGCTGCGCGAACCGCTGATCATCCAGCGCGTTGGCACCCGAGCGTCGCGTGCCGCGCGGGTGGCAGAGCTGCTCGACGGCGTCGGCCTGCCCAAGTCGGCGGCCGAGCGTTATCCGCACGAGTTCTCCGGCGGGCAGCGGCAGCGTATCGGCCTGGCCAGGGCGCTGGCGCTGAGCCCGCGCCTTATCGTCGCGGACGAGCCAGTCTCGGCGCTTGACGTGTCGATCCAGGCCCAGGTGCTCAACCTGATGAAGAGCCTCCAGCACGAGTTCGGCCTGACTTACCTCGTCATCTCGCACGACCTGTCGGTGGTCAAGTACCTGGCGGACCGGATTGGCGTGCTTTACCTGGGCAAGCTCGTCGAGATAGGCCCGTCCGAGTCGATCTACACTCGGCCGGCGCACCCGTACACGGCGGGGCTGCTGGCAGCTGTCCCTGAGCCTGACCCGGTGGTCGAGCGGGCCAAGCAATCCGAAGCGATCACGGGCGACCTCCCGTCCGCGGTCGAGCCGCCGTCCGGCTGCCGCTTCAGGACCAGGTGCCCGCGAGCCGTGGAACGGTGCTCGACCGAGGAGCCGGCGCTGCGACCGTTCGGTGACGATCACCTGGCCGCATGTCACTTCCCGCTGCAGCCCGCCCTCCCGGACCTGGCAACGGTCCGGGTGATTGGCAGCGAGCGCTGACCTGCATGCTGCTGACCTGCAGTGCCGGGTCGTGAATTGGTTATCCCCACAATCTGTGGATAGAGCTGTGCATGGCGCGGTGGAAATCAGCCGTGGACAGAGGATAAACAACAGATGTCCTGTGGATGGCTAAAGAATCTTGAAGTTCTTGCGGAAAGGCCTTGTGCTGCCGGCTCGATTGGCAGTAGAAAT
>Ga0335074_10008509_pt1 | contig 14262 bp, 17 predicted proteins | sample Lox_Sample_23_FD_206715 | JGI IMG/M metagenome (GOLD analysis project Ga0335074, IMG submission 206715) | Soil microbial communities from Loxahatchee National Wildlife Refuge, Florida, United States - Lox_Sample_2.3 | ecosystem: Environmental > Terrestrial > Soil > Wetlands | place: USA...
ATGGGTGTTCCGCGACTCGCCGCTGCGGGGCGTGTATGCGCGCAACGCTGTGTATGCGGGGGTGACAGGCTGGGACAGCTTTGAGCCGTGGCTGAGTCGGATCGAGGCGCTGGAGCCGGAGGCGGTATGGAGCATTGCGGAGACAGTGCCTCCTGAATGGTACGAAGGGGATGCGGGAGCGATGGAGACGATGGTGGAACATCTGCTGAGGAGGCGTTCGCGAGTGCGTGAATTGATTGATGCTTTTCGGGAATCATCGCGCGAGCCATTTCCGAATTGGGGGAGAAGCAAGGAAGAAGTGAGAGCGGGGCGTTTTGTCGAGACAAAATGGGACGATGATCTACGTATTGGAAGGTTGATGTGAGAGGCGGCGGAGCCAGGCGATAAGAAGCCGGAGCGGTTGGGAACAGCGGCAGATCGAGACAAGGAGCGGAAGAAAAAGGGCGTGAACGAACGGCAACTGTGTGAGTTCTTTCTGGTGCGATATGTTCCGGATCCGGTAAAGAACGAATTCGTGAACATAGGGGTGCTCTTGCGCGAAGCAGGGCGGCCGGAAAGCGCTGTTGTCCGTTTTACGAAGGACTGGTCGCGAGTGCGTTGCGTGGATCCGGATGCGGACACGTCGATGCTGGAGGCTTTGGAAGCGGAGGTCCGCAGGAGACTGCTTGAAGATGGGCAGCCGGTAATGAAGGTGCTTGAGGATTCCTTCTCCAATCAATTGCAGATCACGCCGCCTAAGGCGTGCCTAGCGGAGTCAGTCGCCGCAGAGACGGAACAGCTTATGGCGTTGTATGTAGAGACAAGGAAGCGTGAGAGTACGGTGCGGCGCAGCGGGCGGGCAGCCATCCACGCCAAGATGCGAACGGAGTTTGAGCGGGCCGGCGTGTGGGACCTGATGCGGAAGCGGATTGCGGTGGCGAGCTATACCCAGCCCGGCGATCCGCTGCGCATTGACTGCGGATACAGGCCGAATGGCGTGATCCGGATGTTCCATGCTGTGTCTCTGGAGGCGGATTCAGAGCTGGCCAAAGTGCTGGCTTTCAGCGCGCCGGGGCTGGCGGATGGGATTCGTCGCGTGGAGAATGCGGAGCTGGAGCTGACTGCGATTGTGGAGCCAGTGAAGGGCCGAGCGGATGATGAGGAGCGTCTGGCGCAATATCGCTTTGCGGTGGAAACGATGGAGGCGCAGAAGATCCGGGTGCTGACGACGAACGATGTGGTTCGAGCAGCGGAGACCGCACGCAGGGAGCTCAGGGTCTAGGAAGCTGCTGCTTATTTAAGGTGTGAGAAGCAGGTTGGGCATGGCATTCGCCGTGCCTTTTTTGTTTGGAGTGGAAACACGGGAGGGTGAGGCGCGTGGGCGTGAAGGATTCAATTCGAGATGCGTGGAAGCGATTTGGAGCAGAAGAGATGGTGGCGAAGACGGAGCCGCAGCGAAATGAGGTACAGCGAAAGACGGTGGCGCTGCCCTCGATTTTGAGCCCCTTCCAGGCGCAGAAGGCGTTGCCCAAACCGACGCCTGCGAATCTGCGGAAGTTTGCCGAGACGCCGTTGGTACGGCGGGCGATCAACATCATCAAAGATCGCGTGGCGAGCATGGACTGGCAGGTGAGGCTGAAGCGCGACTATACGCCGGACAAGGTGGGATACGCGGCGAGAAAGCTGGCGATTTTGCGGCGCACATTGGAGGCGCCGAATGACTCGGATTCATTTCGCACGATGATTGAGCAGGTCCTGGAGGATGCGCTGGTAGGCGGATTTGGCGCGATGGAGATGGATTTGACGGACATGCCGGAGAGGCCATTCGAGTTGTGGCCGGTGGACGGCGCGACGATCCAGATCAATCCGAAATGGGACGGAACAGCGAACTCGCCGCGGTACGCACAGGCGACGGGGCTGGCAGGAAGCGCAGGGCTGATTCCGCTGAATGACGATGAGCTGATGTATGTGCGGATGAATCCGCGCAGCTACACGCCGTTCGGGCTTGGGCCGCTGGAAGTTGCGTTTGAGACGGTCAATACGTTTCTAAGCGCGCATCGTTTTGCGGGAAAGCTGGCGAGTAATTCGGTTGTGCAGTATGCGCTCTGGCTGAATGAAGCGACTCCGGCGCAGCAGGAGAGGCTGATTCGGTGGTGGCAGGACGAGATTGAGGGCACGGGGCGGGTTCCGCTGATCAGCACGGAGCAAAAGCCGGAGGTGCTGCGGTTTGCGCAGGGAACGGACGCGGATTTGCGGTTGAACTGGCAGCAGTTTCTGATCCGCATGGTGGCGAATGCGTTCGGGCTGCCTCCGCTGTTGCTGGGGCTGGAGCAGAGCGTGAACCGGGCGACGGCGACGGAGCTGATGGACGAGGCCTTCCACAGCGCGATTACGCCGTTGGCCAGGTTGCTGGCGGAGCATATCACTCGCGATCTTTTTGCGAAGCGGCTGGGGTGGCGCGAGTTTGAGTTTGTATTCAATGAGCTGGATGCGCGCGATGAGATGTCTGAGATTCAGATCCAGACAGCGCTGCTGGCCGCAGGTGTTCTGACGGTGAATGAAGTGCGTGCGATGCGCGGGCTGGCTCCGTTGCCGAACGGATCGACCCTGGCAAAGCCGACTCCGCAGATGGAAGAGGAGGTAATGAAGCCTGTATTGACGCAAGAGAACTAAAGACGAAGCAGAAATCGGGGGAAGCAGGAATGAGACTGGAAGCACTGGCAGTCGCGCTGCCGGAGGTAGCGGGACATCCAAACCGGGTGCCGTTTGAGGGCGTGCTTACGCGGGTGGATGAGCCGAGCAACCGGCCTCCATCGGGCGCACGCGGACACCGCGTGATTTTGACGCGGGCAGCGGCCCTGGCCGCGTTGCCATCGCTTATGGGCATGGCAGTGGACTACGCACAGGGTTGGGACGGCCATGACGCACGGAGGAAGTGCGGCATCATTACGCAGGCGGATGTGGAAGGAAGCTGCCTGCGGGTGAGCGGATACCTGTTCGGCAAGGACTTTCCTGAGGTTGAGGAGAGAATGCGCCGCTGCGCCGCAGGCACGATGGGAATGTCTTACGAGATTGCGGATGCTCATGTGGAAGACATGAGCGCTGAAATCTGGACGCTGACGCGGGCGACCTTTACGGGCGCGGCGATTCTGCTGCGCGAGAAGGCCGCATATCGAAATACATCTTTCCAATTAGCGGCGAGGCGCTGCCGAGAGACCGTCGCGGGGCGGGCGGGTCTGGCAGAGCGGGCCTGGCTGTTGGAGAGACGCAACACCTCTGAACCAGAGAAAGGAAGGCAAGCAAGATGGAAATAGAGAACAACGACACACTGAGCGCGAGCATTGAGAGATTGAATGCCGCGGCCAGCCTGTTGGAGCGCGCACTGATCCAACTGGAGCAGCGCGAAGCGGCAAGAGGCGATGTGCAGAAGATCGTGGCCGAGGTTGAGACCGGATATACAGAGCGGGAGCTCGAACTTGAGCGCAGGCTGGCGCAGGCCGAACAACAGATTGCCGAACTGCGCGCGCAGGAGTCGAAGGTCGCTTCTGCCAGGAAGACGCTGCCTGCGGCAACTGCACAGCTTCTTGCGAAACAGGGTGTGACCTCTCTTGACTCAATTGAAGCCGGCGCGCTGGATGCTGCACTTACCGGTCTGAGCCTGGAGCAGCGCATTGCAGTGAAGTCGCAACTGCTGCGCGCGGGCATCCTGAGCTAAGGAACGCAAACGGAGATACCGGGTCCGCCGAGGCGGGCCTTTTCTTTTGGAGCAAGTTCATACGAGTCCCATGGGGTGAACCCGCATGGGCTGAAGGGAAACATGAAGGCAAATTTCTACGACATTCATTCGGCAGCTGACTACATCGGGCCCGGCGCAATTGAAGTGCCGCTATATCAGACCGAGATCACGGACATCGTTCGCCGCAACAGTATTTTCGGGCAGCGTATCAAGCAGGTTCCGGCAACAGGTCATCCGTCGCGCTACTTTGAGGAAACGGCGATTCCGACTCCGGGGACTGCGGGGTTTGTCGATCCGCGCAATATCGTGGCTCCGGTGGTGTCTCCGACGCGAGTGGAGCGTAGCGTGCCGCTGAAGGCACTGGTCGCTCAGATGAACTACAACCTTTTCGATGTGGAACTGGGCACGCAGCAGAAGCAGTTCGCGTATCTGCAGGCGAAAGACCTGGTGGACACAGTGCAGGGCGTAATGCTAGCCCATGACCTGGCGTTGTGGAACGGCAATGACACTTCACTGAGCACTCCGACGACCGCGCCGTATTTTGGCGTGGCCGGGCAGATTGCCGCAGGCGGCAACACAACCACAATCGGCACTACGGCGAGCATTGTTGACGGGCTGAAGTCGACCATCGCACAGATGGTTGCGAGCACGAGCTTTGCGGTGCGGCCTACGGCCATCTATGCGAACCCGGTGCTGCTGGACCTGATTGACCGCGAGATGAAGACCGATTTCAACGTGGTCCTGGAGACGGTGGAAATTACCGCCGGGTTCCGGGTGAAATCGCTCTCGACGCAAGCCGGCAATCTGCCACTGATTCCGGACTGGTCGCTCGCCTACACCGGTACTCCGGGCTCTGGTTCCGCGGTGCTGCCCGCGTACATCGTGACGGAAGACCTGATCGAGTACCACTGGCTGAGCGATCCCAACCCGCGCATCTTCCAGCTTGGCGTACCGGGCTCTCTGGCTTCACAGTATGTGGTCGTGAAGTTTGGAGCGCCGGTTGTAAAGGGCGCGAACTACGCCCACTACCAGGTTCTGGTAGACCGCTAGAGCGAACGCAGTCTGACCGAGGTAGTGCGAAGGGCCGGCTCAAACCAGGGCCGGCCCTGACTTTTACGGCGGAAATTTAAGGAGAGATAAATGGGATATTTGCAGCCAGCGCAATATGCGAGCTATGGGCTGTCGCCGGATGTGACAGATGACTGGATTACTGTTGCGTCGGCCATGATCAACGCGCATTGCCGCCGCGTGAGCCTGAATCCGACGCAATACACGGAGCGGCTGCGGCTGGTGGAGGGGTCGCAGACAGCGAGGTTGTCACATCTTCCGCTCAGCGCAATCGCGCCTGCAACGTCTCCGCTGGTCAGTATTCAGGCGCGATATACGAAACCTCGCCGCGGACAACTTGTGTATCCGCTGCAGGAAGAGGTCTTGTGGGCGTTTTCGCTGCCGGGATCTTGGACAACGGTTGATCCAACGACCGTAGATTTTGTTGCCGACACAGGTGAATTGGTATTTCCGCTGAACATCATGGGGCTGCCTTACAACGAGGTAGAGGTGACTTACACGGCAGGACTGGAGACGATTCCGGATGCGGTTTTAAGCGCGTGCGCGTTGATTGTGAAGAATGCGCAGGCGACTCCGGGGATGAACGTGAAGACGAGCCGCATGGACACGATGTGGATGCAGTACTTCTCAAGCAATTTGATTGATGAGACCGTGCAACAGCTGCTCGCGCCGTGGGTAGCAACGAGGATGGGCTGAGGATGAGCGCTGATTTAACGGTACAGAATCCGACTGACCAGGCATTGCGGGCCGCAGACGCGCTGCTGCGGTCGAATGGCGGGACTACGGCGTATCTGCAAATGCCAACAACGCCTGGGGATGCAAGCGATGCAGGACAACTGGGGCTTGATGCGCCCAACTTTCAACGGCTGCCACTGGAGCCAGTCGTGTTTCGGCGGTCGCGCCCAACGATGACGGAGGGCGAGCCGGCCAAGTACGAGTTGTTAGTAAGCGGCGCGGCGGTGCAGGCGGCTGTAGGCGAGATGCAGGTGGCATCGGCAGATCTCCTTTTTCAGATGGCGGCTGGAGTTGCGATTGCAAACGAGCTGTTCTTGATTGAAGCGGTTTCGCTGTCAGAGTGTATGGGGTCTGTGTACCTGTACCGTTTGCTGCTGCGCGAGTCGACGAGCGGCTGGCAGATTCAGACAGCGCAGGATTAAGCGGAGGGGGTATGCAAAACGCAAAGGACACTTTTTACATCGCGCTGAGAAACCGGCTGACGACTGTGAATCCAGCGCGGACGATGACGCTAAGGGGAATTGTTCGGCCAGGAATACTGGTTGAGGAAGCGGAGGCGCCGATGGCACAGCTTCCGCTGGATGCGTTTGTGCTGCGGTGGACCAAGCTTGCGGCGGACACGCAGCTACCGTCGATTCTGGCGCAGCTGACGTGCGAGATTCATTATGCGACTGCGGGAACACAAGGCAACTCTGGTCTTGACCGGGGAAGAGCGCTCGAGGAGATGGACTACGAGCTTTTACAGATGCTGTGTCCCTCCTCAACGGTGAAGATGAACTACACAGAAACACCCGCCGAGCAGATGGGAACAAGTATTTTCTGGTCGCCAGCGACGTTTGCCGCGGGAGTTACAACTCGCGAGCGGGTGGGACGCGTGGCGACCGTGGAAGTCTTCACGTTCCAGGAGCAGGGTGAACAATGAGCACAACGCCACTTACAGTAATGAACGCGATGCCACCAGTGACGCGCCGTGTGCGCGCCTATTTCGCTCCAGTCGACCGTGTGAACCTTATACCGGCGGTATTTGATCCATCGATGAATGGGCAGTTTTCTCTGGACACTCCACCGGTACCCTGGATTGACCTTGGCTGGATTGAGGACTTCTCCCGGAAGTCCGAGAGCAAGATCGCGCCGCTGGCGACGGGGAGCCCAGGAATAACACAGTTCCAGGTCAGAGACACGGTGGACGCGAGCGTCTCATTTCGCTTCAAGACATGGAGCAAGCTTTCGATGGCGCTTTCCGCAGGATCGCAGCACATGAATCTTCTGGCGCCTGCAAGCGGTGCGGCTGCGAACGGATCAGGTGCAAAGGCGGCGACTGCCGCAAGCCTGGCTGCCACCGGCTCTACGTCGACATTGTTGGCGATGAGCAGTACCACGGGCTTTACGGCTGGATGCATAGTCGCCGTGGATGCAGACTACGCAGGCCAGACAGGATTTGTGGGGTCCGGAGTATACGCCGCATATGTGCAGAGCGCTGCATCGGTGAACAGCGATCCGGATTACATACGCCGGGTGACGTTCAACGTTGCACGGGTCTCCGCGGTGACGTCGACGGGGCTGCAGCTTGCGCAGCCGTTGATTGCAGGAGCTCCGGCGAGCACGATGCGAGTGCAGCAAGTGCTGGGGTTTGTTGATCGAGAGGGCGGCAACTTCTTTCAGGAGTGGTCTGCGTTGTTTGTAATGCAGGGTGAGCAGGGGGAGCGGATTCTCTTTTACTATCCGCGCTTGCAGGCGATGGCAGGTGCGGCGGAAGCTGCGGCGTTTCTGGACAAGCCGATTCTTGAGCGCATTGCGCTGAGCGCGACATTCCGAGCGCTTCCGGTTACTGACGCCAACGATGCGCAGCAGGTCGTGTGCTTCCGCAGCTTTCTGCCAAGCGCAATGACGCTGGTTTAAAAACTCCCGGTAATAGAACGAGCAGGCAGCGAATAAGGAGTATGAGTGAAGGTAACGATCGACAATCTTGACGGGAAAGGCGCCGTCGACTACTCGCAGTGTGTGGTAGCGACGGAAAAATTCATCATTAGGCGGCAGTTGAATGAGCCTTCGCTTTGCAGCTTGAAGGTCGCTCCATCTGTAGCGAGCCTGACGATGCCGGTACGGAATGGCCGCCTCATCGTAAGTGACGACAATGGGACGATCTTGTTCACGGGCTATCTGCCGACGGAGCCTGCGCTGGAGCTGGTGGGCCAGGGTAGCGCAGGCGCGGTATATCAGGGATTTGTCTCCGCAGTGAGCGATGAGATTCTGCTTGACCAGCAGCCGCTTCCGTTGCTGCTGACAGGCTCTTCCCAATCGGCTGGTGAACTGGTGCAGAGTTTAAGCACAGAGCTAGATACCAGCGGATTCTCATTTTCGCTTTCCAGCTCGCTGGGCGCTATCAGCAGTTATCTTCCTGACACCGCGGCAAATTGGTCGTCGGTTACGGGAGCGGTGGCGGCGATGTCACGCAGCGCATACCGTGTGGTTGACGGAGTAATTCTGATGGAGCCGATCGGCAGCGTTGTCCATACGCTGAGCGAGGCGAATGGGACGCTCGATCTTTCGGCTCTGCAGGCATCGATGGTGAAGGCACTGGCAAATGATGTAACGGTCTGCGGTCCAACTGAACCCGCTGCCTATGTGACGGAGTACTTTCAGGGTGACGGCACCACCGTGCTGTTTGATCTGACCGAAGAGCCATACCTTCCGTCGTCGTCGGCGACGAAGCCGTTTATTGAACTGTTCCAGGAACCGCAGATTGATACAGCAGTGTGGCAGGTGATCGACACTGGATCTCGCGTTTCCCTCACTTCGGCGGGGCTTACCTGCACAGGAGGGAATGGAGCAGACGGCGGGACGACAGTTTCAACGGTTGATGGGGTGGAGTTTGGGGGGTCGCTTGTACTTGAAGCAGGCGGAGTTTTGTTCGGGTCGATTACCGAGGGCATCCTGAACGGAATTTATGGTGGATCAATCGAGACGAGTAACTGCGTTGCGGGTTTCCAGATCAGCCAGGCAAACGGAAACACAGAGATCACAGCATTGATCGAGGGGGCCGCAGCAGGCAGCCCATTCACGGCTACGGCCGGGCATATGTATACGCTGAGGTTACGTGTTTACTGCAATGAAATGCAGCGTGTGATGCAGATGTACCTCTCAGTTGATGAGAGTGGGCAGCATAGTTACGGCGGTTTGTACATGTCTGCCGGTGGCAGCGTGGTTCTGGAAGTGCAGGACACGACGGACGGCGTAGCCGGAACGCCAGTGGTTCTCTACTCGGGGTCGATTGCAAATCTCCCCTCGGTAGTGCCCGCGGCGCTGCTGAACAGCGCGAACCTGGACTGCAGCATTGCCAGCTTTGAGATATCGCAAGACGGGCCCATATGGGTGGTAAGTACTCCACCGAACGGCAGCCCCGTCGTTCGGAGACTTGGCACCGTCGCGCAAGGAGCGGACTGCAGGATGGAACGCATGGGGAGGCTGCAGTTCTATCCGACGAGCATTCCGCAGGCGGGCGAGTTGGTTGCAGTGAGTTACCGGACGCGGCATCGTTCGGTTGCGAGACAGGCGAATGCCGCGAGTATCACGGAAGAGAGCAATGGGGGAGTGCTGCCGGGCACAGCGGCATGGATCGGTACAGTTACGAGCCCTGGACCGCGCAGCTCGCTGGACTGTGAGAATGCGGCATCCGCGTTGCTTGATCTGTCTACGGATCGAGGCGCGGCATGGAAGGGGACATACACTGCCTGGAACCTGGAGACGCAAAGCGATGTGTGGCCGGGCGATTTGCTGGCGGTGAGTTCAACGTCAGCGAATATGACCGCGAACCTGGTGGTGCGCACGGTTGAGCTTGAGCTGTCGTGCAGCTCCCCAGGACTGGTGAAATATGTTGTGAGCTTTGCGAATGACTGGGCGGATGCGCTGGCGATCAAGACATCAAGCCGGGTACCTGCCGACGTATGGCTGCCGCAGCAGCCGGAGACAACGGCTCCGCTGGCAAACCTAAACGAGTTGACGATTTCATCTGTGACCAGCAGCGCAATTACCGTGGATGCGGTGACGACACCTCCGGCAAACGGAGGTTTTGAGGTACGACGCCGGGATTGGGCCTTCGGTCCGGGAACCGATTCGGATCTGGTGTTGCGGAGCCCAGTGAACAATTTCACGATTCCACGTGAAGCCGCGATGGAGCGGTATTACATCCGCATGTACGACGGTTCAACGCCGCCGAACTACTCACGCTTTTCGAGCGCGGTGATTGTGAATGTTGCTTTGTAGGCGAATCGATGGCAGGCCAGTTGCGACGGACCGGGGCCACCAGTCAGGAAATGCGAATGACCGAATTTGAAGCACAAGTTTTGGCCGACCTCTCAGTTCTCAAAAACCAAATGAATACGCTGCTTGGCGACGGCAACTCAGGGCGCATCGCCCAGATTGAGGGACGGGTTGATCAACACGAGCGAAGCCTGCAGAGAGCAAAGGGATTTGCTGTGGCGATCGGAGCGATTGTTACTCTAATCCAGTGCTTGATTGAGCTGCTGGTGAGAAAGTAGGCCGCCGGTTTCCACTGAAGTTTGAGGATGAGGTACAAAAGATAGGAAGGGGCTATGAAATATGCCTAGACCTATCGCCGTGTTTTACGAGCAGCAACACTGGTTCAAGCCGCTTTTTGCAGAACTGGATCGTCGCGGTACTAGCTACATAAAAGTTGACGCCGTTGAGCATGACTATGCGATCGAGGAGCACCCGGAACGCCAGTTTGCCGTTGTGTTGAACCGCATGAGCCCGTCGGCCTGGAACCGGGAGCATGGCGACGCTATTTTTTACACGCTGGGATTTCTTGATCATCTGGAGAGGAGCGGCGTGCGGGTCATCAACGGCCTGAAAGCATTTCGCACGGAGATCTCAAAGGCGGCGCAACTTTCGCTGCTGGAATCGCTCAATCTTCCCTATCCGAAGGCGCGTGTGATTCACCGGGCTTCGCAGGCCGCGGCTGCAACGCGGGGGTTGCGCTGGCCGATCGTGGTGAAGCCGAACATTGGCGGATCAGGCGCGGGCGTGAAGCGCTTCGACACGATTGAGTCTCTGGAGGCGGCTGCTGTCGCGGGCGAGTTGGCGTTTGGCCTCGACTCAACTGCTTTGGTGCAGGAGTTCATTCCGGCGCGCGAGTCGCATATTGTTCGGGTTGAAGTGCTGAATGGGAAGTTTCTTTATGCGATCAAGGTGCATATTACGGGCGAGACGTTTGATCTATGCCCGGCGGACATTTGCAAGACGAGCGGCGGAGTGGATTTGAACCGTGCGGCCTGTCCCGTGGATGCTCCAAAGACCGGCTTGCGCGTTGAGGGTTACGAACCTCCGGCTGAAGTGATTGCCGATGTAGAGCGGATTATGAGCCATGCGGGAATTGAGCTGGGCGGCGTGGAATACATCACGGACGATCGAGATGGGCAGCGGCTGTATTACGACATCAATGCGCTCTCAAACTTTGTTGCTGACGGGCCGAAAGTGATTGGGTTTGATCCATTCAAAAAGCTGGTGGATTGGCTGGAAGCGGAAGCTGCGGCTGTGAACGAGCGATGGGCAGAGCCGGTTCTGACAGGTGCACGCTGATGCGATACGGATTCTGGCTTCCGGTGTTCGGCGGGTGGCTCCGCAATGTGGAAGATGAAGGAATGGAGCCGACATGGGAGTATGTGAGCCGCCTTGCGACGCGAGCCGAGCAGATTGGCTACGATGTGTCGTTGATTGCGGAGCTGAATCTTAACGACATCAAGGGCGCGGAGTCGCCCTCGTTGGATGCATGGTCCACGGCAGCGGCCCTTGCGGCGGTCACCGAGAAGCTGGAGCTGATGGTGGCTGTGCGACCGACGTTTCATAATCCCGCATTGCTGGCGAAGCAGGCCGCGAATATCGATCACATTTCCAAGGGCAGGTTGACTCTGAATGTTGTTTCAAGCTGGTGGGCGGACGAGGCGACCAAGTATGGCATCCCCTTTGACCAGCATGACGACCGTTATGCGCGCACATCAGAGTGGCTGGACGTGGTCGATGGATGCTGGTCTCAACAGGGCTTTAACTATGACGGTGCTTACTATAAGGTTCGAGACAATGTGCTCTCGCCGAAGCCTGTCTCCGGGCCCCGTCCGCGTTTGTATGCGGGGGGTGAGTCGGAGACGGCAAAGAACCTGATCGCGCAGAAGTGCGATGCCTACCTGATGCACGGTGATGATCCGGCGACCGTGGGCAGAAAGATCACCGATATGCGCCAGCGCCGCGAGGAGCTTGGCCTTCCGCCCCTGGTCTTTGGCGTTGCCGGATATGCGATTGTGCGCGACTCCGAGGCCGAAGCGAAGAGGGAAGTTGAGCGCATCACCAATGTGAAGCAGTCGGCGCGCGGCTACGCGAACTATCAGCAGTGGATTACGGGTTCGAAACTGGAGCAGAAGATATCGCTGGAAGATTATTCTGTTTCGAATCGTGGACTGAGGAGCGGCCTGATCGGTACGCCGGAGCAGGTGGGTGAGCGATTGGAAGAGTTTTCGGCCGCAGGAGTAGACCTGGTGCTACTGCAGTCAAGCCCACAGCTTGAAGAGATGGAGCGCTTCGCGGAGCAGGTGATTCGACCGGCGGCGATTCAGCGGCCTTAAGCAGGGATGGCGCATCTTGCTTACAATAGGTGCTGAGAGAAAACGAATGGCGCACACCGTATTTTGCACTCGCTACAAGCAGGAGATGGAGGGCCTGGAAGAGCCTCCTTTTGACAGTGACTTCGGCCACAAGATCTATCACAACGTATCAAAGAAGGCATGGGGCGAGTGGCTGGAGCACCAGAAAATGCTGCTGAATGAATATCGCCTGCAGCCATGGACTCCGCAGGCGCAGGAGTTCCTTGTAGAGCAGATGCAGCAGTACTTTTTTGGGGAGGGCGCGGCACTGCCCAAGGAGTACGTACCACCGAGTCACTGACAAGGCCGCGGCACCCTGCATCATGTAAACTAACGAAGTGACTCCATGGTCGTCGGGACGTGGCTCAGCCTGGTAGAGCACTCGCTTGGGGTGCGAGGGGTCGGCAGTTCAAATCTGCCCGTCCCGACCATTTAAGAAGTTATATTTCGGATTGATTATGAGGGGAGAAGGCGTGCAGCCTTCTCCCCTTTTTCAATTTGTTGCTGGCTTTGTGCTATGGATTGTCGAGCGTAGAGTGCATAAATTGCGTTCGGTGCAAGGCTATCTGAGGGGCCATTTCGCGCAGTGGCAAGAAGCGGGTGGAATGGGTGCTTTTGGCCAGTGTGCGCGAGTGCAAATCAGGGCCAAACGGCTGTGAATTACATCGTTTGCGGGGCAACTCCAGCCATGCTAGACTTTGGTTTAGTACCCCTGATTGCGAACGCACTGGTGTGTCCGGAGCAGGGTGATGGTACGGGCTGTTTTGAGCTGGCGTAGCTCAGTGGTAGAGCACCTGATTTGTAATCAGACGGTCGGGGGTTCAAATCCCTTCGCCAGCTCCAGACTACGTCGACAAGGGAGTCCGTAAGCAGGGTTTGCCGGTCACTTTCAGAGCGAAAATCCCTCAACCAGCAGGCATAGTTCGAACTGGAGCGCGGCTCCGGAATGCTGGAGGGTGTCTCGCAGACGGATTTGCGGCGGGCTTGAAGAAGTGCACAGGTGGCCGAGTGGTTAATGGCAGCAGACTGTAAATCTGCCGCTCCTTGGAGCTACGGAGGTTCGAATCCTCCCCTGTGCACCAGAAGATTGAAAGGCGGGCTTGCAGATGACGGTCGCAGGCGGAAGGCGCAAAGCAGTGGCGCTGGCCGGACTGGCAGTTCTTGCGATTCTGGCCTGGACTACGATGGATGCAGGCAAGATTCGCATCCTGGTGATGATTTTGCTGGGCGGGTTTGCGGTTCGCATCGCGCTTACGGGTGATCGAACGCGGTACGATGGTGCAGAGCCTCCCGAGTAGTGCATGAGGTCGTCGAGCTGATGTAGCTCAGTTGGTAGAGCACTCCCTTGGTAAGGGAGAGGTCACCGGTTCAATCCCGGTCATCAGCTCCAGATTTTGAAGGCAGGTCAGCGAGTCAGCAAGCCAGTTTTTGTTGAGCTGGGGTGCTGACTCGCTTCTGCGGTATGCAGACGGGCCTGCTGGTGTGGTGCGGGAGTAACTCAGTGGTAGAGTCACAGCCTTCCAAGCTGTTGGTCGCGGGTTCGATTCCCGTCTCCCGCTCCAGAGGTTAATGAAGACGGTACGAGGAAGCGAGATGTTCGAGCAGGCAGTGCTTGCGATACAGGATGAGAAGACCTTTGCCGAGGTGCAGAAGGCGCTGGAAGCCGCATTTGCGCGGCAGTCGGTTGAGGGGTTTCTAAGCAGCGTGCGGAAACACAAATTGCGCGCACGGCAATTTGAGGCAATCCTGGCAAGCGGACTGCTTGGCCGGGAGGCGTCGGCAAAGTATGCAGAGCTGGGCGACTCCGACCGGGGACAGATCCGTGAGCGGTACCTGCGCATGGTGGAGCAGGTCGATCCGGCGATTCGGTCGAAGTTTTTGAAGGTGTACGCGTACTACTAATCGGGTGCGTGGTGAGCGGCTGACGCCGCGAACAGAGTTTTTGAATTCAGGAGAAGCAGCAAATGGCGAAGGAGAAGTTTGACCGGACGAAGCCGCATGTGAATGTGGGGACGATCGGGCACATTGATCACGGGAAGACGACGTTGACGGCGGCGATCACGAAGGTGTTGTCGAAGCACAACCCGAACA
>Ga0335074_10008511_pt1 | contig 14261 bp, 12 predicted proteins | sample Lox_Sample_23_FD_206715 | JGI IMG/M metagenome (GOLD analysis project Ga0335074, IMG submission 206715) | Soil microbial communities from Loxahatchee National Wildlife Refuge, Florida, United States - Lox_Sample_2.3 | ecosystem: Environmental > Terrestrial > Soil > Wetlands | place: USA...
ACTAGTCAAGGTCGCGCCTAAGACTGCTGCTGTCTCGATCTCAACGATCACCGCGTCAGGGTTCCGGTACTCCTGGCTCGGAATCATGATGATCGTGTCGAGCACTACATCGTCCGCGCCCTGATCTCTCGCCGACGCCACTAGGTCGTCGCGCCCCGCGGGATAGGACGCCCTCTCCAGGTAGTTCCTCGCGAGTTCGCCGAACGCCTTGTTCACGTCCGTCGGCCGCTGGTACTCGCGGTCGGGTAGCTCGCTGAGGACCTGGACAACCCGCTCGCATTCGTCGTTCGGGTGATCGCCGCCCTCGCATTGGCCGCGGGCGTAATTGATGAGGTCATCACGCGACGCTGGGTAGTGCATTCCGTGCAGGTGGTGCTGTACTAGTGCGGGGCTTGGCAGCGAATGCTGATGCTCGGTCATTGATGGTTGCCCCCGGTCGTGGCTCTCGTGGTCTGCCTGCGGTCTGCCCTACGCAGCCAATCTGACCGGAGGCGGGGCAGGGGCGCATCCCCAGTTCAGCTAGTGTCCATGAGTCATAGATTCCTAGTCAGCAGCTAGGCTGTGCTCTATGCCGAGTCCGAAGTTAGAGCCGCTGGTGCTGAGCGAGCAGGAGCGGCAGGTTCTGGAGGGGTGGGCGCGGCAGCGCAAGACGTCGGAGGCGCTGACGTTGCGGGCGCGGATCGTGCTGGCCTGCGCCGGCGGCGGGTCGGTCACGGCGGTGGCCGCTGATATGAAGGTGTCGCGGGATACGGTGCGCAAGTGGCGGGGCCGGTTCGTTGCGGCACGGCTGGAGGGCCTGGGTGATGAGCCGCGGCCGGGGGCGCCGCGGAAGATCACCGATGAGCAGCTCGAGCTGGTGATCATCAAGACGCTGGAGCAACGCGGGCCCGGGGAGGACACGCACTGGTCCACCCGGTCCATGGCCGCGGCGACGGGCATGTCACAGTCGGCCATCTCGCGGATCTGGCGGGCGTTCGGCCTCAAGCCCCACCTGACGGAGACGTGGAAGTTATCCGCCGATCCGCAGTTCACCGGCAAGGTCCGCGACGTCGTCGGCCTGCACATGGCCCCGCCAGAGAATGCCCTGGTGCTGCGCGTGGATGAGAAGTCCCAGCGCTGGACCGGACCGCACCGTGCCTGCCGATCCTGCCGGGCACGACGATGTCGGGGTCAAGCTTGTTCTGCGATGGGCTGACGACCGTGCCAGGCTGGCCTGTCCGTGATGAGCGGCAAGCGGAGAGGCCAGCCGCTCTAGCGCAGGACGCGGCCTCGCTCGCGAACCGCAACTCGCGCTCTGTGTTGCCGGCTCGGCGATCGACGGGCATCTCCGACAATCAGGTTATGAGCATGACTCCCGACTACGACTCCGACTCCGGTCGCCGGAATTCCCGAGAACCTCCTCCAGATGGCAGCCCTGGCCCGCTGGGGTTGCGGAGGGGCAGTGTGATTTCCAAGGTGGTGCCGGCTCCGGGTGGACTGTCCATGCGGAGGCGGCCGCCGAGTGCTTCGGCCCGGTCTTTGAGCCCGACGAGGCCGGAGCCGTGGCTGACGTCGGCGCCGCCACGGCCGTTGTCGCGGACCCGGACGTGCAGGCCGCCATCACGCTCGGTCACCTGGACGTCTGCAGTGGTCGCATGGGCGTGCTTGGCGGCGTTAGTGAGCGCTTCGGAGACGGTGTAGTAAGCGGCGATCTCGACTGGGTCGGGTAGCCGTCTGCTGACCTGGACGTCGAGGAGGACGGGAACGGCGGATCGGCGGGCCAGCGTTTTGAGAGCTGGCGCCAGGCCGCTTTCGGCCAGGATGGCGGGGTGCAGACCGCCGGCGATCTCGCGCAGGTCGCCTAGGACGTCGTCTAGGCCGGTGGTTACTTCGTCTAGCTGCTGGACCAAGTGACCGGCCCCCGCCGGGGCGGCTGCTTGCGCTGCGCGCAGCTCCAGAGCGAGGGAGACGAGGCGCTGCTGGGCGCCGTCGTGCAGGTTGCGTTCGATGCGGCGGCGCGTGGCATCGGCGGTGGCTACGATCCGGGCGCGGGAGGCGGTGAGGGCGGCCTGGGCTTCGGCATTCGCGATCGCGGTGCCGGCGAGTTCGGTGAACCCGGTTAGCTGCGCCTCGGCGTCGGCGGGCAGCCGTCCAGCCCGCGATCCCGCAACTGCGACTCCCCACAGCCTGCGTTCGACGCGGACGGGTACGCCGACAGCGGCGCGCAGCCCGAATTGGTAGCCGAATTCGCCTAGCGTGCCTGAGGCTGCGGCGTAGTCGTCGATCCGCGCTGCCGTGCCAGTGTGGAAGACCATTGTCTGCAGGTTGTGCCCGCCCAGGCGCCACTGGCTGCCGACCGGGAAGGCGTCGGGTGTGCTGCTCCAGGAGGCAACCACGGTCCTGCTGCCGTCGGGGCCGTACCGGCCGATCGTGGCATGATCGGCGCGCAGCAGCCGTCCGGTTTCCTCGGTAATCGCGGCGAAGACATCTTCCGGCGCCGCAGCCCGAGCCACCAGCGTTGCCACTCGCCGCAGCGCGGCCTGCTCGTCGGCGAACTCGCGCAGTTCCACCCGGGCCTGGGCGTTGGCGATCGCGGTGCCGGCCAATTCGGTGAACCCGGCAAGTTGGGCCTCGGTACCCGCCGGCAGCGACGCCGCGCGCGACGACACCATCATGACGCCCCACAGCCCGCCCTCGACGCTGACCGGCACGCCGTAAACCGCGCGGAGCCCGAACTGGCGGACGGCATCGAGGATCGGGCCCGAGGCGGCGGAGTAGTCATCGATCCGGGCCGGCCGGCCTGTCTGGAACACCAGCGTCGGCACGTTCCACCCGCCGAGCTTTACCCGGTTACCGACGGGGAAGACAGGAGGGCCGGCGCTGCTCCACGCGGCGACCACCGTTCTCGCCCCATCCGGGTCATACCGGGCCATCAGCGCGAAATCAGCGCCCAATAGCCGCCCGGCCTCCTCGGTGACCGCGGCGAAGGCTTCTTCCGGCGCCGCAGCCCGAGCCACCAGCGTTGCCACCCGCCGCAGCGCGGCCTGCTCGTCGGCGAACCCGCGCAGTTCCACCCGGGCCTGGGCGTTGGCGATCGCGGTGCCGGCCAGTTCCGTGAACCCGGCCAGCCGCGCCTCGGTGCCCGCTGGCAGCGGCCCCACGCGGGATGCAACGACCATGACGCCCCACAGCCGGCCCTCGACTCTGACGGGTACGCCTGCCGTCGCGCGGAAGCCGAACTCGCGCACGGCATCCGAGATCGGGCCGGAGGCGCTGGCGCGGTCGTCGATCCGCGCTGGCCGGTCCGTCTGGAATACCAGCGTCGGCACGTTCCGCCCGCCGAGCTTTACCCGGCTGCCTACGGGGAAAGCAGGACCGGCGTTGCTCCACGCGGCGACCACCGTTCTCGCGCGGTCCGGGTCATACCGGACCATCGTTGCGTAGTCAGCGCCCTGCAGCCGCCCGGCCTCCTCGGTGACCGCGGCGAATACCTCCGCTGGCGGCGCCCCGCGGGTAACCAGCGTCGCCACACGCCGCAGCGCCGCCTCTTCTCCTGTGAACCGGTCATCGCCGGTTCGCTCCGGCAAACGAGTCACACTACGCATTGTATCTAGGACACTACGCAATGTGTCTGGGCTGAGTGAGAGACCTAGTCCGTCGCGAGAAAGCGCGGCTAGGCGCGGCTGCCAGCTGTGCCGGATTGCTATCGTCAAAGCGGCCGACCGCAAATCGACTGAACGCCCGTTAAGCGGCGGAGCTAGAATCACCGGTATCAGCGCGCGGCCCGGAGGTCAGCCATGACGACGACTGCACCTGCGACAGACCCCGCTCAGGGCACCGTGAAGATCGAGGACGCCGGTCACGTCGACGTCCTTATCGTCGGCGCCGGAGTCTCCGGCATCGGCGCCGCGCACCACCTGAGGGACCAGTTTCCCGACCGGACCTTCGTCATCCTGGACGCCCAGGACAACCGGGGCGGGACCTGGTGGACCCACCGCTACCCTGGCGTGCGCTCCGACAGTGACCTGTTTACCTACGGGTACCGGTTCAAGCCATGGCGCGGCCCGTCGATCGCTGCGGGCGAGGAGATCCTCGCCTACCTCGACGAGGTCATTGACGAAGGTGACCTCGCCCAGTACATCCGCTACCAGCACAGAGTCGTCGCGGCCAGCTGGTCCACCGAGGCACGCCAGTGGAGCGTCGATGTCGCCAGGGGCGACACCGGACAGCAGCTCCGGTTCACTACCTCTTTCTTGTGGATGTGCCAGGGGTACTACAACCACGCCAAGCCCTACCAGCCCCGATGGGAAGGCATGGACCGCTTCCAGGGTCTGGTCGTGCACCCGCAGCGCTGGCCTGAGGACCTTGACCTGGCGGGCAAGCGCGTCGTCGTGATCGGCTCTGGCGCCACGGCCGCGACGCTGATCCCGGCGATAGCCGGCACGGCGAAGCACGTGACGATGCTGCAGCGCTCCCCGTCCTATTTCTTCGCCCCGCCCATGACGCATGAGCTTGCCGTCACACTGCGCGCGCTGGACATCCCGGAGGAGTGGACCTACGAGATCCTGCGCCGCCAGTACATACAGCAAACCGACTGGCTGGCCCGGACGGCGCGGGATGCGCCTGACGACCTGCACGCCTTCCTCATCGAGTCTGTGCGCCCGCTGCTGCCCGAGGGTTTCGACGTCGATAAGCACCTCACCCCGCGTTACCGCCCGTGGCAGCAGCGCATCGCTGTCGTCCCGGACGGCGATCTATTCGCCGCGCTGCGTGAGGGGACGGCATCGATCGTGACCGACACCATCGAGACATTCACCGAGCACGGGATCAAGGTCAGCTCAGGTGAGGAGATTCCGGCCGACATCGTCATCACCGCCACCGGTTTCAACATGTCGGTCCTCGGCGACGTCGCGTTCACCGTCGACGGCGAGCCGGTCGACTTCACCAACCGCGTGACGTGGCGCGGCATCATGATCACCGGCGTGCCGAACATGGCCTACGTCTTCGGCTACTTCCGGCACAGCTGGACGTTGCGCGTTGACCTGGTCAGTGACGTGGTGGGCCGCTTGCTGGCACATATGCAGGACAACGGCGCCACGATGGTCGTGCCCGCTCTGCGACCCGAGGACTCGGGCATGCAGTTGCGCCCGTGGTCCGATCCGGAGAACTTCAACGCTGGCTATGTGATGCGCTCGCAGCACGTCCTGTTCAAGCAGGGCGACCGGGAGCCATGGACCCACTTGCTGGAGCACGAAGAAGAGCGCGAGATCCTGCCCGCGGCTGACCTCGACGACGGCACGCTCGTCTACCGCTGAGCTAAGGGATAGCTACCAGCGCCTGCCCGTTGAGCCGGGGGAGCCTGGCGACGGTGCCAGCAAAGCTGCCCGTAGCGAACTCGAAAGCTGCGACGTGGTCTTCCCCCACGCAGTACGACGCGCCGGTCAAGCGCGAGTACGCGGTCGTCACCGCTGTTCAGGTAGATAACTGTGCGATGCGTCGATAGCCAAGCCGCGCGGATCGGCGATGCGGGGATCGGTGCTGAATGGTCCGAGGAATTCGCCCCCGAGGCTGAAGCTGAGAAGCGCGCCCGTAGCCATTGCCGTTAGCTCCGCAAGCGCTGGTAACGAGGATTCGCATTACCGGCTGGCTAACCTCAGACCGCCTGTCGCCTGGCTTCTGCGGGCCCGCGAAGCGGCCGCCGCCAGAAGAATGTGTGGTAGCCGGTCTCTCCTCTGATGGCGAAGTCGACGGTCAACAGGTCCCAGCCATCGCGGGCCATCTTGTTCATGTGGCGCGTAAGGGACTCCGGGTCGTGCGCACTCTGGGTGCAGAAATACTCCATCTCCGGCATGCTTCCGAGATTAGCCCGCCGCCCCCGGGTCGCGGAACAGCAACGAATCTGGCGTCAGCGTTCTGACGCTAAGAAAGCCGTCAGTCGCTCTCGTCGTCCTCGAACCCGATGAGCCAGTGGAGTCCGTAACGGTCGATGACTTGCCCGTCGGACGCGCCCCACGGGCGCTCCTGCAGGTCGTCCACAACCCGGCCACCCTCGCCAAGACGAGAAAACCAGTGGCGCAGTGTCGACGCCGTGGCAGTTCCGAGAAGGGCGAACATCATGCCTTCGGATCGGAATGACGGCTCGTCCCCGGCCGTGTCGGAGCCAAACAGCACGACGGGTCCTCCCGCCAGGTAGCCGTGCGCGATGGCATCCGCCGGACCGTCGGCCCGGTTGAATTCCGCGAATGTATGCAACTGAACTGCACAGCCGAAGACTTCACCGTAGAAGGTCAAGGCCTCACGAGCAGTGCCGGGAAAATGCACATAGGGTGTCGGACCAGCCACTTGTCAAACCTAGTGCAAGGGCGGCCTGCGCTGACCTCATCTGCAGAATCAGGACGTGACGCATGACCGACTGGATCTTCCAGGGCAACGGGAAGCGGTATGACCTCGATGCCGCTATAGCCGCGTCGCGGCTGCATTCGTGGCGGACCCCGCGTTACCGCGACCTGGCCGCCGCCGGGGATCGCGTCTGGCTGCAGGTAGTGGGACGAAATGAGCCCGGCATTTACTACGCGGCAACGATTGTGGCGCCCACCTACGAGGACCCTGAGTGGCGGGACGGTGGTTCGGCGTACGCGCGGTGGCGCACGGACATCCGGTTTGATTACCGCATCGACCCGCCGCTGCTGAGAGTGGAGTTGCTCGCAACTGCCGGGCTCGCAGTGTTCCGGCCGTTCCACGGATTCCAGGGCTCGACCGTGCCGCTGCCTGCTGATATCGCCGCGACGTTGCGGGAACGCGCGGCGCCGCGCCTGGAGGCGCTCGGGCCAGGAAACGCGCCGCCGCAGCTCTAGCAGATCTAAGAGCGCCGCCTCCATGTGTTTAGCGCGGCACTGATCCGATCAGGAATCGAGAAGCGCCAAGGTGTGGCCGGGCCTAGCCTTCCGTCAGATGGCCGGCACCACGATGTGCCTCGAGCGTCGAAAGGCAGTGGCAAGAATGCCCGCGAAGAGTTCTAAGACCGAGTCCGACGGCTTCAGCGCCGAAGAGCGCGCCGCGATGAAGGAGCGAGCCGCCGAGTTGCGCGCCGAGGGCAAGCAGGGCGCCAAGAAGGCCGACGGGCTGCAGGCGGTCCTCGACAGCATCGCGAAAATGGCGCCGGAGGATCGCGCGCTCGCCGAGCGCGTGCATGTCACGGTGACCGCCGCCGCCCCGGAGCTGTTGCCGAAGACCTGGTACGGGATGCCCGCCTACGCGAACGCGGACGGCAAGGTCGTCGTCTTCTTCCAGGACTCGGGCAAGTTCAAGTACCGGTACTCGACCTTGGGCTTCCAGGAGGCGGCCAACCTTGACGACGGGGACATCTGGCCGGTGTCGTACGCGCTCCAGCAGTGGAGCCCCGTGGTCGAGAAGAAAGTCGCCGGGCTGGTGAAGGCTGCGATCTCCTGATTTCTCGCTGCGATCGTTATCGCAGGCTATTCACAGGCGCTCGCGGAACCAGTCCAGGATGAGGTTGGCGCGCATGATCCTGTGCCTTGGTGACCCGCCGCGGCTGAGCTCATGATTCTCTGCGGGGAACCTGACCATCACCGGTTCGCGGCCTAGCAGCCGCAAGGCGACGAATAGCTCCTCGGCTTGGGCGATCGGGCAGCGCAGGTCGTCTTCGGAATGAACGATCAGCAGCGGGGTCGTCATGTCCTTGACGTAGGTGACCGGTGAGTGCCGGGCGTAGGCCTCCGGATCCGATAGGTGATCACGCCCGATGTAGCTGCGCAAGAAGCCGGCGATGTCTGCGCTGTGCTCCATCGTGGTCAGGTTGTTGCAGGCCCGTTCCGAGCATGCCGCTTTGAACCGGTCGGTGTGTCCGACCGCCCAGGAGGTCATGTACCCGCCGTAGGAGCCGCCGAGGATGCCGAGCCGGGCAGGGTCGATCCAGTCGAAACGCTCGCAGGCGGTGTCGACGCAAGCCATCACGTCCTCGAAGTCGACGCTGCCCCATCCGGTGCCAGGGTCGCTGTCACACTCGGGCCATCGGACCGCCCGGCCCCACTGCTCGCTGTACCCGGAACTTCCGCGCGGGTTGCAGTACAGGACGCCGAAGCCGGCGGCGGCTTCGAGCTGGAACTCATCCATGAACCGGTTGCCGTACTGGCTGAAGGGCCCGCCATGAACGTTCAGCAGCGTCGGGTATTGCTCGCCGGTGCGCGCTCCCGCAGGCGGAATCGCCCAGCACTCCACCTCACTGCCGTCGGCGGAGCGCGCAATGAATCGCTGCGGGAGGCCGAGGCTGATCGCCTCAGCGAATGCCCGCGTCAGCCTGGTGAGCGGGTGCTCCTCGCTCTCCCCGTTCTGCGGGTTCTCCGCGCTGAGACTCTTGACGAACAGCTCGCCTGTGCTCGTCGGCGTGGCGGCAACGAACGCCAGCGTTCCGGCTGCCCAGCTCCAATCCGATACCCAGCGGTCGCCGCCAACGACGATCTCTGGCTTCTGCGTCCCATCGGCCTTCGCCTGATAGAGATGAACGTTGCCGCTGTCCTCGGCGACGAACAGCAGGTGATCCCCGATCCAGGACGGAGCGGTGAGCAGCCCAAGCGGCTGGCAGTTCCGGTCGAGGTTTGCGGTCAGGATCAGTTGCTGTCGCGAGCTCAGCTCAAGCACGCCGACCTGACGGTGGCGAGGGTTCTCCAGCGGCGTGCGGTTGAAGTAGTAGGCCAGCCGCTGCCCATCCGGCGACCACGACGGACGCGCGTACGTCGATCCGGTGTCAGTCAGGCGCTCAGGCTCAGACGTCCCGTCGGCCCGGACAACCCACAGGTCGTTGGCGAGGTCCAGGTCCCAGGTATCGTGCCGGGCGGAAGTGAAAGCGATCTTGCTGCTATCGGGCGACCAGGACAGGCCCTCAGCCTGGAAAGGGCCCGGCGTCACAGTGCGTGGCGCTGACGAGCCGTCAGCTGCCACCACGAAGACACGGTTCGGGCGGTCGCTCGTCCAGCCTGCCGCGTTCAGGCGATAAATCAGGCGCGTCACGCGGCGGGGCGGCATGTCCTTGGCTTCCTGCGGCAGACCCGGCTTGCCGTACTGGCCGGCGTCAGGGTCGCGCGCAGTGAATGCGAGCCGGCTGCCGTCCGGGGACCAGGCCAGCTCAGTGACCGGGCCGTGCCAGGAGCACACCACGATGCGTTCGCCAGCAGTGGTGACCGGCAGGATGCAGATCTCCGACGGACCATTGCCCGGCGGCGCGGAGACGAAGGCCAGCCGCTTACCGTCAGGGGACCAGCGCGGCAGGACCTCATGCCCGTGCGCGGTGAGGGGGTGCGGCTGATCGTCTGCGGAGTCGGCGGGAGCGAGCCAGATCTGGCGCCGGTAGGTGTTGGACTCGATATCGGGGTCGCTCACGGTGAATGCGATAGTCGATCCCGCCGGCGATACCTGCGGGTCCGCCACCTGGCGAAGTTGGGCGATGTCGTCGGGAACCATCACTGCTGGCGTGCTGGTCGTCTCTGTCATGTGCCGCCTCTCGCCTCCGCCGCAACAGCAGCGCTCGCGCAGTCCGGCCACTGCACCGAGCACCAGTCATGAGCCCAGATATGTCCTCATATGAACATAGACCTTGCGGCGGGCGCGCGGACAGGTCAGCCGTCGACCTTGGCCGAGGTCCTTCCAGCTGCTGAGGGCGCCACCACAATGGCGAGCGGCGTGCTGAACTGGCGTCTCGGGCCTGCCGGCGGCCGAGGCCGGGTTCGCACGGGCGGCGACATATTCCGGTTACAGTGGGGCAACGTGGCTGACAGGAAGCACTGGCTGGCGCGCGGTTCTTTTCAGATTCGGACATTCGGGCCCAACTCGTCCGTTCTGTCGTGGCCCGCTATTGGTGCGTGCCTGGCCATTACCTTGTGCGTGACAGCTCTGTCGCCTTCGGTCGCTGACGCGGTGTCGAGTCAACCCAGGTTCTCGCTTCCGATTGCGAGTGGCCCGGCCGGCACAATCCTGCCGGCTCAGCCGGTGCAGAACCGAAAATGGTGCGTGGAAAATCGGGTCACATCGTCGTTCCATACCGTGAGATCCGAAGCCTCGATCTGGTTACCTATGGATCGGACGCTGCGGAAGGCAACGGCGAAATCCGAGTATGGCGCTCAATAATGTGCAATACAGTGCTCATGCGCTTCTGACGGGCCAGTTGGCGATCGCTGCGATAGTTGGTCGCGCAATTGGCTCGAAGGCCCGCTCGGCCGGTCGGGCTGCTATCGCATCAGGTCGGGCTGCTGTAGCGTCGGCAGCCGGCCCGGCCATCGGCCTGGCCATCGGGGAAGAGCGGAGACTGCGCCAATGACGATGACCACGAAGACTGCCGGTTTGCTTGTCCTGCACCCCGTCGATGATGTCGGCGTGGCAGTCGCTGGGCTGGATGCTGGTACGGACGTCGACGGGCCTGACGGCCCGGTGCGGATCGCTGGCCCGGTTCTGCCGGGGCACAAGGTGGCGCTGCGCGCGATCGTGGCGGGTGCGCCGGTGCGGAAGTATGGCCAGGTGATCGGGTTCGCGTCCGCCCCGATCTCGGCGGGGGAGCACGTGCACGTGCACAATCTGGCGTTCGGTGAGTTCACCCGAGCTGCCGAGCCTGCCGTGCGGGTCAGCGGGCAGTCCGCCGCGGTGTCAGCGGTGGCCGGCGGGCCGCTGGAGTTTGCCGGGTACCGGCGGGCTGACGGGCGAGTGGGCACCAGGAACTACGTGGCCGTGGTGTCCACGGTGAACTGCTCCGCAACGGTGTGCAAGCGGATCGCCCGGCAGGTGAGTGAGTCCGGGGAACTGGACGATCGCCCGGGCGTCGACGGCGTGATCGCGCTGACCCATTCCACCGGCTGCGGGATGCAGCCCGACGGGGCCGGGATGGCGGTGCTGCGCCGGACGCTGGCTGGATACCTGGATCATCCGAACGTCGGCGGGGTTCTCGTGCTGGGCCTGGGGTGCGAGGACAACCAGGTCCGGGAGCTCACCAGCCAGCTGGCGGGCCGGGCTGACGTCCCGGTCGTCACCGGGACGATCCAGGAACTGGGCGGCAGCGCCGCGGCCGTTCGCTCCGGGCTCGCTCAGCTGCGCGAGATGCTGCCTGAGGTCGGCCGTGCCGAGCGCACGCCCTGCCCGGTATCGGAACTGGTGCTCGGTACCCAGTGCGGCGGGTCGGATGGCTACTCCGGGCTGACCGCCAACCCCGCACTCGGCGCGGCGGTGGACTTGCTCGTCGCGCATGGCGGCACCGGGATGCTTGCCGAGACCCCGGAGATCTACGGTGCCGAGCATCTGCTCGCCAGCCGGGCCGCCACGCCTGCGGTGGCCGCCGCGCTGGCGGACACGATCGCCTGGTGGCAGCGCTACACCGCGATGCACGGCGGCAGCATGGACAACAACCCCTCACCGGGCAACAAGGACGGCGGGCTGACCACCATCTTGGAGAAGTCCCTTGGCGCGGTGGCCAAAGGCGGTACGACTACGTTGCAGCAGGTCGTCGGCTACGCTGAGCGGCCCTCCGAGCGGGGCCTGATCTTCATGGACACCCCTGGCTACGACCCGGTCAGCGTGACCGGGCTGGTCGCCGGCGGTGCCAACCTGGTGTGCTTCACCACTGGCCGCGGGTCGGTGTTCGGCTGCAAGCCAGTGCCTAGCCTCAAGCTAGCCACGAACAGCGACCTGTACCAGCGGATGCCCGGCGACATGGACATCGACTGCGGCGTCATCCTGAGTGGCACCAGCGTCGCCGACCTCGGAGCCCGCATCCTTGCCGAGCTCATCGCGGTCGCCTCGGGCAAGCCAACCAAGAGCGAGGCTCAGGACTTCGGTGACGAGGAATTCGTGCCCTGGCAGCTCGGCGCGGTCATGTAAGAACCCGCCTGGAACGAACGTCAGACAACTCGCGTGGGAGAAGAACAGAGCGGCCGCGCTGCAGATGGGAGCGGATCGCATCGATGGCGGCCTGGATGTCGGCCAGCCGCTGGCGGTCTCGGTAGCTCACAGGGCCGCTAGCTCACGCTCAACGCGGGAGCAGACGTCCGGTTTGAGATCGGCTGCCGGCACTAGGTCGACTCTGGTACCGAGGATCGACTCCAGGTCCGCCTGCAGCCGGGCCATGCTAAACAGGCTGATGCCCGCAGGCAGGTCGGCCAGAAGGTCCACGTCGCTGTCAGCACGGTCCTCGCCGCGGGCGACGCTGCCGAATACGCGCAGCCCGGATACTCCGTGGGCAGCCGCCGCTGCTACCAGGTCATGCCGCCGCCGAGATGCATATGCGAGTGTTTGCCGCGCTCGTCATCGGCGACCGAGCCCCAGTAGTTAGTTGTCCAGGCGGACAGGCATCAGTAGTGAGAAGGCTTCTTCGGTATCGGTCCGGCGAATTGCCAGCGGCGCGGTCGGGGCGCCGAATTCCAGCATCAGCTGGTCCCGGCCTCCGGCCGTCAGGGCTTGCAGCAGGAACTCGCGGTTGACGGCAACGTGGTTCTGGTCGTCGTCACCGTCTTCGCAGATGGCGACCGCCCCGTCGGTTGTCACCTTGAGCACGCTGAGGTCACAGGACACGCCGTCCTGCTCGCGCACCACGCCCGCGCGGACCGGGCCGGCCTCCACTGCCGTCCGCAACGCCGCGACGTCCACGAGGACACCGCGCCCAGATGACGGGCGAACGAAACGACGGTAGTCGGGGAAGTCGTGATTGAGTCGGTTGCCGGCCGCCTGCCGGTCCCCCGCTTCCAGGACCACGCGGTCACCGTCGACAGCGAGCCCGGCGGACGCGTCGCCGCTGAGCAGCGCCCGCATCGCGTCGGCGAGCGGGGACGGCACGATGACCTGCACACGGGGCCCCCCATGCCCGGTGGTTCTGGCGTGCGCGAGAGCCATCCGGTACCGGTCGGTGGCCACGACGTGGAGCGAATCGCCCTCGATGTCGAACAGGACACCGCCGAGCATTGGCAGCTCTGGGTCGGTGCTGGCGGCGAAGCGGACCGCGTCCAGCGCGGCGGCCAGCTCAGAGGCGGGGACGGCCAGCCGGAGGTTAGCAGTGCTGTGCATTGTCACGGAATTCTCCCTGCATTCGAGTAGCGCTCGGACCGTGGAGAACTCACTGCGAGCATCGGACAGCCCCAGTTCAAGACGGCGCAGGTGAGCCTGCAGCAGGTTGCGGACCAGGTCGGTGTCCGCACTGGACCAGCCAGCCAGCACCAGCCGGATGTCCGCCAGCGGCATACCCGCCCGGCGCAGCCGGGCCAGCAACCGGGACTCCTCCAGCTGCCCGGGACCGTACCAGCGGTAGCCGCTCACCGGATCCACCCAGGCCGGGACCAGTACACCGGCGCCGTCGTAGAACCGCAGCGCGCTCACGCTCAGTCCACTGTCGCGGGATAGCTCACCAATACTGCGCATCTCGCTCTCCACACCCAGCACTCTGTGCCCTCCACCAGGTCGAGAGTCAACATCCGACCGCGCGGGCGTCGCGGGTCGCGGCGGCAGAACCGGACGACGGCCCGGCATGTCGGCCGTCCGGCCACACCCCTCTGCCAGCCGGGTGCACTGGTAGGTTTCGGGACCTGAGCACATTAGCTTTGGAGGCCTCATGCAGTGGCTGAACGAGCCAGCCGGGTGGTCTGAGCAGGCGGGCGCGCTAGTGGTCACCGCAGATGCCGGCACCGACTTCTGGCGCATCACCGGGTACGGATACATCCGCGATAACGGCCACCTGTACGGGGAGCAGATCGACGGCGACTTCGATCTGTCGATGCGAGTCCGCGGTTCCTACGCCGCGCAGTACGACCAGGCCGGGGCGATGGTCCGGGTCGATGACCGCCGCTGGCTCAAGACTGGCATCGAGTTCTTCGACGGCAGGCCGCGGCTCAGCACGGTGATCACGCTGGAGCACTCCAGCTGGGCTGTGGCCGACCTGCCTGGCGATCCAGGCGAGCTCGGCCTGCTAGTCACCCGCCGCGGCGACGCGATCGAGGTCCGCTATCGCCTCGACGGCGGAGGAAGCGAGCTAGCGGCGCTCGCGTACCTGCCGCCCGGCGAGCCGGTGGTGGCCGGGGCCATGTGCGCGGCACCCGAGGGCAGCGGCTTCCAAGTCGCGTTCCACGACCTTGCGATCACCAGCCCGGCCAAGTAGCGCGCAGGCAGCAGTCGCCCCCTTCGCCGCTAGCCCGGCCAAACCACGCTAGCTTCGATAATCTCCCCTCAGACTTCCTCCGCTGGCTTGTTGATCTAGACCCTGCCGTCGGTTTCCGGCCGCCCGCGTCGGTGGCAAGCTG